>Ga0185299_10002851_pt1 | contig 25021 bp, 27 predicted proteins | sample PaiPotPPA55metaG_FD_128002 | JGI IMG/M metagenome (GOLD analysis project Ga0185299, IMG submission 128002) | Iron sulfur acid spring bacterial and archeal communities from Banff, Canada, to study Microbial Dark Matter (Phase II) - Paint Pots PPA... ...
TCGAGAAAAAGTTTTACCGGCAATTCGCTATGTCCCGGGGCGCGCGCGGTCAGGAACAGCAACGGATATTTCTCCCGCACCGGGTCCGATTCCTTCACCTGACGGAACAAGCTCGAGGCGTACGCAAACTGGGCTTCAAACTTGGTGCGCACTCCTTCGCCCACTTCGTAGCAGCATCCCTGCACGCCCGGCCCGATCGCCGCCACCAGGTCCCGCGGATCGCTCTTGAAATGTTTCCGCATCTCACCGACACCCTTCTCGACGATCCGTTTGACCGTGCCGCGCCAACCTGCATGAAAAACGCCGACAGCGCGCCGTTTTCGATCCACCAGAATAATGGGAAGGCAATCGGCAGTCTGCACGGCCAAGACCAGTCCCGGCGTATCCGTGACTATGCCGTCTCCAGCCAGAGGCTGTTCGGGAATAAGGTCAAGTAGCTTTCGATCAATACGATGGATCACATCAGAATGAATCTGCCGTAGCGAAACCAGCGGCCAACTTCTGCGTCCGTTTGCAACACCGAGTTCCTTGAGGAAAAGCTCGCGGTTGCGCTCGACGGCCGCGCGCGAGTCATGTTGCGTGAAACCAAGATTCAGAGAGTTCCCGCCGTAGACGCGCGACACTCCGCCATGCCGCGTCGAGAAGGCATGCACCAGCCAGGCCAGTTTGCCCAGCTTTTCGGAATGCAAGAGTTGTACTTTGTTCTTTGCGACGCGATTGGTCACCACAGTTCGATAATACCTTGAACCATTTAGTCATTGCCTCATTGAGCCACTAAATCATTGAAAATCGGCTGGGGGTTTCAATGACTCAATGCGTCAATGATTCAATGATCCGATAACTTACTTCTGCTTCACCATTTCCGCGTCAATCTGGATCTTGACGTTATCTCCAACCACCGCTTCTCCGGTCTTGAGAAGGTTGTTGTAGACCAGATTGAAATCTCTGCGGTTGATGGTCGTTGTTGCGGAAATTCCGCGGCGCGAATTGCCCCACGGATCGGCCAATTCAGGAGTAGGTCCATCAACGTCGAGCGTGACTTCGCGCGTGGTTCCGTGGATGGTCAGATCGCCAATTACTTGCAGCTTTCCGCCGTCGTTTACGATCCGCTTGGATTTGAATTCGATGGTCGGGTACTTTTCAACGTCAAAGAAATTAGGGCTCTTGAGATCTTTGTTTCGCGCCTCGACCCGCGTATCGACCGAGCTGACGTCGATGCTGGCCGATACCTGCGACTGCGTAATGTCTTTCTCGTTCAGAACGACGTTTCCCGTTACCTTCGTAAAATTCCCGGTAACATTCGAGATCCCGAGGTGACGCACCGTGAACTGCGCGGTCGAATGCGCGGGATCAATGTTCCAGGTTGAAGTCTGCGCGAGCGATAGGCTGGCGAGGAGAGCGATTGCGGACACGATAGCAGTCCGTTGGGCTGTTTTCAGCATGTAGATTCGAGATCCTTTGAGCAGGTTTTTTGGAGGCAGCAATTCGATACTCAAAAATAATCAGATGTGGATTCAGTCGGCAAAGATACAAAAAACACGAAGGCCGCGCAATATTCGCGCGGCCCTTGTGCTTCTACGGCGCTTCGATCTTATTCCTTGCCGGCCGCGATGGTGGCGATTGCTGGTTCGGCGCCGTGCTCCGTCTCGACCGGCTTGATCTTCACCGAAGCCAGTATCTTCTCCAGCTTGGCGAAGACTTCGTCGCGGTTGACGGACTCAACGCCGTCTTTGGTGCCGTATCCGGCGGTGCCCAGTCCTAAGACGTATTCGTAGCAGGCTCCATTTTCGTAACTGTGGTAGTACTGCGTTTCGGCTTGCTTCAGAGCGCTAGCGGAGAAGTCGGAAGTCGTCTCCATGTCAGTCGAGCCAATTTTGACTTTCTCGGCGTCGACTGGCTCGCCGTCGGCATTGCGTGAGTCGACGAAGGCGAAGTGCGCACACTCCTGCTCGGAGAGGCTACGATTGACGTTCACGTTGAAAAACGCGGATGCGAAGTCGGTGCCGGGATAGGAACTGCCGGGCAGTGCGACGGTTGCGACCGCGACTCCACCGGACTGGACGAAGTTCATCGGGGCCTCGTTCATAGTCACAGCTGCAAGCTGAGGCTGCGCTTTGTCGCCAGAGGTCAGTGTGAATTTCCGCGGATAGAGGAACGAAACACCTGAGTTAGCGTCGCTATAAGTGACGTTCGCAGGACGTTTCTTGGGCGTCTTCTTCGTGGGTGCGGGTGAGGCCGCGGCGGTTGGGGTGGTTGCGGCTGTTACCGCGGCCGCAGGCGTTGCCGAACTCGGCGCAGGGCTGGAGACCCCGACCAGCGCCGGCTTTGGACCTTGCTTTGAGCACGCACTCACCACAAGTAATAGCCCGAGAATCGCGAAGGCTGCGATCATGGCGAGTTTTTGCTGGCGCGACCAGGACGAAAGCATCGTCCCGGAGATTGTGTTGTTGTTAGGAGCCGGATTGCTGGGTTCCTTATCACCGGATTTCCAAGTAGTTGTCATTTTGTCACCTCCTCTGCGGCTGGCGCAGTCGAAAGTGATAAGGCAAGTGAGCGACCACCCGGACGACTGCTGATGTAGCGCGACTTATGAGCGAACGCGGCGCGAGGCAGTGTGCGCCGCCATACACGCCGTGTGGAAAGGAACACGCCGGTGGGCCTCACCCTTCCCGCTAGAATGTTTTGGTGAGCAATCTCTCACCGAACTTCTCTCTTAATCCTCGCGAAAATTCCCGCAAAAGTTATCGCGGACGCCTGGCGCCGTCGCCGACGGGGCTGTTGCATATCGGGCATGCGCGGACTTTCTGGATCGCGGCGCAACGGGCGATCGAGAATCAGGGAACTTTGATTCTGCGGAATGAGGATCTGGATCCGCAGCGCTCGCGGGCGGAATTCGCTCGCGCCATGATTGAAGACTTGCGCTGGCTGGGAATTCGTTGGAGTGAGGGGCCGGATTGTGGGGGGGCATATGGTCCTTACTCGCAGAGCGAGCGCCGGGCGCACTATTTGGAGGCCTGGCGGCGGCTGCGCGATGGCGGGTTTCTGTATCCTTGCACGTGTTCGCGCAAGGATCTGGCGCAGGCGGCGAGCGCTCCGAACGATGCGGATACCGATGATGAGCCGGTGTATCCAGGGACGTGTCGTGATCGCAAGGATGCGACTGAGTTCATGGAGCCAGCGGGCGTGAACTGGCGGCTTCGCGTCCCCGAGGGCGAGGAAGTGGAATTTGCCGACCTGAATCTGGGACGGCAGCGCTTCGTCGCAGGCAATAAATTCGACTTCGGCGATTTTCTCGTCTGGCGGCGCGATGATGTTCCTGCCTACCAACTCGCGGTCGTAGTCGACGACGCGGCTATGCGGATCACCGAAGTCGTGCGCGGCGCGGATTTGCTGAAGTCGACAGCGCGGCAATTGCTGTTGATGCGTGCGCTGGGGTATGCCGGTCTCGGTTATGCAGAGCCGGATTATTTTCATTGTGAACTGGTGCGGGATGCCGCTGGAATGCGGCTGGCGAAACGGCACGATGCGCTGAGTATCCGGCATTTGCGCGAGAGCGGGATGACGGCGGAGAAGGTTCTGGAGATGGCCGGTTGGCCATGATGGGGCGGCACTTTCGTTTGGCGCACGATTACATGCGTTTGCAACAGATCGCGGCCAGCAGGGTTAGCATTAGTAGTTGAAAGAACAGTTCAGCACGGGGCGATTGGGAGGGTTATGCAGCGAGTATTCTCGACGATTTGTGCAATCGCGCTGTTTATGAGTTCGGCCGCCTATGGGCAGTCGCTTGGCGATATTGCGCGCGAGAACCGGGAGAAGAAGAGCGAGGCTGCATCTGCTGCGCAGCCAAAAGTGATTACGAACGCGAATCTTCCGAAGGATCCGGACACGAACCAGGAGCCGGCCGAGGCACAATCGGGAGCGAGCGCAAGCAGCACCGCCGCTGACCATCGTTCTGCGCAACAACGGTTGGCGGAACAACGTGCGGCCGATCAATGGAAGAGACTGATCCTGGCGCAAAAAAATAAAATGGCGACTCTGCAGGCTCGGATCGACCAGCTCAATGCGTGGATTCATTCCGCGGGCGGGAGCGTCCAATACGAGGGACCGTACAACCGTTATCAGGCGCGACAACTGCAGCGGGTGGCGCAAGTCCAGCTGCAACTCGATGAGCAGAAAATGAAGCTTGACCAGATGCAGGAAGCGGCGCGGCACGCGGGCATGCACTCGGCGGTGTACGATCCGTAAAAGCCCTCCGCCGTCAGCGTGAGTTATCGCTTTCAGTTCATGGAACATACCTCTGCCTGCTGTTTCGAATGAATCGGACCGCCCGGTCCGACTATCCTAGTTATGTGGGAGTTGACCGAGTTTTTCTCACTGCAGAATGGCAGTACCTGGCCATGCTGAACTATGAAGTGGACCCCAGTGTGCTTCTTCCGTTCGTTCCTGTCGGAACCGAACTCGATCGCTGGAAGGGAAAAGTCTTTGCCAGCCTCGTCGGATTTCGATTTCTTAAGACAAAATTGCTCGGGTTCCTGCCAATTCCGATGCACTCGACTTTCGAGGAAGTGAACCTGCGCTTTTACGTGCGACTGCAAGCGGGGAGCGAAGTCCGGAGAGGGGTGGTGTTCATCCGGGAGTTGGTTCCGCGCCGGGCAATTGCATTCGTTGCCCGCACGTTCTACAAAGAGAATTATGTGGCTCTCCCAATGGCGCATGAGATTCGTGCTGCTGGCGATAATCGTCTGAGAGTGGCGTACCGATGGCGGAGCGAAAACCGCTGGAGCGAGATGAACCTTGAAACCGACGGGAATTCTGAACTGCCAGGCGAGGGCTCGATTGAACAGTTCATCACCGAGCATTACTGGGGATATTCGGCTCAGCCTGGCGGCGGTTGCGTGGAATACCGCGTGACGCACCCTTCGTGGAGGGTCTGGCAGGTTGGGCGATCGGCATTTGAGGGCGACGCAGAAAAGTTGTACGGAAAAGAGATCGCGACAGTGCTCGAGGGTAAACCGCAGTCCGCTTTTCTCGCAGAAGGATCCGCAGTCACCGTGATGTGGGGGCGAAGATGTGAGCATGCCGGTGAGCACTGAAACCCGACTGACCCAGGGCGGGGTCCAAGGCGTGATCCTTTACGACGGGCAGTGCGGTTTCTGCTCTCGTTGGGTGAAGTATTGGGCGGGGACGCTCGGGCGGCACGGATTCGAGATTGTCTCGCTGGATGAGCCCTGGGTCGCGGAGAGGATCAAGATGCCGCATGAAGAACTGCTCACCGACATACGGCTGCTGACGGCTGATGGTCAGCTGATATCTGGAGCCGATGTTTATTTACATGTGACGCGACGGATCTGGTGGGCGTGGCCTTTCTATGCGATTTTCAGTTTGCCGGGGTTCAATCGGCTGATCCACGCGGGTTATCGGCGGTTTGCGCGGAACCGGTACTGTCTTTCGCATGCGTGCAAGCTGCGGCCACGCCAATAGTTGCGGTGGCCACAGGCAGCTGCCGAGCTTGCGCTCGGCTTGGACGGGCGAGGCGCCCGTCCCCACACGAACACAGCCACAGCCTAGAACAACGCGGTTGGTCTTCTCTTCCAGTTTTTGCCTTTCTCTTTCGCGATATTTTCGATGTCGTTGACGTAGGCGCCGGTCTTGGTCAAGACGTGGTGCAGGTCGTTGCCGACGCTGATGAAGGTGAAACCCTTTTCGAGGAACTCGCCGACGCGCGATGTCCCGAACAGGAAGATGCCGAGAATGGTGTTGTTCTCGCAGGCGTGCTCGACCAACTTCTGCGTGGCCGCGCCGAGCGAGGTGTACATGTGCGGAAACTCGTACTTGTTGTAAAGGCCCATCGACATGCAGAGATCGTTTTGTCCGAGGAAAAGGATGTCAACTCCGGGCGTCTGGAACCGGACACGACACGGGGCGCGGCACGCAGGAGACGCAGCAAGCTGCTACGGGGAACGTCTACACTGGCCTTTTTGCCCTCGAATTGGGCTATTTTGGCGCTCTTCTACTGCCGGACCCCGATTTTATGCCGATTTTCGACGGGGTACCTTACTGGAAACCGCATAAAATCTGCATAAAATGCTACTTTTCCACAGCTCAGTGCGTTACTATGCGCTGGACACAAGCAAACTTGTAGGTTCCTGAAGGAGGAAATTCATGGCATCTGGTATGACCAAAACTCAACTCACCCGACACCTGGCCGAAAAGCTCGAAACCAACAACAAGACGATCGCGTCTTTTCTGGAGAACCTGGCAGATACGGCGATTAAAGAAACGAAAAAGAACGGTGTGTTCGTTGTGCCCGGCCTCGGCCGCCTGGTGAAGGCGCATCGCAAGGCCCGCATGGGACGCAACCCGCAGACTGGTGAACCAATTCAGATCAAGGCGAAGACGGTCGTAAAGTTCCGCGTGGCAAAGGCCGCGAAGGACGCGATCGCGCCGAAGAAACCGTAGTGTGGCGCGGACACTCCTGTCCGCCAAAGGTTGGAGACAAGAAAGGGCCGGCTTTCGAGTCGGCCTTTTTTCTTTCGGCGGCTATATCTCCAACTCCACCAACTGTGCTCGCACTTTTCCTGCTCCAATCGTCAGCCTCCCCATGCTCACTGGCAAGTTGAAACGGCGTGGCCCGGCGCTTCCTGGATTGAAATAGAGGACGCCGTTTTTCTCTTCCATCTTCGGATGATGGCTGTGGCCGTATATGACAATGCGGAATCCGGCGGCTTCCGGCTTCAGTTCGAGTTGACCGAGATCATGCAGCATATAAATCAAGACGCCGCCGGCTTCGACGACCTCGGTTTCAGGCAACGCGCGCGCCCACGAGGCGGTGTCGACGTTACCGCGGACCACGGTTACGGGGGCAATCTTCGCGAGCGCTTCGAGGATTTCGGGGGCTCCGATATCGCCAGCGTGGAGAATGCGATCGGATCCGCGCAGAGCTTCGACGGCTTCGGGCCGCAGCAGGCCGTGGGTGTCGGAGATTACTCCGAGGGTCACGTGTTTCTCGGTCATCAGTTTCTTGATCCTGAAATTAATGTGCTCCTTCCGGACGGACGAATGCGTCCGTCCCTACGCGGTTCTTGCCGATTCATCACAAAACGTTTGTCGAACGCTCACAGACTTCGCCCACAGGTCTAAGGCTATACTGCCGACAATGCCCGAAACTGGTCCGAATCTGGCTGAGGCGCTGCGGCGCTACTGGGGATACCACGAGTTTCGCCCTAAGCAGGAGAATGTTATCCGCAGTCTGCTGGCCGCGCACGATACTTGTGTGGTGATGCCGACCGGAGGCGGGAAGTCGCTGTGCTATCAGCTTCCGGCGGTGATTTCCGGGAAGACGGCGGTGGTGGTTTCTCCGTTGATCGCACTGATGCAGGACCAAGCGGCGCAACTGGCTCAGATGGGCATTCCGGCAGCGGCGATCAATAGTTTTCAGAGTTCAGCGGAACGACGTCAGGTGATGGAGAAAGCGGCACGAGGGGAATACCGGCTGCTTTATCTTTCTCCGGAGAAGTTGGCCGCTGAAAATACTTTCGACTGGCTAGCCAAAGTCCCGGTGGGTTTCTTCGCGGTAGACGAAGCGCATTGCATTTCAGAGTGGGGGCACGAGTTTCGACCGGACTACCGTCAGCTGAGCCGGCTGCGCACGCGCTTTCCGGGGATTCCAATTGCGGCGTTCACGGCAAGTGCGACGCGGCAGGTGCGGCACGACATTTTGAAGCAGTTGCAGATGCGCGATCCGCATCTTTACATCGCCAGCTTCCATCGCAAAAATTTGAGCTACCTGGTCCACGAATGCGAAGCGCGAACCCAGATGGAGTTGCTCGCCCGCGCATTGCGACAATATGCCGGGGAGAGCGTGATCGTGTACTCGCCCACAATTCGCAGAGTCGAGGAGACAGTCGAGTACCTGGAGGAGAGCGGGATTGCGGCGATTCCCTATCACGCAAAGATGGAAGCGCCCATGCGCCGGCAGAATCAGGAACGATGGATGTCGGACGAAGTACGGGTGCTGGTGGGAACGATCGCATTTGGCCTCGGGATCAACAAGCCCGCGGTACGGGCGGTGATTCACCTGTCGCTGCCGAAGTCGATTGAACAGTATTACCAGGAGGCGGGCCGCGCCGGGAGGGACGGGCGTCCCGCCGATTGCGTGCTGCTCTGGCAGAAGCGCGACCACGTTCTGCTGGATTACTTCATCGGAAAAATCTCGGATGATGCTGAGCGCGAGCGGTCATCCGAGAGGAAACGCGTGATCAGCCGGTTCGCGGATTCTCGCGGCTGCCGCCACCGGCAGATCTGCCTGCACTTCGGAGAGACTCCGCAATGGGAGCGTTGCGGGAACTGCGACCGTTGCGGCGCCAAGCCGGAGTGGCTGAAAAAGGAAATGGTCAGCGTCGATCTGCCGGAAGTCACGGCGCGACAGGCACAGTTTCCGCCCATGTCTTCTCCGCACTTCTATACCCCGCAGCTGCGGTCCGAGAAACCGCGGGTACGGGATACGGCGCCGGCCGAAGCGGATCCGGCATTGGCGGAGTACCTGCGCGAATGGCGGCGAACTATGGCACGGGAAAACAAAGTGCCCGCCTACATTATTCTGCACGACAGCACGCTGGAGGAGCTGTGCCGGCGGCGTCCGGCCAATTTTGCGGAGTTGAAGCAGGTGCCGGGCATTGGCGAAAAGAAGGCAGATGTATATGGCTCGGAACTTCTTCAAGCTTTGCGGAACTTTGGCGGTGGGGCGCGCGCTACACAGACAACGGCCAAGGAGCCGGCTCCAGCGGAACAGACTCTTCGGCTCTTGAATGAGGGACGCAGCTTTGAAGAAATTGCCCGCATTCGCGCGCGCCAGATTTCGACCGTCATTTGTACGGTGGCGAGCCTCATCGAAACCGGGCAGGTGAAATTGGATCCCAAGTGGATTTCTCCCGACGCGCAGCCGCTGATTGAGGCGGCTTGCCTGAAGCAGGGCATCGAGAGGTTGAAGGACATCAAGGAAGCGGTGCCACCGTATGTCAGCTTTGAGGACATACGCTTGGTGGTGGCGCATCTGCGAGCGGAGAATCGGGTGCGGACGAAGACAGCATGACGGTTTTGCCTGCGTGGTGGCGGGGCTTTGCCCCGCCGGAACGGGCCGGAGCGCCGTCACCACACAACCCACCTCTACACGCCCTTGGCGGCGGGATCCCAGATCAGCTTATGGATCTGTAGGCTGAGCCGCGCGGGGACGTTGTCGTCGAGGATCCATTGGGCGAGTTCTTGCGGATCAAGAAGACAATGCGAAGTGTCTCGCGAGCCGGACGCGCCTTTCTCGAACGCGGGCGAGAATAAAATAGCGTGAACCCGCTCGGCCAGCGCGTGATTCGAGACGAAGTCACGGGCGAATTCGTAATCGGTACGGTCGGTCAAGACGAACTTAAGTTCATCATGCGACTGGAGCGTCTCCAGATTCTCGATTGCGAAGGTGTCTGGTTCGCCCGAGTGCGGACACTTCACGTCCACGATCTTGATTACTTGCCTCGGGACCAGCGCCAGAGGGCGTTCGCCGCTGGTCTCAAGCAACACCTGATAGCCAGCGTTGAGAAGGTGTTCCATCAGCGGGACGACTTCGCGCTCCTGCAACATGGGCTCGCCGCCGGTGATCTCAACCAGTCCACCGCGGCTCAGACCGGCGACTGCGTTGAGCACTTCTTGCAGCGTCATCTTGTGTCCACCGTAGAAACTGAACTCGCTGTCGCACCAGGAGCAGCGCAGGTTGCATCCGGTCAGACGCACGAAGACGCAAGGCAGGCCGGAATACGTCGACTCACCCTGGAGCGATTTGTAGATTTCGGTTACTTGAAGCATTGAATCATTGACACATTTAGTCATTGAATCATTGAAACTCAAAGGCAACTGCCTTCAATGACTCAATGATTCAATCACTCAATGGCTAAATGATTTCACTCGCTGTATCGCGCCGTCGTCGTATCGGTTTCGAAAACCGTCACGTCTTTTACTCTCACCCTGCCATTGGTTACGCTGCTTAAGAGGACGTTGGTTTCGTCGTAGAAATACTTCGCGAGATTCTCGGCTGAGGGGTTGACTACGGTGAAGGGCTCGATGTCGTTGATCATCTGGTGGTCGAGACGGTCGATGGCGTGCTTCATGACGTCTTTCAGGTCTTTGAAATCGAGCAGCAGTCCGGCCTTGTCGAGCTCGGCGCCGGCAAGGGTCACACGAATCTTGTAATTGTGGCCGTGCGGGTTCTCGCACTTGCCTTTGTAGTTGCGCAGGTAGTGCCCTGCGGCGAATGTGTCTTCGACAGTGACTTCGTACATGAATCCAGTAAGCCTCGACTGTGACCTGCGTCCATTTTATTGTACCTTTTGAGAGCCTCGATTCACGGCACGAACATGACGGAATCCGACATTACCATTCGAGAGACAGCGCCGGGCGAGTCGGCGATTATTCTTCATCACCGGCGGTCGATGTTTCGCGACATGGGCGAAGGGACTGTCGAGGAGCTCGATCAGATGGTGGAAGTTGCAGGCCCGTGGCTGGCACGGGTTCTGGGTGATGGTTCCTATCATCACTGGCTGGCGTTGGACGGTTCGGGCCGCATCGCGGGCGGCGGCGGTGTGCTGCTTGGTCCATGGCCGGCGAATCCCAAAGATCCATGCACTCAGCGGGCGGTAATCCTGAATGTGTACACGGAGCCGGAGTTCCGGAAGCGTGGGATTGCGCGGCAAATCATGCTGACAATCCTGGCCTGGCTGAAGGAACGGGGCTTGCGGGCCGTCAATTTGCACGCCAGCGACGAGGGCCGTCATTTGTATGAAAAGCTGGGATTTGAGGCTACGAATGAAATGCGGCTCAGGTTTGGCCCGCTATAGCGGATCCAGAGTCGTTGTGCACAGGCTGCTGCCGAGCTGTGCTCGGCTTGGACGGGCGAGGCGCCCGTCCCCACACAGACCTCCGCCCTCACACAGACCTATGTTTTCAACTGTCAAGCAAATCAAGGGCCAACTCCTTATAATCTGCTAACGTTCGGGTTGCTGCCCCGTCTATTTCTGTGCAAGGCAAGAACTAAGGATTGGACCACTTGTAGGGGACCAGAGAGAGACAATGCCGGCCGATTCTTACGCAGTAGCAATTCCGGTTGGCGGCAATTCCCGTCCGAGGCGGGCGGCACAGGGCAGCGGCAACCAGAACCCCACCGTGAGGGGCTCCTTGGCAGCGCAGGGCAACCGTATTGACGACACGAGTTTGATCCGCGAGGCGCAGCAGGGAAACCGCGCTGCCTTCGAGGTGTTGGTGCGTCATTACGATCAGTCGGTCCTGCGGCTGGCGCTGCATCTGACGGGATCGGAGTCGGACGCCCAGGACGTTTATCAGGAGGCCTTTCTCAAGGCTTACAAGAATCTGGGCAGTTTCCGTTTTGAATGTTCCTTCTACACCTGGATCTACCGGATCGTTACCAATCTCTGCCTCGATCATCTGCGGAAACGGAATGTGCGCAAGGAGGACGCTCCGGTTGCGGTGGACTCCTCTGGCGAAGAGTACAGCCGGTTGGAGCAGTTCCCCGACGGGCGCTCCGGAGCCAACCCGGAACGCGATTTGATGCGGCGGGAATTGGGACGGAAGATCGGAGCAGCTTTGGCAGTGTTGACGCCTCGCGAGCGGATGGTGTTCGAGTTGAAGCACTATCACGGGCTCAAGTTGCGTACGGTAGGCGAGATGCTGAATACGACGGAAGAAACGGCGAAGAATACATTGTTCCGCGCGACGCAAAAACTGCGCAGCGCGCTGGCGGAGATGCGATGAGCTTGGACTTTGGACTCAGTCTTGGTCTCTGCGAAGGGATACGAAAATGAAATGTGATTGGGTGCGGCAAAACATTTTGTTCTATGTGTACAACGAACTGGAGGACGATGCCCGCTACGAGGTAGAGCAGCACCTGGCGCGGTGTCCGGAATGTGCCACCGAGTTGAAAGCGGCGCGCAAGTTCCACGCGACGCTTTCGGGGATGCCGGTGGCAGAGCCGACTCCGAACCTGCTGGCGGCATCGCGGATGCGGCTGCAGGAAGCGCTGGAAACGACACAGCCGGGAGGATTCTGGCAGCGTGTGATTTTTGAGCCGGGAACGTGGCTGCGGCAGATTCGGATGGCGCCGGCATTGGCAGCCGTCATTTTCATCGTGGGATTTGGCGGAGGTATTGGCGCGACTTACAACTTCCTGGCGAATCGTCCCCCGACTAGCGACATAGCGATTAACGACCACTCCAACCCTACCCCTTCTGTCGAAGCTTCCTCGGTTACAGGCATCCGGTCGGTGACGCAGGAGCCGGGATCGAATCAGGTGAGCATCAAGTACGACACGGTCTTGACCCAGGAAGCACAAGGCTCGCTCAACGACCAGCGCATCCAGCAGTTGCTATTGTTTGCGGCGCGCAACAACTACAACTCGGGAGTGCGGATGGATTCGGTGGATTTGCTGACCCAGTCGCCCGACGATTCCCGGGTGCGGGAAGCGCTGATGTATGCGTTGCAGAACGATACTAATCCCGGTGTGCGTTTGAAGGCGTTGGATGGGCTGAGTGGCTTCGTACGGCAGGATGCGCGGGTACGGGATGGAGTTTTGCGGACGCTGATCAGCGACACGAACTCCGGTGTTCGGATGCAGGCCTTGCGACTGGTGGAGCCGATGAAGACGGACAGCAATGTACGGTCGGTGCTGACCAGGTTGTCGCAGACAGATGAAAACGTCTCGATTCGCTCGCAGGCTCGTGCGATGCTGGCGCAAATGCCAGAGATGGACTAATGGAGGGACGGGCGTCTCGCCCGTCCAGCCGGGCGGGGACGCCCGGCTCTCCACCAGCAAGGTTTGGATCGACGGCAGTAAACGGTGTATCAGGGAATAGATCAAGGAGAACATTCATTGAAACATGCAATAAAACTCGCCGGCGTTGCGGTTACAGTGGCCACGCTGGCATCTCTGGCGCTGTGCCAGGAAGGTCGGATATATCGCGAAGGCAGCAACTGGGTCCAGGAGGTGACTGGAGACTTGGGTGCGGCGAGGAATCTGCGGGTGAAGTTGGCCGCAGGTTCGGTAAAGGTTCAGGGTGGATCGCAGGCAGGGATCACATACACCATTCATCGTAAAGCTTATACATCTTCAGAACAGCAGGCCCGCCGCGCCTTTGAATCGTCCAAGGTCAACACCTCTGTAAAAGGAGAGACGGCGTGGATCGTGGCGGAATCGTCAAGCGGACGGGATCATAAGAGCGCCGATGATTTTGTCATCAATGTGCCGCGAAACCTGGAATCCGCCAAGATCGAGACCGGGTGCGGCAGCGCCAGCGCGACCGGGATTGCCGGACGTGTCGACCTCGTAAGTGGTGGGGGAAATATTCACCTCGACGACATCGGTGGCGAGGTCACGGCGGAAACCGGCGGGGGCACGATTGAGGTCGGCAGCGTCGGAGGCGGCGTGACTCTGCAGACGGGTGGAGGAAACATCAAGATTGCATCCGCCAAGGGCGAGATCAAGGCGGAAAGTGGCGGGGGAAACGTAGTGGTTATTTCCGGGCTCCAAGGTGCGGTGCTGGAGACGGGCGGGGGCAGTATTCGGGTGGACAAGTGCAGCGGGACAGTGAAAGCGACGACCGGCGGCGGGAGCGTGGAACTGGGAGAGATTGGTGGGCCGGCGGAAATTGAGACAGGCGCGGGCAGCATTCGGCTGGCTTCCTCGAAAGGGCGCGTGCAGGCCCAGACCGGCGGCGGCAGTATCCAATTGGACGGAGCGACGTCTGTAAAGGCGGAAACTGCGGCTGGGGGAATCGTTGTGAAGCTGCTGTCCTCGGCTGGGGCTGGCGGTCACAACAATTCGACGCTTGAAACCTCGGCTGGCGACATCACCGTCTATCTGGCGAACGATCTGGCGATCTCCATCCGGGCAGAGATCGAAATGGGCAATGGCCACACGATCCGCAGCGACTTTTCCGACATTCGCGTCTCCAGTGAAGGCGGGCAGTATGGGCCGAAAACAGTGACCGCAGAGGGTCAGCTTAACGGTGGCGGACCTGTGCTGAAAGTCCGGACGAATTCTGGGAATGTCGACTTCCGACGCGTCAGTCGGTAAGGACGGTCGTTGGTCGTTAGTCGTTCGCGCACTACGGACCGAGAGAGTTTGCCAACGACCAACGACTAGCGACCAATGACAGGAGTTCTTATTCGGGAGGGGTTATGATCCATCGCTTCCTGCTTTGCATGTTTCTTTTTTCGCTGGTCGTTTGCCTGTCCTCTAGCGCGCAACCGGAGCAATCGAGCTACGATGGCACGGGTGAAAGCTGGAGTTGGGGCTACGGTTCGGAAGAGGGCGGCGGCGGATCGTCGTATCTCGGAGTGGACATCGCCGACGTTTCTCCGGAGCGGCTCGGAGAATTGAAGCTCAAGGAGGAGCACGGAGCAGAGGTCACCATGGTTGACCAGGACGCTCCCGCCGGAAAAGCCGGGCTGCACGAGCATGACGTCATCGTGAGCCTGAACGGTACAGCCGTAGAGAGTGCTGCCCAATTGCGCCGGATGATTAAGGAAACGCCCCCAGGCCGAGTGGTGAATCTCGGGGTCAGCCGCGACGGTCAACCAATGACGATCAAGGTGCAACTTGCCGACCGGCGCAAGTCGATGGCGTGGGAGCCCCAGGTTCACGTCGACATGCCTCGGATGCCGGAAATCACAATCCCGGACTTCGACCTGCCCGTCTCGGTGGTCGTCGTCCACCAGTCGGCACGCAGCGGACTGATGGTGGAAAATATTACTCCGCAGCTGGGAGATTTCTTTGGGGTGAAGGACGGTAAGGGCGTGCTTGTGCGCACGGTGGAAAAGGGCAGTCGCGGGGAAAAGGCCGGATTCCGTGCTGGAGATGTGGTCGTCAAGGTCAACAATCAGCCAGTCCACGATACGTCTGACTTCACGCATGCTCTGCGGTCATCGTCGGGCAGCACGGCGGCCGTGACCGTGATGCGCGAGAAGAAAGAGCAGAATCTGACTCTGACTCTTCCCGAGAAGAAGGATTCCGGCAGCCTGCTGGAAGACAGCTTTGATATTCCCGCTCTAACGGCAGAGACACAGCAGGCAATCAATCGCGCCGGAGATGAAATCGCCCGCATGGGTCCGGCCATCATGGAAAAAATGCAGAAGAATTTGTGCCCGAAAGACATGGAGAAGAGGCTGCACAATTCGCAGCGAATGATGCATGAACAGCAGCAAAAAATGCAGGAACGGCAGCAGAAGCTGCGCCATGAGTTATCCGGAGACTGGGCTGAAATCTGACGCTGAAATCTGACGCTGTCCGGGTTGGGGCGGGGCGGCAGGTTACGAAGGTCACTCAGCGATGCGCAAGTTCTTTCGCCTGTATAGACGCTGCTTGCCTCGTCTCCCGAGCCTCGCCTCGCCCTCTACAAGGAATCCAGGGTCTGCCGGGGGAATGGCCAGATTCTACGAGTGGACTACCCACTGGTTACCTGTCGCGGTGAAGAAAGTCCCGATAAGCTGTTACCGCGATGGCTTTCCGCGCCCTGCTGTTTTCAAAGAGCTCCGAGACAAGCGCCGCCATGACGACGGCCTGCAAGAGTACAGGAATCCGCGCGGAAGTCTGTTCTGATATCTTTACAGCCATCGAAAAAGGGAAGACGCAAGCCTTTTCGTGCGTGATCGTCGATTGGGCCGACCAGCCCGAGGCAACCTTCCTTTTGAAACGTGCTCACGAGTCCGCACCGAACCGAGACACGGTGGCCGTCACCATCGTCGATCACGAACCCACGCAGGCGGAGATGCGCGACAACCGCCTGGACTTTCTCATCTATCGTCCAATTTCTGCCGAGGAAGCCAACGCGGTGCTGGCGAAAGCTTGCGAGCAGATGCAACCGTCGAGCGCGGAGGATGCTGCGGAGTCGTCAGCGGAAGCCGACGCGAGCCGCGAAGGCCCGGGCGCAGTTTCTGTTGGCGCCGATGCGGAACCCAGTCACGAGGATCCGCCGGCCGGTTTCCCGGGAGGGGATGGAGCGGAGGGCGACCGCGAAATCGCGCGGGACGAAGACGAAGAGGAGGAGGAGTCTCACGGGCGCGGCCGCGCGATAGGGTTCCGCGGCGCTTGTGCCGCGGTACTTATTATTGCGGCGGTGTTTTGCCTGTGGCGATCGCGCGCGGTCGTCGAGTATCTATCGAGGACGCAGGAAGGGCGATTCCGCGTTTTGCGGGAATCTGTAGCGGCGCTTTTTTATGCGAAGCAAACGGGGGCATTGCCCGTCGGATCCGCCACGGGCGACGCGCAACAGGATCCGTACTTCAGCAGAGATCCCAGTTCCAACGCGCAGACCCCGGCTTTGGGAGTGGTTGCAACCGAGTCCACGCTGACTGAAGCGCGCCTCTCCTTACCAAAACCTCCCGACTTTCCCCTGCCCGTGCCGGTGTTTGAGCATCAAGACCCGGCGCCAATCCGTGTGCAACGAGCGGCGATCCCCGAAAGCATGAGAAACTCGGCGCCGATTGAGCGGCCGCTCGTGGTGACGGTCAATCCGGCGCAGATGATGCCGGTCTCCGTCCCGCAGCCGCAGCCGGTTCAGCAATTTACCGAACCCGTCGCCTTGAGTGAAGAAGAAGCGCGCGCCCTGCTGGTTCACATTGTGAATCCAGTGTATCCACCCGAAGCGTTGGCTCAGAAACTTCACGGACCGGTGGTGCTGCAGGCGGTAATTGGGCGCGATGGCAGCGTAGAGGATCTGAAAATTGTTCGGGGATATTTTATTCTGGGCCGGGCGGCGATTGCCGCAGTCAAGCAGTGGCGTTTCCAACCCTACAGCCTCAGCGGCCACGCTGCGGCAACTCAAACCGTGATCACCGTCAATTTCAGCGGTCCGCCAGGGTAGCGCCAGTGTGGTGACGGGGCTCCGCCCGTTCTGCGGGGCAAAGCCCCGCCACCACACAACCTCCTACTTGTGTTGGTCGTGTCCTTCCTGCCCGCTGGTTGGAGGGCTCACCGTGACCGATTTCTTCCAATAGTCCTGTACGGCGGGCGGCAGTTTGTCTATGCGGGTGAGGAACGCCGTGAGTTTCCACATGTCAGGCTCAGAGAGCGACTTGTCCCATGCGGGCATGCCAGTGTAGCGGACGCCGGTGCGAATTGTGTAAAACACGTGCCATTCCGGATCATCGGGTGGGTGAAGGATGAGGCTTGGAGGCGGCGGATAGAACGATTTCTCGAGGGACGAGGGCTGGCGGTCGAGGCCGCCATGGCAAAGCGCGCAATTCATGGTGTAGATCTTTATTCCCTCGATAAGATTCTCATCGGTCGGCGGCACGGGATTGTTGACGTGGGGAGCGTGTCGTTCCATTGAAGCATCGAGTGCACTCGTTGCGATTTGCTGCTCTAGCTTCGGCGGCGCTGCGTTGGCATTGGTCGGTACAAAGCCGAGCAAGGCAACGCCAAGGCCGACAATCAGCAGAACCAGGATGGTGATGACAATTCCCAGAATGAAGTTGCGCATTTCATCTCCTCGGAGAGCCTAGAAACTTATACTCGTCCTATATATAACAGGAACGCGGCGCAGGTGGCAGCGCAACGCATGCTGGCTCTAGACTTTGAAAGTCAATAAGCGTGCAGGCGACGAGCCTCACGCACCAGATCGGACACTTTCGGAAGGAAAAACTCCTCCTGTGGCGGAGAAAATGGAACCGGCGTATCGAGAGACGTCAGCCGGACAATGGGACCATCGAGATCGTCGAATGCTTCTTCGTTAATGATCGCGGAAATTTCTCCGGCTAGTCCGCCCGTCCGCGCGTGCTCGTGCAGAATGATCACTTTGTTGGTGTTCTTTACGGTGGCGGCAATCGCCGTGCGATCCAGAGGCGAGACCGTGCGGAGGTCGACGATTTCGATTTCGATTCCTGCTTTACTCAAGATGTCCGCGGCCTCAAGCGCCGTGTACAGCATAGCGGCATAGGTGATCACGCTGAGATGACGGCCCTCGCGCGCGACCCGCGCCTTTCCGAGAGGAACCACGTAGTCGTCGTCTGGAATTTCTTCTTTGATTCTTCGATACAGATACTTGTGCTCGAAAAAGATCACGGGATTGGGGTCGCGGATTGCCGCCTTGATGAGTCCCTTGGCATCGTACGCGGTCGCCGGGCAGACTACCTTCAGTCCGGGCGCGTGCACGAACCACATTTCAGGGTTCTGCGAGTGAAATGGCCCGCCATGCACATTCCCGCCGCTTGGACCACGAATCACCAGCGGGGCGGGCGCCCCCCAACGGTAGTGCGCCGACGCTACCATGTTGACGATTTGATTGAAAGCGCAGCCGATGAAGTCCATGAACTGGAACTCGGCCACGGGGCGTAATCCGGTGAGAGCGGCTCCGAAGGCAGCGCCTACGATGGCCGACTCCGCAATCGGCGTATCAATGACGCGCGCGGGGCCGAATCGGCCGATAAAGCCATCGGTGACTTTGAAGGCGCCGCCGTAAAGACCGATATCTTCGCCCAAGCAAAAGACGGTTGGGTCGCGCTCCATTTCCTCCCAGATTCCCTGGCGGATGGCTTCGAGGTAGGTGACAACAGGCATGAATAGCAAGTGTAGCAAGAGAAGGCGTCAGCAATCAGCAACCACGGCCCGCTTCCGAAAAATCGATGGCGTCCGACCGTGACCTGCCAGCACACTGATTGGAGTTTGCAGAGCCGTAGAAACACCGTGTTGCACCCGCCTCAGAGTTTCATCGCTCGGCTCGGCACATACGGGCGGCCCTCCCGCGTCAGCCAAGCTGACAAAAATCGGGGGGCGTATCATTCCTGCATGTCTTCTCCTCCTTCTTCTAACTCTTTCCGCTCATCTTTTGAGGTACCTTCGGCGGCAGCGCCTTCGGCTCGCGTGGTTAGCTTTGAAGATGCTCGACATCTGGTCGAGCAGCATGCGGCCGACGTGTCTCCGGGAGAGGTGGAAAAGGTCGATCTGCTGGCGGGGGTTGGGCGGGTGCTGGCGGAGGGGATTTTTGCGGACCGTGATTTTCCTCCTTTTGCTCGGGCTACTCGCGATGGATATGCGGTGCGGGCGGCGGACTTGGCGGCGGTTCCGGCTCGGCTTGAGGTGGTTGGCGAGGTGAAGGCGGGCGACTGGCAGGATCCGGGTATACCCTCGGTCGGCCCCGGGCAGGCGATGGCAATCATGACCGGGACTCCGCTGCCGGCGGGGGTGGACGCGGTGGTGATGGTGGAGCATACATTACCGATACGTGAGTCGGCGGTGAAGTTGGTGGAAGTTCGGCGCAGCGTCGGCGTCGGCGAGAATTTTGTTCCCCGGGCGGCCGAAGCTCGTGCGGGACAACTACTGCTGGATCGAGGACGGCGGCTGGACCATGCGGGCATCGCGATCGCAGCCTCGGTGGGCAAGAGCCGGGTAGAAGTGTTCCGGAAGCCGCGCGTGGCCGCGCTTTCGACCGGCGACGAAGTGGTAGAGATTGACGCGACGCCGGGGCCGGCGCAGATACGAAATTCGAATTCGTATTCGCTGGCGGCGCAGATTCAGGATGCGGGTGGGGAGGCGGTGCGGCTGGCAATTGCTCCGGATGAGCCGAGGCGGCTTCGGACTTTGATTGAAGAGGGATTGGCGTGCGATCTTCTGTTGCTGACGGGCGGCGTCTCCATGGGGAAGTACGATCTGGTGGAGCAGGTTCTCGTGGAGTTGAAGGCGGAGTTTTATTTTACGGGAGCGGAAATTCAGCCGGGGCGGCCGGTGGTGTTTGGTTCGTGTGGCGCGGGCACCCTCGCCCGCCCTGACGGGGGAGTTGCTATTAGCACGCGGGCGAGGGCGCCCGCGCCACACAAGAAATATTTCTTTGGGCTGCCGGGGAATCCGGTATCTACCATGGTGACTTTCGAACTGTTCGCTCGGCCGATGATCGAAGCGTTGGCGGGAATGACGCCACAGGCGTTGATCTTTCTTCGAGCGCGGCTGAAGTCGGAGATACGGACGAAGACCGGCTTGAAGAGATTTCTGCCAGCTGTGCTTTCGGGAGAGTTTGAGAATGCGGCGGTGGAGTTGGCTCGGTGGCAGGGGTCGGGCGACATCGCTGCGTTGGCGCGTGCGAACTGCTATGTGGTGATTCCGCCGGACCGCGAACGGATTGAGGCGGGAGAGTGGGTGTCATTGTTGATGCGATCCGCTTGATGGATTCCCATATTTCCGCGCAGAACGCGCTCGGAAGCGGGCAGACGAGCGGTAGAATACCGTCCTTGGTTCGTCTATGAAGAAAGTCTTCCTGTCTAGTCTGTTTCTCCTCGCCACGACGCCCATGTTGCTGGCCGAGGTGGATCCAGCGGCGCAGCAGCTACTCATCGCGGCTGAACAGCAGGCCGATCTCTTTTAATCACGATGTTGGCCCTTTTCGACTGGAAATCGATTTCGTTGCGTCAGGTGCAGGTCCCGACACAAGGGCATGTGACGTTCAGGTGGGAAACGAGTAATCGGTGGTGGCGTAAGGTCACCATGGGACTTTTCCAGCAGATCGACGTCAGGAACGGCGAGAAACTCTACACTCGCCGCAACGCCCCTTTTGCGCCGGTACGAGTCCAGCAACTTCTCAACTTGTTACACGTCGCGGAGAATCCCGATCATCTTGAAGCAAAGAAGCAGAAGGACCGGGCTGAGCAAGGGCTGGCAATCACGTGCGTGCAAGTGGAAGAGGGCATGAACGGCGAGACGCACGAGCTTTGCGTGAATCCTATCTCGCGCGAGATATTGTCTGACGAATGGAAGACACGACCCGATGGCAGGAGCAGACTCGCGTATTCCGATTATTTGGAGTTTCGCGGGCATCGTTATCCGCGCAAGACGGAACTATTCGAGAACGGAATCAAGGCCATTACCGAGCAGGTTGTGAGCTTGTCGACCGCGCCCCTCGATGACGGTTTGCTCGTCCCTCCTAAGGGAGCGATCGAGCGCCGACAGTGCGCGGGCATGAAGCACGCAGTCCCGGTGAAGACGCCAGACCCGTTGTATCCCAAGTCGGCGAGCCAGAATCGGCTGGTGGGCGACACCACGGTGTCCATGACAGTGTTTGCCGACGGGTCCGTGGGGGAGATTCAGCTGATCGGCAGCAGTGCGCACTCCATGGACGATGCCACGCTGCAGACCCTGAAGGGATGGAAATTCAAGCCAGCCATATGCGGAGCAGAGCCGGTTGTCTCAGATATTGAAGTCGTGGTGAGCTTCCGGTTGAAGTGAAGGTACTCGCGGTGAGCGCAGCAGCCTGCCGAGCTGGGCTCGGCTTGGACGGGCTAGGGCGCCCGTCCCCACACGAGCTCGGCTGGGGCAAGTACGATAACCTGTGGTGATGCCGAGAAAACTCTCCCACTACGACGCTCGTGGCCAAGCCCGCATGGTGGACGTATCGGCGAAGGCGCGCACGGCGCGAGAGGCAGAGGCGAGCGCCTTCGTTCGGATGACGCCGGAGGTGCTGCGGGCGCTGCCGCAGAATCCCAAGGGCGACCCCCTGGAGGTGGCGCGGATTGCGGGAATCATGGCGGCGAAACGGACCGCAGAGTTGATTCCGATGTGCCATCCGGTAGCGCTGTCGCACATTGCCGTGACCCTATGCGTGTGCGAGAATGGCGTTTCTATTGCCACAAAAGTAAAGACTTTGGCGGAGACGGGCGTGGAGATGGAAGCGCTGGTCGCGGCCAGCGTGGCCGCGCTGACGGTGTACGACATGTGCAAGGCGCTCGACAAGGGCATTGAAATCCGGGAAGTGGTGCTGGAACGGAAGTCCGGGGGCAAGAGCGGAGACTACCGGAGAAGCGCGAAGCGGAAATAGATTCTGCAACAGGCGTCTGGAGAAACTGGAATGTCGCCCAGCCCGTAAAGAGGCTATTCATAACGGGCGATTTGGCATCTCTAAAGCGATGCCCTGATACGAAGCTATGGCGAGCAACGTCAAAATCCTGCTGGTAGACGACAACCCGATGGTGCTGGGGATGCTGCAGCAGGCACTGTCGGCGCTGGGCGAGGTCACGGTCGCGACCGACGCAGCGGACGCTTTGTTGAAGGCGGTCGATGACCTGCCGGATGTGATGATCTGCGACTACCGCATGCCGGGCATGGACGGGCGTCAGTTGCTGGAAAAACTGAAAAGCAGGCCGGCAACGGCTGGGATCGCGGTGATCCTGATGGCCAGCAAGGCCGACATCAGCGAACGACTGTCAATGCAGGACCCGATCGAAGACTATCTGGAAAAGCCTTTCTTCCTGAAAGATGCAACGCACAAAATCAAGCGCGTGGTCGACCGAATCGCGCTGGAGAAACTGAGCAAGGCAGCGTCGACCGATGGTGTGTTGCGCGGCAACCTGTCGCAGATGAACGTGATTGACCTGGTGCAATCGCTGGAGATGGGGCGCAAGAGTTGCATGCTCACGATGACCAATGGCGACGATAAATGCGAGATCTATTTCAATCAGGGACAGGCCAAGCACGCCGCTTATGGTCCAATTACGGGAGACGAAGCGGTTTTCAAAGTACTGCGCTGGACGGAAGGAAATTTCCAGATTGATTTCAAAGCAAAATCCGCGCAGGAGACGACGACTCTGAATACGCAAGGGCTGCTGATGGAAGGATTGCGGCTGCTGGATGAGTCGCAGCGGGACGCAGCGGCTGAGGGTGAAGATGTCCTCCTCGACACCTGATGCCTCGACGCGTGATGCTTCGTCGCGAAACGGCACGCGGGCGGCAGTACTGACGGTTAGCGATTCGTGTTCGCGCGGCGAAAAGGTGGATCTCTCCGGTCCAGCCGTGGCGAAGGCGCTGGAACGGCGCAAATTTCAGGTGGTGGTGCGCAGCGTGGTGGCCGATGAGCGCGCCGAGATTCAAGACAAACTGATTGAGCTGTGCCGGTCGGCCCGACTGGTGGTAACCACAGGCGGGACGGGAATCTCTCCGCGCGACGTGACGCCGGAAGCGACGGGCGCGGTGTGCGAGCGACTGGTGGAAGGGATCGCAGAACAGATGCGCTTGCAGGGAGTTCGCAAGACGCGCTTCGCGGCGCTGAGCCGCGCGGTGTGCGGCGTCCGGGGCACGAGCCTGATTCTGAACCTGCCGGGCAGTCCGGCGGGAGCAGTCGAGTCGCTCGAGGCGGTGATGGATTTACTGCCGCATGCGCTGGAGTTGATCGCGGGAAAGACGGCGCACTGAAGCCGTGGAGAGACGGGCGCCTCGCGCATCCAACGAGGCTTTGTCGTCGGCTCTCAATCTTCTCACGTAAACTGTACTCGATTGAACAAGATCAAACACTTTGTCCGAGCTTACAGCGAGTGGATCAAGCACGCCCTCGCGCCGCTGGGGCCTTGGGGAATGCTTGCATTTGCGGCGGTCGATGGCTCATTCATGGGCCTGCCTCTGGATGCGATTTTTGTCAGCTACGTCTATAACGATCGCTCGCGGTTCCTGATGTATGTGCTGCTGGCTTCGGCCGGGTCGGCGCTGGGAAGCATCGTTCTCTACGTCATCGGGTATGCGGGTGGCGAGGTGCTGTTGCGCAAGCGGCTTTCGCCGGAGCGTTTTGAAAAGATTCACGCATCTTTCGAGCACCATGAGTTCTGGGCGCTGATGTTTCCGGCGATGTTGCCGCCGCCGACGCCTTTCAAGATTGTGGTGCTGGCGGCGGCGGCGTTTGAGATGAACTTCGCGCATTTTCTGCTGGCAATTTTTGCGGGACGGTTCGTGCGCTTTCTGATTGAGGCGCTGCTGACATTCTGGTTCGGTCCGGGGATTGTGACGATGACGGGGAACCTTTTCGCGCACCACTTCGTCTGGATTCTGGCAGCGGTTGGAGCGCTTCTAGCAGGGTGGTGGATCTGGCGGCAGAGGCGGCGAAGCCGAGCTGCACTCGGCTTGGACGGGCGGGGCGCCCGTCCCCACACGAGCTAATCCACCACAAGCTCGGTTTCCTATGCTGCGGCGGCGCCTTGCGGCTTGTGAGAGCGAGCGATTACTTTAGCGGCTGCGGGCAATCCGAACATGACTGCGGTGAAAAGCATATCGCCGGCGAGCGTACGGCGCAAGAATGGAAGTCCGGCAGCGTAGCAGGTCATCAGGCCGGACACGGTTTTTGGATACATGCTCCCGGATGCCCAGACGGCGAAATTACTGAGAACGAAGAAAGAGACGGAACTGGCCAGCGCGGCTCCGCCGATCCGCAGCCAATTCGCGTTTTCGCTCAACCGGGTACCCAGCAAGAGAATCGCCGCATACCAGGCCCAAACCACCAGTTGATCCCAGGTGAGTGGATAGGAGTACACGAATTTGGTGAGGGTGACGTCAGACGCGGCAAGCAGCGCAAAGGGGACCCACAACTGACGCCGCGAACCGCGCGCGCCGAAATAGAGCAGCGCCGCCGCCACCGGAGTGAAGTTCCAGGGATGCGGCATGAATGGCATCCGGGCCACGACCGCAAAAATGACGAATAGATAGGCCAGCATGATCCACCTCGTTACGTGTCAATTAGGATTGTTGCGCGAGCGGATGCTGCCGGTCAAGGGAAGGGCGAATTTAGGTGCGGTTCGGTTTCGCGAATTCAATCTTCAGCAATTGTTTCGGGTTGAGGAGTCTCACTGCCGTTACCGAGCCTTCGCATTTGTGCTTCTCATGCCGAAACGCTGGTCCACTACTTGCAGATCGCGCGTCAGGAACACCATCGCGCCGAGCGTGATGCGCGCGTTGCGTCCGGGATAGTCGTAGCGAAGATCGCGGAAGCGGACTACGTAGGCGGCGCGGCCATTGCTTACCGGACCTTTGTTTGCCGGATCGTTCTCTAGTTGTTCGGTTTCGGTCACGGGATACTGGGCCCAACTCAGGTACACGCGTCCGAGGTAGGTTTTCTTGGCAGCTAGAGTGACGGGCGTTTCTTCGGGCTTGTAGTGGATCTGCATTTGGGCGTCGGGATCGACTTCGGGCGCGAGCGAATCGACGTCCATGGTGGCGAAGAAAGCGGGC
>Ga0185299_10002854_pt1 | contig 25008 bp, 19 predicted proteins | sample PaiPotPPA55metaG_FD_128002 | JGI IMG/M metagenome (GOLD analysis project Ga0185299, IMG submission 128002) | Iron sulfur acid spring bacterial and archeal communities from Banff, Canada, to study Microbial Dark Matter (Phase II) - Paint Pots PPA... ...
GAGCCAGCGGCGAAAGAAATCGGAATCGTGGGCCATTTCGGTTGGCACACGTTCCGGCATACGTACGCGACGCTCCTCAAGGGGAACGGCGAGGACGTGAAGGTTGTGCAAGAGCTAATGCGGCACGCAAACATCTCGGTCACGCTGAACGTCTACGCGCAAGCAATCACGCAAACCAAGCGAGACGCGCAAAGCCGAGTTGTGAGTTTGTTGCTCGACAGAAACGAAGAAAAACCAAGCACCGAGGCTTATCGGACCGTAGCGGACCTACAAAATTCTGGAGGGGATTTGCAAGTGGTTGATAAGGTTGGCGTCCCCGACGGGATTTGAACCCGTGTTACCGCCGTGAAAGGGCGATGTCCTAGGCCAGGCTAGACGACGGGGACGGCTGTGAGGTGGGTTGCCGAGGCAACAGTTGATCGTAACAAGGCGCTGTAGCCGTGTCAAAATGCTGGCTGGAACGCGAAGGCCCGGTTGGGCCGAAAAAGAGCCCCGCAATCTCCATTATCGTGCGCCATGAATCGACGCACTTGACTCGGAACTCACACGATTTTCAACTTTTTCAACACTGCGCTACTCTCCAGTGGCGGGCTGCCTTGTTTTCTTCGATCAAGCGGACAATTTAGAATTGGAGATAAAGTCGCGCACCAGACCCGCGGCTCAACAAAACGTTCGAGGTAAAAGTGTCCGATCCAGTCTATCTCAGTCTTTGGTTTTCTGACTTTTCAGGACCCGAGATGTTGCCGCACGCTTTCGCCGTGTTGCAGCAGTTCCCTTTCTCGGCACAGCGCCCTGGAGTCAGTTATTTTGCAGTGCATCCTGTTTCCTGGGGCGAGGCGACGGTGTTGGAGCGCCGCTTTCCTGGCGGAATCGATCCCGGGCAGGCTACATTGATCGCCGCCGAATTAATTCATGACGACTACGCTTACGTTTTCGAAGCGCACTGGGATTTGTGGGCTCCGGATGCTTCGAGCGGAAACTGGGTGCTGGAAGCTGCACCGGTGAGATTCATCGTACAGGGAGAACAGTTCGATGAGGGAGCTTATCAACAGACGGGTCACATACAAGTCGACTTCGGTTTGGATTCGTATTTTCTCCAGCCGGAGACTCCTCTTAGCGAACAGACTCGCGACAAGATTCGCGAGAACGTGGCCAAGCTGGTCGAATTTTCAGTGAACGTCGACAAGAACAGCGGCACGAATTCGCGCGTGCTGTGGTCGGAATCGGAGGAGAGCCTGGCTCAGAAGCTGATCGCCCGTTTGCAGAGGGTGCAATAAAAAGCGCCGAGGGCAAGGAGCATTAAATCAAGCTGCAAATCTTAGATCGCTGCAGAGCTTAGGTCGTGGATCCGCGCGCTCTGGGTCCAATTTTATTTTGTTCTTTCGCCCTCAACTTTCAGCGTTTCCGCAGCTGCGGCCTGTGCCGCTGCCAGCCGGGCCGTTAGCACGCGGAATGGAGAACACGATACATAATCCATTCCCACCTGATGGCAAAACTCTACTGAAGAGGGGTCGCCACCATGCTCGCCGCAGATTCCGACCTCCAGCTTGGGACGAGTCTTTCGTCCGCGTTCGATCCCGATGCGAACCAGTTCGCCCACGCCATCCCGGTCGATCGCGGCAAACGGGTCCTGCTTCAGAATTCCTTCCGCTAAATACGTGGGCAGCACTTTGTTGACATCGTCGCGCGAAAATCCGAACGTGGTTTGAGTAAGGTCATTCGTGCCGAAGGAAAAGAACTCCGCTTCCTTAGCGATTTCGTCCGCGACGAGGCACGCGCGAGGTAATTCAATCATTGTCCCCACAAGGTAGTGCACATGCCTTCCCTTCTCTTTAAACACTTCTTCCGCCACGCGTCGGACGATTGCGCCCTGATTCGCCATTTCTTTCACTGTTGAGATCAGGGGGATCATCACTTCAGCGTGAGTTTTGATCCCCGCCTTGTCCACGGCGACGACCGCCTCAAAAATGGCCCGAGCCTGCATCTCGGTAATTTCCGGGTAGGTAATTCCCAAGCGGCATCCGCGATGTCCGAGCATCGGATTGAACTCATGCAGTTCTTCCACTCGGGCTAACAGCATTCTCAATTCTTTCAGCTTCGGCGAGCGCGGTTTGGTGGCTTCGAGCACCGCAATTTCCACCATCAACTCTTCACGCTTTGGCAGGAACTCGTGCAGCGGAGGATCCAGCAGCCGTATGGTGACGGGCAGGCCATTCATGGCCTTAAACAATCCGATGAAGTCTGCTCGTTGCATCGGCAACAGCTTCTTCAGTGCGATGCGACGGTCTTTTTCATTGTTTGCCAGAATCATCGTCCGCATGTGCGGAATCCGATCTTCAGCAAAGAACATGTGTTCGGTTCGGCACAGGCCGATACCTTCAGCACCAAATGCCCGCGCCTGAATCGCGTCACGAGGAATGTCGGCATTCGCGCGCACGCCGATTTTGCGGAACGGCTCCGCCCAGCCCATCAGCTTCTGCAGGTCTGCGTCATCCGCGGATGGTTCGAGCGTATTCAGCTTCCCTTTGATGACGCGTCCGCTGGTACCGTCGAGCGAAATCCAGTCTCCTTCTTTGAAGACCTGCCCCTTGACGCGCATCTCTCTGGCGCGCTCATCGACTTGAATATCGCCGGCGCCCGCTACGCAACACTTCCCCATGCCGCGCGTGACCACGGCAGCGTGACTGGTCATGCCACCGCGGGAGGTTAAGATGCCCGCCGCGACTTCCATGCCCTGGATATCTTCCGGAGTGGTTTCGGCTCGTATAAGAATTACGGGATTCCTGTTTGCGCCGTGACCAGCCTTCTTGACGGCTTCCTCTGCGGTGAACACAATCTGGCCGACGGCAGCGCCGGGAGATGCCGGCAATCCGGTCGCCAAAACTTCCACTTTCGTGCTCTTCTCATCGAAGCGTGGGACCAGGAAATCATAGAGTTGATTTGGTTCCACGCGGAAAATCGCTTCTTGCTGAGTGATCAACTTCTCTTCCACCATCTGAATAGCCACTCGCACGGCGGCGCGTCCAGTGCGCTTGCCGTTGCGCGTCTGCAGCATGTAGAGCTTCCCTTCCTGGATGGTGAACTCAAAATCCTGCAAATCGCGATAGTGTTTCTCCAGCCGCGTCGTGATTTCGCGGAGCTGGTCGTAGACGTCAGGCATGATTTTTTGCAGTTCGAGGATTGGAACCGGAGTGCGGACGCCGGAAACCACGTCCTCGCCCTGAGCGTTCATGAGGAATTCGCCGTAAAACTCCTTGGCTCCGGTCGCAGGATTGCGCGTGAACCCCACGCCCGTGCCGCTGGTATCGCCGAGGTTGCCATATACCATGGCTTGCACGTTGACCGCGGTGCCAAGCATGTCATCGATATTGTTGATGCGGCGGTAGTGCTTGGCGCGATCGTTCTGCCAGGAGCGGAACACGGCGTCACGAGCCATCACCAATTGCTCATGAGGATCCTGCGGGAACTCGCGCTTGGCGTGTTTTCTGACGACCTTTTTGTATTCCTCAATAACTTCCTTAAGCGCCTTGGCATCCAGGTCGGTATCGAGCTTGGTTTTTTTCTGCTTTTTCTTGGCGTCGAACACTTCGTCGAACGCAGATTTCGGTATTTCCAGCACCACGTTGCCGAACATCTGGATGAGCCGCCGATAGGAGTCGGCGGCAAACCGCGGATTGTTGCTGCGCTTGGCCAGCGCTTCCACACTTTTGTCGTTCAATCCGAGGTTGAGAATCGTGTCCATCATCCCGGGCATGGAAAACTTCGCACCCGAACGCACGCTCACCAGCAAGGGATTCTCACCAGCCCCCAGTTTCTGACCTTGCAACGTTTCCAGCTTGGCCAGAGATTCCTCCATCTGCCGCTCAACTTCTTTCGACACATGTCCATGGCGCATGTACTCGCGACAAGCCTCTGTCTGGATCGTGAAGCCGGGAGGAACGGGCAATCCGGCGTTGGTCATCTCGGCCAGGCCGGCACCCTTGCCGCCGAGGTCGTCCTTCATTTTGCCGTGACCATCGGCCTTGCCGCCGCCGAAAAAGTAAACGTACTTGGTTGTGTTCTTGTTTTTTTCCTGAACTTCAGTTTCGGGGAGGGTCAATGTCGCCATGATTATTAGTCCTTTGTGTTTCGATTTCGTAGCGCCGGCGTCCCGCCGGCAACTTCTACATCTAATCTTTCTCTGTGATCCGGCATCAGGACGGGTTCGTCTTTACCGTCAAATAGCGTTTACAGATGACTGAGTTCATGCTTTGCCTTCGATCACAATTTCGGAAAAATCGGCGATGGTTGAGAATTCCTTCAATAAAGTCCGCAGCAATGCCAGCCGGTTCGCCCGCACTTTTGCATCATCAACCATCACCATGACTTTGTCGAAAAATCTGTCCACGGGTTCTCTTGCTGTCGACAGCAGAAGCAGAGCCTGGAGGTAATCTTTCCCGCGCCTGTGGTCTTCGACTTTCGCGCTGGCACTCTCCATGAGAGCCATCAAGTTCTTTTCTTCGTCGGCAGATTCGGCCAGCTCCACGAATTTCGCAGCTGGAGCAATATTCTTCTCCGCAGCTTGTCTTAGTATGTTTCGCATGCGCTTCGAAGCCGCGCCAATGGCCTGAAACTCGGGCATATGCATCACTTGCTTCACCGCCTCGGCCCGGGATAGCGCGTCCACCACATCGTCAGCATCAGCTGCCAAAACGGCCTTCACTACGTCGTATGCATATCCCCGCACATCCTTCAAATAAAACTCGAGACGCTCACGGAAGAAAATCCGCACGTCCTCATCAAACTTCGCATCGTTCACGAACTTCTTCTCGGCCGCCGATCTTTTATATCCGGCCCGCGCATCGCGCAGCAGATCCGCAAGGCGCAACGGCAGCCTCTTTTCTGCGATCACTTTCACGATTCCATTGCCCTGCCGGCGCAGGGCAAACGGATCCTTCGACCCACTCGGAACCAGTCCTAGCGAAAACATACCGGCAAGGGTATCCGCTTTATCGCCAACGGAAAGCACCGCGCCCTCGATCGAGCGCGGCACGCCATCTTCAGCGGATTCAGGTTTGTAGTGATCGTAAATCGTATCCGCAATCGCGAGCCGGGTGGCTTCCGGCAGGGAGTGGTCTAGCTCCTGCGCCCGCGCGTACAGCCCGCCCACAATGCCCTGCAGTTCGGTGAATTCCTTTACCAGTTCCGTGGTGAGATCGGCCTTCGCCAGGCACGCGGCTTTATGAATTACCCCCGCACGAACCGTCATTCCGCTCTGCTTGATGATCTCGCTCAGCCAACTGCACAAGCGTTGCACGCGGCGCGTTTTCTCGTAGTAGCTGCCCAGGTCTTTCTGAAAAGTAACGTTCCTGAGCGAATCGAGACGCTCCAACAGGGAGCGCTTCTGATCCGTCTCCCAGAAAAAACGCGCGTCATTGAAGCGCGCCCGCAGCACGCGCTCATTGCCATGCCGAATAAGCGCCTGGGGATCTCCATCGGTATTCAGCACCGCCAGAAAATGGGGTAACAGCTTACCGCTCGAATCTTCCAACGCAAAATATTTCTGATGATCACGCATAACAGTGACCAGCACTTCTTCCGGCAGCGCGAGGAATTGCGGATCGAAGCCGCCGAGAATTGCGGAGGGAAATTCCGTGAGGTTCACCACGGTCTCGAGTAGCAGTTTGTCTTCGCGCCAGCGGGCGCCGGTAACAGTGCGCGTGGCCGCATCGAGAGCCTTACGAATCTGCTGCTCCCGTTCGCTGCGACTAAGAACTTTTGCAGCGCGAAGAGCGTCGACGTACGCAGAACCAGCGCGCGAAATTATGACGTCGCCATGGCTAAGAACCCTGTGCCCGCGCGACGCGCTCCCTGCCTGGATTCCTTCGAACTCCAGCGGAATGGTCTCGCTGTCGAGCATGGCGACCAGCCACCGCACCGGCCGCACAAAGCGCTCGTTCGTCTTGCGCCAATACATATTTTTGGGCCAATAGATTGTGGAAATTTCCTTGGGCAGATTCTCTGCAAGAATTTCAGTCGCGGACCGGCCCTTCCGGGTCACTCTGGCGGCCAGGTATTCGCCCTTTGGAGTCGCGATCTTTTCGAGTTGCGAGACGTCTATACCAGCCTTCTTAGCGAAAGCATGCGCCGCGGGCGTAGGCTGACCATCGTTATAGGCAACGCTGACTGAAGGCCCATTCACTTGTTCTGTCACATCAGGTTGGGCCGCAGGAATTCCTGATGCAATCACCGCCAACCGGCGAGGCGTATCGAAATGTCTAATCTCGCTCGCGGCCAGACGCTCCCGGATTAGTAGCGCGCTGACGCGCTCGCGTAGCTCCTGCGAGGCCGCGTCAATCATCCGCGCCGGAATTTCTTCGCACCCGATCTCAAGCAGGAAATCTGGCATACCATCAAACTCTGAGTCTCAAGCTCACTGACTAATCGATGCGAACGCTCGTCATGTGCGCCTGGCCCTCGGCTGCATAAAAGAGAACGGCGCTAGCCCACCGGCGACAAGTTCTCGCGCATCTTCTTCGTTTTCGTTTTCTTCTTGCTGACAGGCGCAGGCTCGTCTGACTTCTCAGCCGAGGCAGATTCGCTCTTCTGCTGATCCACCCAAGCCCTTGCGATGCCAACAGCCAGTGCCCGCACACGTGCGATTACTCCGACACGCTCCGTCACCGAGATTGCTCCCCGTGCATCGAGGATGTTGAACAAATGAGAGCATTTCAAACAAAGATCGTAAGCTGCCAGGAGTGGGAACCGAGCCTTGTCGCGGATCGGATTCAGGCACCCCGCATTTCTCTCTCCGTTTTCTGGAGAGTCAAGGCGAGGATTTTGATCCTTGATCAGCCTCTCATATCTTTCTATCAACCCGCGACACTCGGCTTCGTACAGCCGGAAGTGCTCCCAGGTTTTTTCTACGTCTGCAATCTCGAAGTTGTACACCGAAAACTGCTGCTCATCCGCCCGCCGCACGTCGCCGTATTTCACTTCGTCGCCGGTCTCCGGATCGCGCGCCCACACGATGTCGTAGATCGAATCGACATCCTGCAGAAACGCGCCTATGCGCTCCAAGCCATACGTCAGCTCCGCAGAAATCGGAAACAGATCCACGCCTCCGCACTGCTGGAAATAAGTGAATTGCGTGATCTCCAGTCCATCGAGCATCACCTGCCACCCTACACCCCAGGCGCTGAGCGTGGGAGCTTCCCAGTTATCCTCTTCGAACTTGATGTCGTGCTGACGCAGGTCAATGCCAATCGCGGTCAGCGACTCTAAATACAACTCCTGCACGTTTTCCGGCGGAGGCTTCAGGATCACTTGCAACTGCATGTGCTTGAACAGCCGGTTCGGATTCTCGCCATAGCGTCCGTCCGCCGGCCGGCGCGAAGGCTGAACATAGGCCACCTTATAATGCTTAGGCCCCAGCACGCGCAGAAATGTCTCCGGCGCCATCGTGCCTGCGCCCACTTCAACGTCATAAGGCTGCTGCAATACACATCCGCGCTCCGCCCAAAATGCCTGCAAGCGCAGGATGAGTTCCTGGAACATCAGCGGATTCGTGTGAGGTGAAGTCATCGACGAAGTAGGTTCTACAATCCTGCCAAGAGCCAGGTCGGGCAATGCCGCAGAACCATCGCAGCTTAACCATCGATTGTAATGGAAGGGGACGATCCACGTCAGCCTTGCACAAGCAAAGATGCTGTCCTACCAATCAGGACACTCCTCAATAAAAACTACTCGGAAATTAACGTTGTGGGGTATACTCTCGCGCTAACCTCGGGCGCGGCTCTTTATTCTTTTTCAAACCAAGAATAGGGGCGGAACACATGAAAACGTCGAAGGCGATCCCTGCGGGGATTGCTGCGTTCCGGGTGTGTGTGGGAGTTGGCTGTCAGAAGACGCCAACCGTTACGGCTGCGTCGCCGGCATCGGTTCTCGAAATGGAGACAGTCCCGCGCACGCCGGCGCGACTGAGTCGCGGCCAGTATCTGGTGGAAGGGCTGCTGCAATGCCCCTTCTGCCATTCCGACTATGATTTCGCGCATCGTCCGGCGCGCCCTGTGGAAGGCAAGAAGGATGGGGGCCTTGACTTCGATACGTTCGGGCTGCCCAAAGGAAATCGGATCTTTGCGCCCGACATCTCTTCTGATCCTGATTATGGCTCCGGAAAATGGAAGGACTCTGATTTTGTGCACGCACTGCGGCAGGGTATCGGTCACGATGGCCGTACTCTGTTTCCTCTAATGCCCTACCAGTACTTCCGCAGCCTCTCCGATGAAGACCTGGCATCGGTAATCGTCTATGAACGCTCTATGGCTCCGGTGCACATCGAGCAGCCGAAAACCACATTAACCGAAGACATCAAAAAAACCTTCCAGCCGCTCCAACCGCTGGCACACGCTCCCGAACCCGACCGTTCGGATCGTGTAGCCCACGGCAAGTATCTTGTGACGGTGGGGCATTGCGAGGGCTGCCATACTCCCGACGACGGGCACGGCAATCCGATTCCAGGGATGAACTTCGCCGGCGGAGTTGATATGTCGGGACCCTGGGGACCCGACCCTAAGAAAGATCGTCTCGGTGTCCTCGCTGAACCTCACACCTGATCCTTCGGGCATCGCGTATTTCGACGAACAAATGTTCATCCATGTGATTCGTAACGGGCAGGTCAACGCCCGCCCATTGGCCAGCATCATGCCATGGAGCTTTTTCCGGAACCTCAGCGACGAGGACTTAAAGGCTGTCTTCTACTACTTACGGACTTTAAAGCCGGTGAAACATCGCGTGGATAATACTGAGGAGGCCCGTTTTTGCAAAGTGTGCGGCGGCAAGCACGGATTTGGCGAACGGAACTGAAAGCGTACGGAGCAGCCGGAAACGGCGAGTCGGACCTTCAAAACCCGCCTTTTTCCAGCATTCCTGCGGTTACGAGCTTCTTCTCAATATGCCGTTGCAAGATCTGGATCAGAAACTTTCTCAGGTCCGCTCCCTGCGATTTCGGCCACGGAATCTCCGCAAAGCTTTCCACCGGGGCGTGAAACATCTGCGCCGCCATCACCCGCGATTCACTCGAAATTTCCGACGATGCCAGGCGCTTGTCATCCGGGCACATGAGACCATCGGCCAGGGCGTGAAAATATGCGCGGCTGCTGTTCAGGCTGCGGCCGCAGACGATGCACTCAGTCAGCTCCGGCAAGAAACCTACCAGCCGCGTTAGCCACAGATCAAAGTAGGTAACCGGCATCCATATATCCGAGCCAGTCAGTGCGTGCAGAACGGAGAGGGTCAGCCGAAAGATGGCGTCATTGGCTTCGCGATCGGGAAGCAACTCGTCAAGCAATTCGGCCACATGCGCCAGCGCCACTGCGCGCGCGTAACTGACTTCGGTGGCCAGCGGAGACTCCAACACTTCGCAAGCATTCAACCGTGCCAATTCCTGCCCCTCGCGCACGTCATAAAATGCGCGCACATAAGTCATCGGCTCAAGCGCGCCGCCAAAGCGCCGCTTCGACTTCTTTGCCGACCGCGCTACGCCGCGCACCTTACCTTCCGCGCGGGTAAAAAGCGTGACCAGCAAATCAGCCTCGCGCAGCGGATAAGTGCGCAGAACAACTGCCTCCGACTCCCTCAGTGCCATGAAATCCCAGCGGATCGACCGATGATTGTAAACGGACGAGAGACAGAGATGGAAAGAATCGGACTCCCTTCGCATTCACAACGGGTTAAAGGTGGAGTGCGGTGGCGCGCTGTCGGCTAGTGGAAGAAAGACAGGTCCCGGAATTGAACCTGCTGCTTGACGCAATTCTAACTACCCAACGGCCCCCCCGGCCGTGCGAATGCTGCTTGCCCACGATTTTGTTCTGTCCAGAATCCACCAATCCACCTCGCCAACACAATCAGAGATCTAATACAGCTGAGCTTCAATGGAAAGGTATTCGAAACGAGCAGTCCGCGCTGGTTAAACACGGACCGGTACAACCCGTTTGATTCATTTCGTTAGTATTGCCAACTTACTCCGGGGTAGAGACTGGGCACGCGATAGGCGCGATAGGCGTTCTCGTAATGATATAGCGACTCTTACATATTCTCTTGCAGCTGATCCGCATCCCAGCTTTCTCTGGATCCCCAACTCGTCTGCTACTAAGGGATGACCGGCATTGCCGCTGCTGGGCGGCGCCACCAGAAGCCGCGCCGCTCGAATCGTATTCGTCCGCCGGAACTGGCCTGCAAAGTGGCTTCACAGCAATCGCGTTACAAGTGAACGCCTACCTGTTGGTGATTAACGCCGAGCGTTATTGCGTGATGGTGATTGTCAGGGCAGCGGTGTGGTTATTTGCGCCGGTGCCGCTTGTCGATGCCCTCAGGGTAACTGTGCTCGATCCGGCTGGTGTGCCCGAATTTGCCGGCTTGCTACTGCTACCACACGAAGCTAGGCTCACCGCCAATAACGCAAGGGCACAGATGCTGTAGGCACGCGACGCGAGACGCGCTTGTTTACGCCGAGCGGCGATGCCGAAGATCATTCCGACAAAGGGGAGCAGCAGCGCATAATTCAAATAGTGCGAAGATGACCTTGGTCCCCGCAAGGCTGCACTTGCCGCAGTCGTGCTAACGGTAAGAGTGCTTGAAGCTGGATTACCGCCGCTCGGTGTGACGGAGGACGGAGCGAAGCTGCACATGGCCCCTGCAGGGAGCCCACTACAGGTAAAACTCACCTGCGAGCTAAATCCGTTCATGGGCGTGACCGTGAACTTCGCGGTCCCGCTTTGTCCGGCGACGATGGTCAGAGTGGACGGTGTGACTGACAATTGGTAATCGGGACTTAGGCTGATGGTGTAGGTCGCGCTCGCCACGGTGCCATTGTTATAACCGCTGGCCCCAGCGATCGCCTGGAGCGTCTCCGTGGAACTGACCGTGATCGGCCCGTTGTAGATGGCAGAGCTCGTCGTGGGTGTCGTCCCGTCGTTGGTGAAATAGATCGTGGCCCCAGTCGTCGTATCGTTCATTGTCACCGTTTGCACCGAACCGTAGGTACCAGATCCGGGTGAAAATGTTGGCGTAGCCGCCGCTGGCAAGGAATTGATCGTGAGCATTTCCGAGGAAGAGGTCGAGGTGGCAAACGCGCCGTCTCCGCTGTATAGGGCAGAGATTGGATAGGTGTTCAACGCCAGACTGCTGGGGTTGTAGTTGAAGGTGGCCGCGCCGCCACTCAAGTTCGAGGATCCCAATTCGCTTGAGCCATTGAAGAACGCGACCACACCGGTGGGCGTACCGCTGCCCGAGGCGGGGGCAACCGTTGCCGTCATTACCACCGGTCCGGACGAACCTACGGCGACGCTCGCGGGCGACAGACTCAAACTGGTTGTGGAAGCGGTAGTCCCACCAAGCCCGATTGCAAAGCTGAAAACCGTGCGAGCGTTGCTGGCCTCGCCGTCCCCTGGGGTTGTCCCATAGAAGACTCCTTTAGCGGCCTGTATCAGCCCGGCGGGGCCGCCGCCGGAACTGGGGAACGCGTAAAGCGTAATCAAAGTCCCCGCCGGCGTCATCTTGAAGATCGTCCCAGTGCCGTTAGCTCCGCCAAGCTCCGTTGTCCCGTAGAAGTTTCCGTCGGTGCCTTGGATTACCCCGCTCCGGGGCCAGCCCCCGTCGGCAGAATCGAAAAGATGCAGTGTGGTCAGCGTGCCGCCAGGCGTGATTTTGAAGACCGTGCCACAAGAAGGATAGACAGGATAAGCGAGCGTGTCGCACGCCACGAGGTTCCCGCCATGGGCTGTGGTCCCGTAGAAATTACCGTCGCTATCTTGCACCAGCCCACTGGGGTAAAAGCCGTCAGCACAGCCATGTTGCTCGCAGAAGCTGTAGAGCAAGGTCAGCGTGCCCTGTGGAGTGATTTTGAAGATCGTGCCACAGTCACCCTGTATGTTGCTGGGGCCGCACCCAAGGGCCCCGCCTAAGGCAGTCGTCCCGTAGAAGTTTCCGTCGGTGCCTTCCACCAGCCCACCGTTAGGGTCGATTCCCCCCGTTCCGTCGAAAGTGTAGAGAGTGGTCAGCGCACCCGCCGGAGTGATTTTGAACACCGTGCCACAGTCACCGGGACACCTGCCGCCAAATCCACCACCTGTTGTTCCATAAAAGTTCCCGTCGGTGCCTTGCACCAGGGGGGCTTGAGGGCCGCTGACGGAGGCGAGTATGACGGGCGTGCCGCCAGGAACGATTGAGTAGATTGAGGTAGCGGTTGTTCCGTAGAATTTCCCACCAGAACCTTGGATCAGCCCGTTAGGGGCGTAAACCGTCACCCCCGTTGAAACTGTGCAGGGTGGTCAGCGTACCTGTTGGGGTGATCTGGAAGACCGTGCCACACCCGGGACCGCCGTCAGCAGAACAGGGGTTGATGGCCCCGCCATTTCCGGTTGTCCCATAGAAGTTTCCGTCCGTGCCTTGCACCAGCCCATTGGGATCTGCGCCATCAGTTCCGTCGAAGTTGTGCAACGCGGTAAAAGTCTGCGCAGGCGAAGCGATTGCCGCCGCGACGCAGAACACGGAAACGAAGCAAGCTCTTTCTATGAAGCCGAACTTCTTCATTTCGAGCCTCGCGATGCCCTGGAATTCTGTTATATGCGGCGGCCCTGAATGCCATCGAGTCGTCCAGACCTTGCTGCCCACACTATTTACCACAGATCGGGCAGTTTAAACACCACTATTCGCAAGGTTGTCTTGACACACATCGCTAAAGAATACGAAGCCGAGGGCTTGGGCGTGATGGTTGATTTTATATGGAGGAAGGCCACTCAGTACGGCCAACTCACCCCAGGATAGAGACTGGGCACGCGATAGGCGCGGTAGGCGTTCTCGGTGGCCGGAGTGAAGTCAAGTTTCCAGACGATCTGCGGGGTGGAGGTTTGTGTGACCTCCTGGACTTCAGCCGCAAGGTTCGGGTTAGACGACGCAACCGGAGCGTTGATATCAAACTCGACATTGGTATTGGCGAGTTGGTTGATGCTGCCGCCCCAGGCAGAGAAGTCGCCAGGCAAACTGTCCCAAACTAGATTGGCAACCATGGTACTTTCCTCAATTTGGAAAATGGTGGCTCGCGAATAACATGGAACGAATGAAGGCGAGGAGCCGCAAGTTGTGCCGTTGCCGTCTAAGACGCGGAAATCGCCATTGTCCCACACCCCCAAGGTGGTTTGCGATCCAGTTTGGCTGATGATGGATGGAAAATGCTGGAAAGAAAACCAGAGGCTTGGGTCAGTGGTTGGAACATCCCCCTGAGTCATGGCGAAGTCGCCTTGGTAGCCGAGCTTCCAGAGAATGTCGCCAGCACCTGTACCATTGTTGTAGTCGATCTTGAGAACCCAGGATTGATGACGCATCGACAGGAGTAGGTTACCGTCCGCGGCCGAGTAGACGAGAGCGTTGCCGTGAGTCCAGTCTGGCAGGCCGAAGAGATGACGGTTGACGTCGAGATAGTCGAAACTGTTCCATGCCCAAACCGGGTTCCAGTTCTCATCTAGATCGACAATGCCATCTCCAACAACGGCGGTGGTACCGGGATAACCGGGGAGGTCGGTGAAGTTTCTTGTGAAGTTGGTGAGAAGGATGACGTGGCCGTTGGGTAGAAGCGCAAAATCGTGATGAAAGTAGGCGGGAATAAAATCAAATCCGGCGGTCTGCATTTTTATACCCAGGGCGGCGGCATCCATATCGCGGATCGTGTTTCCGGCCAAATCCACCTCGATCAGGAGCGCATCCACTTTGTTATCGTTGCGAGTAATACTCAACAGGACGTGCCCATTGGGGAGCAATTTAAAGGTGAACGGGTAGTTCCCTTTTCCCACGTCGTAATACCAGATGGGGTGGGCGTCGCGATCTGTGAAGAAAGCAGGCGTGCCGGAGCTGGGCGTATCTATCAGTTCTATTCCCGGGTTCTCAGGAGAATCGGCGGAGGGGTTGGGGCGAGACACGGTGAGCGTCGGAAAAGGAAGCGAGGGCAGTGGCCCGGTGGCGAATGTGGTGTCGTTCGCAACAAAGGTGTTGGTGGTTCCTGAGCATTGGGCCTGAGCCTGGGCACGCATGTGGTACGTGGTGGATGCTCTCATTCCTGCGACCAGGAAGGTGGTGGTCTGGGAAGTGGCTGTGGCGGGAACCCACTGGGTCGTTCTCCCGTACGATGTATCAGGTCCAAACTCGACCATCACTTGTCCGGAACATCCGAGAGCCGTGGTCACGGTGTACTGTGCGACCAACGGGTTCTGCGTACGTGAGACCGATGCAGTCGCTATGCCCGGCGGATCATTGAACCTTCCGCCTCCGCAGGCAGCGGTAAGAAAAAGCAAAGTGATCATTGCTAACAAAAGGAATGGCTGCAGCGGAGCCGATTCTCTCATCTTTTTTGGTTTTCCTCTTTTTGCCGAGAAGACCTGCCCGCAGCCAGAGCTGCGCTTTCACGATCGCCGCAGGTTTTCTGTTAGCGCAAGATCATATCTCAAACGGTGAAAATGCCTAGTAATTATTTGTAAACACATCGGCTTATGGTTACAGAGCTGGTGCCGGTATTCTGCACCCGGTGATGAGCACGTCGTAAAACGAAAACTAATTGCAGTTACTGGAGAACGATGAACGATATGCAAGTGTCTGTCCGTGTTCGCAACGCAGCTGAGCGTCGGTTTCGCAGCGTATAAGATTGGCGGGCGTCCTGGACCTGACTGAGCTCGCCAGGGCTGCGAACGAAGTACATAAGCCATCGGATACGAAGTAGGAACCCTCACACATCTTGCCGGGGAAGTAAAGGTTGCGTAACCTTATGACGGTCGAGAGCGCTAACTTGCAAGAGCGCCGCGCAAGCTGGACCTTTGAGAAGCCTGGCATCGACCAGTTGATACAATTCAAGGTTTGGGGCTACATCTTCGGAACCACGGGATTTCTGAATTGATCATGCAAAAATTGCCGCTGCTCGCGTTGTTCATCGTTTTCACCGCTGGGTTGTGCTTTTCGCAGTCCCTCGGCGATCCTTTATCACAGGGCACATCATCTCAAGGAACATCCGTGGATTGCTCCGATCCGACGATGGCCAACACTCCGCTATGCAGTTCCGCGCAGCAGCAAAGAACCAATAGCACTCCCGGTAGCCCTCAAGGAATCAGCGGCTCGTCTCTGCCCATGAGCACGCCGGTGTTGACCACGCCTTACGGTTTCAGTCCGGACCAGTACACTCCGACAAGGCCTCCCCTCAATCCCCCGCAAATCTGGCACCGCCCGGTTCCGGTTCGGCCGGAAACTGAATTCGAACAGATGGTGGCCGACTCGGTTGGACGACCATTGCCATTGTTCGGGCAGTCGCTGTTCGTCCAGGCTCCAAGTACGTTCTCTCCGGTAGACTTCATGCAGGTTCCGAGCGACTACATCATCGGCCCAGGCGACGAATTACAGATCAGGGTTTGGGGCCAAGTTGAAGCAAGCTTGCGGGTAATCGTGGACCGTTCTGGCCAAATTTACATCCCGCAGGTTGGACAAATATCCGTTGCGGGCATCCACTATGGAGATCTGGAACAACACCTGAAAAATGAGATTGCGAAGACATTTAAGAACTTCAATGTCACAGCAAGCATCGGCCGGCTTCGATCCATCCAGATCATTGTTGTTGGCAATGCTCGTTATCCCGGAACTTATACCATCAGTTCGTTGAGCACACTGGTCAATGCGATTTTCGCTTCCGGCGGCCCTACCCCCCAGGGGTCGTTGCGCCACATCCAGGTGCGCCGCGATGGCGCTACCATCACCGATTTCGATTTCTATGACCTTCTGATCAAGGGCGACAAGTCCAAGGATGTCCGTCTGCTGCCCGGCGATATCCTCTACATCCCCCACGTTGGTCCCCTAGTCGCCATTTCCGGCTCCGTAAACTCACCCGCCATCTACGAGATGAAAGACAACTCCACCCTAAACGACTTGATTGAAATTGCCGGTGACCTGAGCACCGTTGCCGACACCAACAAGATCACCGTCGATCGCTTCGTGGAACACCAGGCGCGCAAGACTCTGGAGTTTCCCTACGACGAGCAATCCCGCGCCCTGCCACTCCAGGATGGCGATATTGTTCGCGTGTTTTCAATCGTTCCCCGTTTCGAAGATACCGTAACCTTGCGGGGCAATGTTGCTAACCCCGGGCGCTATCCCTGGAAGCCGGGCATGCGCATCAGCGATCTGATTCCCGACGTCCAGGCATTGCTCACACGCCGCTACTGGCGCAATCGCGCCGCGATCATCAATGGTCGCGCCACCGAATATCCGGTTCAGGCGCCACCTCCGCAGACGCAGAGCAACCGCTCCACATCGAATCAACAACCGTCCAATGGGACCGCGCCCAACAGCGCCACAACACCTGGCGTTTCGGACTCAACTCAGAATCCCAATTTTCCGGAGACTTTGCCCGATGCAGCGGGTTCCTCAAATCTGGCAGACGCGATCTACGCGCAGAATGAGCAAAACCCAACTGGCAGCGATTCTTCGAGAGCTGGCAATGCTCCCACCGGGAGTCAACCGCCTTCTCAGGCTGTGAGCAGCAATCCGAACAGTCCCAACCCAAACACGGTTAAAGATATCGCCGAGGATGTGCGCCGCTATGCTCCCGAAATCAACTGGGACTACGCCATTATCCAGCGGGTCAATCCCACTGACCTCACCTCCAAGCTTCTTTGGATGAGCCCACGGAAGGCAATCCTCGAACATGACGAAGCAAGCAATTTGCAACTGCTGCCAGGCGACATCGTAACGATCTTCTCTCAACGGGATATCAGCGTGCCGCAGACCGAGCGCTCTCAGTATGTGATCGTCGAGGGCGAAGTAGTACGGGCTGGTGTTTATAAACTCGAAAACAATGAAACGCTTCGCTCGATTTTGCAACGCGCGGGCGGTCTGACTCCCAATGCCTACGTTTACGGTTCGCAATTGACCCGCGAGTCGGCACGGGTGGACCAACAAAAAAGCCTGGACCAACTGGCGACCACCATGGAGGTACAAATCCGGCAGTCGGCTGTGTCGGTGGCAGCTTCCGCGAGCCCCGGAGAACTACCGCAACTGCTGGCGGCACAGGAAGCAATAGTCACGCAGCTCCGTAACACTCGCGCCAGCGGACGCGTCGCCTTGCCCGTCAGGCCCAAGGACAAGAGCCTGACCGATTTCCCCGACATGGTGCTGGAAGACAGTGACCGCCTTTCGATTCCCCACACTCCTTCGACCGTTTCGGTAGTGGGAGATGTGTACAATCCAGGATCGTTTATTTTTGAGTCTCGTAACACCGCCGGGGCCTATCTCGATCTCGCTGGTAAAGGAAAGCCGCAATCCGACCTGCATCACGCTTTTGTGCTACGCGCGAACGGCATCGTAGTTGCAGCCAATAATGTCAACGGTCTGTTCACCGGGGCAAAATTCGAACGCCTCCGGTTGTATCCTGGCGATCAGATCGTTGTGCCTTACAAGCTCCCAACGGGAGCCTTCGTCCGCGGACTGCGCGACTGGACGCAGATCATGTCACAACTGGCGTTGACCGGCGCGGCGCTCTCTATTGTCCTGCCATGATCTATGCCGATCAGCGGTGGATCGGAGATCATGGCATCGGTCGCTTTGCACGGCATGTGCTCGCCGATCTCGATTATCGTCCGGTTGCGCTGGCTGGGCATCCCGCCGCGTCGCTGGATGCTTGGCGTCTCGCGCGCGCGCTCAGCGGACTGACACGCCACGACTTATTCTTCTCCCCGGGATATAATTCTCCGCTTTTCTGTACCGCACGGTTCGTCTTCACCATCCACGACCTCAGTCACATTTACTGTCCGGAGAACAGCAATCCGCTCATTCGGCTGTACTACGCAACGGTAATGAAAAGAGCTTGTCAGCGCGCCCTCAGAATCCTTACGGTCTCGGAATTTACGCGCATGCAGATTGTTGAGTGGTCGGGTGTGTCGACAGGAAAGGTCTTCAACGTTGGGTGCGGAGTTGATCCTACGTATCAGCCCGCAAAGAATTGCTACGGTCTGCAATTCCCCTACCTTTTGTGCGTAAGTAATCGCAAGCGACATAAAAACGAGTTCCGGGTGGTGGAAGCCTTCGCCCAAGCTGACCTTCCCGCCGGGATGCATCTCGTATTTACGGGCGGGCCCACGGCAGAGCTCACCCATTGCATGGAACGTTTCCATATAACCCAACGGGTGTATTTTGCTGGCGTGGTTCCGGAAACAAAGTTACCCTCGCTTTATCGCGGCGCCGAGGCGTTGGTGTTCCCTTCTCTTTATGAGGGATTTGGGCTCCCGATCCTGGAAGCAATGGGCTGCGGCACGCCCGTGGTCACCGCAAACGTCACTGCCATGCCCGAGGTTGCTGGAGGTGCTGCTTTACTGGTGGACCCAACTTCGGTAGAGCAGATCGCGAGGGCGATGGGGCAAATTGTGAGCGACACTACATTACGCCAGCAGTTACGACATAAGGGTCTGATGCGGTCTGCTGAATTCGCATGGGCAAGCACGGCTGCCAGAGTGCGCGAATTGATGAAAGACGGGTGAGCACAGATGCGCAGTCTGACAGAACACAGAACGAATGGGCCCCTGATTTTTTCTGTCAGTTACAGAACGGCATCACTAGCTGGCTTAGCTGCGCTAGCAGGAGTTGGCGGTCACAGTGGTACACAAAATGGCACTACAAACTCCGCATGGCTTCTTCTCTCCCCCATCGAGTTGCCGAACGTCCAATTTTGGACGTGGGACATCGCCGCGCTCGCTGTACTCGCCGGTACTTTCAGACCCGGATGTCGCTGGCGCCGAAGTGAAGATGAGTGCATGCTGGGACAAAGCGAGGACGCGAGCGCTTCGTCCAATAAATCAGCGGTCGTTTCAGGTTAGCTCGAGGTTCTCTCGAGGTTCTCCATATCGGTCTTTGCCCTGCAAGACGGAACGGCAAGGATAGGGCGCCGTGGCGTGGACGACCATCCGGAAAGGCCAACTTCTGTCGTTCTTCTTCGCCGCCAACTCTCCCCAGCAGTTGAGGAAGCTGGCAGAAAGTATGAAAAGCGTTGAATTCTTCTAACCATTCACGAACGCTAATATTTCGAATTACAACCTAGAATGCTTTGTAAACGATGTCCGGTGCCGCCTGATTGAGCAGGACCGTCATAATGAGGGCGGCCAAACCAAGCGCAGAGGCATAGACCACGCGTGCGTAACGACTGGTGAGTACTGGCCCTTCAGAAGTCCTTAGCGAGAGCAGGGCCGCACGCATCCATTCCCATAGCGCTAGTACGAAGGTTGCACACAGCCAGACCACCATCCATACGCCGAGCCACCGTGCCGCGCCAACGATGTGATACAGCCTGCCGATCGTCTTCCAGTCCGCCCAGAACCAGAAGAGCGTAAAGGCAAACCAACTGAAAGTCAGACCGCGGCTAAAAGCCGTGTAGAAGGCATTACTTGAAAGCGTCCTGTAGCCCTTGCGGCCCAGAGCACGAGTCATTCCCAACTGCCAAAGCTTGTTGATCGCGACCCCTCCGCCTTGCAGAACACCAAAGACGATGAACTCCGACGTGCGTCCGTGCCACACACCAATCAGAAAGAATGTCACGAAAAAGCATACGACGCCCAACAACGGCTGCAATGCTAACGAGGAGATGCGCCGCATCAGCGTTATGAGTAGCGGGTTATACACATATGTCCTGAGCCACGTGGAGAGAGTGATGTGCCACTGGTTCCAGAAATCAATGAATGAAGAGGCGGAGAAGGGCCGATCAAAGTTCTCCGGCAGGCGCACGTGCATGAGGCGCGCCAGGCCAATCACTATATCGATATAACCAGAGAAATTCGCATATAGAAAAAAGGGATAAATGACGGCGAGTTTTAAAGCTGCATAGGGTATGAGCGATGGCACCCCTTGGGATAGGTGTGCAGTTGCGTTCTCTCGTACCAAATTGAAGACGGTCGCCAACACGTTCACCTTGAAGAAGCCGCGAATGATGCGATCCAACTGCAGGCCTATCGTGCGAGGACCCAGCGCGATCGGCTCTTCCGCAAATTGATCACGAGCAAAATCGTCATAGCGCTGGATGGGGCCGGAAATAAGCGTAGTGAAGTTCAGCGTATACAGCAGATAGGGACCCAATCCGACGTGCAGTTTTTTGTGGCTACTTCCTGTTTCAATCAACAAATGCAGCACGCGAAAGAAAATGTAAGAGATCCCCACCGTGAAATACGGAAAATGCAGGAATAAGCCCCTCGGAAAAAAGGTATATTTCTTCAACCAGACGTAGGCAAGGATTACGACCAGAATGCTCCAAACTGCCGATCTAGACCATCCGTTGTTGAGCAGGACCAATCCGCCGTAGCCCAAAAACAGAAATGCGGCCAGCGGCAGGAGTGCAATCGGGTTGTGCGCTAACAAGCCAAGGAAAACAATACTGGCCATGAAAAGTATGAGCGAACGCCAGGTCTGCGAGCGGCTCAAGTTCGAGACCAAAGCCGCGGCCAGACCAAATGCCAGGAAGGGAAAGGATGCTGCATCCATGCCTACTTGCCCTGCCCTTGAGCGAATTGCGGTGGAACCACAGTTCTTAGTGCGGGAATCGCTCCGCGGGTAAGCTCTCTAGCCACCAAACGGGAGATGATCGCGTGTCCACGGGCATCTGGATGGCCATCTACGGGAAAGTAATACTGCTCGGCGTTCGCTATCGTGCGGTAGCCAGGCAAAATATCGATATAGATTCCGCCATGGCTCTCGATGATGGAACGGAGTTCATGGTCCAGCTTGTAGGGATCGTAGCCTGCGGGCCAGTCGCTCATAGAGATCATAGCCGCCTGCGCTCGGTTCGGCAGCAACACTGCCGCAAAGAGAATTCCCGCGGCTTTAGCCTGAGACTCAATGTCCGCAGCACAGCTATCGAACTCTTTCAGGTGACCTTGCCAGCTCGGACTGAATTCGGCTTTCACGAATCCTGCGCTGTTGTCCCCATTCATTAAGAACGAAGTCACGTACTGATCTTGGTTTTCGTTCTCATATAGGATATGCCGCAACATAATCGCGATATGGTCGTACCAGCCGAGCGCGTGCTGTCGGACAAAGGTAAGCACGGGCAGGATCGATTTCATGATGGGTATAACTTTGGTGGTAGATAACTCACGATGGTGGGGCAGTCGGTCTGCCGATAAGAACTCGACGTCCTCAGGGGTAATTTCCCAGAGAATCATATCGGGGTTTGCCGCTAGAACGTCGCCGAAGCGCCGTTTGACCTGGGCCGGGAATCTGCCCGCCATGCTTTCGTTGTAAAGCTCAATTTTGCGCCCTGTCTCCGCTGAGAGTTCGGTGGGTAGTAACGCGGGGAAGGTCCTTTCTCTGTTCACGTTAAAGCCAAATCCAAAGGAGGAACCGGCCAAGACAATCCGATAGGTTCCTGGCGATTTCGGGCCACACTCCGTGCCCGCCCGGTCCCCACAGCGATTGAATCGGTACTCCGTAAGCTGCCCCTCGGGAGCTTGTTCCCAGCACGAAGAATTTGGAATTCCTTGCAAGCCCGCTGACGGATCATTCATGACTATACAAGCAGGAAATATTGCGCCAGATTCCGGAATCACTCTTCGCGCAACCAACTCCATGGCACAAACCAAGGCGACAAGCGTCAGCAAGCTGAGTGAAATCATCAGAATCCAGTCCCGCCGCGGCAGCCCGATCTCCTTCAGGCTTTCAGGGGAGCTGGCAAGCAATTGGCTCATGCGAGCGGTTCCTCCTTGGGACGTCAAAACCCTGCGAAACAACTTCCATGGGTGCGCTCTCCGGCTCTGCCCCAGCAACGACGAGTTCCCAGCGCGTCGATCCCGACTCTTCTTGAGCCACTTTGGTGAAACCGAGTTTGGCATAATGGTCGACGACTAATTTATTACGGTCCGTAGGCCGATAAGTGCCAATCAGCGTATGGATGCCTCCTGCGCGTGAGTGCTTTAGAATCTCGCACAGCACCATATTTTCGACCTTGCGCCCCAGCACCCGGCAGCTCATCAGCCAAGTGTCGATCTCCCACACAGAGCGTCTCGCAGGCCGGCAAATCACGACACTGATCATGCCGTTGTCGCCAAAAATGTCCGAGAGCCGAACTTGCAGGGTGAAGACCCCCGGATCATTCTCTGCCTCCGCAACTTCAGGATCGGTATAGCGGCGTGTGGTGAGATTGAACTGGTTGGACTTATTGATAAGTTGCACGATTCGCGCTCTTCCGGTGGCGTCGAAGGGCTGGAAGGTAATGGTCATTCCCAGCGACGCCAGGTAGGTATCCACTCCGCCGACCTGCTTTTGCAGATTGGCGCGTTTGGCGTTGTCCTGGTAGAAGCCCGCGCGTTTCAGGTCCTCGCTGGCGAAGGCCACAGCCTCGAAATATCCGCCTGCGGCAAGCGTTCTCGCGTAGTAAGCCGGTTCCTCGGGCAGTTCAGGCACCGCCACTTGCGGAAGGAGTTTGCGGACCAACCCCCGTTCCACAGGATTGTCATCCAGAAACACCATGGCGTCGAGGCCGAGACACAACTCCTCCGCAATGGCCTGAATATTGCTAGCCTTGTCATTCCAGTTGGCCTGAAAAACCGCGATATGATTCAGCTTCAACCGCATTTCCGGGTGTTTTTCAAAAGGCTCCCGTGCCACCCCGTCGCTGTTCTTCGAGCAGACAGCGAGCACGATTCCGCGTTGCCGCAGATCTAGCGCCAGCTGCTGCAAGGCCAAGTGGGCTTCGCCTTGCGCATCGCCTTGCGCGAGCTTGATGCCCTCCAAGCCATCGTCTCCGATGACTCCCCCCCAGACGGTGTTATCCAAATCCAGTATCAGGGCTTTGCGGCTCTTGCCACGAATCGCAGCAACCGTCCGGGCTACATGATCGGCATACAGCGGAATAAGTTGGTTGGAGAAGGAGAACTTGCCGAGGTTCCAAAGTTGCAGATCGTGCCAATCAGCGAGACCAACTGTCTCTGCGACTCCCGCCACATCGAGTAGAACATCTCCCGAGTCCAAAACAAACTTAGCCAATTCGTGGTTGATTCCGTCGATCAGGCTTTTCGGCGATCCTGGGAGTGCGCGGTCCAAACTTCCCAGGATGGTCTCCGCCGGAGGAGCGAAGGTTTGAAAAATGCAAACGGCATTGGAATTAGTCTTGACGCCGTTGCGAAGCGATTGCAGGTACCTGAGAACAGTTTGCACGGTGGCGGACGAAGTCTCGGCGTCGCCCAGGGAAAGTTTCAATGGCAGTGCGCGATAGTCGAGCGCAAAAAGCACTGCATCAGGTTTCGAGCTGTTGACCTCGGAATCTGGAATCAAAGCCTCCTGTGCCACCTGGTCATAAGGGGGTTGTATGACCTCAAGAGCGATGCCATGCCGGGCGGAACTGGACACCAGTGCCGGCCCGATCAAATCAAAAGTCGAATTGCTAAGCACAGCCAGCCGGAACGGCATGAGCGGATCCAGCGATTTACCATTTCTGCGCGCCCTATCGATTACCTTGGCCACCTTCGTGAGTTGGTTCAAATCCAGGGCAGGCAACGCCAGTTCTTGCAATTCGCGCCCCAGCGGACCGGCCAAAGTTCCCAATTCTTTCAGCCGCGCGGAGAATTCCGGCGGCACACGGCAAAGCCATTGCAATTCCGCATAAAGTTGATTCATTGGAAAATTACCCGTTTCGATCTGTTCGAACAATAAACGGGCCGTACGCCCAGACTCCTTATGTTCTACGCCCGCCCCTTGATCAACCTCACAAGATCGCCAATGTTCTCGAGCGTGCCGATCTCTGAGGTTGAGAACTTGATCTTGAATGCCTTCTCGACCGTAAGTATCAACCGAATATGCGTAAGGCTGTCCCAACCGTCGATGTCCTTGGCCGATAAATCAGGAGTGAGTTCGATTAAGTCGTCATCGAAAACCTCGTGAAATATCTCGAGCAATCGGGCATAGATGTGTCTTTCATCCATTGCGGACAATCTCCACTCGCCACCCGACGAATGTCATGGTGAGCATTCTTAATTGCAGCACCTTTTGATTCTAGCGGTTTTTGGGGTTGACTCGAAACCCGATAACGCCCGTTTGAGAGGGCCCTTCTTGGACAACTGTTGAAATGTCGTCATAAGGGTCATCGACCGTGTCAGGCTGTTGTGTTTGACGTATGGGAAGATCGGCTCTGAAAGAGAATTCGGAAAACTATTCATATTACGCGGCTTTCTGAAGAACCAGGAATTCGGTCCTGGTTGCGGCTAGGCGCTGCGCTTTGAGCAGCAGATCATTCATGTCTCGATCGCCACGTCCGCGTCGGAGCAGAGATTTGATGTTGCCAACTGCTCCAGGCTTTGTCAGAAGGGCTGTTCCCATCATGTCCACACACGCCGCTCGAATCGCACTTCGTTGAAATGCACTCAGCTGCTTCTCGAAAAACTCATCCAGCGTCTCTTGCTTCCGTTCCCCACCGAACCACAGCGGTTCTCGCGTCTCCAGGTTAGTCACCACCCGTCAGAAACGTCTGTTTCTTCCGCAGATAGATGTCGTCGACTCCCATCTGGCGCAAGGCCGGTCGGCGTCGCCCTTGTGCCCGGCGCTCCACATACCGCAGGTCGATCGTTCGCACCGTACTCGCTGCCAAGCCGAATTGCCGGGCCAGTCGTCCTACCGGTGCGATCTCACAGGCTTGCCCCCGCCGCCTCCTCCAAGCGCTCGCTGAACGGCGCCTTACTCGGCAGCAGCGCCACCTTCTCGGCCATCCCGCAGTCCCGAAAGCGCACCCGATAGAGCTCGATCACCACCGTCGTGCGAATATTCTGACCACGGCAGATCGCGTACTTCGCGCTCGTACACCTCGGCGATTTCGCTGATCTTCCGACCACACCCGGAACACTCTAGTGTAGTGTCCGCGAAATAACTAGACATTATTGATTGCTCTTCTTTCTGCTTCGTGGGAGAGTGCATCCGGGTTGAATCTTCTCCAACGTTTGCCGGCAGCGAGATAGCTTTTCCATGATCGATTCC
>Ga0185299_10002855_pt1 | contig 25005 bp, 24 predicted proteins | sample PaiPotPPA55metaG_FD_128002 | JGI IMG/M metagenome (GOLD analysis project Ga0185299, IMG submission 128002) | Iron sulfur acid spring bacterial and archeal communities from Banff, Canada, to study Microbial Dark Matter (Phase II) - Paint Pots PPA... ...
TCGCGGTCTGGAAGACATTGGAGAAGGAAAATCCCAAGCTCGGCGTCACAGCCCTGCGCACGGAATATTCCGCCGACTATTGGCAGCGCCGTCAAAAGCTGATCGCTCACGCCGAATATATCGCCGCCAAGACGAGATATAAGCGCCCAGAGGAAAGCGCTGCCGCGCATGAGCTCGCCGAGGCGCTGAAGCTCGACCGGGTGTAGCGCATGGCGATCGAGCGCTTCTCGTCGCGGCGTCAAGAGCTCGGCCCCGTTCTTTCCGAGCGGCTTAACGGCGCGAAGCGCTATTTGCGGATTGCGGGCTATTTCCGCTCGTCGCTACTCGAAGTTGTCGGCGAAGCGCTCGATACTGTGACTGAGATCAAGGTCGTCTGCAACGGCGATCTCGATCCATTCGACGTCAAGGTCGCCAAGGCGGCGCGCGACGGTCAGGAGGCGCTCGCCCGCACGCTCGTCTCGAATTGGCAATCGACCGAGGATGGACTCGATCTTCTCCTCGCCCGTGAGCGCTATCGCCGCCTGCATGACCTTCTCGCATCACGACGGATGAAGGTGCGTGTCGTCCCGCGCGACACAGATAATGTGTTCGTTCACGGCAAGGCGGGGGTGATCGAACATGCTGATGGCCGGGTCTATTCCTTTGCCGGCAGCGTGAACGACTCGGCGACGGCGTTGCGCCACGCTTATGAAATCCTCTGGGGCGACGAAGACGAAAGCGCCGCCGCCTGGGTGCGGGAGGAGTTCGAGTATTTTTGGGCGCAAGGCGTCGATCTTCCCGACGCAGTGATCAAACATGTCGCGGCGATGGCGAATCGGGTCGAGTATCGCTCGATCGAGGCCGCGCGTGGCCCGGCCGGCGCTATCTCGCCCGATGCGGTCCTTGCCGAGCGGCCGATCTACAAGGGAGGCCAGATCCTTCGCTCCTGGCAAAAGCGCTTTGTCCAGACCTGCGTCGAGGATTGGAAGCTCAACGGTATGGCGCGCTATCTGATCGCCGACGACGTCGGCCTTGGCAAGACGCTTTCGATGGCCGGCGCTGCCCTGGTGCTGTCGTTTCTCGACGACAGGCCAGTGCTGATCCTTGCTCCGGCGACGCTGGTCTGGCAATGGCAAGAGGAGCTCGAAGACAAGCTCGGCATCCCTGCGGCAGTCTGGTCGACGCAGAAGAAATGCTGGCTCGACGCGGAACGCCGCACGTCGACCCTGAAGGGCGATCCCGAATTTGTCGCCAAATGCCCCTGGCGGATTGGAATAGTCTCGACCGGATTGATCGTTAACGGTGACGACAATGGCGAGCGAGGGACACTCGCCAAGAAGTCGTTTGGGGTGATCATTCTCGATGAGGCGCACAAAGCGCGTGCCCAACGGGAAACCCGCGGTGGTCAGACGACGGTGAAATCGAACAACCTTCTCGAATTCTTGCGCAAGGCCGCGCGCAATGCCGGAAGCGTAATCCTCGGCACGGCGACACCAATCCAGCTTGACGCGGTCGAATTATGGGACCTCTTGGCTGCGCTCAGCCAGGGCGCGCTACAGGTTCTGGGCACGCCGTTCAATGGCGGCGAATGGATGCGCGAAAGTTCGATCGGATTTTTGACCGGCGCGCGGCCCTGGCCCTCGAACGAAACCGCGCGATGGGGCTTGTTTCGCAACCCGCTACCGCCAGCGACCGAGCACGCTGTATTCCGTGATGTGCGCAATGACGCGCGACTACTTCAGAAGGAGGTGCTCGGCCCTCGTTTCGACGAGCTTAGGCAAGATGTCGGGAGGGAGTTCCTTCAGGTGTTCAATAATCTCGCCGAGCAATGCAATCCAATCGCCCGTCGTGTCATCCGCAGAACACGGCCAATGCTGGAAGATCAAGGCCTATTGAAGCGGATCGGTGTCATCGTTCATCCGCGCGCCGGCGATGGGCTTCCTGCGGCGTTTTTTGATAACGAGGGCCTGGTCATGGGATATGCCTTCGGCCCGGCGTACCAAGCTGCCGAGACGTTCAGTGAACTTTACGCCGCGCGTTGTCCCGGCGCGGGCTTTTTGAAGACTATCCTCTTGCGGCGCATTGGTTCATCGGCGAAGGCTGGGCTTGAAACTGCGCGTCGTCTTCTCGAACGAATCGATGCAGCGGTCATTCCAGAGGACGAGACTGGCGATGAAACCGCCCCGATCGACGGCGCGCCTCCCGACCCGCAGGAAATCCAGCTTCTACGCGAGGTCGAACGAAACCTTGCCGCTGTGGTAGACGGGACAGACGTCGATCCCAAGGTTCAGGTGATCCTGCACTATTTGCGCGAGCAGAACTGGCTGGAGCGGAACGGCGCGATTATTTTCAGCCAGTATCGTACCACTGCGGGATGGGTTTTGGAGGCGCTGTGCGCGGCCTTTTCGAATGAGACGGTTGCTTTGTATGCCGGTGGCGCGGCGTCCTTTGTTCAACGAGGAGAGGACCGACGGACCGCGTCGCGCACGCAAATCAAGGGAGCAATACAGCGTGGTGATATCCGTCTTGTTTGCGCGACCGACGCCGCCTGCGAAGGATTGAACCTTCAGCGTCTCGGCGCCCAGGTCAATGTCGATTTACCCTGGAACCCTTCGCGACTCGAACAGCGTAAGGGGCGAGTGCAACGCATTGGACAAGTCCGCGATGATGTCCATGTCTTGAACTTGCGTTATGCCGGGACCGTAGAAGATGACGTTTACGCAGCCCTGTCGGATCGCTTTGGCGACATCTTTTCAGTGCTCGGTCAATTGCCGGACGGCTTCGAGGATCAATGGATCGAGGCGGTGCTGCAGGACCGGCAGGCGGTCAGGAATTTTTCGCAGCGTGTCGAGAAAGGGAAGCCGGCCATGGAATTGCGCTACATGCGGGACGTCGCGGACGACCGTGGCCTTGATTGGGAATATACGGAGCGCGTTCTGTCATTGCGCGATCTCGACGAATGGATGCGGCAAGGGTGGTAGAAAGTCGGACCCGGTCGACGTGTAGATCAGTGCACGGAGTTAGCACTTTCTTTGACTTGTTTCCGCCCGCGCTCGGATGGTCCGACCCGCCTCCCCTTTGAGCCGAGCCCTCGGAGCGCTTGGAGACTTCCCGCCATGTATCCGGCAGCGGCCGTTCGGCATCGCTGGACACTGACAAGGAAGCCCGCTCTTTCGTGGCGGCGAAAATTCTCTCAAAGCTAGCGGACCCGCCGAGAACCGCCGCCGTAGTCACTCGCGACCGTATGCCTTGAACGAAAGGAACCCTCCGATCAGCAGGAATACGACCGCGACGACAGGAAAGACGCCTGCGGCGGCCGGAGCAATTTTTGTCGCCATTGCGGCAAGCTGTGTCGGAAACACCATGCGCAGGAGGCCGACGATCAGCGAGAGCCATCCCATCACGGTCACCAGCACCGGCCAGCCGTTCGTCCATCTGTTGTGGAAATAGACGATGGCGAGACCCGGCACGAACGCGGCGTAACCCGCGATCATGATGAGCGCAGGGCTTTGAGATAGCCCTTCGATAATGGTTCGCGATCTGCCGAGGTTGGCTAGAAGCGAGATGGCGCTCGCGACGAGCGTGGGGCCGAGCAGGGCCGCAATCGTTTTCGATGTCGTCATAGCGTCATTCAGCCTCGAACTTCACATTTAACCACGACCTTGGCTCTAGAATACTACACTTGGGCTTGTGGCGTGACCCCGATCCATTTTCGGCGACGCGCTTAGATGCTATCGGCAACAACATGTTTGGCCAAAAGGAGAACGGCTGTGTCCCTCGAAGAAGACGAAGAGTCCGGCGACGGACGGGAGGAGCAATTTAAATCAAGAATGTCCCACATGATCGAGAGACAGAAAAAAGCCATAGCGCGAGCGAGGGAGCCCGGACTCAACCCCGATGAACGGCGCAAGGCAGGCCTTGACGTAGCTCTTCAGATGATGGGGCATCCTTCCTTCCACGATATCGACGCCGCGCTCGCCGAGGCCAACAAAATGCCTCCAGAGGAGGCGGCCGAAATAAGAAAAGCCGCGTTGGCCGCCATCTCCGGGAACGTGCGCGTTATGCTTTGTATGACGGGCGGGTCCGTGGTCACCGTGGACGATTGCGAAGAATACTTGGCGCGGCTCCCGGCCGCCTACAAGCGTGAGGTCATCCGCTCGTTCAAGGAACATCGGCCGTTGGACCTAGCGTCACTTGGTTACTCGCCGATGTAGCTATCCACCGCTTCGGCGCGTTAGCGCCCATATGCCCTCTCCAAATGAGACAGCGAGCGTTCGGCGATGGCCAAAATTCCCTCAAGCCGGTCTTTTTTACCCGTCTCGAATCGGGTCTCGTCAATCCGCACCTGAGCGTTAAGGACGGAACTCAAGATCGTCGTCTTCGCCCTCAGTATCGCCGCGAAAGCGCGGTCTTCAGGGTCAAGGGAAAACCCCAAGATCGCAACCACTTCGTTCAGGGCCATGTGCACGGCCTGCTCCAGCTTTTTGCCAAGGTCAGACGCTTCGAGCTGCGCGGCTTGTTCTCCGTCCCCGTTCATAAGGGAGGCGTGTTGCATCATGGCGTGCTGCATTGTGGCCGCGTGCCTGGCGGCTAGAATTTCATCGCGCCGCGCGGGCGACGGGGCTTCCCAAGACAAGATCGCCCTGCTCACGGCGAACGCACGGAATATTTGCTCACGCACTCGGACATTCGTTGTTCGCTCCCGGCCTTCGGACGTTAGCTTAACGCGAAGAAGGCCATGATCGATTAGCGCATCGGCGGCGGCCGTTGAATCATCGGAATTGCCCTCGAAGATCGTATTCCGCCACACGGAGTTCCGTATCCAAAATTCTTTGTCGGTGGCCCACCCTATCGGGTCCTCGACGGGCACACCGCGCGAGCTTGGATCGCCAAACATCTTCTCGTGCCAGCGGCAGAAGTCGCGAACTCGCGATATCAGGTGATTGGTGCTGGGGTGCGGCATCTGCGTGGGTCCTAAGCTGCGGGCGGGGCGGGATGGTAAGGGCTTCCGCGCCCGCTAGCAGTATCGCATAACCATTTGAAAAATAACACTTGTAGCGGTGTAGCGGATGAATCCTATTTCCATCTGTAAACTCACGTTGCAACCACCACTGGGTATAATCGCCGGTCTTGTCGTGCTGGTCAACATCGTGGCGTGGCTTGGTCCCCTCGTTGATCTTCGGACAAGATCGTCCGCCAGGAACATAGCTTTTTCGTCGAGAAAGCGGCCGGCGTCATCGATAACTTGCCGCCATTCTTCATTCGACGCCCCCATCGACGGATGGCATTGCAGCCGCGCCCAAGCGTCGAGATAGGCTCCGGCACGTCGTCCGTGTCGAGACCTCTGCGTTCCTCAAACTCGGTTTCATCGGGCTCGGGACTGCCTTTGCGGGGCAACGCGGCGATTTCCGCCTTACGCTCGCGAAGCCTTGCAAGCAATTCCGGCGGCGGCGGGGTGGGTGCCGCCAATCTTACCTTTTCGCCGTCAAGCCAAAGTCTGACGCCGTGCCCGGCAGCTTCTTTGATGACTCCGCGGGCGATCATATCTCACCCTCCCATTCACTCAAATCATTCGCGCACTCGCGTGAATCGCCGTTTGGGGGGTTTACAACCTCACACCCGTACACCTCATTTAAATTCAACGTGTTAGAAGAACTTTCATCCGTACGCCCATTTTTTTGGTGTACGGTTTGCTTTTCATCTAAGTCGTCGATTTCATTTATTGTGTACGGGTGTACGGATGAAAAGGGGGAAAGATAGCGCCCGAACGCATCGGCGAAGAATTCAAGCTTGTAGCCTTTGGCCCGGTCGTGCTTTGGCCCAACGTTTTTAGGGGAGACGCCAAACGGCTTTAGCCGACGCGCAAGCAAGTTTTGCGTCAGCGCCTTGCCGCGATTACATTCGCCCCAGGGCCGGTCACGCATCGCAATAAGGGCTGAAACGAGCGCTTCGCTCGCGATTTCTTTTTCGCCTATTGCCTCGAACACTTCACGAATATCCGCGAGAAGCATGGCCCCATGACTTGGTTCCTCTTCAATGCCGCTCAGGGCGAGCGCCGCTTCGCGCGCCTTTTGCGGCCAGGCCCCGCCCGCCACTTCGGCAATCGCAATTAGCAGTTCCCAGTTGTCTTGCTCGCGGTCATTCAAGGCTTCCGGCAGGTGCGGCCTCGCGCCGGCTACAGCCTTGCCATTGTCTTCGGCGAAGCGGGCAAGTTTGCGCGTCAGGGTCTCGAATAATCCCGGATTGGCGTGGCGAAGGCGCTCGATCGTTTCGCCGCAAAGCTTCCGTTTGAGGGATATGGTGATGCTGCGATCTTCAATCGTCGCAGGGCGCTTGCCGATGCCTACGATTGCCTTAAATCCCCAAGTCGCAAATTGCCTGGGTTCGTGATCATCTCCAACCGTCCGCACGACGAACGCAGTATCGCGTGTGTGCCCTGAATTTATAAGGCCGCGCAGCTCTTCGTTGCCGCGAAGGAACGTGTCGGCTTCGTCGACAAGCAGGGTGGGGGCGTGTTTTTCGATTGTACGAAATACCGCCGCTGGAGAAATACTCGCCGCGGTCAGCGGTCTTTTTACAAGCTTTCTGGTGACCGAAAGGGCAGTCGATTTTCCGCACCGCATTTCCGGCGAGGCGATGTTTAAAATGGGTGCAACTTGAGCAACCGGCTCAAACCATGTCCCACAGCTCCACAACACCAGCGCCACACGCGCCGCCGGTTCGCACACAATAAATCGCGGAAACGTTGCCTCGATTTCGTCAAGAAGCTCCGCGCCGTCCACAGGCTCCGGCCACGGCTTGGGCGCGGGAAATTCGAGCTGCTTGCCCTGGCCAACCGTGCAGCCTTCGTTCCGCTCGGTGGCCCTGAGCTTATCGAGGACCGTCGCACGGACTCCGAGTTTTTTCGCGGCCTGTATTCTGACCCGCTCGTAAGCCGGGTCGCTTAATGCGGCGAGTCTCCGGACTTCGCGGATAAATTCTTCATCTTCCGGCGCTCCTTCCGCATGAACAACGCCGTCGGGCTCGGGGCTTGCCTCGATGTGCTTTTGTGATTCCTTGTCCAAAGCGCGATCTACTTCCTGCCGCAGTCGGTTCCAGTATTTGCTCGCAATGCCGTCAATGTTGTCCGCGAAAAGCGCTTCAATCTCAGCCGCGTTCCAGCCGCGATATTTGAGCGCACGGACTACCTTGAAAAATTCCTTGGAGCGGTCTTGCGCATCGGGCTTGCGCACGAGGTCAAGAATCCAACCCGGCATATTGCCCGAGCGGTGCGAATAATCGGCCGGCCGGTCTTCGCCGCCATCAAGGTCGGGAGCTTGTGTTGTAGTGCGCCGGTGGTTGTCTATCGCTGCGTCGAGGTTCGCAAACTCACGGTTCCAGCCGTCGAGCGGGTCGCCGGTCACGGCAATGAATTTGACGGCCTTCCGGTAGATTTCACAAGAGCCGCCGCCTGGCGCTTTCAGCTTGTTGTGAACCGGCGGGTCAGCGCGCCCATAGCCGATAATGCGTAAGCCGGTGCCGCTTGGCGTGATCTCCACATAGGACCGCGCCTCTTCGATCAAGCCTTGCGCCCATAGCGCGAGCGCGCCCGTCTTTGGATTGCGGCAATCATCGAGATCGAAAGCTGCAATCCAAGTTGTCGCGGTTGGCGTGAAGGTGGCCTGCTTTGTCGTCGCAACGGTTGGCGTGAGCGCGAAGGACACGCCGTCAAAGCCGTGCCGCTTGGCTGCGGCGATCGCTGTTTCAAAGTCGCACCAGTCGCATGGGTCTTTGCTTGATGCGTGCCGGTTCGGGTCCGCCGCGACGTAAGGCGCCTTTGACGGCTTGCCGTCGCCGTTCCTGGCCTCATGTCGCCACATGACCCAGCGGCGTTGCGCAAGGAGCGGCTGCAATGGCTCTGTGGCTTTTATCCTGGCCGCAAGACGGTCAATGGGGCCGCCCTCCGCGCCGATCGCGGCCCCATCGGCATTCCGAGCCCCGCCGGCGCCCGCTGCCGTTAAGCGTTGAGGCGGCGCGCATCGGTTCATGCACCCTCGCCGCCTATGTCGGAAGTCGATCGCCGGACGCGTTCCGAAAGCCAGGCTCGCACATCGGCAGGGCGATACCTCACTTGCGTTTCAAGCTTGACGTAGCGGGGGCCGTACCCGGTGAGGCGATCCTTTTCGAGCGTGCTTACCGCGCGGCCCGTAAGCTTGGCGACTTGCGCCACGCTTAGCAAAGGCTCAAGGGTAGGTGACGCGCTTCGGCTGATCGCGAGTCCGTGAGCGGGGCAGGGACAGCGCACAAGCCACCCTCGGCCACTACGGATTGAACCAGGAAGGGCTTGCGCAATTGAGCGGGCGGTTGTATTTCGACCATTGATTCCAGAGTGCACGAAATCAGTTGATCGAGCCCCGCCGCCGCCCGCTGCGGGGTTTCGTTTTGCGCCCATCGGTCATGAACCTTCGCCGACGGCAGATTCTGAAGTGGACTGACGGACACGCTCGGCTAGCCAGGCTTGCACGTCCGATGGCCTGTAGCGAACGAGACGGCCCATCTTGATGAACTGTGGCCCAGTTCCGGCGACGCGATCTTTTTGCAGCCTCGGAACGCCACGCCCGAGGATTTCGGAGACTTGAGCTTCCGTTAAAAGTGCTTCGACGGTCATTGATAAGCTCCAACAGTGCCACCTTGTTGAAGCTTGCCGTACCTTGCTTGGCCTGTCCCTGCCTACGAAAACAAATAGCCTCGAATTTTGAGGTGCTCAAAACTCCACTTCGCCCGCCGCAACGAGGTGCACAAGTGATGCGTTTGCCCGATCCTTCATCGCCTGTTCGTGGACGATGCGGACGGCATCGCTCGTGACGTTTTCCGATTTGCCAAGGCTACTGGCAACGCTCTCGTAAGCCTTTGCGAGCGTCATGCCGGTGGCGTGCAATTTTTCCACATCCACTGCAATTTCAATGTTCCGACGGAAAGAGCGCTTTTTCCTTCCCCTCTTTGGCGGGCCGTGAAGGATGCGGGCGAGCTTCCTTACGGGATCGGGGCTTACCAATATTGCGTGGCCAATGTCGAGCGCGAACTCGCGAAGGTAAAACGAAAGCGGGGCGATGCCTGTCATGGCTGCAAGGCTTTCAAAAAAATCGAGCCTTCTGGTGCGCCCTTCGGCCGTCTCACGCCGCGGGGAGTGCACGACACGGTAGAGCAAAGCCCAATGGCACGCCGCGTTGGCGCGTTCGTCAGGATCGGCGGTTGCAGCGTTTAGAACGTCGCGAGCTACGCGAGCCCGCCAAAATAATCTCTCAAGCGCAGCGCGCGTTTCATCGCGCTTGTAGTCGGACATAGGGCGCCTCCGCAGACGCTCCGCAAAGAGGGAGGGCGGCAACCGGATGCGGAACTCCGGCCTTCGGCCCGTCGGCCTAGCCGCCCAAGGTCGTTTTATCGCGATTTCACCATCGGCACGACGTTCCGTGCGGGACTGCCCATAGCCGCCGAGATCGTTGATCCGATGGCCTCGACCGCACGCCGCATCGGGTCGGCGTCGAGATGCGCGTAGCGATGTGTGGTGGCTGCTTGCGTGTGCCCCAAAAGCTTGCCGATGATCGGGAGCCCAAGCGACGCGCCTGCCCCGATCGAGGCGAACGAATGCCGCAAATCGTGGATGCGCACGCCATCGAGCCCCGCCGCTTTCGTGACTGCCGCCCAAGGCCTCTTCAGATCGGCGCGCGGCTGCCCGGCCTTCTCGCCAGGAATGACAAAGGGGTTACCCTCGATGCGAGGAAGTGACGCGAGGATCGCGAGCGATGCCGCGCTGAGATAGACCGGTTTTTTGCCGCTCTTGCTATCGGGCAGGAAGATTACGCCACGTTCGAAATCCACGTGCTCCCATCGCGCGTGCAGAATTTCGCGCAAGCGGGCGCCGGTCAGGATCAGCAAGCGGATCGTCGCGACCGCGAAGGGGTCCAGCATGGCGCGGCGGTGATCCTCCTTAGGAGCGTGCTTCGCTTTCGGACTGCTCTCATCGATTGCATAGGTTAGGCCTGCGGTTTCGCCTTCGCGGAGCGCGTCACCAAGCCCTGCAAACTCTTCGCTCGTAAGAAACCTCTCGCGGCGATGCTCGCGATAGCGCCCGATACCTTTAGCCGGATTGTTGTGCCCTTCCGGCAAGAGCCCGTGTTGCGCTCCCCATGAGAAACACTTCGAGATAGTGGCAAGGGAGCGGTTTGCCGCGAAGGGCGTGTCCGCTTGGTCCGTGTGCAACGCCGCAAGGTGCGTGCGTGTGAGCGCATGCGCCTTAAGCGAGCCATGCGCGGCGCGCAGTCTCTCCAACGCGATCCTGTAGTGGCCCGCCGTTTTTGCCTTGAGCTTTGATCTGGCGTGACCCTCAAGGAAAGCATCGATAAGCCCGCCGATTGTCGGGGAAGCCCGCCGGCTAATTTTTTCCGCTTGCGGGTCACTTCCTAGCCGGACGGCCGCCAAGGCCTCTTGCGCGGCCCGCCTGGCCTGGTCTGGTGTCAGCGCACCCAAAGCCCCAAGGGTGAGCCGCCGCGTGGCAACGCTACGCCCCCCGCCGTGAGGCCTGTATTCGACAATGAAGCTCTTATGCCCGCTTGGCATGACGCGCACGCCAAAGCCATGCAGCTCGCGGTCGTAAGCGACGTAGGGTTTCGCCTGGGACTTTAAGGCATCAACCGTCCGTTTGGTAAGCTTGGCCATGTCATGCCTCCATTTCCCGTGTCGGCACCGTGTCGGCACCGCAAAAGCAAGCCGCGAAGGCTTACGGAAGCATAATATGGTGCTATCCGCAGAATTGTCGAGAGAAAATCAGGATTATGGAAACAAAAAGCAACCCAAGAAGTCAACGGCCGTGAGACTTTTAATCAGGAGGTCATGTGTTCGAATCCCATCGCGCTCACAAATAAAATCAATAAGATAGCGTTGATTAATTTAAAATATGCAGTCCACGGCATATCGTGGTAAGCATACGGTAAGCAGAAAGCAGAAATTCGAGGCAACCATCGGCCAGCCTCTCTTTGAGGTGCGCTCACGATGACCCGCTGCACCTCGCGCCTCGATATGCGGACTGAGGTCGAACAGCTTCGTCCTGGTTGATGAAGGCAAGCAGCTCGTTGCCAGTGATGCCCTGCTGGTTGGCGGCCCAGTCACGCCAGCGGTAGGGTGGCTCGAGGGCGGGCTGGAACTTCTTGCCGGCGAGTGCCACCTCCTCTTCCCGCTGGATCTCAAGGTCATCCAGGAATTTCAGGAACATGATCCAGGTCAGCAGCGGCAGACGGTCGAGGGCCCCCTCCATCATGTCGCAACCACGCAGACTTGCCCTTCTAACTATGAATCTGCGGGTAAGGAGCTCAAATCTCTTTGGGCGCGCAAATGATTTCAATCACTTACGTGCAGCGCACCGTTCTAAAACGAAAATTAGAACGGTGTTCCGGGGCAGGCTCGAGAAGTGCCCACCGCTCCTCCCCCAACCCAAATGGACTCGACAAAATCTATTAATCAGCATAAGTGACCAATGTGGTACACAAAACAAAACGAGTTACCAGAAAGGTCACAGCGGTGAAAGAGCCGCCGCCAAAGCCTGCCGACTTGTCACCGGACGACATTCGTCGAATCCGCGAAAGTCTGGGCTTGTCGCAGGCCGAGGCCGGTGAGGTTCTCGGCGGCGGACCACGCGCGTTCACCAAATACGAAAGCGGCACAATCAAGCCCGCCGCGTCCATCGCCAACATATTGCGGGTGCTGGACACAAATCCAAGCGTGCTCGGCACCCTCACTGGCAGCAAGGTGGTGCCGATCAACAACGACGGCAACCGTCCCTTCGAGGCTACTGGGCAACATATTGCCGCCCTGACCGACCGGAAATTGGCCAACCTCTCGCGCCGGCTTCTCTCTGCCGAGGCGCAAAGCGGCAACCTGCCGATGGACGGTATTCATGTCGCGGCGATCATAACGGCCCCGGATGGCGGCGAGGACGCCCGCATCGAGTGGGCGGGAGGGGTTGAAAGAACCGCTTACCTTCCCAATAGGCTGTCCCAGTTCCAGTTCAAGGCCACGCCGATTTCTCCCGCCGAGGCCGCGAGCGACGTTCTCACATCGGCCAAGACCGTCAAGCCGATGATCCGTAGCGCGCTAGAGGCGGGCGGCACTTACGTCATACTGTGCGCCCGCTCCTACACGAAAAAGCAAATCGCAAAGCGGGAGAACAGCATTCGGGAAACCCTCGCTGATGCCGGCATCCCGATAAAGCCTGCACAAGTTCAGTTCCGCGACGCGGACCAGATCGCCCAGTGGGCGAACGAGCATCCGCCGGTCGCTGCCTGGGTTTTGGAGCAAACGCAACCGGGCCTGATCGGCCCCTTCCGCGATTGGACGCATTGGGCCGGGCGCCACGAACACGACAGCTCGCCCTTCGTTGCCGATACGCGCCTCGCGAAATTCAACGAGAAATTGCGGACGCTCATCACGCCCCCGGGGGGCGTCGCGCGCGTGGTCGGCCTTTCCGGGGTTGGAAAATCCCGCCTTGTCTTGGAAGCGCTCGGCCCGACCGACGAGGAGGAGACGGCGCGCCCAAAGCTATGCGACTTGGTTCTCTATGCCGTGGAGTCCGAAGCGGGATCGACCACCGTCAAGAACATCGTCCAGAACCTCGCCGACGTGTCGATCCGCGCCTTGGTCGTCGTTGATCGCTGCGCGTCCGAGACCCACCTCGACCTTGCGGCAATGGTGAAGCGCTCTAGCAGCCGCTTATCGCTGGTCACTATCGATCACGAGATACCGCCTGACGAGCATCTTCCTGACGACGCGCTCCTCGTCGAGCGTGCCGACAAAGCGGTCATCGACGGCATCCTCAAACATGTCGCGCCCAATCTGCCCACTGAAGATCACCGTCGTTTGCTTCTCTTTGCCGCTGGCTACCCGCAGATTGCACGCTTGATCGGGCGTGCTTGGCTTAGCGACATCCCGATCGCGTCGGCAACCGATGATGATCTTATCGACCGCATTCTCATCGGCAGGAAGGCGTTCGATCCCGGTTTGATGAAAGACGCTGGCATGCTCTTGAGCGCCTTCGGTCTACTCGGGTACAAGCCGCCCCTCCATGCCGACCTCGCGGAGGCCGCCAAATTCAGCCGATGCACTGTCGATGACTTGCGCGCGGCTTTCGATGAACTTGACGCGCGTGGCGTCACCCAACGCCGTGGCCGTCTCATAAGCCTTCAGCCCCGCCCCGTCGCATTCGCTTTGGCGGAAAGGCAGTGGCGACGGTGGAGCCCATACCAATGGGATGAATTGCTGGCAGGCGATTTGCCGCAGCATTTGCGAAGCCGCGCGGTCCGCCAACTTACGATGCTGAATACCAAGTCGATTGCAACGGAAGTTGCGCGTCATCTGTGCCGCCTGGACGGTCCACTTGCTTCGCTCGATTCGCTTTCGCAGGACGAAAACGCCGAGGTCCTCTCCGCCCTGGCCGAGATCGACTCTGAGGCGGTTGTCACGCTGCTCGAACGCGTCCTTGAGCCGCTCACGGAGGCCGATCTGAAGGACTCAGTGAAGAGCGGTGCGCGTCGTCAATTGGTACACGCTTTAGAGAAAGTTTCATGTGTCGAAAAGACCTTCGAACGAGGCGCGAGATTGATGCTCGATCTTGCTGTCGCGGAAAACGAAAGCTGGGGAAGCAATGCGACCGGGCAGTTTAATGCCCTCTTTCCGTCGTTCCTCGCCGACACCTCTGCCGGACCGGACTTGCGGCTTCAGATTATCGACGACGCGCTGAAGAGCAATGAGACGCGACGCCTAAACATACTTGTAGACGCATTGATGAAAGGTGCGGAGTTGGATTCGTTCATACGAAGTGTCGGGTCGGAGACACATGGCAGCCGGCCGGCGCTGGAGCCGTGGACGCCAAAAATATGGAAGGAAGTATTCGACTATGTTCGCGCATGCATAGAACGCCTTGCAACGCTTGCTCTTCGCAGCGATGAGGTCGGTGTCTACGCTCGCAAACGCCTGGGGCATCCGATTCGCGGACTCGTCTCGCGCGGACTAATCGACTTTGTCGAAGAACAGATTACTAAGGTCATCGCAGTTCACGGCTACTGGCCTGAAGCGCTCTCCTCGTTGGGGGACGTCTTGCAGTTTGATCGCGATACACTCGCACCCGGAGTTGAAGATCGCGTTCGTGCGCTCATGGAACGCCTAAAGCCCAATCAAGTCGCAGATCGCGTGCGCTTCCTCATTACGGAAATGCCGTGGGATTATCCCGAAGACGAAAAACTCGAATTTGATGACCGGAACAAACGCCAAGTTCAGGCCGTGGAGCAGCTCGCTGATGGACTTCTTAAGGACAATAACGACGCACTTAAGAACTTTCTGCCCCAACTGAGCCGCGGCAATCACCGCATGGTTCTGGAGTTTGGCCGCGCGATCGCCAAACTTGCCAATAATCCGCTTGTTTGGCGGCAGCCGATTATGGCGGCATACGAAGCTACGCCGGCAAACGACAGGAACTTGGGCATTCTCGCAGGGTATTTCGCCGGCCTCGCGGACAGCAACGCGAACGCCGTAGAAGAGTTCAAGGAGAAGGCGGCTCAGTCGGAAACATTCGCTGTCGCTCTTCCGCTCCTATGCGCAAGCATAGGCATCACTGAGAAGGATGTTGAGCTTGTCTGCCAAGCATTGAAAGTGGGCGTCATTCCCTCGCGCATGATGATGCAGTGGGCATTCGGCGCGGTGCTTGCCAAGCTTCCTCCGAATGCCGTGGCACCGCTATTCGATCAATTATTCACGATGGGCCAGCAGGGATTTTCGGTCGCCATCGAGCTTATGGGCATGTACGCGCACGGCAATGCACAGCGCCTAGAACATCTTCGGCTGCAACTTCGTCAGGCCGCAAATTATCCAGCGTTAAAGGGCGAAAAGCACGGCTCGCAAATGGACGAACACCACTTCACCCAGATGATGAAGTGGGTTCTGGCAAAAGGGTTCAAGGACGCCGACGCACGCGCAATCGCTTTGATATTGGCAAAGCAATTGGCTGCCGATCCCGACGGTGACGGACGTGATTTGATTAAGCCACTCTTGCCGCAACTCATGAAGGAATTCTCGGATAGTGTCTGGCCTCAGTTTGGCCAAGCAATCGTATCAGATCGCATGAAAGCGTGGCGGTTCGAGCACGCGTTAGGCGATAGCTACTCGTTCAGTGACGTTAAGCAGCCTGCTATCCTGTATCTTTCGGAAGACACGCTTTTCGCCTGGTGCCACGCTCACCCCGACGTTGGCCCCGCCTTCGTTGCCGCCATCGCCCCGGTCCTCACGACGCGCAGGCCGAATGCTCCTGACCGGCAATTCCATTCCCTCGTGAAGCGTTTGTTGGATGAGTTTGGCGACCGCGAAGATGTTCTAAGAACGCTCGACCGGAATCTCAACACCTTCGGCTGGATGGGGTCTCGATCAAATTACTACGCACTTTACGAAGAACCTCTTCGCGCTTTGGAGCACCATCCCATTGGGGCCGTGCGCAGGTGGGCTAAAAGGGTGTGGTACAGTTTTAGCCGCGAAATCGAGTCGGTCCGCAACGAAGATGAAGAGCGCGATGCAAATTGGGAGATGTAGAACTGGAGGATTGCTGAGCGTTAATGACCTCTACGCGAAGCCACTTTCATTGGACGCTGTGTTGCAATTCAAGGCCTTGAATTTGCTCCCATCGCGTCTCCGCCCGTCGGGTGACGATCCCTGACGCAAGCCGGCGCACGTGCCGCTGACGGAGAGCTCCGGCCGGGCGCACTCGATCCGTCCTTGATCGACATCGGCCGCGAGTTCCGCGAGCAGCCGCTCGACAACGGTGATTCCCTCACGCTCACCTTCCACGCCTCCGCCGTCGCTGATCCGATCAGTGGAGGCCAACGGCATCCGCAACACGCTGGCGCGTCAGCGCGCTCCCCTCAACCCCATTGCCGGTGCCTGGCGTTGGACGCCCCCGCTGGCAGCTCGAATTGATCCGGTGCCGCGCCGGGGAAAGCGCCGATTTCGAAGTGGAGGCTTGCGATGCGAAGGGTCGTCTCGCTCTTCCTTCCGGCCCGGTCCACGGACCTGGCGTTCGGTTGAGACGCCCGGGCTCGACCACACGCGAGCGACGAATTCCAGAGACGGCAGATCAACGCCCAGTTCTTCATAAGCTTCACGGCGCGCAGTCGTATCGGCGTCCTCGTTCTCGATCATCCCGGCGCAGGCTTCCTCCGACATCTCTTCCCCGGATGCCACAAGAACAGGCGCACGGAACAGGCGCACAACGAGTGCGCTGCGTCGCTCAACATCGTAGGGCAGCACCGCCACAGCCGCCTTCATATCGGCCGAACGTGAGCCAGAAACCGCGTCCGAGCTCTTATGGCGGGCGAGCCAGTCCTCGTAAATCGCGCGGCTTGCCGGGCCGCTGTTCTGGCCGTTCAGCAGCACGATCTGGCCGTCATAGCCGTTGGCGGACAGCAGATCGGCGAGATAGCGCTGGGTACGGACGGATTCGGTGAAGATGACAGCCTTTCGCTGTCCCCCTTTGCTGTGCAACAGTTGCGTACGGGGATCGAATTGAACGGGGATGAGCGGTTGGTTTCTGGAATTTGGCTTTTGGGCAAAATCCTATGTCGCCGCCAGCAAACACGATTTGGCGTTCCGAGAGCTTGGCAAAGCGGTGGAAAACTCGCTTGGCAGCGCGTGGACGAGGTGCATGCTGGGTCATGCCTGGGGCCAGTTTGGTGAACCCGCCAAAGCGCGGGAAATTCTGGTAGACCTCCAGGACTCGGACAAACACGGCTACGTTCGCGCGTTTGGCGTCGCGATAATTTACCTGGGACTAGGCGACCGCGACCAAGCCCTGACCTGGCTGGAGAAGGGTTGCAACGACTGCGATGTTTGGGCTCTCATGCTCAAGGTGGATCCGATCTACGAGCTGGCCGTGCTCCTCGATCTGGGCTCTAATTTTTTCGCGTCGGAATCGGCGATTCCTGACCCATCGCAGACCCAGGTTGCTGGGAATTCCTCTCTCCTTTTAGCGATAGTCGCTGCCTGCCTGTGCTCAGGCGGTAGCGCTTGGTCGTGTGGAGATGGCCTCGTACCAGTGCCTCACAGCGTTTGCCTCGTTAGGAACCGGAAGCTTCAACGCTGATGTTGCGAAATCCACCGTCACGAGCGCCGTAATGTCGGCGGCCGAGAAGGTATCGCCTGCAACGAACGAAACCTCCGAGAGGCGGCTGTTGAGGTCGGCATAGAAGTCCTTCACCCGTTGTCTGCTTCGTCCAGCGAGTTCGGGAATCTGCTCATAGCCATGTGGACCGGCTAAAGCTCGGCCTTTCAGACTTGGCACGGTGTTGCGCACGGCTTCCATCACTGCGGCGAAGCCCTCCAGCTCCATGCGACGCTCCCACATTGTGACCAGCGCGCGGTCTTTCGCCGTCGAGCCGAATAATGCCGGCTCGGGAAAAGTCTCTTCGAGATACCGCATGATGGCAGGGACCTCTCCAATCGCGGTGCCGTCCTCCAGCACCAAGGTAGGGACGACGCGGCGCGGGTTGATGGCGACGTACCAATCCAAGCGCTGTTCTCCCTCACCTAGGTTGACAGCCTCGAACGGGATATTGACGCCCTTTTCCGCGATGAACATGCGTATCCGGCGCGAATTGGGCGAAGATTTCCATTGATAGAGCTTGAGGGCGGGCACGTTGATCTCCTGCGTTCTTGTATTCAGCCGGCAGTCTTGCCGCCGTCCACCGTGACGACTTGCTCGGTGATGAAGGACGCTTGTCTGAAGCCATAAAACAGAATGGTCTGTGCGACTTCCTCCGGCCGGCCTGTGCGCTTGAGCGGCAGGTCGCCACGAGACCCGTTTCCGGTAAAGCGGTTCAACATTTCGGTTTCTATGGGGCCGGGAGCGCCCTTATTACTCAGTCCGCACCGCATCGGGTACGAGCGCTAGGGCCGCTCTCGCGCAATCGATGTCATTCTGCACCGTGGGCGCCCCGCTCAGCCCGATCGCTCCGACAATTTCTCCGTTCACCTTAATGGGAAATCCCCCGTTCTGCGCCATCTCGATGCAAAGGATCGGGGCCCCATCCATCCGGCTAAATGCCTTGAGATTGCCGCCGTCATCGAGAATCGCTACGTTCTCGGTAAAGCCAAGTTCTCTGGCCTTCGCCACCGCTTCATCCACCATTTTCTGTGCTAGCTCAGAAGAAATGCTGTGTTTCTTCACCACGTTAGCCATTGGACTGCTCCTTCCTCTTGATATGTATTGCGGGTTGATTGGGTGTGGGTCGTAGTAGTCGACCCCATTGCGCAATCCCGGTCGATGAAGCGTGAACGGGAATTGCCTTCAGCCGGCGGTCTTGCCTCCATCGACAGTAAGTATCTGTCCGGTGATGAATGATGCTTTCCACCGTAAGTCTCGCCGGTGATCCAGCGGGCGGCATCGGACGCTAAGAAAGCCACGACCGGGCCGACATCCTCGGCTTCGCCGATGCGCTGCAGCGCTTGCATGCCGAGCGTGTAGTCGCGGCCCGCATCGGTCTTTGCGAAACTCGACATGTCGGTGTTGATCACGCCCGGTGCGACCGCGTTGACGCGGATGCCGCGTCCGCCCAACGCCGAAGCGAAATGCTTCACCAGCGTGTCGATTGCGCCTTTGGTTGCTGAATAGGCGGGCAGCGTGCCCACTACTGCGTGCGCCCCGAGCGAAGAAACCAGAACCACGCTGCTGCCGCGACCGAGGATTGGGAGCAATTGCTGCACCAGGAAGAACGGCGCACGGACATTGACCGCGAAGAGACGATCGAAATCCTCGACTGTGGTGTCCTCGATGGTCGCGGCCTTCGCGACGCCAGCATTGGCGACGAGAATATCGAGGCGGCCGCCGACGATGCTGCGGACTTTGCCGGCCAGATTGTGGGCGCCGTCTGGCGCCGAGAGATCGGCCTGGATCGCGTCGACGCCGCAACGACCGCTTCGGCTTCTTTCGCGCCGGTACTGTAGTGAACCAGAACCTGCGCGCCGGCTTTCGAGAGTGCGAGCACGGCAGCGCGGCCCATGCCGCGCGAAGCGCCAGTGACGAGAGCAGTCTTTCCTGAAAGGTCGGCCATGTCGGGCTCCCTTGCCTGTTTGGGGACCGGCCGTGCCGGTCTGCAGTGTGATAAGTGGGGTGCCGTGACGCGTTGGAGAAAGACTTTGTAAGCTCCTGGGCATACCTGTGAAGTATGGGATTGGCCTATGGAATTGCGGCATTTGAGGTTTTTCATCGCGGTGGCAGAGGAAGGAAGCCTGACCCTTGCTGCTGAAAAGCGCTTGCACACGGCTCAGCCGAATTTGAGCCGCCAGATGCGAGAACTGGAATTCGAGGTTGGCGCGCAACTCATGACGCGGAGCACTCGCGGCATCGAACTGACGGCCGCAGGGCGGACTTTTCTCGATCATGCGAGGCTGTGACACTGGCTCAGGTCGATGCAGCCGGCACGGCTGCACGCCGCGCTGCTGGGGCCGCCAAAGCGTCCTTTGCGCTTGGTTTCCTGACCGGTCAGGAGATGGACTGGCTTCCCGAGGCCATGCGCATTCTGCGCGATGAACTGCCCAACATCGAAGTGACGGTGTCCAGCCAATACTCGCCCGACCTGGCCGATGCGCTGATGCGAGGAAAGCTTGATTTGGCATTCCTGCGCCCTGAGCCACAGATGAAGATGCCGGCGAGCTCCGGCGCCTGGCGCGCTTTTGCTGTCACCGCCTTCATCGCCGCGTCGAGCGCCTCGTAGCCGAGATCGGTGCGATCCTCGACCTGCAGCTTGAAGCCGCCGATCGTGCCGAGGCCTTGCACCGGCGGCGGCGGGAAGATGGCGATGAACGCGTCCTTCACGCCGGCGAACTTGCGCTGCAGCCGCTGGGAGATGCCTAAGCCCGAAAGGTCCTTCGAGCGGCGGTCCTCGAACGGCTTCAAGGTCACGAAGACGATGCCAGCGCTCGAGCTGTTGATGAAGCCGTTGATCGAGAGCCCGGGGAAGGCGACGGCGCTCTCGACGCCGGGATCCGCAAGCGCGATGTCGGACATGTCGCGGATGACGTGCTCGGTGCGATCGAGCGTGGCGCCGTCGGGCAGCTGAGCGAAGCTCACTAGGTACTGCTTGTCCTGCACCGGCACGAAGCCGGGCGGCACTTGCTGGAAGCCGAGATAGGCCGCCCCCAGCAACACGGCGTAGACGACGACCGCGAACGATTTGTGGCCGAGAATGCCGTTGACGCCTTTGCCGTAGCGTTCCGAGCCGCGCTGGAAGAAGCGGTTGAACAGCTTGAAGAACCGCCCGAACACCAGATCGACGCCGCGCGTCAGCCAGTCCTTCTTGTCGTGGTGCGATTTGAGCAGGACCGCAGCGAGCGCCGGGCTCAGGGTCAGAGAGTTGAAGGCGGAGATGATCGTCGAGAAGGCGATCGTCAGCGCGAACTGGCGATAGAACTGGCCGGTGAGCCCGCTGATGAAGCCGATCGGAACGAAGACCGCGCACAGCACCAAGGTGATGGCGATGATCGGGCTGGTGACCTCGGTCATCGCCTTGATCGTCGCCTCGCGCGGGCTGAGGCCGCCCTCGATGTTGCGCTCGACGTTCTCGACCACGACGATGGCGTCGTCGACGACGATGCCGATCGCCAGAACGAGCCCGAACAGCGACAGGGCGTTAATCGAGAAGCCGAAGGCGTGCATGATCGCGAAGGTGCCGATGATCGACACCGGCACGGCGAGCAGCGGGATGATCGAGGTTCGCCAGGTCTGCAGGAAGACGATGACGACGAGCACCACGAGGGCGAGCGCCTCGAGCAAGGTGTGAACCACCGCCTCGATCGAGCCGCGCACGAAGATCGTCGGATCGTAGACCACGGAATAATCGACGCCTTCCGGGAAGTTCTGCTTCAGCGCCGCCATCGTTGCGCGGACCTGGTTCGAGATCTCGATGGCGTTGGAGCCGGGCGCCTGGAAGATCGGGATGGCGACCGCGGATTTGTTGTCGAGCAGCGAGCGCAGGCCGAATTCCGCGGCGTCGATCTCGATCCGGGCGATGTCGTTGAGCCGCGTCACCACGCCGTTGCCGTCGCGCTTAACGATCATCGCGCCGAACTGCTCGGCATCCTGCAGCCGGCCCTGCACGTTGATCGGCAGCTGCAGCTCGACGCCGCTGGCGTAGGGCGGCCCGCCGATGATTCCCGCCGCCACCTGCACGTTCTGGCGCTGGATCGAGGCCACCACCTCCTGCGGCGTCAGCCCGCGCTCGGCGATCTTCTGCGGGTTGAGCCAGACGCGCATCGCGTAGTCGCCCGAGCCGAACAGCTGGACGCTGCCGACGCCCTGGATCTTGGCGAGCTGATCCTTGACGTTGAGGAGGGCGTAGTTGCGCAGATAGAGCATGTCGTAGCGCCCGTTCGGCGAGGTCAGATGCACCACCATCGTCAAGTCGGGCGAGGACTTGATGGTGGTGACGCCGAGCGAGCGCGTGACGTCGGGCAGGCGCGGCAGCGCCTGGTTGACCCGGTTCTGCACCAACTCCTGCGCGAGATTGGCGTCGGTGCCGAGCCTGAACGTCACGGTGAGGGTGAGCAGCCCGTCGGACGAGGCCTGCGAGAACATGTAGAGCATGTTCTCCGTGCCGTTGATCTGCTCCTCGAGCGGCGTCGCCACGGTCTCCGCGATCACCTTGGGATTGGCGCCGGGAAACTGCGCCTTCACCACCACGGTCGGCGGCACCACCTCGGGGTACTCCGAGATCGGCAATTGAAAGACCGACACCGCTCCGGCGAGGAAGATCAGGATCGAGATGACGCCCGCGAAGATTGGACGGTCGATGAAAAACCGGGAAAGGTTCATGGCGGCTTCCGCTCGATTGGCTCTGTAGGGGTGCGGGTTACTTGGCGGCGACGAATTCGGCGTCGGGCGCGGCTTCCTTCCCCGCGACGACGGTGTTGGGCCGGACATGCTGCACGCCGTCGACGATGACGCGCTCGCCCGCCTGCAGGCCCTTGAGCACGACGCGCTGGGCCTGGACCCGCTTGCCGAGCTCGACCTCGCGATAGGCGACTTTGCTGTCGGCGCCGACGACATAGACGAATTTCTTGCTCTGATCGAAGCCGAGCGCGCGGTCGGGGATTAACAGCTCGTTGCGCTCGGTGGCTTCGGCGAGCCTCACCGACACGAACATGCCGGGGAGCAGCGCGCGGTCGGCATTGTCGAACTTGGCGCGGGCGCGGATGGTGCCGCTCGCGGCATCGATGCGGTTGTCGAAGCTGTAGATCGTGCCCTGATAGACATGGCTCTTGTCGCCGGCCAGTGTGAGTTGAACCGGGATCCGGCGCTCCCCCTCGCGCCCGCCGGTGGCATCGCGGACACTCTCGACATAGGTCTGCTCGTCGACCTCGAAATCGGCATAGACCGTGTCGTTCGAGACGATCGTGGTCAGCAGCGGCGCGCCGGGTCCCGCCTGCACCAGATTGCCGAGCGTGATCTCGGCGCGGCTGGCGCGGCCCGAGATCGGCGCCACGACGTGGGCGTGCTCGAGATCGAGTGCGGCGCGCTTCAGCTCCGCCTCGGCCATTTTGACGGCGGCGTCGGCGACCCGGTTGGCGTTGGCGCGTTCGTCGTAGGCGCGCTGCGCCATGACTTGCGTGCTCGCCAGCGCGGCGGCGCGGTCGTGGTAGCGTCCGTACCACCACCGGCACCGCAGGAGCGGCCAGCGCCTCGCTATGGCTGGGAGTGGTGAAGCGGGCGGCATACACCCCGGCGCCGACGAGCAATGCCACGATGGCGGTGGCGATTAAAGGATGCCGAGCGACGGAGTTCGGTTTCATTGTCATCGGTTTCTCTGTAAAATCGAGAAGGGCACCCGCAGGCTGGTCGGCCGGTCACGGACGCTCATATCAAGCTTGATTTCCGAAAGGCAAGTACTTACCTAATAGTAAGGGTCAAATGTGCAATGGGGCGATGCAGAGGACTCATGATGCATCAAAAAACCTATGGCTGCGGGCTCGAAGCCGCGCTCGAGGTGGTCGGCGGCAAATGGAAAGTGCTAATCCTGTGGCCGCTGCGCTCGGACGCACGCCGCTTCGGCGAGTTGCGCCGCATGGTTCCGGGGATCAGCGAGAAGATGCTGATTCAGCACCTGAAGGAGATGGAGGCGGACGGCATCGTCACGCGGAAGGATTTCAAGGAAGTCCCGCCCCGCGTTGAATACGCGCTGACCGCGTTCGGCGAGTCGCTCTGCACTGCGCTGGCCCCGCTCTGCGAATGGGGGACGCTGCACATGAAGCGCATCGAGGCGTGCAAGGAAGCTCTCGAGGCGAAGGCGCGCGAGAAAGCGGTCGCCTAGCCAGGGCGTAACCTGCGCTATGCCCAGGTCCGACCGTCCCTTAGAATCCGGACGCGGAACAAATTGCAATTGCTGCGTGGAAGGCAAACTAGCCCGCACCCGAGATCACTTTGCCGAGGTAAACATACTCTTTTGGCCTTTTTTTTACATAGAGGCACATTGTTCCATCCTTCGCTTCTTCTTCGACAATTTTGTGATAGAGCCCGACGTATTCAACTCCCTTAAAACCTTCAGATTCATCATCAACGAGACGCATTACAAATGCATTCCCGTTCTTGCCGTCAAAATATCCTAACTCCCAAGGGCACCAGCGAGATTGGGTTACATTAGGAGAATACGCATAAATTAAGCATGAGCATTTGTTCATGCTTTTGCGTAGAGTCTTGGCTGTCTCGGGCGTCACCTTCGATCGATCGAGTTGCTGGTCATCAATCCAGTCAACACAAACCGAATGCCTTTTACTCTCGATAAATCGCTTTGTGCCCAAAACAAATTTCTTATCCAAATACGAATGCGACAAGAAAATATCGAATGCGTTAACTTTGACTGACGCTAACGCCTCTTCGTTCAAAATTGCATCTGCTGCCATGTCTGCCCGCACCGTGGCTTGGTTCGCATATGCCAAGACCTGCGATCTCGTTACAAATGCCATTATCGCACCCCTCGTTGTGCGGCCAGATCGATCCACGCGCCGATGTTCTTGTGGCCCTCTTGCAGGATGTAATCGTATTCGTCAGCGCCGTACGAGAGGGGAGTGACATAGCCAGGACCCGGGTCAGCGAGCCACGGCGGCAAACTGACCGATGCTGCATGGTCTTGATATCGAAGCCAGCCTTGGGAGGTCCACTCGAATAAAAAGTAGACCGGGGCGCTAAGAGGAGATGGTTGCACCTTGCCCACGGCCATGTGTGCGAGCGGATTCAGGCCACGCGCGTGAGGGGTCCGTGTCTGATGGTGATTGATGCTGTTCAGATGAACAGCAAGAAGCCCTCGACCGTCGATAATGGCGCGGGCGACTTCGTATCGAACCCAGCGCCGTGACCACGTGTCCGAACCAACTAGCACGCAAATCGCAGACGTGTTGTTAACCCCGTCGCGAATGAGCTGTTTCAAAGATTCTGGACCTTCTAGCTTCCGGCTCTCCCACAAGCTGCTGTCATAGAAGCTTCGCATCAATGCGTTGTCAGGATGCGAGATTTTCCACGCATTTCGGACCACGTTTACGCGCATCACGTCGTCGAAATGAAACGAAAAAAATGCCTTCCTCTTTATAGCATCTCGCCCGCCATCGGGCTGAGGCCGAGCGCATCGTCGAGTTCCCGGTACGCGAGCAAGCCGGCGTCGGAGGTGACCACCGATCCGCGAAACTGGAGCTTCAGCCGGCGGTCGAAATCGAGTCTGAGAACCTCAGCATTCGATTCACCCGCCGGGTTCGCCATGGCCGCCTCACTCGATCCAGAAAACATGCTAATTATGTTAGCTGAATCGCGGTCCTTGCGCCGCAAGTTAGTGCGTCATCCGGTGGATGTGGGTTAAGCCAGGTTGCGTTGTTGCCAATGCAACCTTGCTCAGCCCAGTCTGGCTATTCTAAGCCGAAATAGGTTAGATTTTATTTGGGTCGATATCTGTTGATAAGCAATGCGGGTGCTTGAAT
>Ga0185299_10002857_pt1 | contig 24984 bp, 14 predicted proteins | sample PaiPotPPA55metaG_FD_128002 | JGI IMG/M metagenome (GOLD analysis project Ga0185299, IMG submission 128002) | Iron sulfur acid spring bacterial and archeal communities from Banff, Canada, to study Microbial Dark Matter (Phase II) - Paint Pots PPA... ...
CAGGAATCGATGGCGACAATCAGACCGTCTGGAACACCATAGACTTTCCCGGTGGGGGCGACGACACTTTTGGAACAATACCGGTTACCGACATTGCAAAAACGAAAGCGTCCATGGACTTCGTTTTTCCTTTGTCGGACGCGCTCACCCTAACGCTAGGGGGAAAACCGTTCACATTGTACGGTTGGCGAGCCGATACGGGACTCTATGGCCGCTTTGGTCACTAGGACATTGGGCTTGCCGCCTTGACCGTGCTATCTACATTGGCCTCGATTTGGCGCTGCAATTCATCATCTTCCTTCGCCCCGAGGCGCGGCTGACGCTCGTTGGGAACGACGTCGTCGGTCGGCCTTGGTCCGGTAGTTGCGCAGGATCGTACGCCCCAGCGGCCCCTCCTGAAGGCCGATTACCTTTCCACGATCGCCGGTTGAGTCGGCTCGGTTCCTGGCTCTCCCTGCGCATCACTACCGGTGCCGATGATGCGATCGATCTCGGAGGTCAGCTCGCCGCACGTCTTTTGGATACCGCGGTAGAGCGTGCCCTGACGGTTCCAGGTGGCTTCATGGGCCTTCTTCTCCTGCTCCTGCAGCTTAAAGAGGCTTTCGGCGTGGCCGTCGATCCGCTCGAAAAGCTGGGTGCAGCGCTCCGAGCGGATGAACTCATAGAGGTCGGCGGTCTTCTTGGCGCGCTCGGTGTTGCTCAGGCGGAGCGTGTGTACCTGTACCACGTGACGGCGGATCATTTGCACCAGGGCCACGACGCGGGCAGGATTGGCGATGATTACGCCATCCTGAATGCAAAGTTGACGTTGGTCCGATGGGAACTTGAGAGCGGCAAGAATGGCATGTTCGGCCTTCCCGGCAACCTGATCGTCGCGCAGCTTGGTCACATACTCATTGCGCCACGCATTCCGGTTCTTGGAGTCATAGACAATTTTGCCGCAGACTCTGTCATTGTGGATGATCTTGTGGATGATGTCGGCACCCGCGGCGCCCTTACCGACGCGCTTGATGCGGTCGCCCTCAAACTCGTCCTTCAGAGCTTCGAACAAATCGATCTCCGCGCCCTCGCCAAGTTCATTGGCGGTCTTCTTTTCAAGCTGGCGCGCGAGATCTTCGAGCTTTGCACTGAGCTTCTGCGTATCCTCGAAGTGCTTCGCGTTGGCAGCATTGAGGGAGTTAGTCTTGTCGGCCTCCAGAGCCTCGCGGGCCTCTTGAATGCGCTCACCCAGCTCGCTGGCGTGGCTCGCCTTGAGCGCCTCGACCTGGCCGGCCGCTTCCATTTTACTCTTCTCCGCCTCCACGAGCTTTTCCTGCAGGCCCGCGATCAGCGCCTGGCTCGTCCGCTCCTGCTCGGCGAGGCGTTCTTGCAGCATCGCCTCGGCCGCCTTCTTGCCATCTTCGCGAGCAACGGCTTCCCGTGACGCGATTTCGCTCTTCACCTTCGTAAGCGCGGCGGCACCTTCGTTGCGCGCTTGGTCCACCAGCGCCTTCGCGCCCGTTTCCATCTGTGCTTTCTCTAGGGCGAACTTCTGAGTGAGCCGAGCCACGACACTTTCGGACAGCTCACGCTCCTTCGCTTCCGTCCGCGCCCGGACCTGCTCGGCCTTTTCGTTCGGGATCGGCTGATCGCAATAGGGGCAGAATTCACCTGCCAGGTGTAGTTGCAGGCGGGAGATTGCGCTCAGCTGGGGGGACGGCGATGCAACCATGGCGACACTCCGCGTTACGAACAATTCGGTCTTAATTTTTCCGAATCAGGCCAAAAATCATAGCATTCCTGGCTGCCGTTGAAAAATTCTCGCTCGCATCGATTTGCTTGCGCCCCCTCGATCGCCGGCGGAGCTTATCGCGGTAGCCGCCGTCGGCGCCGGCGCTTTCTCGTCCGCGGCCCGGAAGGCATTTTGGCATTTGTTCTGGTGGCATTGGCCAAATGCTCGCCGTTGCGGTGGGGCTGCGATCACTTCGTTCCCTGGCGTCGGGTCCGCTGACGCAGGCTTTCGGCGGTAATGTAGAGCAGCGGAATGACGAAAATCCCGAAGACGGATGCAGCGATCATGCCGCCGAACACCGGCGTGCCCACCGCTTGGCGCGTGATGGCCCCGGCCCCCCGCGCAATAACCAGGGGCAATAGTCCAAGGATGAACGCGAAACTGGTCATCATCACCGGCCGGAACCGCAGGCCCGCCGCTTCAATGGCGCTCGCGTCGATGGCCTTGCCGAGCCGCCGCTGCTCCACCGCAAACGCAACGATCAGAATGCCGTTCTTCGCGGCAAGCGCGATCAGCACGACGAGTCCGATCTGCGCATAGACGTCGAAGCTCAGTCCAGCCAGCATCACCGCGACGATGGCGCCGAGCACCCCCACGCTGACCGACAGCAAAGCAGGAACCGGAATGTTCCAGCTCTCGTAAAGTGCGACGAGAAAGAGATAAGCGAAGAGCACGGCGAATCCGAGCACGATGGCCGTGCGTCCGCTCGCCGCCTTTTCCTGGAGCGCGGTCCCGGTCCATTCGAAGCTGTAGCCCGCCGGCAGGGTAGCGGCGGAGATGCGCTCCATCGCGGCGAGCGCCTGGCCGGAACTGGAGCCGGGCTTCGGCGCGCCGTTCACAATCGCGCCGCGGAATCCGTTGTAACGCACCACCGTTTGCGGGCCTTGCACGAGCTTCGCCTCGGCCAGCGCGCGCATTGGGACCATTCCCCCCTGGGCGTTGCGCACATAGATCCGGTAGATGTCGTCCACTTTATCGCGAAATGGCGTCTCGGCCTGGACGTTGACCTGCCACGTGCGGCCGAACACATTAAAGTCGTTGATGTAGAAGCTGCCCAGCGTCGATTGCAAGGCGCTGAAGATATCGGTGATCTTAACGCCGAGCACCTGCGCCTTGTCGCGGTCGATATCGAGATAGATCTGGGGCGTGTCGGCAGCATAGGTGCTGAATACGCCCGCGACTTCAGGCTGCCCATTGGCTGCCACGAGCAGGCCACGGAGCGCCGCCGCAACGTCGGAAGGCGGCTGCCCCTGCAGCGCCTCCAGCACGTATTGGAAGCCGCCCGTGCTGCCCAGGCCGAGAATGGGCGGGAGGTTGAACGGGAACGCGATGGCGCCCTTGATGGCCGCCATCTGGGGCCGCAGACGCGCGATGATCGCACCGGCGCTTTGCGTCGGATCGGTGCGCGCCTCGTAGGGCTTGAGCCGGATGACGAAGAAGGCCTGGTTCGAGGAAGCGATGTAGTCGATGAAGTTTAGCCCGATCACCGACACTATGCCTTCGACACCCGAGATCGGTCGGACGATGTCCTCGACCTCTTTGGCCACCGCCTCGGTGCGGTTGATCGAGGCGCCTTCCGGAAGCCGTAAGGCGGCGAAGATCGCGCCTTGGTCCTCTTCCGGCAGAAAGCTCTGCGGTATCTTGCTGAACAGCCACGCCGACGCCGCCAGGACGCCGACCACGACCGCGACGCCGACGATCGCCACGCGCACCAGGCGGCGCACCACCGCCACATAGCCGTTTCGGACCCTGTCGATCGCACCCAGGACGTAGCTCATTAGGCCGCGGCTCTTCTGGCCGCGCCTCAAGAGCACCGAGCAAAGGGCCGGACTCAAGGTCAGGGCATTGAGCGCCGAGATCAGCATTGATACCGACACCGCCACCGCGAATTGGCGGAAAAGCTGGCCGCTGATGCCGGGGATGAAGGCCACGGGAACGAACACCGACAACAAGACGAGGGTGATCGCGAGGATCGGGCCGGTAATCTCGGCCATGGCTTTCTTGCAGGCCTCCGGCACGGACAGCTCGGGTTCCTCGTCGATCACCCGCTCGACGTTCTCGACGACGACGATGGCGTCATCGACCACGATGCCGATGGCGAGCACGAGCGCCAGTAGGGAGACGGTGTTGGCCGAATAGCCGATGGCCAGCATCACGGCGAACGTGCCGACGATCGACACCGGCACGGCAACCAGCGGGATCAGCGTCGTCCTCAACTTGCCGAGGAACAAGAACACCACCAGAGCCACGAGGATGATTGCCTCGGCCAGCGTGCGAATGACCTCGCTGATCGTCGAGGTGACGAAGACCGTGGTGTCGAAGAACACGGTGTAGGCGAGATCATTGGGGAAGCGCGTCGCCAGGGTACTCATGGTTTCGCGAACACGACGCGTCACGTCGACGGCATTGGACCCCGGCGTCTGGTAGATACCGATCGAGGCGGTGGGTGCGCCATTGAAACGGCTATAGCGGTCCTGCGATTTTGCCCCCATCTCGACGCGGGCGACGTCTTTCACCCGGACTACCGAACCGCCGGGATTTGTGCGCAGGACAATGGCGGCGAATTCCTCCGGCCGCGTCAGCCTGCCCTTGGTCTTGATGGTGATCTGAACCTGCTGCTCATTCGTGATCGGCGCCGCGCCCACTCGGCCGAGGGCCGCCTGAATATTCTGGCTCTGCACCGCCGAGATGACGTCGTTCGGCGTCAGATTGAGCTCGGTCAGCCGGTCGGGGTCGAGCCAGATTCGCAACGAATAGTCGAGCGGTCCGAAGAGACTCGCCTGGCCGACGCCATTGATTCTCGCCAGCGGATCGATGATGTTGATGGTCGCATAGTTGCTCAGATAAAGGGCATCGTAGGTACTCTTCGGCGAGTAGATGTTTATGACCTGCAGCAGAGCGGCGGATTTCTTGCGGATGGTCAGGCCATTGCGCGACACCTCCTGGGGCAGCTGCGGCGTGGCGAGACTGGCGCGGTTCTGCACGTTGACGGTGTTGATGTCCGGATCCGTGCCAAGCGCGAAGGTCACGTTGAGGGTGTAGCTTCCGTCGGCCCCGCTGGCGGACTGATAATAGAGTGCATTGTCGATTCCGTTGACCTGCTCCTCGATCGGTTGCGCCACCGTGGTCTCGATCACCTCGGCATCGGCGCCCGGATAGGTCGCGGACAGCGTGACCTGCGGCGGCACGATATCCGGGAACTGCGCGATCGGAATCACCGTGATGGCAATGATGCCGGCCAGCGTGATGACGATGGCGATGACGAAGGCGAGCCGCGGCCGGTCGATGAAGATGCTGGAAAACATTGTCTCAGTTTCCCGGCACGCCGCTCGCCGTCACGATTTGACCGGGATGCACCTTCTGTATCCCCTCGACAATCACCAATTCTCCCTCCTTGAGACCGTCCGTCACGACTACGTCTCTACCTTGCTCGACGCCGGTCGTCACGCGTCGCAACTCGACCTTCTTCGCCGCGTCGACCACCAGGACATAGCGGCCGGCCTGATCGAGCAGGACGGTGGATTGCGGAACCATTAGCGCCGGTCGCGGCGCGCCCCGCTCGGTGGTAACGCCGACGACCCCACCGGGGATCAGAAGGCCCTCCGGGTTCGGCACTTGCGCCCGGACCGCGACAGTGTCCGTGGTGGTGTCGACCTGGATGTCGAGCAAGTTGGTGAGGCCGGGATGCGGATAGGTGCTGCCATTGGGCAGCAGGATGTGAACGGTCGCGTGCGGACTCTTGTCGGCCGATTCGGCGACCCTGCGCTTGTAGTTAATTACATCCCGCTCGCTTGCCTGAAAGATGACATAGATGGGGTCTTGCCTGACAATCGTCGCAAGCTTCCCGGACGACGGGTCGACCAGATTGCCCACGGTGAAATAGGCAAGTCCGATCCGTCCATCGATCGGTGAACGGATCTGCGTGTAACCGAGGTTGATTTCCGCCTGGTCGAGCAGTGCCTGCGCCGCTAACACATTGGCCTGCGCCGCCGCCTCGTCGGCCGCGCGCTGGTCGACCGTGGCTTGTGAAATGTTCTGCTTGCTAACAAGCTCCTTGCCGCGCCCCAGTTGCAGGGCGGCGTTGACCTCTGTTGCCTTTGCCTTGGCGAGATTGGCGCGCTGCTGCTCGACCGCCGCCTTATAGGTCGCTGGTTCGATGCGGAACAGGAGGTCGCCGGTCTTGACCTGCTGCCCTTCGGTGAAATAGCGCTCCTCGATGAACCCGGGCACCCGCGCGACAATGTCGACCTTGTCGATTGCCGTCACGCGACCGATGAAATCGCCTGTCTCCGTCACTTGACGGCTTACCACCGGGGTCACAGCCACCGTCGGCGGCGGTGAGGCGCCTTGGGCGCCGGCGGGGCCACAGCGAACGTTGAAGCTCAGCACAGCAATGGCGAGTCTCCAGCCGAGGGCACTATTGCGACCAAGCATCAAGGTTGCTCCTGACTTCAGATTGATTCCCCTGCCAGCCATACCTCCAACCTCCAACGATGATCCCCAACATGAGCATAAGCATGCTTACTCCCGTCATTTTACCGGGAATAGAGTAGCGCGCGGGACGATCGATGGCCAATATCCCGCGAATTGGCGCAAGAATTTCGGCCGCTGCGCCGAAGGTCAGATACGGTAAAGTGGATCGCAGCGGATTATCGGTTCCTTCAATTACGGCGCGCCTTGAACGCGGCCGATGAGGCAACAATCGCGCCGAAAACCCGCATTAGCCGGCCCGGCGCAGGGAGCGCAAGATGCAAGGTTCAAGAGCGTCAGTCTAGAGAAGATATGGCGCGATGCCGCCACAGTGTGTGAGCTCCGATGCGCCGCGCGATTCCTTACATACTTGAAAAAAAATGTGACACAGCCGGCCGAGTTCGTTTATCAGATCGTTTCCACGGAGTGTGACATGACGCAGCGCGGTGCAGACCGGGGATCATGGCCGGACCTGCCGTATCCGGCCTGGCGGGAGACCTGCGCGACGCTTCATCTTTGGACGCAGATCGTAGGCAAGATCCGCCTGTCGCAGACACCATGGCTCAATCATTCCTGGCACGTCACGCTCTACGTGACCGCCCGCGGCCTGACCACCTCACCCATACCGTATGGCGAACGGGCGTTCCAAATCGATTTCGATTTCATTGACCACGCGCTGCGCATCGAGACAAGCGATGGGCGTCGATGGCAGATGCCGCTTCATGCCCAGCCGGTGGCGGATTTCCATTCGGCGGTCATGGCCGCACTCTCCGATGTCGGCATAGAGGTGCACATCGATGAGATTCCCAACGAATTGCCTGACTCGATCCGCTTCAGCGAGGACCGAGTGCACGCCACGTATGATGCCGAATTTGCGCAACGTTTCTGGCGGGTGCTCCTGCAGGCCGATCGCGTGTTCAAGGCATTCCGCACGAGCTTTATCGGCAAGTGCAGCCCCGTCCACTTCTTCTGGGGCAGCTTCGACCTGGCGGTGACGCGCTTCTCCGGCCGCCGCGCGCCACGGCATCCGGGAGGGGTTCCGAACCTTTCGGACGAAGTTGCCTGCGAGGCCTATTCGCATGAGGTGAGCAGCGCAGGCTTTTGGCCCGGCGGCGGCGCCATCGATTATCCGGCCTTCTATTCCTACGCTTATCCAATGCCGGAGGGTTTTCGCTCGACTCCCGTTCGGCCGGAGGCTGCCTTCTTCAGCCAGGACCTGCGCGAGTTCGTATTGCCCTACGATGCGGTGCGAACAGCCGCGGTGCCGGATACGGCACTCCTGGAGTTCCTGCAAAGCACCTATGAGGCCGCGGCCGATGCGGGCAATTGGGATCGCGCAGCCCTCGAATGCGAGCCCGGAATCCCGGGTGTGCCGCGTGCAATTTCGTAGAACCCGAACGACTTGACGTGACCATAATTCCAAGCGGAGGCCCGCAGCGCTCCAGCGGATCGGCGGAAGGTGTCATCCACGCCGCCGCGGACACGTCCGGCTGCGGCGAGCGCCCGGCCATGGGTTCGAGCATGGCTTTCATCGACTGGTCATTGTGCCCCTGAAACTTCGTTACTCGCTGATTAGCCGGAAATAACGCTAGAGTTGATTCTTGGCGAATAATCCCTTTATTTCTCCAATGAGATAGCTCCTAGTGAATCGATCCATTGGCCTTTCCCCGTGAACCCAGCGTCTCTGTTTCATCCGGCGGTCGCCGCCTGGTTCGATCATAGCTTCGCGGCGCCCACCGCGGCGCAGGCGGAGGCGTGGCCGGCGATCCGCGCGGGCCAGCATGTGCTGATCGCCGCTCCGACCGGGTCCGGCAAGACCCTTGCCGCTTTTCTCGCGGTCATCGATGGGCTGGTGCGGCAGGGACTGGCGGGGGAGCTGAGAAACGAGACTCAGATCGTCTACGTGTCGCCGCTCAAGGCGTTGTCGAACGACATCCGGAAAAACCTCGAAGCCCCGCTTGCCGGCATCGGTGAGACGTTGCGGGCGCAAGGCTTGCCCGGCGTCGACATCCGCACCTTTGTGCGCACCGGCGATACGCCGTCGCGCGAGCGCGAACGCATGCGCCGTTGCCCGCCGCACATCGTCGTCACGACGCCGGAGTCGCTCTACATCCTGCTTGGCTCCGATTCCGGCCGCGCGATGCTCGCCACCACGCGGACCGTGATCGTCGACGAGATCCACGCGCTCGCGCCGAACAAGCGAGGCGCCCACTTGGCGGTTTCGCTGGAGCGTTTGGCGGCACTCTGCGGCGATCGCTTGCTGCGCATCGGCCTGTCGGCGACCCAGAAGCCGATCGAGGAGGTGGCGCGTTTTTTGGTCGGCGCCAGCGATGGCGCGCCGGGCACCGCATGCCGGGTCATCGACACCGGCCACCACCGGACGCGCGACCTCGCCCTCGAAGTTCCCGCCTCGCCGCTCGAAGCGGTGATGTCGGGCGAGGTGTGGGAGCAGGTCTATGACCGATTGGCCGAGCTGGTCGCGGCGCACCGCACCACGCTGATCTTCGTGAACACGCGCCGCATGGCCGAGCGGGCGACACGCCAACTTTCGCAGCGGCTCGGCGAAACTCAGGTGACGGCGCATCACGGCAGTCTCGCCAAGGAACAGCGGCTGGACGCCGAACAGCGCCTCAAGCGCGGCACGCTCAAGGCGCTGGTGGCAACCGCCTCGCTCGAGCTCGGCATCGACATCGGCGAGGTCGACCTTGTTTGCCAGCTCGGTTCGCCGCATTCGATCGCGAGTTTCCTGCAGCGGGTCGGGCGTTCCGGGCATGCGATCGATGGCCTGCCCAAGGGGCGCCTTTTCCCGCTCAGCCGCGACGAGCTCGTCGAATGCGCGGCGCTCCTTGATAGCGTCCGGCGCGGCGAACTCGATCAGCTGGCGATCTCCGAACAGCCGCTCGACGTGCTCGCCCAGCAGATCGTCGCCGAGGTCGCCGCGCGCGAATGGGACGAGGGCGAGCTCTATGCGCTGCTGCGCCGGGCCTGGCCATATCGCGCGCTGACCCGCGAGGATTTCGCCGCCGTGGTCGGCATGCTGGCGGAAGGCTTCAGCACGCGTCGCGGCCGCCGCGGCGCCTTGATCCACCACGACGCCGTCAACCATGTGCTGCGCGGCCGGCGCGGCGCGCGGCTGACCTCGCTGACCTCCGGCGGCACGATTCCGGACAATGCCGACTACCAGGTGCTCCTCGAGCCGGAAAACCAGCTCATCGGCACCGTCAACGAGGATTTCGCGGTCGAGAGCCTGGCCGGCGACGTCTTCCAGCTCGGCAACGCCGCCTATCGCATTCTGCGCGTCGAGCGCGGCATCGTCCGTGTCGAGGACGCCCACGGCATGGCGCCGACCATTCCGTTCTGGCTCGGCGAGGCGCCGGGCCGCGGCGACGAACTCTCGCGTTCGGTGTCGCGCCTGCGGGCGACGATCGACGTCGGGTTGACGCGCGGCCCGGCCGGGGAAAGCGCCTTGCGCTGGTTGCTGGCGGCGGTTGGCATCAGCGAGCCGGCGGCGCGGCAGCTCGTCGAATATCTCGCCTCGGCTCATGCGGCGCTTGGCTGCCTGCCGACGCAGGAGGCGCTCGTGTTCGAGCGCTTCTTCGACGCGGCCGGCGGCATGCAACTCGTCATCCATTCGCCCTATGGCAGCCGCATCAACCGCGCCTGGGGGCTGGCGTTGCGCAAGCGTTTCTGCCGCAAGTTTAATTTCGAGCTGCAGGCGGTTGCGACCGAGGACAACATCGCGCTGTCGCTCACCACGGCGCACAGCTTCGATCTCGACGAGGTGCGGCGCTACCTGCATTCGGCGAGCATCAGGCCATTGCTGATCCAGGCGCTGCTCGACGCGCCGATGTTCATCACGCGCTGGCGCTGGGTGGCCGGCGTCTCGCTCGCGCTGCCGCGCTTCCGCGGTGGCCGGAAAGTGCCGCCGCAGCTCGCCCGCATGGGCGCCGAAGACTTGATCGCCGCGGTCTTTCCCGACCAGCTCGCTTGCGCCGAAAACTTGGTCGGCGAGCGCGAGATTCCCGACCATCCCTTGATTCGCCAGACCATCGCCGACTGCCTCGGCGAGGCGATGGACATCGCCGGTTTCGAACGGCTGCTCGCCCGGCTCGAATCGGGCGTCATCCGCGTCGTCACGCGCGATCTCACCGAGCCTTCGCCGCTTGCCCTCGAAGTGCTGTCGGCCCGGCCTTACGCCTATCTCGACGACGCGCCGTTGGAGGAGCGCCGGACCCAGGCCGTGATGAGCCGGCGCTGGCTTACGCCCGAGGCCGCATCCGAGCTGGGGCGGCTTGATCCCGAGGCGATCGCGCGGGTTCGCGCCGAAGCCTGGCCCGACGCAACCAACGCCGACGAGTTGCACGATGCGCTGGTCTGGCTCGGTTTCCTCGGCGCGGAAGAAGTCCAGGCTGGCTGGAGCGGCTGGCTTGCGGAGCTTGCCCGCGCCCGACGCGTGACCCGGCTGAGCGCGCCAGGGGCGCCGTTGTGGATCGCCGCCGAGCGCCTGCCGCAGTTTCAGGCCCTATGGCCCGAAGCAAGGCTCGACCCCGTGATTGCCGCCCCGGAAGCCCATGCCGGCCGAGATTGGTCGCGCGACGACGCGCTGATCGAGATCCTGCGCGGACGGCTCGAGGGGCAGGGGCCGGTCATCGAGGACGCGCTCGCGACGCCGCTCGGATTCGAGCCGAAGGACCTCGCGGCCGGGCTCGCGGCTCTTCAGACCGAAGGCTTCGCCCTGCGCGGCCGCTTCACGCCGGGAGTAACCGAGAACGAATGGTGCGAGCGCCGGCTGCTCGCCCGGATTCACCGCTACACGATCAAACGCCTGCGCGCCGAAATCGAGCCGGTCGCCGCGCGCGACTTCTTGCGCTTCCTCCTCCGCTGGCAGCGGGTTGACGCCGATGCGCGGATGGCGGGGCCGGACGCGGTCGATGCCGTCGTCGGCCAGCTCGAAGGGTTCGAGGCGCCGGCCGGAGCGTGGGAGAGCGAGATCCTGTCGGCACGCATTGTTGATTACGAGCCGGCCTGGCTTGACGATCAATGTCTCGCCGGACGTATCGCATGGGCGCGGTTGAAATCGCGCAACGGACGGCCAAATGGCGGCGAGCGCGGCGCCGCGCCGATCCGTACCACGCCGATTATGCTGCTGCCGCGGCGTCATGCTCCGGTCTGGACGTCGCTTGCTCCGCTATCCGGCGCGGCGGAGCCGAGCGGCCAGGCGCAAATGGTTGTCGATTGCATTGGGGAGCGTGGCGCCTCGTTCTTCGGCGAGCTGGTCGACGGCACCGGCCTGTTGCGTCCTCAGGTCGAAGAGGCGCTTGCCGAACTGGTCGCCCTCGGCCTCGTAAATTCGGACAGTTTCGGCGGATTGCGCGCCCTGCTCGTTCCATCCGACCGGCGCAAGCCAGCCGCCGGGGCGCGCCGCCGCCGTCGCACGGTGACGTTCGGCATCGAGGATTCCGGTCGCTGGGCGCTCGCTCGCCGCTTCCGTCCGATGCAGGCCGGGCCGCAGGGTAACACGGAGGCGGTCGAGCACGTGGCGCGCATCTTGCTGCGCCGCTACGGCGTCGTATTCTGGCGCCTTCTCGAGCGCGAGGCCCAGTGGCTGCCACCGTGGCGGGACCTGCTGCGCGTTTATCGTCGGCTCGAGGCGCGCGGGGACATCCGCGGCGGTCGCTTCGTCGCCGGCTTTTCCGGCGAACAGTTCGCACTGCCCGAAGCGATCGGGATGTTGCGCGAGGTCAGGCGCAAGCCCCCTTCGGATGCTTGGATCTCACTGTCGGGAGCCGACCCGCTCAACCTTGCCGGTATCCTAACCCCTGGGCCGAAGCTTGCAGCGCTAACTGGCAATCGCTTGCTCTATCGCGATGGAATACCGGTCGCGTTGTTCGCCGGCGGCTTGGTGGATTTTCTCGAAACGCTGGACACCGGCACCCAATGGCAAGCGCGCAAGGCCCTGCTGCGCGGCCCATCGATCTCTCTTACCGATAATTTCCGCCGCAGCAGTGACGCCGCAGTGGATGCCGCCTGAATAGACGATAAGTGGCCGACAATGTTATCTCGCGAGGCCTTTCACCCGCATCGCGACGGCCGTTAGCCACGCGTCGAAACAAAAGGGCGACGTTACCCTTCCACGCGATCCGCGAAAGCTTTACATGGTGGAACGGCCTCTTAACCGCCAAGAAGCCCGGAGGGGAAGCTCATGACCACGAATGGCAAACAACTTCTCCACTTTGTATTCGGGGGCGAACTCAAGGATTTGAGCGGTACGGAATTCCGCGATTTGTCCAAGCTCGATATCGTCGGTATCTTTCCTGACTACGCGTCGGCGTTGCAGGCTTGGAAAGCTAAGGCGCAGGCAACGGTGGACAATGCCCATATGCGCTATTTCGTGGCCCATCTGCATCGTCTGCTCGACCCTTCGAAGGACAAAATTTGAGCGAGGTGGCTATCTTTCGATCCCGCGATAAAAGTGCGCGGAGAGGGTCCGCCCCATGAAATATCCAGGCCCGACGTGAAAGATTCGGCCCTCCTGGCTGCCTACCGGTTGGCAAGCGCGGGCGTTGGATTAACCGGGCCATTATATCTTTATTGGCAGGGTAAGCTCGGCCGCGACGATTTTTCGCGGCGCCACGAGCGGCTCGGGCGGCCCCACCTCGCCCGGCCGGATGGGCGGCTCGCCTTGTTGCACGCGGCAAGCGCCGCGCAAGCTCTCGCCCTGCCGCCGCTTGTCGAAAAACTGGGCCAGCTCGGCTTCACCGCGCTTTTGGTGAACGGAAATGTGTCTTCCGGCCCGTTCCGCGCGCCGCGCTTGCCGCCGTCGCTGCACCAACTCGCGCCGCTCGACGCGCCTCAATCCACGGGGCGGTTTCTCGATCATTGGAGACCAGATATCGTCCTGATCTCCGGGCCGGAAATTCCGCCAAACCTCATCGTCGAAGCCAGCCGCCGCAAAATTCCGCTCGCGCTTGTCGACGCCCGCTTGTCCGCGCGGCGGTTCCTTTTTTGGCGGAAATTTCCGGGCTTTGCCGGATCGCTGCTGGGGCGGATAGATCTTTGTTTGGCGCAAACAAATGCCGACGCGCAGCGCTTCGCGAAACTCGGTATGCGAAAAGTTCAGGTGGCCGGCAATCTCAAGTATGACTTCGTCCCCGCCCCGGTCGATCAATCCGCCTTGGCGCGGCTTCTCGCACGGATCGGGACACGTCCGGCGTGGGTCGCCGACGGAGTCTATCCCGGCGAGGACGAGATCGCGATGGCGGCGCATCGCCGGTTGGCGCGGCAGTTTCCAGACCTCCTGACCGTGATCGTGCCGCACAACCCCAAACGCGTTTTTGAAATCGCCCAAGGCGCCGCGCAAATAGGAATGACCGCGGCTCTGCACGCTGGAGACCGCGAAAGCGCGCCCTTGCCGGAAATCTATATCGCCCTTGCAGCGGGCGAGGCGGGATTATTTCTTCGTGGCGCCGGCGTGATTTTCGCGGGCAAGTCCTTGCGCTGCGGTGGCGGCAAAAATCCGGTCGAAGCGGCGCGTCTCGGCTGCGCGATCCTGCACGGTCCGCACGTCGATGATTTCGAGGAAATTTACGCAGCGCTCGATAATGCGGGCGGTGGCGCGCTGGTTTTCGATGCCGAAACCCTTGCCAAGCAATTGGCGCTCCTCTTCTTCGACAAAGCCGAATTGCGGGCAATGGCCCGCGCGGCGGCGGAGACGGCGAAGGATTTTGGCGGCGCCTCGATCCGCACCATGCAGGCAATCGATCCTTATCTTGCCCAGGCGATCATCGCGGCAAGGGGCGGGAGGGGTGAGAGGCCGCCTCAAACGTCCTTCTCGTCGCGCGACATTCGCGTTCGCGGGAACCGAGAAAAAGGACGTTCGTGAGGGCTTTCGATATTCCGGTCCCGGACGCCGGAAAGTCAAAGGTCCATCGAATTGACCCGGGCTTGGCGCCAAGTGCATTTTTGCGGTCCTGGAAATGTGGTTGAAAATGGGAGGTTCCAAAAATGTGCGTTAGCACTTATTGCAACCATGGCGTGACAAGGCGCGGCGCCCTGACAGCGGCCGCTGGGTTTGCCGTCGCGGCGGGCGTTGGCCGCGCGACCGCGACGGAGGGGAGCGCCGAACAGCCGAAGCCCAACGCGATCGGCGCCGATGCGGCGCTGCGCCGCCTCATGGAGGGCAATGCCCGCTATGTCGCCAACAAGCCGGCTCATCGGGATTTTTCCGCCGGACGCGCGGAGAGGACTAGGTCGCAATACCCGATTGCCGCGGTCCTAAGCTGCGCGGATTCGCGCGTTGCCCCGGAATTTGTGTTCGACGAAGGACCCGGCGATCTTTTTGTTGTCCGGCTCGCCGGCAATTTCGCCAATGACGATGGCCTCGCAAGTCTCGAATATGCGGTGAAGTTTCTCGGCGTGCCGCTCGTCCTGGTGCTCGGACACTCGAATTGCGGCGCGATCGCCGCCACGATCAAAGTGGTCGAGGACAATGCCGAGCTGCCGGGACATTTGCCCGGTCTCGTTCAGTCGATCAAACCCGCGGTCGAAGCCGCGAAAGCGAAGTCGCCACACGATCTTCTCGCGGCCGCGATCAAGGAAAATGTTGCGCTTAACGTGAATCGGCTCGAAACCGCGCAACCCTTGCTAGCGAATTTCGCGCAAACCAAACAGGTGAAGATCGTTGGCGGGGTTTATGATCTCGCGAATGGAACGGTTGGTCTCTTGTCCTGAAACAGGCGTGGCAAAACTCTACCTACGACCGAATAGTTTCTCGACATCGGCGAGTTTCAACTCGATATAGGTCGGACGCCCGTGATTACATTGGCCGCAGCCAGGCGTGCGTTCCATCTCGCGCAACAGCGCGTTCATTTCATCGGCCCCGAGACGGCGGCCAGAGCGCACCGAATGGTGGCAGGCCATCGTCGCGAGAACATGATCGAGCCGCTTTTCGACCGGCGCGAAGGCGCGATCGTCCTCGCGAAGCGCTACGGCGAGATCGCGAACGAGCCGCGCCGCGTCGCCGCGTTTCAACAAAGCGGGCATTTCATGCACCGCGACCGCGCCCGGGCCGAAAGGCTCGACAACGAGACCGAATTCCGCGAGCAAGGGACCCGCGTCCTCGATCCGTTCGACATCGGTTTGTCCCAGTTCGACGATCGCCGGAACGAGCAGCGCCTGGCGCGCGACGTCGTTGCCCGCGCGGGCCGCCTTTAGGCGCTCGTACACAAGCCGCTCATGCGCGGCGTGCTGATCGACAATGACGATGCCATCGCGGGTCTGGGCAACAATATAGGTCTCGTGGATCTGCGCCCGCGCGGCGCCGAGCGGCGATTCGATATCGTCCGGCGCGGGGGGCTGTGCATGCGCGCGCGTATCGGCGGAAAGCGTCTCGCCGACGAGCCCAAGATCGCCAAACCCTTGCGTCGCGCCCTCGGCAAAACCCGGATAGGCCGGAGACTGCCGCCAATCCCAAGCGGCGGCGGGCGCGCGATATGCAGGTCCACCGCTCTGGAGGCTCGCGCGGCGCGCGAGGAAATCGCGCGCGCTGGCGCCATTTGCCGGAGTCGCGCGATGGAGGGCGGCTTGCAAACTCTGTTTCAAGGCCCCGATCAGAAGCCCGCGCACCAGGCCGGAATCGCGAAACCGCACTTCGGCCTTGGCCGGATGCACATTGACATCGACCTCGCTTGGATCACACCCAACAAACAAGACGAGTGCCGGATGGCGGCCTTGCGGCACGTAATCCATGTAGGCCGCGCGCACGGCGCCGGACAAAAGCTTGTCGCGAACCGGCCGCCTGTTGACAAAGTGATATTGCGCCTGCGCATTCGCCTTGTGCCACGTCGGAAGACCGGCGTAGCCCTCAAGGCGAAAACCTTCCCGGGTCGCGTCGACGCGGAGCGCATTGGCGCGAAACTCTTCGCCAACGATATCGGCAAGCCGCGCGAGCAAAGCGTCGTCGCCCTCGGCCCGCGCGAAATAATCGAAGCCCGCGGTCTCCGTGCCGGCAAAAGTGAAGCGAACCTCCGTGTTCGCCATCGCGAGGCGCTGTACGGCATCGGCGCAGGCGCGGGCCTCCGCGCGGTCGCTCTTTAAGAATTTCAACCGCGCCGGGGTCGCGGCGAAAAGATCGCGGACCTCGACTCTTGTTCCTTGCGGCAGGCCGCAGGGAGCGAGAGCATGTTTCTTGCCCTGATCGACGCGGATCGAGAATCCGTGCGGCGAACCTTCCGCGCGGGAAAAAATAGCGAGCGCGGCGACGGAGCCGATCGACGGCAGCGCCTCGCCGCGAAAACCGAGCGTCGCAATTTGGGAAAGGTCGCCGGTTGGCAGTTTCGACGTCGCATGGCGCTCGACCGCAAGGCTGAGATCGTCCCTGGGCATCCCGCTGCCATCGTCGCTGACGCGGATGAGCCGCCGGCCGCCCGATTCGATCACGACATCGATGCGGGCCGCGCCCGCATCAAGTGCATTCTCGACGAGTTCCTTCACGACGGCGGACGGCCGCTCGACGACCTCGCCGGCCGCGATGCGGTCGATGAGAACAGGATCGAGACGACGGACCGGCATGGCTCATTTCACCAAGGACCATACGAGGATTTCACACCCAAGTTGCCTCGAACTGGACGAGGGCGTTTGCCCGCCGGGCAAGCGCGGCCCGGCCGGGCGAACGACGAAATCAACAGCCCCCTTGAGCTAAAAATCAACCGTCAATCCGCTATCCTTCGGCTTATCCGCAACTTTTGGGCCGGGCGTTGCCATCTGCCTCGCTTTAGCCGTCGGGCGTAAAAAACTTTATTCGCTCCGTTTCTGTTGCTAGAAGACCCGTATGGCCACGATCCCCAATCTTCGTTTGCTCCGAATTAGGGGCCCGGCCTGCGTCTGAGCGCCTAAAGTAACTTGGCTTGCCGTTCGGTCCGGCCGGGAGTCATTTTTCGATTTGTCATCGGCGCGGATTTGCGGCGCGGGAGCAGGCCTGAAACAATCATGGACAAACACACGATCGGCGCGGGCGGCGAGAGCCTTGCGGAAAGTTCTCCCGATTATTCAAAGAGCCTTTTCCTGCCACGAACGGATTTTCCGATGCGCGGCGGATTGCCGAAGAAGGAACCGGAGCTGCTCGCCCGCTGGCGGGAGATCGGCCTTTACGGGCGTCTCACCGAGGCAGGGCGGGGCAAGCCGAAATTCGTCCTCCACGACGGGCCGCCGTACGCCAACGGTAATATCCACATTGGCACTGCGCTGAACAAGATCTTAAAGGACCTCGTGACCCGCTCGCAGCGGATGCTCGGCAAGGACTCGAACTACGTGCCGGGCTGGGATTGCCACGGCCTGCCGATCGAATGGAAGATCGAGGAAAATTATCGCGCCAAGGACAGGAACAAGGACGCCGTGCCGATCAACGAGTTCCGCCGCGAGTGCCGCGCCTTCGCCGGACATTGGGCCGATGTGCAAAGCGAGGAATTTCAGCGCCTCGGCGTGACCGGGGATTGGGAGCATCCCTACTTGACGATGAGTTTTGCCGCCGAAGCCCAGATCGCCCGCGAGATCATGAAATTCGCGGCCAACGGGACGCTCTATCGCGGCTCGAAGCCGGTGATGTGGAGCGTTGTGGAAAAAACCGCGCTCGCCGAGGCGGAAGTGGAATACGAGGACATCGTTACCGATGCGGTCTATGTGGCGTTTCCATTAAAAATGTACAGCGCTTCGGGGCCTGATCTTAGCGAAATTAACGATCTCGAAGGAGCAGCGATCCTTATCTGGACTACGACGCCTTGGACGATCCCAGCCAATCGCGCCTACGCTTTTTCTTCCAAGATTAACTATGGGCTCTACCGCGTTACGGATGCGCTAGAAAACAAGTGCGTCAAGAACGGCGCCAAATTCATATTGGCAAATGACCTCGCGGAGAGCGTCTTTGCGGCGGCTAAAGTCAAGGCTGACTGGATGCGCGATGTAGCGCCAGGCACGCATGAAGCGGGACTTGCAGATTTTACCTGTTCCCATCCCTTAGCCAAGACAATTCCCGGCTATGAATTTGATGTTCCCTTACTCGTCGGCGATCACGTAACTGCCGATACCGGCACAGGCTTCGTCCATACCGCGCCAAGTCACGGCCGTGAAGACTGGGATATTTGGATGGAAAATGCCCATAAAATACGCCTGAAAAATATCGACAAGCGTATTCCCAATACGGTCGATGCCGACGGCTTCTTCACCGATGATGCGCCAGGCTTCGGGCCTCGCGATACAGGTGGTCATCCCAAGCGTGTCATCGACGACAAGGGCAACAAGGGCGACGCCAACGAAGCCGTTATTAAGGCCTTGATCGAGGCGGGCAACTTCCTCGCGCGCGGAAAACTAAAACACCAATATCCGCATTCCTGGCGCTCGAAGAAGCCGGTCATCTTCCGCAACACGCCGCAATGGTTTATCGCGCTCGATAAGCCGATCGGAAGTCTTCCCCAAAGCCCTCACCCTGAGCGAAAGGAAGCCCGAGGTTCCATTGCGAGCGAAGCGTTTCGCAGCGCGAACGCAATGGAAGCGGGCGACTGGAGAGAGGCGCGAAGCGCAGTCGCGAAGGGCGAGGGTTCCGCCGCGCCGCCATCCTTCGAGACGCGTGCTCCGCACGCTCCTCAGGATGAGGGTGCATCGGGGAAGACATCCACTTTGCGCGAGATCGCGCTGCGCGAGATCGCCGTCACGAAATGGTACCCGCCCGCTGGTGAAAACCGCATCACCGGCATGATCGCCAATCGCCCCGACTGGGTGGTCTCGCGCCAGCGCGCGTGGGGCGTGCCGATTGCGATCTTCGTCAATAAGGACACCAACGAAATCCTTATCGATGACAAGGTCAATCAACGCATCACGGACGCCTTTGAACAGGACGGGGCCGATACCTGGTTCGATGCAGGCGCGGCGGCGCGTTTCCTTGCCCCGGAACTCGACCCGGAAAAATACGAAAAGATCGACGACGTTCTCGATGTTTGGTTCGATTCGGGCTCGACTCATGCCTTCACGCTGGACGATCCAACGCACTTTCCGGGCCTCGCGGGCATCCACCGGCTGCGCGACGGCGGACCCGACGAAATCCTGTATCTCGAAGGCTCGGACCAGCATCGCGGCTGGTTCCAGTCCTCGCTGCTCGAATCCTGCGGCACGCGCGGGCGCGCCCCTTACGACGCGGTTCTGACACACGGCTTCGTTCTCGACGAGAAGGGCCAAAAAATGTCGAAATCCGCCGGCAACGTCACCGCGCCGCAAACCATCATCAAGGATGCGGGCGCCGATATTCTGCGGCTCTGGGTGGCGGCTTCCGATTATTCCGACGACATGCGCATCGGCCCCGAAATCCTGAAAACCTTCGTCGAGACGTACCGGAAACTCCGCAACACGATCCGCTGGATGCTCGGTTCGCTCGCCCATTACGAACCGGCGAACACGACCGGCTTCGAGGCGATGGGCGAACTCGAAAGGCTCATGCTGCATCGCCTCGCCGAACTCGATGGCGAGATCCGCGATGCCTATGCGCGATTCGACTATAAGCGCGTTGTCGCGCACCTAACGGCTTTCCTCAACACCGATCTTTCGGCCTTTTATTTCGACATTCGCAAGGACACGCTCTATTGCGAACCGCCTTCGAGTGAAAAGCGCCGCGCCGCATTAGAGGCGATCGAGCAGATTTTCCGCTGCGTTATCTTATGGCTCGCGCCGGTCCTGGTCTTCACTTCCGAAGAGGCGTGGCTCGCGCGTTATCCCGAAGCGGTCTCGGTGCATCTCGAAGCGTTCCCAAAAATTCCGTCCGCGTGGCGCGACGAAGCGCTTGCCGAAAAATGGGACCAAATCCGCCGCGTCCGTTCGGTCGTCACCGGGGCGCTGGAGATCGAGCGGGCGGAAAAGCGGATCGGTTCCTCGCTTGAGGCGGCGCCGACGGTCTTTGTCGCGGACTTGGGCCTGCGCGGCCTTCTCGAATCAATCGATTTCGCCGAAATCTGTATCACCTCGAATATCGCGATCGAGGCCGGAGAGGGACCAATCGGCGCTTTCCGGCTCTCCGCCACCCCCGGCGTTGCCGTTCTGCCAGCCCTGGCGGAGGGGAGAAAATGTGCGCGATCCTGGAAAATTTCCCCGCTCGTTGGCAGGGATCCTGAATTTCCCGATGTAAGTCCTCGCGATGCTCGGGCTTTGCGGGAATTGCGGGCTTTGGGGCGATGGCCGTGAGTCCCCGCCGTCTCGGCTTATGGGTGATGTGCGCCACCCTCGCCGCCGACCAAGCGAACAAGCTTTGGCTTATCTTTGTCTACGGAATCGAAGCGCGCCAGCCGGTCCGGCTCGCTTCTTTCTTCGATGTGATCTATGCCAAAAACCCCGGCATTTCTTATTCCCTGTTGCGCGCGCAAAACGGGATGGAGCGGCTTGGTCTGCTGATTGTTACGTTTGCGGCTACGGCCTTTCTTGGCCTCTGGCTATGGCGCGCGGGGACGAAAACCGCCGCCCTGGGTCTTGGTTTTATTGTCGGGGGTGCGCTCGGCAATGCCTACGACCGTCTGGCCTATGGGTTTGTCGCCGATTTCTATCATTTTCATGTCGGGTCGTTCTCGTGGTATGTCTTTAACCTCGCGGATGCCGCGATCGTTGCCGGCGTCGCGCTCCTGATTTGCGATTCCTTTGCCCCTGCAACCAGGCCCCGGGAGATCAACCGCGCCCCCGGGAAATGACATTTTATTGCCTGCTAGCCGTCTCCAAAAAGCCCCGAACGCGGATAAAACGATAGCGGTAGGAGGCGTGCGAAAATTTTGGAGATCTCGGATTTGCGGAGCGCCTCAACAATTTTGTGGAGTGTCTCGATAATGAAGAGGCTAGACTTGATGATCTTCGAGATGGAGTTGTGGCATAGGCTTGGCTTGGCGACAGCCGTGGCCATTCTCTTGTCCGTTGCGGGATTTTCCAACGCGACTCCGGCGCGGGCGGAGGAAGACACCAATATGTTCAATTCGGTGCTCGGATTCGTCGGCATGCAGTTCGACAAGGAGCAAGACTCGATCGATTACCGGGCAAGGGCGCCGATCGTCGTTCCGCCGCGCACCGATTTGCCGCCGCCGAAAGAGGCGGTACGCGGTCCAGCTTGGCCAAAAGATCCCGATATTGCCGCGGAGCGCCGCGCGGCATTGGACTCACGAAGGCCCGCGCCGCAGTTGACCCCAAATTCGCGGGTTGAAATGTCTCAGACGGAGTTGCGGCAAGGCCGCGGCCCACTGCCGTCGGATGGCCCCCCCGACGAATGCCAGGCGGGCGCCGGGACGGCCCTATGCCTCTACACGCCTTGGAAAGCTCTGAAGTCCATCGTGACCGTTTTTCACTCGGATACCGTCCAGCCGGGACCGGAACCGCCGCGCAAATATCTGACCGAGCCGCCTGCGGGCTACAGACAGGCGACAGGGGTCGCCAAGGCAACTATCGAAGCGCCGAAAGACCGGCCGGACACCGCCGATCCGGGAGCCTATATCCGGTCGCAGCGGCCAAAAACGTCGGTCGACAATTGACCCCGCTGCGTTGAAGCGCGGATTGCATCCGGACGCCGGGACTCGTGAGAAGCTGCCCAACCGGCGCGGCCGGATAAAACGTTGCCGCGTATTGAAAATCCATCCTATATTTGGATAAACCTTCCCTTTCGAGAGACGGCGAAGGGCCAACCGGCGCTCCCGCGCGTTTCGTCGACAGCGATGGGTCGCCTTTGAAAGCGATGGAGTGGAATGTCATTTGGTAAAACCGCGACGGCGCGGGAGGGTGTCTCTCTAAATCCTTCGGCGCAAGGGCAAGGCAAACCGGTGGGACCGGCGATTACCCAGGCAAAGCTCGCAAATGGCCTGGATATCGTCGTCATCCCGGATCGCCGCGCGCCTGTCGTGACGCATATGGTTTGGTATCGCAACGGCTCCGCCGACGATCCGCCGGGCAAGTCCGGTATCGCGCATTTCCTCGAACATTTGATGTTCAAGGGTACCAAGGCCAATCCGCGAGGCAAATTTTCCGAGCTTGTCGCGGATCTCGGCGGCCAGGAGAATGCCTTTACCTCCAATGACTACACCGCCTATTTCCAGCGCGTCGCCAAGGAGCACTTAGGCATTTGCATGGAATATGAGGCCGACCGGATGAAGAACCTTGTGCTGACGGACGACGTGGTCGGGCCCGAGCGCGATGTCGTCCTCGAGGAAAGGCGGATGCGCACCGATTCCGACCCATCCAATCAGCTCAATGAAGCCGTTCAAGCCGCGCTGTTCACGCAGCATCCCTATGGCAAGCCGATCATCGGATGGAGCCATGAGATCGAAGGCCTCGAACGGGCCGACGCGCTCGCCTATTATGATCGTTTCTATACCCCCGAAAACGCGATCCTCGTCGTGGCCGGCGACGTAGACCCAAAGGATGTCATCGGCCTCGCGGAAAAATATTACGGTCCGGTTCCCGCCCGTGGCGAGCCGCCGAATCGGTTTCGTCCCCGCGAGCCCGAGCCGCGCGCGCATCGTCTCGTGACGCTCTTTGACGAAAAGGTGGAGCAGCCCTCGCATCAAAGCGTCTTTCTGGTGCCGTCCTATAAGTCGGCCGCGCCCGGCGAGGCCGAGGCGCTGGAGGTTCTCGCCCACCTGCTTGGCGGCGGCCAGACGAGCCTATTGTTCAAGACCCTGGTCATGGACGGCAAGCTCGCGGTTGCGGCCGGGGCGCATTATCAGGGCACGGCCGTCGACGCCACGCGTTTCTACGTCTTCGCGGTGCCGGCGAAGGGCGTTGGCCTTGCGGCTATAGATGCCGCGGTCGATGCTGCGATCGCTCGCGTCGCCTCGCTAGGTGTCAATGAGCCGGAATTGCGTCGCGCCAAAACCCGTCTCGTCGCCGAGGCGGTCTACGCCCAAGATAATCAGGCGACGCTGGCGCACTGGTATGGCGCCTCGCTCGCGTCGGGCCTCAGCCTTGCGGATATCGCGCAATGGCCCGAGCGGATCGAGGCGGTCACGCCTGACGGCGTAAAAAAGGCTGCGCTCTGGCTCGACAAGCGGCGAAGTGTGACGGGCTTTCTCTTGCCGGCTGAATCCCACCCCGCCTCGACAGACACGGACGCGATCCACTCCCTCGCGCTCTGAATTCGTTCTTGCGCGCGTCGTTGCTTAAAATACTTGGTCTTTGGATAACGACATGACTGCGCTTGCTGCCGAAACCCCCTCCCGCGCATCGACTGTCCAGAAGGTCGTCTCCAGAGGCGGCGTCGAGGCTTGGCTCGTCGAGGACTACGCGATTCCCCTTATCGCCCTCGAATTCGCTTTCAAGGGTGGCGCCACGCAGGATCCGATCGGCAAGCCCGGCGCCGCCACGCTTCTTTCGGGTCTCCTCGACGAAGGGGCTGGAGCCTATGACTCGGAGGGCTTTCATCGCGCCCTCGACGACGATGCGATCGAAATGTCGTTTTCCGCCGACCGCGACATTCTGACCGGACGCATGCAGAGCTTGTCGCGGAATTCGGCGCGCGCCTTCGCACTCCTGCAACTCGCCGTAACCGAAGCGCGTCTCGACGCGGACTCCTTCGAGCGGGTGGTGAGCCAGATCGTCGCCAGTCTGAAAAGCGAGGCGAACGATCCTGATTTTGTCGCTGGCCGAAGCCTCCGCGCATTGGCCTATCCGAACCATCCCTATGGCCAGCCCGTGCGCGGCGAACTTTCGACTCTGCCCATCCTGACGCGCGCCAACTTAATTGAAATGCGTGCCGCGACGTTTGCGAGAGACAATTTGAAGATCGCCGCCGTCGGCGCGATCGACGCGGCTACACTCGCGGGCCATCTCGACGAAGTGTTTGGCCGGCTTCCGGAAGAGCCCTCTCTCAATTTAGTCGTGCCCGCCGTTTTTTTTGGCACGGGCACGCGGCATGTCGACCGTATCGACGTGCCGCAATCGGCGATTCGCTTCGGTCGCGAGGGGCTCGCCCGCACGGACCCGGATTTCGTCCCGGCGATGGTCGTCAACCATATTTTGGGCGGCGGCATTTTTTCAGCGCGCCTGTTTCGCGAGGTGCGCGAGAAACGCGGGCTGGCCTATTCGGTCTATTCGCGGCTTGTGACTTATGATCACGCCGCCATGCTTTACGGCGGGACGTCGACCAAGAACGAGCGCGCCGCCGAATCGATGGCTGTCATCGAGAAGGAGATCTCGAGCCTTTCGGATTTTGGGCCGACCGAGGAAGAACTCGATAAGGCAAAAAAATATCTGATCGGCTCTTATGCGCTGCGTTTCGACACCTCGACCAAGATCGCTGGCCAACTTGTCCACTTGCAGTCGGAAGGTTACGGCGTCGAATATCTCGATGAGCGCAACAGGCTGATCGCCGCCGTGACAATGGAAGACGCCGAGCGGGCATCAAAACGCCTCTTCGGCGATACCAAGCTCCTTGTCACGGTCGCTGGAAACCCGGAAGGGGTATGAGGGGAAGCCGTGGCCCGCACTCGTGCCCGAGGTTCGCTCATTAACGGAAGCTCAAAGAGCCGGCCGGGAAACGATAGAGGTGTGAACAAGCCCTGGGCGGTTCGATTTCTTCAGGATGCCGTCTGGTTGATCTGAATGATTGCCGGCGTCAGGATGACCGCGAAAAGCACGGGGAGAAAAAACAATATCATCGGTACCGTCAATTTGGGCGGCAATGCCGCGGCCTTCTTTTCGGCGACCATCATACGGTTGTCGCGGCTTTCCTGGGCAACGAT
>Ga0185299_10002858_pt1 | contig 24971 bp, 26 predicted proteins | sample PaiPotPPA55metaG_FD_128002 | JGI IMG/M metagenome (GOLD analysis project Ga0185299, IMG submission 128002) | Iron sulfur acid spring bacterial and archeal communities from Banff, Canada, to study Microbial Dark Matter (Phase II) - Paint Pots PPA... ...
CGTGTTTCATGGCGCGTTCTGTTATGCTGTGTTGCAGAACATGCCGATGCGCGAAACTCTCGAATTTTCGAACGCCATGGCGGCCATGAACTGCACTGCTTTAGGAGCGCGCGGCGGCATCTCCACCATCGACCAAGCGCGGGCTCTGATCGAACGCGGCGAGCGCCGGTCGCATCGCGATTTCGAGTCATACCGTTAGAGCCGGACCTCTGAATGATTCCCCTTCGATCCTCCGAGCGGCACTATACGCCGTCGACCATCACACTGATCTTGATCCTCATCAATGTGGTGGTGTTCGTGTACGAGCTCAGTCTTTCGCGCGATGGTCTGAATGGCTTCATCGCGATGTATGGCATGGTTCCGGATCGCTTCCACTTGTCTCAACTGCTGACCTCCATGTTCATTCACGGCGGATTCATGCACATCCTGGGCAACATGTGGTTTCTATGGGTATTCGGTCGAGGCGTCGAAGACCTGCTCGGGCATGGCTGGTTTCTGGTTTTCTATCTGGTGTGCGGCGTGGTCGCGGGGCTGATCCAGATGCTGGTGAATCCTTCTTCGCCAATCCCGACCGTCGGGGCGAGCGGGGCCATCGCTGGGGTGATGGGCGGCTATCTGGTTAAGTTTCCTCGGGCGCGCGTAGTAACACTAATTTTCATCTTCATTTTCATCACCACCGTAGATTTGCCCGCATTCGTTCTGCTGCTGTATTGGTTCGCCATTCAATTTTTCAGCGGCTTCGGATCCATTGCCGATTCGCGGGCTTGGCAGGGCGGCGACGTGGCCTATTTTGCGCATATCGGCGGGTTCCTCGCCGGCATGGGTCTGATCATGATCATGCCTGCCAAACAGCGTTACCGCAGCTGGAACTGAAGCGCATGTGGGAGGAAGCGAACACCGGGTCGGCCGGGATCGGAAAACCGCTCGATATCCTGGCGATTGCCGCACATCCCGATGACGTCGAGCAGACTTGCGGCGGTGCACTCATTCGCATGGCCGAGACGGGATATCGCACTGGTGTTCTCGATCTGACCGCCGGCGACATGGGTACCCGCGGCACGCCTGAGATCCGGTTGAAGGAATCCGATGCGGCCGCCGGCAAGATGCAATTGGCTTGGCGCGGCAATATGCGACTGCCTGACGCGCGCCTTGAAAATACCGTAAGCGTTCGGATGAGCCTGGCGGTCGAAATCCGCAATCTGCGGCCCCGGGTGGTGATTCTGCCTTACTGGGAAGCCCGGCATCCGGACCACTATCGGGCTTCCGAAATAAGCTTCGAAGCCTGCTTCCTGGCCGGGTTGAAAAAACTGGATGAGGAGACCGATCCGCATCGTCCCAGCAAGATCATTTACTCGTCTCTGTACGCTAACGTCACGCCGTCCTTCGTGGTCGACATTTCATCGCAGTTCGAGCGCCGTATGGACGCGCTGTTCTGTTACGAATCGCAGTACGGCGACGCGCCCGAGGCAGCGCATCTGTTTCCCCAACAGCAGGAGATCCGGGAACGCCTCTCGGCCATCGCGCGTTTCTATGGCAACCTGATCGGGGTGAAATACGGGGAGCCGTTTGTGGTGAAAGAAACGCTGCGCGTTGACGACATTACGTTGTAGCGCACACACTCGTGCGTGCCGCGTTCAGACTCCTGTGAACGGAAACAGCCGGTTTCTTAGAAGGCATTTACGGCTTCGCGCAGGATGTTATCCCGAAGCAATGGCTTAAGCTTTCGACGATTCACGACATCGCTCGCGTCGCCCAGCAACTCGCGGACGTAGAGCTTCAACCGTGTGTACTCGAAGACTCCAACCGGCCGCTCTGGGTCAAGGTCGACCAGCACGTCGATATCACTATCGAGCCGCGCCTGACCACGGGCTACTGATCCGAACACGGAAGCGTGGCGCACACCGAGTTGCCGCAACTCAACTTCGTGAGCTTTGAGCGTTTCTACGACACTATGGAGGTCGGCCACCATAGTTTTACTCTACAGCGGAATGTTCCCGTGCTTCTTCCGCGGCATGGTGTCCACCTTGGTTGCCAGCATCCGCAGTGCCCGGATCACTTTCGGCCGCGTCTCGTGCGGCTCGATCACATCGTCGATGAATCCCCGCTCGGCCGCGACAAACGGATTGGCGAACCGCTCGCGAAACTCATCGATCTTCTGCTGCCGCGCTGCCTCCATGTCCACTGCCGTAGTCAACTCCCGCCGGTAGACAATATTGACCGCGCCTTCCGCGCCCATCACCGCGATCTCAGCCGTCGGATACGCGAAGTTAACGTCCGTCCGCAGGTGCTTCGACCCCATCACGCAGTAAGCTCCGCCGTAGGCTTTGCGCGTGATGACCGTGATCTTGGGCACCGTCGCCTCGGCATAAGCATAGAGCAGCTTCGCTCCCTGTCGAATGATTCCGCCGAACTCCTGCTCCGTGCCCGGAAGAAAGCCCGGAACATCCTCGAACGTAAGAATTGGGATATTGAAGGCATCGCAGAAGCGCACAAAGCGCGCGCCTTTGACCGATGAGTTGATATCCAAGCAACCGGCCAGAAACGCAGGCTGGTTGGCCACGATTCCGATCGTCCGACCATCCATGCGCGCGAAACCGATCACGATATTCTTGGCCCAGTGCTCATGAATCTCGAAGAACTCGCCATCATCCACTACGCGATGAATGATCTCCTTGATGTCGTAGGGAATGTTCGACTCGGCCGGCACCAGTTTGTCGAGTGCAGGATCGGCCCGGTCGGCGGGATCGGTGGCCTGCCGCACTGGCGCGTCGTCCCGGTTATTCGGTGGAATGTACGAGATAAGCTCGCGGATCATCCGCAGGCACTCGGAATCGTCCTGCGCCAGAAAATGCGCGACACCGCTGATTGAGTTGTGCGTCTCGGCGCCGCCCAGCTTTTCTTTGGTCACATCCTCATGCGTGACGGTCTTGATCACATCCGGACCGGTGACGAACATGTGGCTGGTGTGATCCACCATGAAGATGAAATCGGTCAGCGCTGGTGAATAAACGGCGCCGCCGGCGCAAGGGCCCATAATGGCCGAGATCTGGGGAATCACTCCGCTGGCCAGCGTGTTTCGAAGGAAGATGTCGGCGTATCCGGCGAGTGACAGCACTCCTTCCTGAATGCGCGCGCCACCGGAATCATTCAGGCCGATCACCGGAGCGCCGGTCTTCAGCGCCAGATCCATGATCTTGCAAATCTTCAGTGCGTTGGCTTCCGAGAGCGAGCCGCCGAAAACCGTGAAGTCCTGTGCGAAGACATAGATTAGCCGCCCGTGAACGCGGCCGTAGCCGGTGACGAAGCCGTCGCCATCCACCACCAGCTGGTCCATGCCGAAATCGTGGCAGCGGTGCCGGACCAACTTGTCCACTTCTTCAAAGGTGCCTTCATCCAGCAGCAGATCGATGCGCTCGCGGGCCGATAGTTTTCCTTCTTGATGCTGGCGCTGCATGCGCTCCTGGCCGCCACCCGCTTCGGCATTGGCGTGACGGCGGCGCACTTCCGCCCACGGGTCGAGAGACATAAGACATTACAGTAGCACTCAAACAAGAGACCGCAGGCTGCGCAGGCTATCGCAGGATGAGAAAGCTACTCGGCGTAATATCCGTTGCGCGCCTTCAGTTCAGCGAGTGGAAATCTCCGCCGCGCGGTTTCCGTCAAAGCCACTCCGATGTGGCGAAACTCCCCGGGCGCGGAGGGCGGCTCGTGATAGGCCAGACTGTAACGGCTGCGAATGTGCCCGATCATCTCGTTGAAAGACGCATCGGCGCGCTCGGCCTTCACCCATTCACCGCCGGTCTCCTCAGACAAGTGAAACACATCAGCAGGCGTGAAGTCTGGGTTGCCTTTGCCGGGCTCGAGCGGCCGCGGCCGGATCGCCCTTCCAGTGACGATCGCGTTGAAAACAGTATCGGCTTTGTTCAACTCGCGGATCACCTGGCCGTCGGTCAATTGATAACTCATGCTGAGGTTATCGGTGAGAATCAGAATCGCCCGCCGTCCGTCCGGCCCCGCGTTCGCTTCCATGTAATGAGCGGCGTCCATCACCGCCGAGTTGATCAGTGTACTGGTGCCCACGTCCACCTTGACCGCGCCGGCGATCTGGCGCGCAGTCTCGGCCAGGTTGTCGCTGAATCCCTGGTGCACGGCGCTGGTTCGCGCAAACACCATGATGGCGACGCGGTCGCCCGGACGAAGATGCTCCAGCGATTCGCGGGCCGTCTGCGCGATCTCGTCGATATACTTTTGCATGCTCCCGCTGATATCGAGCAGCAGAATAATATTCAACCGCTCCTCGCCATGAGAGAAAGAAACGATGCTTTGCGGCTGATTCTCATCGGTCACGACAAAGTCATCCTTGGACAGGCCATTGACGAGATTCTTTCCTTCCATCACCTGAACATCCACTCGAACGTCGGATACTCCAGCCTTGAACACGGGCGTCGCCGCCTCCTGCGCGGTCAGAGGCGCTAGGATGAAGAGCGTCGAGATGAAGAACATCATAATCGGCAGCGCGGGCCACATCGACCACGGAAAGACTGCTTTGGTGCGAGCCCTCACGGGCATCGATACCGACCGGCTCAAGGAAGAAAAGCAGCGCGGTATTTCCATAGATTTGGGATTCGCCCATCTGCAGATTTCGCAGAATGTGCGCCTCGGTTTCGTAGACGTACCCGGACACGAAAGGTTCATTAAGAACATGTTAGCCGGAGTAGGTGGCATTGATCTCGTTCTGTTTGTTATAGCTGCCGATGAATCCATCAAACCACAAACTCGCGAACATTTCGACATTTGCAGGCTCCTGGGTATTCGGAATGGCATCGTGGTTCTCACGAAGTCCGATATGGTCGACAACGACCTTATCGAACTGGTGCGCCTCGAAGTTGATGAATTCGTGCGGGGATCGTTCCTGGAAAACGCCCCGATCGTCGCGGTCAGTTCCACCACCGGAGCCGGTTTGGCCGACCTGCGCGCGGAAATCGAAAAGATGGCTGGGTCGGTAGCTGAAAAGGACGCGTCGCAATATTTTCGGCTGCCGATTGACCGGGCCTTCTCGATGCGCGGATTTGGAACTGTAGTCACGGGAACCCTGGTGTCGGGCTCGGTGCATGTCGAGCAGGAGGTGGAACTGCATCCGGCGCGCCAGCGGGTGCGGGTGCGCGGCATTCAGGTCCACGGCGCGAGCGTGAGGGAAGCCTCGGCCGGGCAAAGGACTGCGTTGAACATCGCCGGAGTGGAGGCCGCCGAAATGCGGCGCGGCATGCTGCTCGCCGAAGCCGAAAGATTCCGCGCTACCACACAGGTGGATTGCGTTTTTGAACTGCTCGCCTCCGCAAAGCCGCTGAAGCATCGCGCGCCTGTGCACTTTCACGCTGGAACCGCGGAAGTCGAGGCCGAGATGCGCAGGCTGCGCGGTACTGAAGCGCTCCAGCCTGGCGCCCGCGATTATGTTCGCTTCTTGCTGAGTGAGCCCCTGCTGCTCTTGCCCGGCGATAGGTTTATCGTTCGCATGTTCTCGCCGGTCGTAACCATTGGCGGTGGCACTGTACTGGACATCGCAGGGCCGCGAAGAGCCGCGCCCGATCGCATGCGCGTTCTGAAATCCTCGCCGCTGGCCGATCGTATCGCGCTGCTGGTGAGCGAGGCGCGCTATGGCGTGGGAATGCCTGAGCTGGTGGCCCGCACGGGTTTGCTGGAAGCCGACATTCGCAAAGCTGTAGCCTCCGCACCGGTGATCGGCTTCGAGTCCCCCCAGTTCTGGCTTCTCGATTCGAAATGGGCCGCGCGTCAGCTTGAGATCATCCACGAGACCTTGAAGCAGTTCCACCGAAAAAATCCGCTGGTCGCCGGTCTGTCGAAAGAAGAACTGCGAAGCAAGCAATTGCCGGGCGCGCCTCCCTGGCTGATGGACGCTCTGCTCGCGCGCGCCAAGGCGCTGGCCGTCGATGGCGAGACGGTACGTCTTGCTTCGCATCAGATCTCGCTGAAGCAGGACGAAGCAGAAGCCTCCGCGAAGATCGAGAGCGCGTTCCAAGCGGCCGGCCTGGCGGTGCCGTCCATGAATGAAGTGCTCGGAAAGTCTGGGGTGGAGGGGAACCGGGCGCGCAATATACTCCAATTGCTGCTTCGGGACAAGCGGCTCGTACGAGTCAGCGACGAACTGGTGTTTCATACCTCAGCCATCCGGTCGCTACGCGAGCTGCTCGCAAAAAAGAAAGGCGCGCGCTTCGCCGTCCCCGAATTCAAGGACTGGACCGGAATCTCCCGCAAGTACGCCATTCCGCTCCTCGAGTTCCTCGACCGCGAGCGAGTCACCCGCCGCGAGGGGGATTCACGCGTCGTACTATAACGCCCTGCTGCGAAGCGCTCAGGCGCGGCTCCGCGAAAAATGAATTACCAGGCTGAAGACAAAGCCAACGAGAAACACCCAGAACAATACTTTCGCTATAACGGCAAATGTAGTTGCGGCTTCGGCCAGCCCTAGCAGCGCCACAATGATGGCAGCTACGAAAAAGGCAATTGCCCAACCCAACATATAAACATCCCTCACACTGGTTGGACGCTTCCACACCTAGGTTGTGACAGGTACGGGGTTAACCTAGGAGATTTCCCTATGGATCATCTAGTTAAGGTACCCGAGGAAATGCACGTTGTCACTTGACACGATGGCGAATAAAAGGCGAATATAGAGCCGAAGCTCTCATATGCTGTTTGACGCCGACCACGCCCCCAAACTCGTCGGCATCGCGCGCTTAGCCGCTGGCAGCGATCTGCTCGAAGCCAAGCAGCGCGTGGAATATTTCGAGCTCGAGACGCGACGCTTTATAGGGCGTGGTTCCGGACGGATGCGTTCGATCTTCACAGTCAATCCTTATCGCGGCTGCGAATTCGGCTGCAAGTATTGTTATGCGCGCTACGCGCACGAGTTCATGGAGCTACGCGACCCTGATCTTTTCGAGCGCAAGATTTACGCCAAGCGATTTCACGCGCCGTGGTTTCGTGACGAACTGCGGCGGCTCAAGACGGGGGAAACCATCTGGATCGGCACTGCCACGGATCCCTATCAGCCGGCCGAGCGCCGCTTTCGCATTACCAGGCGGATGCTGGAAGTATTCGCTCACGAGCGCGGTTTTACTCTCGGAATCACCACCAAGTCGGACTTGGCCGCCCGCGACGCGGAACTGTTGGCACGGATCGGGCGCACGAATTCCGTCAGCGTCCACTTAACGATTACGACGCTAGATGAAGCGCTGGCTCGTCTTCTGGAGCCCCGAGCGCCGCGTCCGGCGCTGCGTGTGGCCGCGCTACGCAGACTCACCGACGCTGGAGTCCGCGTGGGCGTGCTCGCGCATCCCATGATGCCGCTTATTAACGATAGTGAGAAGAGCATTGAGGCGGTTTGCGCGGCGGCCGTCGCCAACGGAGCTTCTTCCTTTAGCGCCAGCCCGCTGTTCTTGAAGCCCTGCGCGCAGCGGGTGTTCTTTCCCTTTCTAGAGCAGCATTTTCCGCACTTGCTCCGGCGCTACAAGGAGCGCTTCCAAGCCAATGCTTATCTCAAAGGCCACTATCCCGAGATGATCCGCGAGCGGGTGCAGGAGGTGTTGTCGCGGTACAAGTTGCCTCCGCGGGAGCCCGCGGAATGGCCGGTCGACGATCAACTGGATCTTTTCGCAGAAACCAAACCCCAGAACCAAGAGACCGGTACTTCGGGTACTTTACATCGCAAAGTAGATGGCTTATAATCTCCACATGGCTTCCGTTAGGCCCATTCGTGCGGCCCCGCCTGAAACCGTGGCGCTGCATACGCGTGCGATGGACAACCTGCGCTTCATTCGCGAGACGATGGAGCGCGCCGGAGCGTTCACCGCCGTGCCGGGCTGGGGCGGATTTGCAATGGGCGTGAGCGCGCTCGCGGCCACCGTGATCGCCGCGCGGCAATCCAATGCAGGAGCTTGGCTGGCCACTTGGTTGATCGAGGGAATCTTCGCGATTGCGCTGGGCGCGTGGGCCATAAAGCGCAAGGCCGATTCCGCACAACTTCCGCTGCTCTCGGCGCCCGGCCGACGATTCGTGCTGAGCTTTGCTCCACCGTTGCTGGTCGGCGCGCTGCTGACGGTGGTCCTGTATCAGGCCGGGCTCAGCCAAGCAATTCCGGGAACCTGGCTGCTGCTCTATGGCACCGGAGTCGTGACCGGAGGCGCCTATTCGGTGCGTGTGGTCCCGCTGATGGGGATGTGCTTCATGCTAGTGGGCGCGGTGGCGCTGTTCTGCCCATTCTCATGGGGCACGGCGCTGTTAGGCGTGGGATTTGGTGGTCTGCATGTTGTTTTCGGAATTATTATTGCCAGGAAGTACGGTGGCTAGACCCCGGAGGTACTGTGTCTAAACGCTGGAGGTTTTGTGTCTAAGCAAGGTGCTGCTCGAAAAGAAATGCCGTCAGAAAAATTGTCCGAGGCTCGCGCCATTGCAGGCGGGAAGATGCTACCGGCTCTAGATCGCTTGATCCACGAGCGCATGCGTCTGGGAATCGTGAGCTCTCTGGCCGCAAACCGGTCGCTCACATTCAACGAACTAAAGAAGCTGCTCAAAACCACCGATGGCAATCTGAGCGTACATGCGCGCAAGCTGGAGGATGCCAATTACATCGCCTGCACCAAGTCATTCCAGGGCCGCATGCCGAAGACCGAGTATCGTTTGACCGAGGCGGGCCGGCGCGCGCTCGAAAAATATCTTAATCACATGGAAGCGCTGATTCAAGCCATGCGCGAGCTGTAGGTCCCTTTTTTTGGAGGAACGCTTTATGTCACAAAGAACTTCCAGCGGATTGCACGCCGCCATAATCATGGATGGCAACGGACGCTGGGCCACCACGCGCGGACTGCCGCGCATTGCCGGACATCGCGCCGGAGCCGAGGCGCTCCGCCGCACCGTCGAAGCTGCGCCAGACGCCGGCATCGGCACTCTGACCGTCTATGCCTTTTCATCGGACAACTGGCAGCGGCCGCCCGCGGAAGTCTCGGCGCTGATGAAGATGTTTCACTCATATTTGCGCCGCGAACAAGCCGAATGCGTGAAGAACGGCGTTCGTGTTTCGATCATCGGGCGGCGTGACCGGCTGCCTCGCATGTTGCTTCCCGTCATCGAATCCACCGAGAAGGCCACCGCCGCTGGAAAAAAACTGCACCTCCGCATCGCCGTGGATTATTCAGCGCGCGACGCGATTCTCAAAGCCGCTCGCAAGCTCAAAGACAAGGCCACGCGTAACGATTTCAATTCAATGTTAGGCGGACTGGACGTCGATCTGCTGATCCGCACGGGCGGCGAGAAACGCCTGAGTGATTTTCTGCTCTGGGAATGCGCTTATGCCGAGTTAATCTTTACGCCGGTCATGTGGCCGGACTTCACTGCTTCCGACCTGGGCGCGACCGTGGCTGAATTCCACTCCCGCGAGCGCCGCTTTGGTGCAGTACCAGCGGCTGCCTTAGCCTAAGAGGTTGCTCAAAATTATTCGTATCTCAGCGCAGTGAGCGGATCCACCTTCGCGGCACGCCGAGCCGGCACGTAGCAAGCGGCCAGCGCCACCATCGCCAAGAACAACGGCAGGACCGCGAAAGTCGACGCGTCGGTGGCGCGCACTCCATACAGAAAACCGGCCAGCACTTTCGAGATCGCGAGTGACCCTGCTACGCCCGCTATCAATCCCGCCACGATCATCGGCAGTGAGTCGCTGATGGCCCGTCGAAGGATATCCGCAGGCCGGGCGCCCAGCGCCATGCGAATTCCGAATTCAGAAGTGCGCTGCGAGACGGAATAGGAAACAACGCCGTAAATCCCGATCGCCGCTAGCGTCAAAGCCCCCAGCGCGAAGATAGCCAGGAGCCAAAGTCCCAAACGCCGGGCCGCGATCGAATTCGAAACGATCTCGACGAGTGACGTCACGTCGTAGACCGGTTGCTCAGGATCCACTGCAAACACCGCCTTTTGCAACGATGCCGCCCCCGGATCGCCGTCGGTCCGCACGATGAAGCTCACGAAACGTCTGGCAAACTGCGCCTGTGGCATGTAGATTTGTGGCGTCGCGGGCAATCCCAAGCCGTACTGAGCGACGTCTCCGACTACGCCGACCACTTCGCGAAACGGAGAATTGGCAAAGGTGCCCGACGCCGAGCCGGCCCTCACCTTTTTGCCCAGTGGCGACTCGCCGCCGAACCACAACCGAGCCGCAGTTTCGCTGATGACACAGACCGGCAGATGATTCGCATCGTCGCGCGACTCGAAGAGACGGCCCTGACGCAGCGGAATATGTAGGGCCTGAAAATATTCCGGACTGACGATGTAGCGGTCGGGGCTCGACTGCTCGCCCGCGCCAAAGCTCTTGCCCGCGATCACAAAGCCCGTGCGGTCGAAGTCGCCGGACATCGGGACCACGCTGACGGTCGCCGCCTGCCGCACGCCGGGCAACGCGTGGAGGTTCGCCAGTGCGCGATCGAAGAACTGGACCACGGCTGGGTCATTGGGATAGCGAACCTGTGGAAGGGAGACCGAAGCGGTCAGCACGCCCTCGGGATCGAACCCGGGATTCACGCCGCGCAGGCGAACAAAGCTCCGCGCCAGAAGCCCAGCTGAGACCAGCAGAACCAGAGCCAGCGCGATCTGGCTGGCGGCCAGCAATTGGCGAAGCCGGTTACGATGATCACCCGCCACTCGTATTCCGTACTTCAGCGCATCATCCAGATGAGCCGAGTCCAGGTGGAGGATCGGAGCCAGACCAAAGAGAATCGCTGCCACCAACGACAATCCGAGCGAAAAACCGAGCACTCGAAAATCGATCGCGATGTGGCGGGCATCGGACAGAATCCGGGCCGCAACATCAGTAAGCGCGGAAGTGCTCCAGGCAGCCAGCACCAGTCCGCAAATTCCTCCCGCCAGTCCTAGAACCAGTCCCTCGGCGAGCAGCAATCGAGCAAGCTGGCCCGTATTCGCCCCTAGGGCCGCGCGGACCGCCATTTCACGCCGGCGAGCGCTTGATTTCGCCAGCAGCAGGTTGGCGATGTTCGCACAAGCGATTAGCATCAGCACCAGGACGGCGGTTTGCAGGGCGAGTAATCCAGCGCGGACGTTACGGGTCATATCGTCGCGCAGCGTGACAATGCGAGCGGCCAGATGCGCGTCCACGTCGGGATGCTCGCGCTCCATATCGCGCGAACGCACGTTCAACTCGGCCTGCGCCTGTTCGATCGAAACGCCAGGACGCAGCAGGACGATCGATTCGAGATGCCGCCCATCGCGCGATCCGGAGTTGAAGGGCTCGCCGATAGGGCGATAAATCTGCGCCGGCTCTTGCGCCAGGCTGGGAGGCAGAGGTAGGAGATCCGCTCCGGCGACCCCCACGATTTCGTGCGGCCGCGAATTGAGCTGGATCTTCCTACCCACCACCTGCGGGTCCGCGTGAAACTGATCGCGCCACAGCGAATAGGACAGCACCACGACATCGTCGCGGCCGTCCCGATCCTCCTCGGGCAGGAAAAAGCGGCCCAGCATCGGTTGAACGCCCATCACCCTGAAATATTGGTGCGAGACTAGCAAGGCCGTGAGCCGCTGGGCTTGTCCAGCGCCGGTCAGGATGGGTTTGTAATAGGCCGAAAACAGCGCCCCTCTTTCGAGGGTCTTGCTATCGCGGCGCCAATCCTCGAAGTCGTCGAAGGACGACGGGCCTCGGCTGCTGTTGTTCGATACAGACCAGATCATGGCTAGACGTTGGGCGTTCCTGTAAGGAAGCGGCCGGAGAAGCAGAGCATTGACGATGCTGAAGACCGACGTCGACATACCGATGGCGACAGCCAGCGTTAAGATCCCGGTCGCGGCGAATGCGGGTGTCCGCAGCAAGGAGCGAGCTGAGATTTTGAGATTTTGCCAGATCATTAGTGTGTCTCCACAGCCGATGCAGTTTATTGTACAGTCAGTTTGAATGACCCGACGACACTTTTCCCTCGCCGCATCAGGGCTCGCACTGACGGGACCCTTGGCCGCCGCCCCCACCCCCAGGAGCATCCTGGAGCTGCGTTGGTTTCACATGCGCACAAATCCCGAGAATCAAATGCAAAGGACGACGGAGTTTCTACGCGCCGCCGCGCCAGTGCTCAAGCGATCGGGCGCCACACAGTTGGGAGTTTTCGGAAGCGTGATCGCCGACGAGAGTCCGTTCCTGCTGGCCCTGTCCTCGTTCCCCAGCATGGCGGCGATGGAAGCGGCTCGTGAAAAACAGGCGACTGACAAAGATTACATACAGGCTCGAGACGCCTACAACGCCACGCCCGGCCTCGGTTTCGAACGCATGGAAAGCTCGCTGTTGCGCTGCTTTGAAGGCATGCCCCAAGTGGAACCGCCGCCCACCGACGGCTCGAGCGCCCCGCGTGTTTTCGAACTGCGCATGTACGAATCGAATAACAGCTTCACGCTGGCGCGCAAAATCAAGATGTTTAACGAGGGAGAAATCGGGATCTTCAAACGACTGGGAATGCGTCCGGTCTTCTACGGCGAGACGCTGATTGGGGCCCGCATGCCGAACTTGGTTTACATGCTGGGGTTCGACAATCTGGCGGCGCGTGAAAAGCTGTGGCAGGCGTTCGGCGCCGATCCGGAATGGCAGAAGCTACGGGTACAGCCGGGCTTTAGCGATACCGAGAATGTGTCGAACATCAGCAACTCTATTCTGCGGCCGTTACCCTTTTCAGATATTCGGTAGCCAGATCTAAGAGTCCTATCAGCCCCAGAACTGAATTCTTGCGGCGATGTCCGCTTTCAGCTCCTGCGGATCGGGGGTGAAGCGCATGCAGGCGGCCTCCGGAAGCTGCTGAAGCACTTCGGCGAAGGTGGGTTGGTGGACTTCGGGGAGAACGGCGAAACCCAACGCGTCCGCTAGCAATCCGGCGATCCGGACGAGGTGCACCATCCGAAACTTGCCGCTGGGCGGGTCGTGATGCTTGGCCACCACCTCGCACAATTCCGGCGGGAAAGGCATTTTCCCCATCAGCCAGGCGCCGGCCTGGCAATGATCGATGTCGAATAAGTCGCGCTCGGTGGCGATCACATCGAATCCCTGCTCGCCGGAAACAGCCAACAGGTTGATATAAGAGTCCGGGTATTTCACCAGCAAGGCCAGGCGGCCGATGTCGCGCAGCAGGCCCGCCACATAAGCGAAATCGGTATCCATTTTGCAGGCTCTCGCAAGTTTTTCTGAGAGCAGCGCGCAAGCGAGGCTGTTCTGCCACCAAGCACGCAGAGCTGTTTTGTTCAGAACGGGCCCAACAAAATCTCCCAAGGCGCGCGTCACCGTGATAGCTTTGACCCGGTCCAATCCCAGCAGGACGATGGCATGCGAAATAGTTTTCACCTGGGTCTGGAGCGCAAATAGCGGCGAGTTTGCCATCTTCAGCACGCGGCTCGCAAACACCGGCTCGGCTGCGATGATCCGGCCTACACCCGTAATATGCGCGTTGTCATGAGAAAGCACCTCCAGCAGCCGCGTCGCTACCGGGGGAAACGGCGGCAGGTCATCTAAGGCCCAGAGTTTTTTTTCGCCCCCAGGCTTGGAGATGGGGGCTTCGGGCTCGTCAGTCGTCATGCGTCTCCTGTGGCTAATCTCTTTATCGGCCAGGTCGAGCAATATGTGAGAGGGCGGGAGAATTTCGAGCCGATAAGTGACTTGTGACTACCATAATGCTGGAGACTCCCGCGGAATCCGAGATCCGGTTCCTGGACTACCGGTTGGACGTCATCAGTCGCTGGCCTCCGTCAGAACGGAAGCTGGTAACGGCGGAAGCCATCTCGCGTCGCATTACGTCCATCGCCCGATCCTCGCTGGCGCAGCCTCAAATCGACCATTTAATGGACTCGAGCTGCCAGTTACTGGAAAATCTTTTCCAGGGCGAATAGACGTAACGTGGTTTAAAGCCGCGTCATTTGGAACAACCCTGGCGCGCTTCTTCGAATTGATTGAAAAGCCGCGCCGCACCGTCACCGGCTAAGGTGTCCAGCCGATGGCTTTGTCCCTTCTCAACGGTGATTCGAACGGTCATCCCTTTCGCGCGAAATTGCGCGGCCTGTTGCTGCATCTCTTCTTTCCATCCCGTATCCAGTTCTCCGACGTGCATGTTGATGCACATCTTCGCCAGAGCGCCCACACGCGGGGGCGTTGCGTCCGGAAGATAGCCGGGAAAGCCGGTGACGGACCAGAAATATTGTGGATACGACGCGGCCACGTGAAATGCGCTGATGCCTCCATTAGACTGCCCGGCGATGTGAAATTTATTGTCGGCGATCTTGTAATCAGCGAGAATCTTCGTTAAGAACTCGGGGAAAATGCGCTCGCCGCCTTCGAAGAACAACTGACCATCCGGCGCCGCGGGAATCACGACAATGTAGCCGCGCCGTTCCGCCTCATCCCGCCAGTTGCGCTGGATGGCGCCATCGACGATGTTCATGGTCTGAGGACCGCCGCCGAATGCCAGCACGCCTGGATAAGCCTTCGCCGCATCGTAATGACTCGGGAGTACAACTTTGTAGTGAACTGTAACGCCCGCGATGTTCTTGCTTTTTTCGAGAACTTCCGCCGCGGCGGGTCGGCCTGGGAATAGCAGAACCGCCGCGCCTGCGAGCAGCACAAAGCTGGTGGAATCAATATACTTCGAGATCATGTCCGATCACCACCTTTCCTGAATAGCCTTGGCTAATTTCTTTCAAGTACTGTTCGTCGGAAAAATTCGTTAGGCCGCCGGTGCGGTGATACACGATCAGGAGGCCGGGTTGGCTTTGGCTGGCAATCTCCCCTAATTCCTGAGTGGACGTGTGATATTGGGCGCGGTATTTTGGCCAGTCCGGCATGGTCGCGCGGGAGCCCATCGGATAGACTTCGTGGATGAGAATATCGCAGCGGCGGCAAGCCTTCACAAGTTCGGGACTGAGCCGGGTATCGCCGGAAATGACGATAACTCGATCCGGAGTATCGAATCGATAGCCATACGCTTCGTCCCACTGCCCGTGAGGTACGGCGACCGCGGTCACGCGAACCAGCGCGTCGGTGTAAATCACGCCTGGCTTGATTTCGTGAGCGACCACGCGCAGCGGCCAGCGTTGCTCCAAGCCTTTGGTGCGGATGTCGATGTCCTCCTGCCATGCCGCCAGGATGTGGTCCGTCATCGCCTTCAGTCCCTTGGGCCCGTAAACGTTGAGGGTATCCTTCCGCGCTATGACCCACGGCGTGAAGATCAGATCGGGGTAACCGACAGTATGATCGGAATGTAGGTGAGTGAGAAACGCGGTCTTGAGATTTTCCGGCCGGACCGCGGGGATGCCTTTCGCGGCTGCGGCAGCGGCACGGCGGACAACACCCGGTCCGAAGTCGATGAGATACGCTGTGTCGCCCACAACGATTGCGGTCGCCGGGCCGGAACGGTCGGGATCCATGGCCGGGGTCCCGGTTCCGAGCAAGATGACTTGTGTTGCCGCGGAAATAGACGAGCACCAAATTACTACCGTCGCAAGAAGTTTGAGCGCTGCGCTCGACATTCTGATCACTCGCAACATTATCCTACGACGCCCCGGTGTGTCAGTATGGTGGTGTCTATGACGCCACAAGGACAGCCGAAATTTCAGTTGGTGAATACGCCGGAGTACCGGGAAAGTTACGCCAACAGCGTGCAGATTCGAGTGAACCTCTGGGACTTCTTCCTGATGTTCGGCACCGTGAATCAGACCTCGCCCGACAACGTTGTGATCCACAACTTCCAAGGTGTCTATCTCAGCCCGCAGCAGGCCAAGGCTTTGCTCAATGTCCTGAACCAAAACATTTCCCAATACGAGGCGACCTTCGGCGAGATCAAGCTGGAGCCTCATAGCACCGGCCAAGCCAGCGCAATTCAGTAATGACGGCGCCCTCCGAGGCTGGACTGAAAAGAGAGCGCGGCGTCCGGCCGGATACCTACCTGTTCTTCCTGCTGTCGTTCACGCTGGTTGTCTTCCTCACGCACGTCCCGTATTTCGGCCTGCCCTATTTCTGGGATGAGCTGGGCCAGTTCGTGCCCGCAGCGCTCGACATCTACCACGACGGAGCGTGGATTCCACATTCCACGGTTCCGAACGCCCACGCTCCCGGCGTGATGGCTTATCTGGCGGCGGTGTGGGACATCTTCGGCTACTCGATCCCGGCCACTCGTGCTGCGATGCTGCTCCTGGCAAGTTCCGCCTCGTTTTTCACCTTTCTCCTAGCGATCCAGTTGTGCCGTGGATTGCACGGTGCGCCGGCCTTCGCACCGGTCCTGTTGCTGCTGATCGATCCGTTGTTCTACACGCAGGCCATGATGGCGCAACTGGATATGCCAGCCATGCTTTTCACAGTCCTCGCGCTGATGCTGTTCTTGCAGGACCGGCATCCGGCCGCGGCACTGGCTTGTACAGCGCTGGTTCTTTCGAAAGAGACTGGCGCGCTATTGCCGTTGGTTTTGGTCCTGGTGCTACTGGCTGATCCGCCGCGAAGTAAATTCGCCGCTTACTACATCGCCCCTTTCGCAGTGCTGGCGGTCTGGTTTTTTGTCTTGTGGCGCGCCACCGGCCACCTCTTCGGCGACGCCGGATTCACGTACTACAATCTTGGTTACGCGCTCAATCCGGTCCGCGCCTCGCTGTGCTTGCTGCGGCGCATTTACTATTTGTTCCTGGCCGATTTCCGTTGGGTGGGAACGATTGCCATCGCGCTCGCGTGGAAGAGAACTCGGGTCTATTCCAATCGCGCTTGGCGGATCACGTGGCTGTTTATCGGCGCTCACGTGCTGATGGTCAGTGTGCTGGGCGGCGCGGAGCTGGAGCGCTACCTTCTTCCAGTCTTGCCTCTGGTCTACATCGCGATGGGCGCCGGATGGAGCGTGCTGCGGCCGATGTGGCGCAGTACGAGCATCGCGGTGGTCGCGGCCGGGCTGCTCGCTGGACTGATTTTCAACCCTCCATTCCCATTTCCCTTCGAAAACAATCTTGCGATGGTCGATTTCGTCGAGCTGCAACGAACCGCGGCGCAGTTCATCGAGAAAACTTATCCAACCCGCCGCATCTATACTGCCTGGCCGCTTACGCAGGCGCTACGTAATCCCGCATTTGGATACGTGAATGCCAAGCTGTCACCCTCCGAAACGGGCGATCTGCGGTATTCAACGCTGCGCGCTATCGAACCCAAAGACGTCGATGTATTAGTGCTGTATTCGCGGACCTGGGAGCCGGAATGGGGCGTATTGCGATTCGGAGCCGTCGAGCGATTCCTGCATCGCTTTTACGAATACGAACCGCAGATGAATACGGCGCAGGTGCGCGAGCACTTCGGATTGATCCCGATCCAGCGCTGGATGCGGCGGGGCCAATGGGTCGAGATATATTCCCGAGCTCCTATTTGAGCGCGAAGGTGATGATCGAGTCGCCGGCGGCGATTGCGATGTACTGCTTTCCGTCTACGGCGTAGCTAATGGGCGGCGCGTGGATCGACGCCCCGGTCTGGAATTTCCATAGCACTTTGCCAGTGCGGTCGTCGAACGCGATCAGGTAGCCCTGCGGATCGCCCGTGAATACCAAGCCGCCCGCGGTCGCGAGCAGTCCGGCCGATGGAGTAGTGACCATGTCGAAGCGCCACTTGGTTTGGGCCGTGGTGGGATCGACGGCGAGAATCGCGCCCGTCCCATGCGTGCCCGGCGGACCTTCCACGTTGCTGGCCTGATACCACTGGCCGGGGGTGAAATCCTGCTTGCTTTTGTAAAACAAATGGCAATTTTCGCTGGAGCTGAAATAGTATAAGCCGCTTCGCGGACTGTAAGTCGTGGCTTGCCAATTGTGGCCGCCGCCCAGACCCGGACAAGCGAACTTGCCCTCTTCGGTGGGCTCTTGACCGGCAATCAGAATCGGGCGTCCATCCGGACCGATTCCATCCGCCCAGGTCACTTTCGTATACGCCCTGGCCTTGAGGACCTTCCCGTTCGTGCGATCGAGCGTGTAGAAAAATCCATTGCGATTGGCCTGGATCAGGGCTTTCACCTTGCGGCCATCGACCGTGAGATCCACCGGCAGAAGATCGCTGATCGCGTCCCAATCGTGCACATCGTGCGGCGTGAACTGGTAAAACCATTTCAGCTTTCCGGTGTCGGCATCCAGCGCGACCACGCTGCAGGAATAAAGGTTATCGCCGCGCCGGACATCGCCGTCCATATCGGGTCCGGGATTTCCAGTGCCCCAGTAAACCAGGTTCAGTTCGGGATCGTAGCTTCCGGTGATCCAGGTGGATGCGCCGCCGCGCTTCCAGGAATCGCCCGACCAACTTTCGCCGCCCGGCTCGCCTTGGCCCGCGACGGTGTTGAAGCGCCAGACGCGCTTGCCGGTTTCCGCGTCGTAAGCGTCGACGAAGCCGCGCGTGCCGAATTCGGCCCCGGCGATTCCCGTCAAGACCAGATTCTTAACCACCAGCGGCGCAGCGGTGGCGCTATAGCCCTGCTTGTAATCGGCCAGGGGCGTTTCCCAGAGAGTGGCGCCGGATTTTATGTCGAGCGCGACCAGCGTCCCCTCGATATTCACGCGGAATAGCTTGTCGCCTTGCACCGCGAAGCCGCGATTCACTTCTCCGCAGCACAGATCGAGCGGCCCCGGCGGAGTTTTGTGAACGTGCCACACCGGCCGGCCGGTAATAGCGTCCAAAGCCCAGGAGTTGTTCGATGGGCCGGCGACGAACATCATCCCATCGAAGACCAGCGGCGTTGTTTCCGATCCCCCGACGCCGGTCTGATAAATCCATTTGGGGGCGAGGCTCGCCACCGTACGAGTGTCGATCTGCGTGAGGTCGCTGTAGCGCCAGCCTTGCGGGTTCTGGCCATAGGTCCGCCATTCGCCCAAATTGGTCTGCGCGTTGACAAGCAGCGCCGCCCCAAGCAGCCATGCGATCACGGTGAGTCTCATCGTTGTCCTCCTAAACTGGCCAGATAAGCGACCAGGTCGTCCATTTCTTTGGCGCTGAACATCTTGCTATAAGTGGCCGGCATCAAGGATCGGTCCTCGCGCTGGATGGATGTCACTTCGTCCTTCTGAAACGAATAGTAGCGGCCGGAGAGATCCATCAAGCGGGCCGAGAAATTATCTAATCCTTTGTCTAGGCCAGTGATCTTTTTGCCGTCGTGAGTGACCACTGTGATGGTGTCGAAACCGGGGGTGATTTCCGTGTTGGGAGAAACCACCGATTCGCGCAGGTATGTCACGCTGCGCTGCCGGCCGGCGCGAGTCAGGTTCGGTCCTAGGCCGCTGCCGCGCGCGCCCACTCGATGACATTGGCCGCAGTTCCCTTTTTCCCAGAACAGCTTTTCGCCCGCGGCCGGATCGCCTGTCATGGGTGCGCTTTCGTGAGGCGTGAGCGAGCGAACATACGAGACCAACCGCCAGCGCTGCTCATCTTCCATCCTTCCGCCGAAGGCCGGCATTTCGCTGCCCGGCACTCCGTCCGAGACCACACGAAACAGGTCGGCATCTGTGTCGCCGGTCGCAAATGTGCCACGCGTCAAGTCGGGACCGTTACGTCCGCCGGTGGCATGCAGGCCATGACATCCGGCGCAGGACATCCGGAACTGCACGCGGCCTAATTCGATGGCCTGGGCGTCGCCCGCATAAGGATTTTTGGGCGCTGGGCGCTGCTGAGCGAGGCAGCAGCCTGCCAGCGTGAGAATGGTCAGGAGTTTTAGCTGCACGAAGGAAGCATACGCATAGAGGGGGCGGGGTGTCAATGTTATCGTCACTTCGAAATCGGCGCGCGCCGGCGGAGTTCGTCGAAGAAGTTCAGCAGGAAGGTCATGTGGACGTCCTCCTTCTCCTCCGCCGGCGCCGATGGGCGCGAGGATCTCATAGGGTCCCAAACGAGTCCCGACGCCCAGAGACATGTTGTTGAACAATCTTACTTCATGTGGTGTTAATTACCATTCGGTGAAGTAGGTACAAAAACCGATGAGGTCGTACCGCGACCGCTTTAATACCTCAAGTTCTAGCAAACTGCTGCCGAACTGAACGCAGGTTCAAGACACTAATGAAACAATCATCTGCAATCGTGCTCCTAAGCACTGCACTGTTGTTCGTAAGCTCCGCAGCGGCACAGTCGACCTGCTCTCCTTCGAACAACATCTCTAATTTCAACGGCACGCCGATCGAGTCGGGCAATTTCATTTGGTTTAACGCCAACTTCACCGCCAGCGGAATTCCGAGTACCGGCGCGACGATCACTTTCACAGCTTCGACCGTTACCTTCACGGCCGATCAGCCCTACACGGTTAATGTGCCAAATGCGCAGATTACCTTCAGTCCCACCGCAATGTGCGCCGTCACTTGGTTCGACACGGGTTCGAACACCTGGACGACCACAGTTCCTCTGGCCGGAAGCGACGAGATTTTTCTCACCGGACTGGCTTTCCCCGTGCCGTCGGGCTTTTCTCAGGTGAACGGGCCGGTGACTTGGCAAGGAACCTTCTCCGCGGACACAGCGGGCATCTCCGTAGGCTGGAAGTGGGGCGCAGCCGTCTACAAGGTTTTCAGCACGGTTTACTGCGTTCTTAACGTCAAACCAGCGCACAACAACACCTGCATGTACCAGAACTCAGATCATGCCGGCACTCCGGAGGGCGTCGATCCGCATAGCGGCCGGCCGTTCAAAGATTTTGTTACCGGCGGCGCCAGAGGCGGCGGGGGATCGAACTGGACCGGGTCATGGAGCGGAACCGTGGGTGTCAGTGTCTGCGGCGGGGGCGGCGTCGTCGGCGGGCCAGCGTAACGATCGGCGCGAAGGGCGCGCCCTGTTGTGCTGAGCTGCTTCGAATTTTGTCGTCCTCTGTGGCGTCAGTCTAGGCTGCGTGAGTGATCTTTCGACGCAATAAAACGGCCGCGCCGATCACGATCAACGCTATGAGAGATACGCCCCCGCAGGTTCAGGAACCCCCGACAATTGACCAGAGTCCTGGCCAGCATGCGCGAACGAAGCAGTTCTGACCTCAAACAACTCGCCGTTTGAGAGTCCAATCTCACCTGCACCCTCACTCCAGACGATCATCCGCGGAGTGGCGAGGCCATTCGGACCAGTGCCCACTAATCCGTCGACTGTGCAGGTGGTCTGGTCGAAGGGTGTCTGGCTGGCCGACCAACCGCTGACTTGGCATTGAATGTTAGCATTGCTGGCTAAGCTTCCAGCGAAAACTAAAGTCAGGCTCGTGAGACTACCCAAATCGTTCTTCACGAGGAAACTCGGGGTATCATTAGCTCCAATGACGAGAGGCGTGGAACCGTCGAGGACCTGTGATAACAGGAAAGGACTCGCCCCGCCTAAGCAGACCACGCCACTCGGGCCTGAACCGCAGTTGCTGGTACTCGTTTGCGAACCGTCAATCGCGACTATGTCAGCAGCAGCATAGTCAGCAAAAACTAGTCCTAGAAACAATGTGAAAATCATCGTTCTGCGCCGATATCTGGTTTCCATCGTGCCTCCGTGCGGGTACAACAACGCACGAGTAGCGTAGCAGCTATTCGTTGCCCCCACAAGACTTCCAGTACTAGTTTAAGTACTATTGTCGCGAACGACAATTTCCTCTAACGCCATGTTGGACGGAACAACCAAGGCATGCAAAACATCTTTGGTACCGCCGCGTTCGAACCGTTCTACTCCAGAGCGAACGCGTTGATACCTGAGCTGACTATCACCACGTACTGCTTGCCGTTGCGTCCCTGGTAAGTCATCGGGTTGGTGTGACCTTCGGCATCCAGCTTAATTTCCCAAAGCTGCTTCCCTGTGCGCGAATCGAACGCGCGGAATCGTTTGTCGATCGTGCCGGCAATGAACACCAGTCCTCCAGCCGTCGCGATGGGCCCGCCTTGTCCGAACGAGCCGGTATTATGAACGCCCTTGGCTTCCATCTCATCGCTGGTTCCGAGAGGTATGCGCCACGCGATATCGCCAGTGTTGGCGTTGACCGCCATCAATTCCGCCCAGGGTGGCTGCTGGCAGGGCAACTGCGTGGCGGGATCCCAGAAGCGGCTGTAAAACGACCCACGGCCCAGCGGGCTGAAGCGCCGGTAGGCCACCTGATCGCCGTCCTTCGTTTTGTCCAGGCGACCCAAACCACCGACATTGCGTGAATTGACGAACACGTAACCGAGGCCGGGATCTACTGCGACGCCACCATAATTTGGTCCGCCCTGCTGGCCGGGAAAGATGACCCTAATCTCCTTGCTGCTATAAGGCGTGTACGCGCCCTCGTTGTGAACGCCGCCGATCTTCTCTACCAATTCGCGGCAGTACTTTTCGTGCTCCGGTTCGCCGGTGAAGATCTCATCGGGCTTCATGCCCATGCGCGCGAGCGGCGGAGGCTTCAGCGGAAACGGCTGCGTGGGCCAGGACTGCTCGCCCGGCACGTCACTCTGTGGAACGGCGCGCTCTTCCACCGGGTAAACGGACTTGCCGGTCTCGCGATCCAGGAAAAACATCAACCCCGGCTTTGAGACCGCGACCACCACCGGGATTTTCTTGCCATCGCGAACCAGGTCCATCAGCGCCGGCGCGGCTTCGGCGTCGTAGTCCCACATATCGTGATGCGTTAGCTGAAAATACCAGCGTATCTTCCCGGTGTTGGCATCCAGCGCCACGATCGAAGAGGAGTACAGGTTCTGGCCGTGCCGCGCTCCGCCGTAATATTGCGACGCCGGCTGCCCGACCGGCAGGAAAATCAAGCTGCGCTCGGCATCCACTGTTGCAGCGCCCCAATTGGCGGGCGATCCAGCGCTGACCCAGTTGTTCTCAGGCCAAGTGTCGTAGCCAGGTTCGCTGGGATGAGGGAGGGTGTGGAACGTCCAGCCCAGCTTGCCGGTGCGGAGATCCCAGGCGCGCACATCCATGGCCGGCCCGTCAGGATTCTCTTCCTGACCCTGCGCTCCGGTAATGATTAGGTTGCGGTAAATGGCTCCCGGCGAGCTCATGTGATAAGGCGCATTTGGAAATTTGTCCGCGACCCCGGGCCGCAGATCCAGCGTGCCTTCTGAGCCGAAGCCCGGCACCAGCCGGCCTGTTTTGGCGTTGAGTGCGATCAGCGTTCCGTCGGTGAGCCCAGCCAGAATCTGCGGCGGATTTTCTTTGTCGCCCGCCCAGTATGTAACGCCGCGCAGCGGTGCGCCGGCCTTCCCCAGATCGTATTTCCAGATTTCCTTTCCGGTTTCTGGCTCCAGCGCAACGATGCTGCGATGGACGGTGGGCGTGTACAGAACGCCGCCAACCATAATGGGCACGGCCTCGGTGGACGTCATGGCTCGGGTCGTGGGGTTGAGATCGATGCCGGCTGGATCGATGCCATACTGCCAGGCCAGTTTGAGCTTCGAAACATTCTTGGTGTCGATCTGTTTCAGCGTCGAATACCGCTGGCCGCTTTGGTCGTGGCCATAGGACGGCCAGTCCCCTTGTCCGTAAATCACCGGAGCGACGCCGCTCAGCAACAGGATGATTCCGAAGATTCTCATCGCTAGCTCCTGACTCGTATTTACTTGAATACGATTCGGTCCTTACGATCCTCCAACATTTTCGCATCCAGGCCCGGGACTTTCTTCAGACCTTCCAGGTCCTTGAACTCGCCGTTGGCGGCGCGGTATCGAACAATCGCAGCCGATTGCTCAGCCGAAATCCCGAGTCCATCTTCAATCTCTTTGGCCGCGGCCCTGTTGACGTTCACCACGCCGAAGTACTTCGCCAGATAATCGATAATGGCGTCGAACTCCTGATCGCTGGCACGCGCGCCGCGATTCACCATGGTGGCGATTACGGTCTGCCAACCAGCCTTGTCGTGCCTTTCTCCGATGGCGGTGTCCACGTCGTGGCAGCCGCCGCAAACGTTCTCGACGGTCTTTTTTGCCGGCGCTTCGGGCAACGGATCCTGTGCGCTCGAAATCATGGCAAAGCACAGCAGTACTAGGACAGCTCCACGAACAATCATAGGTCGTTGAACGATTTTAACGCAGTGGCAGACCACTCCATGGCGGTCGTCGCTCGGAAAACCGTTCGCTACTTTCTCGGGTAGGAAAATTCGCCGGACGGATCTTTCTCCTTCAATGCCTTTACCTGCCCGTTCTCCATCACGAATTCAAATACCAGATCGGAAAACTGCGGGATGCGGAACCTCATCCCTTTGGTATGGGTCAGCGAATAAGGCGGTGATCCGGGCAACAATCCGTTTATGCTCCAGTATCACGATCGCGAATGGGGTGTGCCAGTCCACGATGACCGAAAACACTTCGAGTTTCTGGTGCTCGAAGCGGCGCAGGCCGGACTCAGTTGGTCGATCGTGCTCAAAAAATGCGAAGGGTATCGCCGTGCCTTTAGCGAGTTCGATACCGAGAAAGTGGCGCGATATACGGAGAAACAAATCCAGAAGCTCACATTAGATCCGGCGATCATTCGGAACCGCATGAAAATCGAAGCTGCGGTACGCAACGCGCGGGCGCTTCTCGCAATTCAGGAAGAGATGGGAAGTTTTGACGCTTATTGCTGGCGGTTCGTCGATGGAAGGCCCAAACTCAACCGGTGGAAGGCAATGCGGGAGATTCCGGCGACCTCACCTGAATCGGACGCATTTAGCAAGGATCTCAAACGGCGGGGATTCAGCTTCGTTGGTTCGACCGTCGTTTATGCGCATATGCAGGCGGTCGGCATGGTGAACGATCACCTCATCGACTGTTTCCGATATCGAGAGGTTCGGGGCTGGACATACGTAATGAGGTGTCCGCTCGGTAGCCTTGCGCAACCCTGGCGCTAGGTCTTTGACCGCCTGAAAGAGTTATTCATGTAGCGGAACTTGACACGCGCGTTCTCGCGGGTGAACCGCCAGTTGATTTTGACGCGGTCCCGGTTGATCTGGCGGTTCCAGGCTCGCGATTCC
>Ga0185299_10002859_pt1 | contig 24968 bp, 15 predicted proteins | sample PaiPotPPA55metaG_FD_128002 | JGI IMG/M metagenome (GOLD analysis project Ga0185299, IMG submission 128002) | Iron sulfur acid spring bacterial and archeal communities from Banff, Canada, to study Microbial Dark Matter (Phase II) - Paint Pots PPA... ...
TTTTCTATTCAAATCAAATCTTTTCTGCTCAACCTTTGTGAGAAATCCGGGCTAGCTTGCCTTCGGGGAGAGCGAGAAAATCGTAGTAGTCGCCGCCGACACCGAGGGCGGTGCGGCAGCGGCCAAAGTAATCGAGGCCGTCGATTTCCGGGAGCCTCTGAGGGAACAGGCGCTCTTGAACTTCGCGGGCGATTTCGATTTCGCGGTTTAACTTTTCGCGGCGGCCAATTTCCACGGCGATGGCGGAGGTTAGCTCGGCGTTGGAGAGAGCGAGAGCGGTTTGCGAGGCGACGGATTTCAGGAGCCGCAGATCCGTGCTGGAATACGGAGCTTCGGAGCGCTTTTCGCCGAGGCTGATGATGCCAAGGAGATTCTGCTTAGACATGAGCGGGAGCAATAATTGCGACTGGAGGGAGACAAGGTTGCGACGTTCAGCTTCCGACAGCGCCGAGCTGTTGACCCAGGAGTTCTCGTCGTCGAAGTACACGCGCTCGGGGCCGGCTTCTCGTTTGAGGCGTTGAACCGTGGCGCCGGAATCGGGCAACGCGGCCTCCACAGGAGCGGGGAATCCGAGTGCAAACGCGGGACGGTAGAAGCCGGCCTCTTCGAGGAGCACGGCGACGCGCGGGATATGGAGAGATTCGGCGATGCGGGTTGCGACTCGTTCGAGGAGCGGGCGTTTCTCGATGATGGAGCGCACTTCGTCGCTGAGGCCTTCGAGAATTTGCTCGGCATTATAGGCGTCGCGGAAGAAGCGGCGGTCGGTCCACTTACGGACACGTAAGGCCCCCTTGCGCAGCGAGATAATCAGCGCGATGGTCAAAATGAGGGTGGCGAGCTTCTGTGCGCGGCTGCGGGTGGGATCGTTTCCTAGTGTGAGCGCGCCCCAGATAACGGCGGAGATTAGGCACACTTGCAGCACGCGAATTCCGCCCGTGGCGAAGGCGTATTGCAGTCCCTGGCGGATGACGACGCGGACATCCATCGCGCGGCGTACCACGATGACGTACGCCAGCGTAATGGGAAAGAGAAGCATCATGGAAAGCCCGGTCAGAACAAACCATTCCGGAAAGATTTGTTCGAGTTGGCCACCCTTTATGCCTTGCGTTACGAAAAGGACGCACCCGGGGGTCATGCTTATGGTTGAACCGGCGTAGAGCAATCGCAAGCGGCGCTTGGCGTCCGGCGTGACGGCTTGGCCCATCTTGGCGGAGATGCAAATAAAAAAGCCGGCAGTGGCGGCAAAACTGAGGACGAATTGAAGCTTGCCGAGACGCTCCAAAATCGCTGCAAGGGAAGCTACGGAGGCAAAGCTTTCAAGCTCGCCGATCCTTACGATAACGTTCAAAATGCAAAAGGCGATCAGCAGGGAAATGACTATGCGCTTTAACCAGGTCCACCAGACTGGACCCTTGCCTGGGAAAGGTTCGGGGAAGTACACGCCGAAGAGGAGCATAAAAATTGGCCAGGCGTTACTGATTGCAACGCGATATGCCTCCGCAAGGTCACGGACGACTGGTCCCCAACTTTCCGCTTGGGAGCTGTAAAAGACGGAAAAAAACAGCATGATGAGGCAAAGAAACCACGCGGAAGGATCGCGTGGACGCACCGCCGCGACCCAGAATCCGACAAGGATGCAAAACGCCGGCATCACGAGCTTCAGTGCCAAAACTGAGACGGTGGCCCAGGAGATAGGGGGAGACGTGACTTGGCTCAAGGGGATAGTCGCCGGGTGTGGCCTCGTGTCGCCGGGAGTTAAAACATCGAAGGTGAGGGTCTCACCGGGCCTAGACTTGCGAATTGCTTCACCGAAAACAGCAAGTCCCTTAAGCGGTTGCCCGTTGACAGCAAGCAGGACGTCGTTCTCTCTTACGCCGGCTTGCCACGCAGCTTGGTTCACAAATTGGACGACAGGCCGGCCATTTACATAATTAGTGTAGAACGGATAATTGGCCACGCGGATGTGAAAGTAATCGGGGAACGCATACAAGGTGGAACCGACCTGATAGCTCACAGCCGCCGCAAAAAAAACTGCGAGGCAGACATATTGGAGGATAGGAGGATTCTTTGCGCGCATGTCCGGCGGCTCACGAAGCCGCAATTCGTGCTAAGGAAGGTAACACTCCCTGCCGTTGACTTGGAAGATTCAGTTTCGCCAGCGCCAGAGCCGGAAGCTGTAAGATTGGCCGCTACGGCGCGAGAGCACCTGGCAATTCTGAGAAAGATGCCACCCCAAAGGGCTTTCCGTTGATTGCGCGCAAGGCCAGGACGGCCGATGCTGGCAAGTAGAGTCATCCGCTGACACAACCGCGACTTGCCTGTGGGTAGATCGTCCGGAGCTAGCTAGACGGAGGGATCAGCGTCAGCCTGTACTTGGCTGCGGCGGAAGCGGAACCAGAGGTAGAGGGCGGCGAAGGCGAAGAAGGCGCCGATGGAATCGAGCAGGGAATCGTAGGGCGAGGCGGTGCGGCTGACGACGAAGGCTTGATGGATTTCGTCCATGATGGAATAGCCTGCGGCTACGGAGAGGGCGGAGATGCCCCAGGTCCAGCGCCAGCCTTTGCGATCGCCGCGGACGCCGCGGTAGATCAGAAGGCAAAAAATAAAATACTCTGTGAAGTGGGCGCATTTGCGGATGATGTGGTGGATGAAATTGAATTGGTCTTCCGGGAGATGCGGAAAGAGCCATTTCACGAAGAATGAGAGAACTGTTGCGGTGTGGTCGGAAGAGAAGGAGTCGGTCGAGAGCGTGAAGATGACGCAGGCCCAGGCGATGGCGGGCCACCAGGCGCGAAGCCATGAGGGGATGAGCAGCTTGTGGAGGCGGGGCTGCATTTCCGGCAACTGCGGTGCGGGACGGGGATTACGCCAGGGTTGTGGGTCAGACAAGTCTAGTCTCCGGTTATGTTTTCCAGTTTAGCTGATTGGCTATTATTTTTCCGAGACGAGTTGGTCGCGGTGAGAAGAATAGTCTACAGCCGCAAGAGCGGGAGCGGGGCTCCCGCACTCCATGTTCATTCCATTCGATAGTTCGGTGCTTCGCGAGTGATGATGACGTCGTGGACGTGGCTTTCGCGCAGGCCGGCGGCGGTGATGCGCACGAAGCGGGCTTTCTCGGTGAGTTCTCTGAGCGTGGGCGCGCCTACGTAGCCCATGCCGCTCTTGAGGCCGCCAACGAGCTGGTCGGTGAGAGCGCCGAGCGAACCCTTGTACGGGACGCGGCCTTCTACCCCTTCGGGTACGGACTTTCCGCGCTCTTCCATGTCCTGGACGGTGGCGTAGCGATCGGAACCTGCGTCCATGGCACCCATCGAACCCATCCCGCGATAGGACTTAAAGGTGCGGCCTTGGTAGAGAATTGTTTCGCCGGGAGCTTCTTCGGTACCGGCGAAGAGGCCGCCGATCATGACGCAGGAAGCGCCTGCGGCGATGGCTTTGGTGATGTCGCCGGAATACTTGATGCCGCCATCAGCGATGATGGGGATGGCGGTGCCTTGGGCGGCGCGCGCGGATTCCATGATGGCGGTGATCTGAGGCACGCCGGCGCCGGTGACCACGCGAGTGGTGCAAATCGAGCCGGGACCGATGCCGACCTTTAGACCGTCGATGCCGAGGGCGATCAGATCTTTTGCTGCTTCGAAGGTGGCGACATTTCCGGCGATGATCTGCACTTCGGGAAGCCGCTGGCGAATGGTTTTGATGGCCTCCATCACACGGGTGGTGTGGCCGTGGGCGGTATCGATGGCGAGGACATCGGCTTTGGCCTTTGACATTTCTACCGCGCGCTCGAGGTAATCGCCTGTGGCGCCAACGGCTGCGCCCACTCGCAGGCGGCCTTGTTCATCTTTGGTGGCGCGCGGATATGCGCGTTTTTTCTGGATGTCTTTGACGGTGATGAGGCCTTTGAGGTTGTAATCCTGATCGACCACCAGGAGCTTTTCGATGCGGTGCTTCTGCAAGATGCGTTCGGCTTCTTCGAGCGTGGTGCCGACGGCCACGGTGACGAGATTTTCCTTGGTCATCACCGAGCCGACGAGCTGGGAATGATTTTTTTCAAAGCGGAGATCGCGGTTGGTGAGGATTCCGGTGAGGCGGGAGCCGCGAGTGACGGGCAGGCCGGAGATGCGGTATTTGGTCATGATTTCGAGGGCCTGCCGGAGGGTGATGTCCGGGGAGATGGTGACGGGGTCGACGATCATGCCGCTTTCGGAGCGTTTTACGCGGTCAACCTCTTCGCCCTGGCGGTCGATGGGCATGTTGCGGTGCACGAGGCCAATGCCGCCCTGGCGAGCGATGGCGATGGCCAGACGCGATTCGGTTACGGTGTCCATGGCGGCGGAGGCAAGCGGGATATCCAGGGATAGCTTGCGGGTAAAGCAGGTGCGTGTATCGACTTCGGCAGGGAGCACGGAAGATTTGCCGGGCAAGAGAAGCACGTCGTCGAAAGTAAGACCCTCAGGAATCGGACCTTCAATCATTACAACCTCGTTTCTGAAAATTAGCGACCTAAAACAGCGCAGCCCAGCGGGTGCCCGCTGGGCCGGAAGATGAATTCATCAGATTGCAAAAATAAATCACTTGAAACTTCTATTCTAGGGGGCAATGGGATTGGGGTCAAGTTAACTGCTCTGTTCGACAGTCGATATCCAGATTGCACAACTCAGGCCGGAACTGGCTTACGGTGCTTCTTGAGGCTCTCGATATAGCCGCAGATTGCGTCTTTGGACATGCTCTTGGCTTCGGAATGCGTTCTGCCGTAAGTCACACAGCCCGGCAGGATTGGCACAAGGGCAGTAAAACCACCCTCTGGTTCGGGCCGAAGTACGACATTGAAATGGGCACGTGATTTTTTCATTTGAAAGGCATATTAGGTGAAGGGTCTGAAGGGGTCAACCTCCGTCAAGCCTGACCGCGCTTAGTCGGATATGTTTTTAGCGACTTGCGTGTTGGACACCTTGTTTAGATATTCGAGCAGTTGGGCTTTTTTGGTCGAATTTTTCTCGTTGGCGATTATGTTTTGGAGGATAGGGATGAGAAAGCGGCCGTAGTGATTGAGGGTTGTGCGGTCGTGCAATTCCATAGCTTGCTCGATGGCTCTTTGGGTTGCGGGGGTTATGAGTTCGAGGCGGCCGACGAAGACGCGCACGGTTTTTGCGGGAGCGGGGTCGATCGAGAGCGGCAGAACGCTGTCCACGAATTGGCGCGGGACGATGTAGAGCAGGCGGCTGCCTGCGTAGCCGGTGGCTTGCTTGACCTGTAGCGCTGCACTACAGTGAATTCATGACTTTGGAGATGGAGAAATTTGAGCCGCATGCGCTGCTGAAGAACGGGCACGCCATGACGATTGCGTCGGCGTTTGTGCGCAGGCGGTTTGACCTGCCACCAGCGGAAGAGCGGCTGTTTCAAGTGGATGCGGAATCGCGGATTCTTGGGAAGTGCCATTGGCAGCCGGGGAAGCGGCGCGATGCTCCGGTGATAGTGATTGTGCATGGGCTGGAAGGGTCGAGTGATTCGAACTACGTCTGCGGCATCGCAGAAAAGGCGTTCCGAGCCGGTTTTCACGCGGTGCGGTTGAACCAGCGGAATTGCGGCGGGACGGAGAGGCTGACGCCGACGCTTTATAACTCCGGGATGAGCGGGGATTACCGGGCAGTGCTCGAAGAGTTGTCCAATGGCGACGGATTCGAGCAGGTTTTCTTCGCAGGGTACTCGATGGGTGGCAATTTAGTGACGAAAATGGCGGGCGAGTTTGGGAGTGCAACTCCAAAAGCGCTGCGCGGAGTCTGCGTGGTATGTCCGGCGATGGATCTTGGGGCGTGCGCCGATGCGTTGCAAAGACGCGACAATTTTTTCTACCAGCGGCATTTTGTAAAAGGGTTGATGGCCCGGTACGCACGAAAGGCCGAGCTGTTCCCGGAGCGTTATCCGAAGAATGGGTTCGCAGCGGTGCGCTCGGTACGGGAGTTCGACGACAAGATTACGGCCCCGCATTTCGGCTATCGAGACGCGCAGGATTATTACGATGCGGTGGGGGCGAAGAAGGTCGTTGCGCAAGTGCGCGTGCCGATGCTGATGATCACGGCGCAGGATGATCCTTTTGTGCCGTACGAGTTGTTTGTGCGCTCAAATCCGGGGCAGAACCCAGCGATTAAATTCGTTACGCCGGAACATGGCGGACATTGCGGCTTCATTTCGAAGCGAAGCGGCGCAGAGCGATTCTGGGCGGAGCAGAGAATCGTTGAGTTTTGCGATGCGATTCTGGGCGCGTGAAATCAGCCCATCGGCTTTTCGAGCGACACCGCGAAATTTTGCGTCAAAAGTTGCGCGGAGCCGTCGGGCATGATGACCATGTCGTCTTCGCAGCGGATGCCGAACTCGCCGGGAACGTAGATGCCCGGTTCATTCGAAAAGGTCATGCCAGGTTCGAGAACGGTCTTGCTGCCGCGGACTAGATAAGGATGCTCATGGCCGTCGAGGCCAATGCCGTGGCCGAGGCGATGGGTAAAAAATTTGTAATCGGGACCGTATCCGCTGCCAGTGATTACAGCGCGAGCTGCGTCGTCAACAGTTCCGGATAATCTGCCGGCACGCGCGGCGTCCAATGCGGCATCTTGAGCTTTCCGCGTAAGTTCATAGGCTTTGGCGATTTTCTCCGAAGGCTTGCCGAGAATTCCCATACGTGTGACGTCGGAGGCATAGCCATCGACGCTGCAGCCGCCGTCGATCAAAACCACATCACCTTCTTTGAGTTTTTGCGGTTGCTTGGTGCCGTGCGGGAGAGCCGCTGAGGCTCCGAGAAGAACCAGCGCGCCCCCGCGCAACCCCATTTTCGAAAAGCCAGTCTCGACGAGATGAGCGATATCGTCTTGCGACATGCCTTCGCGCAAGGAAGCGAAGACCGGGCGGTACACATCGAACGTTGCTTCGCAGGCGAGGCGCATCAATTCGAGTTCATGCGGAGATTTGCGTGCACGGCAGGCGATGGTAATGGGATCAGCGGAGACGTATTCAAATCCCGGAGCAGCTGCGCGGAAGTGATCGGAGTAGGTGAAGTAGGCCGTTTCTTCGACACCGAGGCGGCCTGTGCGGACGCTTTGATCGGCCAGTGCGCCTGCAGCGAGCTTTGTGGGACTTTCGTCTTCCTGCCAGACGCGGATTTCGATGGGGAAACGCAATTGTTCGCGAAGACGGCCTTCCTCGAAGGCCGGGCAGACCAGAACAGGTTTACCTGCGCGAGGGAGGACGAGGCCGACGAGGCGCTCGCTCAAGCCCCAATGAATGCCGGTGAAATAGTAGAGCGAAGTTCCGGGAGCGAAGAAGAGAGCGTCAAAACTCGGCTTCAACTCGTTCATGAGCTGCTGCGCGCGAGTCAAACGGGCGCGGAATTCCTCCGCGGTGATGGGTTTCAGGCGGGCGCCGAGCGGCTTCAGGCTCGAGAAGTCCGCCGTGGGAGTGTCTTGCGCAGTTGTTGCGCCGGCCCTAGAGCCGGGCACAAACGCAAGAGAAGAAGCGGCAGCGGCGCTTTGCAGGAAGCGGCGGCGCGGAGTGCGTAGATTTGTGGGCATCGATGGTTTCTCCAGTGTGGAGGAGACGTTTAGCTGGCGGAGGCATGCGTTGTCAAGCAGGATGACCAAAAAATGCACCGGCAAGAGTAACAAAAGAAGAGCTTCGGGGAGAATCTCATGAAAAAACTACTCCATACGAACGGCCAGAATATTTTTCCCCTGAACTTTGAGTTCGATGCCGAGCGGGGGCCGCAAGTCCGATCCTTGCGCGATAGCACCACGCACCCAGACATTGCCGGGGAGATTTGTGAGCTTCGTCGGATCGTAAACCGTGCGATTGCAGGGGTTACCGACCATGGGATGTTTCGCGGCCTTGAAATCATAGTCAGTCTTCAGTCTCGCGAGGTCCGTTATGTATTCAAGCTGGCAATTTCCGTAAGGAGCATTCATCGAAAAGGCCCAATAACCGTTCACTTGGGAAGCAGAACTTGAAGGCAAACGAATGAGAAGCGCTGGCACGTTTTCTCCGGACAATGCATTGCGGAGGAAGAATTGTTTGAAGGACCAGGGTTGCGCCATCTCCGAGACACTGGCGATGCCGGGGTCCTGCTGTGTTGCGTGTGGGAGCGCGGCATTTGGATCAGGAGCAGGTGAAGGAACCTCAATCTGAGGAGGAGGTTCGGCGGGAGGCGCTTCCGAATGCCTGGGGCGCAGAATCCATCGCGCGCCAAAAAAAACCACCAGCAATATTGCGAGAAGCGTGCCTACCATGCGAATGGCAGGATTATTTAAGGGGTTGCGGCCGGCGCCGGACGCAGAAACTCCCGGTATTTGCGGCATCTCAGCCTTGTAGCGGTCAGGTGGGGACTGGTCCGACATATCGATTTGTCGTGCTCTTAAGATTCGCCGAAGGAGCACCCAGCACGCCGGCGCTTCCTACGCTGGAAGAGCGAAGGATTCATTACCCGGTAATTGTAGAGCAAGACACAACACCGGGCAACACAGAGTAGTCCGGAATGGGAGAAGACGCAACCATACTGGGCGGGCAGAGCGGCCAAGTTCTTGTCCTTCTTGCCAACATGCTGTTATTGAGAAGGTTACAATATATGCCGTGAGGCTTGTCTGTGGGGCGCGAGGGAACTAGTGTAGTAGGCAGCATGGGGAGGACCGGCTTCCTCGCCGAATAGAATGAGCCCCGAATCGCGTGGGGGCGCGCGGGCATTTGTCCGCAGCCTAAACATCTTACTGAAGTTCGCACGCCTCTATGAATTTGGCCACGTGCGGACTGCCGCGCAGTTTGAGACTGCGTGGAAAGAGCTCCGAGGCGCGCTCGATGAGAGCAGCGGAAGCGGGCTTTTGCTTGGAGCTTCGGGGAATCAGATTTTGCTGGACGGAGTGCCGCTCGGCGCATCCGCCGGTGAAAAAAGTTTCGCGCAAATGCTGATGAGCTCGGGGATTGCCAGCATCCACTTCTCTCCGACTTTGACGCAACCGCAATTCGCGCGGTTCGTGCGCGCTTTTCCAAGCGGCAATGCCAAGCCCTCCTCGCTCGCAGAACAATTGAAATCCGCACTCGCCGGTGAAACGAGCATCAAGGTCAACGAGATTCGCTATGTCGCGGAAGATTCTTCCGTGGCGGGAATCAAGATGGCCGCGCAATTGACAGCGAAAGCTCTCGGCGCCCAAGGTGACAAATTTAAGGATTTCTTTGAAGACCCTAACAAGCTGCTGCAAATGATTCTCGCTGCGGAAAGCTCGCGCGGGGGCGGTGGTGGCGGAGGAGGAGGTACCGGCCCTGGCTTCGGTCCCGGCGGTGGTGGCTCAGGCGGAGTGCCCGGCGGCGGGGGCACGGGTGCAGGAGGGGTTGGCTCCGGCGGAGGTTCAGGGACAGCGGGTCAATCGGGCAGCCTTTGGGAAAGTAGCGGTGGTTCCGGTGCCGGAGGAGGTTTGGGAACCGGTAGCGCCTCGGGTGGAGGTGCAGGCAGTGGGCCGGGCGGCGGATCCGGCGGACCGGGTAGTGGACCGGGCGGAAGTGGCGGCGGGGGTGGCGCTGGCACAGGGACCGGCGGCGGCTCCGGCTCTGGAGGCGGAGTTGGCATTGGCGGCGGCGGAACGGGGATTGGCGGAGGAAGCACTGGTGCCGGCGGCGGAGCTGGTGGTAGCGGTGGGGGCGGGGAAGCACCTGGAAAGTGGCTGACTGCCTCGGCGCTGCTTCGTGGCAGTGCTCTCGGGGGTGGCGGCTCGGCGGTCGGTGCGCCTGGCACGGGGTCCGGCAGCGGTGGCGGCGCTGGCTTCAGCGTGGCGGAAGATGATGTCCGTGCGATGCTGGGGCTCTTCGCTCAACTGGGGAAGTCGCGAAAAGATCCCGAAGCGAAAATGGACGTTCCAACGTTTCAATCGCGCTTGAGCGCGATGCCGGTGCGCGCGCAATTCACATTGCAGCAGGCACTGGCAGGCTTGGCGGCGCAAGCGCCCTCGGAAAAGGCTGACAAGCCCATGTTGTTGAAGTTGGCGGAGCATGTGGCGATACGTTTTGCGCTGGACAGCTACGAACGCGGCGAGCTGCGCGTGAACGCCGTGAAGCAGCTTCTGGATCGCATGAATTCAGAAATTGAAGCTCTGCGCAAGATTTTAGGTTCGCAAGAAGAAATGATGGCCCAAGCGGGGTTGTCCGTTCAGACCTACACGGAGCTGCTCGATCAGGAGTTTTGGGAACAGGTCCCGGAAGAGAACAAGAAGGAAGTGCTGACTTCGGATGAGGCCTGGTGCGTGCCGCCGCGCAACGTGCGAGCTTTTCTCGAGGATATGCTCCGGCGTGGTGAACTGAAAACCGTCAATGAGATTTTAATGAAGTACGCGGCGTGCATCGCGCTGGAAGCTCCAGAAGCGCGGCGCACCACGGCGATCGGGCTTTCCGATCTTGCCGAGCTGTATGGCAGCGGCGACGGCAGTGCGCTTATGGAGTGCATTCGCCGGCTGGGAAATCAGCTGGCCATTGAGCGGGAGCCGGAGCTGCAAACCTTGATAAGCGCGGCGTTCGTGCGCATGAGCCAGGAAGCCGCGTCAAAGCGCTGCTATCCAGCGATGCAGCAAGCGCTCGCTTCCCTGGACAGTATTGAACAGCAGCGGCCGGGATCGACACAAAGCCTCCGTCCGCGCATCGGCGCCGAAGAACGCTTGCCAGAGTTCATCGAAGAGGCGCTTCGCGCTGGGCACATTGCCGACGGCATGACGGAAATCCTGACCCTGATGCCAAAAGCAACACTGCAGTACGTGACAAGCCGATTCGGCCACTGCGGCTTCCGCGAAGACTGCGAAGTGCTTGGCCAAATCGTAAGAGATCTCGGGGAGGATTCCACCCAGCGGCTGCTCGAGGCTCTGCAAACGGCGCCTGCGCCAGAGGCCGCGGAGACCATAGGCTTGCTGAGCCATTTCGCACCCGACGCCGTGCAGAAAATTCTTCCAGTGCGCCTGAGCCAATGGCCGCGCCCCTCGCATGACCGCGCCGTGCGCCAGCTTTCCTCTGCTCCTCCCGAACAACGCGCCATTCTCCTGGTGTCGCTGTACGATTCGCTCGATGCGCTGATCCGTCCCCTGGCTATCGACGAAATGGGCATGAGCGGCCAGCCCGAATGCATCCCGAAGCTGGTGGAATTGGCGCAGAGTGATCACACGCCTCCCTTTCACCGGCTGAAAGCCCTGGAAGCGATAGGCCGCTTGCGTGCTTCCGCCGCCAGTCCCACGATCCAGCACATCATGGATGCGCGACAGGTGTGGCGCTGGGTTTACCCGGCAGAATTGCGAATCGCAGCCGCCCAGGCGTTGATGCGGATCGATCCCACGATGGCGCTGGAAAAACTCAACGCCAGCGGACTCGAACGCAAGGATTTGGCCTTGGAGCCAACGGATCCCGAGCCCAACTCCTCCGTGATGCGCCAGCGTCGTTACGCGCGCCTGAAGCTATCGAGAAATCTGATTGCGGCCACCACCAACTTACGCGAAAATTTCCGCTTGTCGATTCCGGAACTCAATCTGGGCGGAGGAATTGGTTCAGGCGAGCGCCATCTGGCGCCAGGTTCTCTCTTGTCGCTTAAGTTCTCGCACGGCGTGCGAAACATAAAAGCGCAGGCTATTGTGCGCGGCGCGCGTCCACAGGCGATGGCTTTTGAATTTGTAGACATGGACATGGAAGACCGCGCAAGATTGCGAAAAGTTTTGCTGGAGCTGGGCGGGATTCCCAATGTATCGGCCGTGACCAATCGCAGCAAGCGGCGTGGCCGCGTGGCGCTGAACAAGTAGTTCCCGCACGGACTTGACGGCGTGCGAGAGCACGCAACCCCACCCTTCCCAACCTGTCCTCGCCCGGAGCTAACCCGTCCCGGTGAGCAGGTAACACACCCGTCCTCATGGCGCTTGACACGAGCGACACATAGGACCTCTGTACCATTGCCGCGAACCGGGCATAACCCTACGGTACTAGATAGGTAGTCCTATCGAGGGACGAGCTGAGCGGCGAATGATTGCAGATACCAAGTCGACTTCAGGACGGGCCTTCGTAAGAAGCCTTAACATCCTCTTGAAGTTTGCCCGTTTGTACGGTTTTGAGCACGCCCGTACCGTGGAACAGTTGGATATTGCGTGGCACGAACTCCGATCAGCGATTCCCGCGGGAACAGATAACGGATTGATGCTTGGCGCCACTGGTTCCCAGTTGCTACTGGATGGCGTTCCTCTGGAAGGCGCTCCGGCTGAAAAACAATTTGCGCAGTTGCTCTCCGCCGCCGGACTGGCCAGCATTCAGTTTTTTCCCTCCGTCACGCAGGAAGAGATTGGCAGATTTGCCCGGGCATTTCCGACGGGCAAACCGAAACCCACCGAACTCGCCATCCAGCTAAAAGCCGCGCTCACCGGCGCCCAAGGCATTCGTTTGAATGAGGTGTGTTTCGTCGCAACGGATTCGCGCTTGAAGGATGCCAGCATGGCCGCGCAACTCGCGGCAGCTTCGCTCGGAGAAGACCAAAACGAATTCAAAAAGTGGCTGAATGATCCCCAGAAATTACTGGAACTGATTGCTGCCGCGCAAGGTTCGAGAGGGAGCGGCACGGTTGGCAGCGGCACTGGAACTGGCGGATCCGCTTATAGTGGCGGCGACGGGACTGGAAACGGCAGCGGTGGGGAAACTGGCGGAAACGCCGGCGCTACGGGCGAATTTGGTGTTACGGGATCAGGCGGCGGGACGCTTGTAGGTGGACCATTTGTGGCTGGAAGCGGCGTTGGTGAAGTAGGGGGAGTCGCTGGACAAGTTGGAGGTGTTCCCGGAGCGGGGCTTGGAGCAGGTTTGGGAGCAGGGCCGGGTGGCGTAGGTGGGGGGAGCGGGCCGTGGCGGGGAACCGGCCAGAGCGGCGGACCGAGTGAAGATGAAATCTATGGAATTTTGGGCGCGCTGACAAGTTTCGGCAATGTCGGCGCAGGCCAGGGTGGCGCCGCTGCGGCTGGTCAGTTCCAGGAGCAGATGTCTCAATTGCCAGGAACCGCGCAGGACACTCTAAAGAGAGCCATCGCCGGACTTGCAGCGCAAGCTCCCGAGGGCCAGCCGGATGAATCGGTGCTCGTAAAACTGGCCGAACATCTGGCGATTCGCTTTGCGCTGGAACGATTTGAAAGCGGCGAGGTTAAGGTCAACGCAGTGCGACAGATGCTCGACCGCATGAATTCGGAGATCGAAAATCTCCGCAAGATTCTGGGCGCGCACGAAGACAAGATGACGGACGCGGGAATGATGGTCGAGTCCCACCGCGAGATTCTCGACCGGCAGTTTTGGGCGGCGGTTCCGGAAAGCGGCAAGCAAGCCGTGCTGATGTCGGGAGACGCGTGGTGCATTCCGCCGAAAAACGTACAGTCTTACGTGGCCCACCTGATTGAGACCGGCGACGTCGCGCAAGCCATCAGCATTCTGCAGAACTACGCATCGTGCGCGGAGAGCGACGAGGCCGATGCGCGGAAAAAAACCGCGATGGGTTTGTCCGAAATGGCCGAGCTTTACGCCAAGGCCGATCCCAAGCTGCTCGGCGAGGCGCTGCGCCATTTGGGACTGCGGCTGAGCGTCGAGCAAGACGCCGATTTGCAGACGCTCGTGAGCGCTGCCTTCGTCAGGCTTAGCCAAGAGGCGGCCACCAGCCGGTGCTTCCCGGTGATGGAGCAGGCGCTCGATTTGATTTCCGGTGTAGAAGCGCAGCGGCCGGGTGTTGGGCGCAGCTTGCGCCCGAAGATGGGTATCGAAGAGCGCGTTCCGGAGTTTGTCGACGAGGCTCTGCGCACGCGGCAAGCAGCCGCCGGCATGACCAATGTTTTGAAAATGCTCCCGCAAACCGCGATGGAGCAGCTCTCCATGCGGTTTAACCGCTGCAGCCTGCGAGAAGATGCCGAGCATATCTCCAATCTGGCCGCAGATCTGGGCGAAGAAGGATTGCAATACTTGCGGAGCACAGTGAGAGGCGGCCCTATCACCGAAGCTGTCGAGATGACCGGGCTCTTGAGCAAGCTCGATCCGGAAGCTGTAGAAGTGTTTTTGCCATCGCGAATGAAGGATTTTCCCAGGACGTCGCAGGACCGCATCGTGCGGCAAGTTTCCGCTAGCGGCGCTCCGGGACGTTGCCGAATTCTTCTCGAGCTGCTCGATCATGTCGATCCATTGATCATGCCTTTGGTGATCGACGAGATTGGCGTGACTTCCGATCGCGAAGCCCTCGGCCGCTTACTTACCATCGTCGATGGCGACTTGCCAGCCGGCGGCGGACCTTATTTGCAGGTGAAGTCTATCGAGGCGCTGGGCCGCATTCATGCGCCGGAGTCCACAACCACGCTCAAGCGCATAGTCGAAGCGAAGAAGATGTTCGGGTGGGCCCATGCCCAGGAACTCCGCATCGCCGCCCTGCAGGCCCTCGTGGGACTTGAACCGGACTGGGCGCGCGACTTTGCAGCGAAAAGTGGAATCGATCGCGAAGACCTGGCTCTGGCGCCACTGGACGTCTTTCTGAACTCTAAATTTGTCCGCCAGCGCCGCCATACGCGCGTGAGGCTGCACAAGCCGGTGACCGCTGTAAGCACAAACCTGAAGGAAAACTGCCGCCTCGAGATTAGGACGGCGAGCCTCTCTGGGGGTTTTGCGAGCATCAGCCGGCACCTGCCTCCCGGGACTCATGTGCAACTGAAGCTGCAGCTCGGTCTTCGCAACGTGCAAGCCACAGCCCTGATGAGGGATTACCGCGCCCAGGATATGGCCTTCGAAATTGTCGATATGAGTCTCGATGAGCGCAGCAAGTACCGCCGCCTGCTAGCCGATAATCATTCGCCATCGACCCCCGTAGCGAATGACAAGAGCCAGAGCTTACCGATCGAAACCCCAGTAGCCTCCTCCTAAAGTGTTATCTGCCCGTGTCGACGTTCTTGGCGCTGGCGCATCCAAACAGTTAGAATAGAATGTTTGCACCGGTTGCGGCAGACTGGCCAGTGCGTTCACTCACGCGGAACACCGCCAGGAGACGGCGAAACCCCTCATGGATGTTGCCAAGGCAGTTGACACAGTTGTCGCTCGATTTATCGGCACCAAGCACGAGCGCGACATCAAAAAATTGCAACCACTCGTCGTGGCCATCAATGCGCGCGAGGCCGAAACACGCGCGCTAAGCGATGAGGAGCTAAAGGCTCGCTTTGCCGAGCTTAAAGCTGAGGTGCACGAGCAACTTAAGGACACGGAACCCAGCGACGCAACCTACAAAGAACTCTTGAAGAAGGTGCTCGATCCGATGATCGTGCCGGCTTTCGCTTTGGTGCGCGAAGCAGGCCGCCGATTTCTGAATATGCGGCACTTTGACGTGCAGCTGATCGGCGGAATGGTTCTGCACGATGGCAAAATCGCGGAAATGAAAACGGGGGAAGGCAAAACGCTCGTCGCCACTTTGCCCGCGGCGCTGAATGCGTTGGCCGGACGCGGCGTGCACGCCATCACCGTGAACGATTACCTGGCGCGGCGCGACGCCGAATGGATGAGCCCGCTCTATCGCGGCCTGGGCCTTTCCGTCGGGGTAATCGTGCACGATCTGGATGATGAGCAGCGCAAAGCGGCTTACGGCGCCGATCTCACCTACGGCACAAACAACGAATTCGGCTTCGACTATCTGCGCGACAACATGAAGTACGACCTGGCGCAATGCGTTCAACGCGGGCACCAGTTCGCCATTGTCGACGAAGTAGACTCCATTCTTATTGACGAGGCCCGCACGCCGCTGATCATTTCCGGCCCTTCGGAAGAATCCACGGACAAGTACGCGAAGATCGACAAAATCATTCCCAAGCTCATCCAGGACATCGACTATACGCTGGACGAAAAGCATCGCACTGCGACGCTGACCGAAGAGGGCTTCAGCAAATGCGAACGGCTGCTCGGCCTCCACAATCTTTCCGATCCCGTGAACATCGAACTCATGCACCACGTCTATCAGGCGCTGCGCGCGCACTCGCTCTACAAGCGCGATGTTGATTACGTCGTGAAAGACGGAGAAGTGATCATCGTCGATGAATTCACTGGCCGCCAAATGCCTGGCCGCCGCTGGTCGGACGGCTTGCATCAAGCCGTCGAGGCTAAGGAAGGCGTCAAGATAGAGCGGGAAAACCAGACGTTGGCGACAATCACTTTCCAGAACTATTTCCGCATGTACAAGAAACTCTCCGGCATGACCGGCACAGCGGCAACGGAAGCCGCCGAGTTCGGCAAAATCTATAACCTTGATGTCGTCGTGATTCCCACGAACCGCACATTGATCCGCGAAGAACACCGCGACATCGTCTACCGCACCGAAAAAGAAAAATTTGAAGCGGTCGTCAATGGAATTCTGCAGGAAGACAATTCGCTGGCCAACGGCATCCGCCACTACAACGAACGCGGCCAACCCGTACTGGTCGGAACGATCTCTATCGAAAAATCCGAAGCTATCGCGGATCTTTTGAAGCGGGCTGGCGTTCCGCACGAGGTGCTCAACGCCAAGCAGCATGAGCGCGAGTCGCGCATCGTCGCGCAAGCCGGGCGCAAAGGCGCCGTGACTGTCGCCACCAACATGGCCGGCCGAGGCACGGACATTCTTCTCGGCGGAAATCCCGAGCAGATGACCCGCGATCATTTTCTGAAAAACAAATTGGCTCTGCCATACGCCGCGGCGCCTGCGGTGATCCCTGCCGATGGCGGCCCTGCTGCGCAGCCCGCTGTACCGATGGTGCTTTTCCAGAACGAAGGCAAAATCTTCCAAGTCCCCGCGGATCAATGGAAGCCCATGTACGACCAGTTCGCCCAGCAATGCAAAGCCGAACACGATGAAGTCGTGGCCCTCGGCGGTTTGCACATTCTCGGCACAGAACGCCACGAAGCCCGCCGCATCGACAACCAGTTGCGCGGACGCGCCGGCCGCCAGGGCGATCCCGGCTCCTCGCGTTTTTTTCTTTCCCTCGAAGACGATCTCATGCGCATCTTCGGCGGCGAGCGCATCAAAGCGCTCATGTACCGCTTCGGTATGACCGAAGGCGTCCCCATTGAGTCGAAAATGATCTCGAATCGTATTGAGAGGGCCCAGCAAGGCGTCGAAGCGCAGAACTTCGACGCCCGCAAACACCTCCTCGAATACGATGACGTGATGAACAAGCAGCGCGAAGCGATTTATTCCATTCGCCGCTCCGCGCTCGAAGGAAAAGATCAGCGCGATTACGTTTTGGGCGTCGCGGAAGACGTGGCGCGCGAGCTGGTCGATACGTATTGCCCGCGCGATCAGCATCCCGATCAGTGGAACACCACGCAGTTCCTCGCCGAAGTGAACAGCCAGTTTGGCGTCGACGCCAAGGCCGCCGGCGCTGATCCCGCCGCGCTGAGCCACGGCGAACTCGCAGAAGCCACCGTTAAGGCCGTTACCACGCGCTACGAAGAAAAGGAAAAACAGTTCAGCGCGGACCTCATGCGCTGGCTGGAACGCCGCATCATCCTCGATGTAGTCGATTCGCAGTGGAAAGACCATTTGCTCTCGCTAGACCATTTGAAAGAGGGCATCGGCCTGCGCGGCTACGGCCAGAAAGATCCGCTCGTCGAGTTCAAGAAAGAAGCGTTCGTCCTGTTTGAAGACATGATGGCGCGCATCGATAACGAAACGGTCCGCTATCTGTTCCACATTCAAGTGCAGCAGAACGAGCAGCCTCAGGGCGGACCGGGACAAGCGCCGCCACCGCCGCAACCAATGCGTCCGCGTGCGGACGCCGCCGTCGCCAGCGCCGCAGCCCGCGCCAGCGAACCGCCTCCGCAGCGTTTGCCCGCCTTCGCCCGCGAAATGGAGCGCAAGCAAGAGCGCCAACAAAAGGAATTGCAGTATCAAACAGGGCCAGCACAAGCCGAAGCGCCTAAACCCGTCCGTACAGGCGCAAAAGTAGGCCGCAACGATCCCTGCCCCTGCGGCTCCGGCAAAAAGTACAAAAAATGCCACGGCGCCAACGCATGATCGCTCCGGCCTCGGTGGCACAGACTTCAGTCTGTGCGAGTCTCAACTGGGGCACTCTTTATGCGTTCGCGCGCACAGAGATCGAGTCTCATTTTTCGAATTTCGTGTTTCGAGTTTCGTTTTTCGAATCTTGCCTTACCGCGGAGAAAACCTAACCCATGCCCCCAGCACCAATGCCGCAACCCGAACGACACCCCATCCCCGGCGTAAAAAATCTAGTTGCCATAGCCAGCGGCAAAGGCGGCGTCGGTAAAACCACGGTAGCCGTCAATCTCGCGCTCGCCCTCGTGCAACTCGGCCACAAAGTCGGCCTCATGGACGCCGACGTCTACGGCCCCAACGTCCCCATCATGCTCGGCACGCTGCAAGAGCCGCAAGCCACCGCTGATAAGCGCATCATTCCGGTCCAAGTCGCCGGCATGAAAATGATCTCCATGGGCCTGCTCAATCCCGGCGACAAGCCCATGGTCTGGCGCGGCCCCATGCTCCACAGCGTCATCACGCAATTCTTGCGCAGTGTCGAGTGGGGCGAACTCGATTACCTCATCATCGATCTCCCCCCCGGCACCGGCGACGTGCAGCTCACGCTCATCCAAACCGTGGCCGTAACCGGCGCCGTCGTCGTCACCACGCCTTCCACGGTAGCGCTCGCCGACGTCCGCAAAGCCATCGAAATGTTTCGCCAGGTCAACGTCGAAGTCCTCGGTGTCGTCGAAAATATGAGCACGTTCACCTGCCCGCATTGCAGCAAGCCCATCGACATTTTCGGCCACGGCGAAGGCGCCAAAACCGCTGTCGCCTACGGCGTCCCCATCCTCGGCGAAATCGAAATCGATCCCCGCATCCGCATTGGCGGCGACACCGGCAAACCCGTCGCCGGCCTAGGCGAATCCGCCCCCGGCACGCAAAGCCTCTACGCCCTCGCCCGCGCCGTCACCGCCCGCCTAGCCGAAGTCAGCGCCACCTCCGGCGGCCCGTCCGTACAAATCGACTAGCGCCGATTTTTTCTTGAACGGAACAGAGCATTTGCTATAATGCCCTTGGGAATAGTCTTGGCAAGGCGCTGCGGCAACACGGTTGCCGCATTTTCTTTTTGAGGGCGTAAACGACGGAGTTGCAATCTGCCAAATCTAGGAGCGAGCCCCAGGCAGAATCTGTGTTCTTGTAAGTCATTTAGAATCAATGTTTGCGAGGTGGCTCGTAACTATTGATTCTAAATAGCTTACGGAATAGCTAAACCCTTTAGAAGCAACACTTACAGAAAAACCGGGGGAGGGGGTGGGTATTATGGTTAACCAAAATTCCGGCTCGAACTCCGCGCGCGGCTCGCTAGAGCTGGGCCGCCAGCCCGACATTCGCTCCTACCGCGGCAAGCGCCCGCAAATCGCCGCCTCCGCCTATATTGACCCCGCTGCCGTCATCATCGGCGACGTGGTCATCGGCGAAGACTCCAGCGTCTGGCCCTGCACCGTGATTCGCGGCGACGTACACCACATCCGCATCGGCGCACGCACCAACATTCAGGACGGCTGCGTCCTCCACGTCATGCGCGACGAGCACCCGCTCGTCCTCGGCGACGACGTCACCATCGGCCACTCCGTCACGCTGCACGGCTGCACCATCGAGTCGCGCTGCCTCATCGGCATGGGCGCGGTAATTTTGAACGGCGTACATGTCGGCGCCGGCAGCATCGTAGCCGCCGGCACGCTCCTCCTCGAAGGCGCCAAAATCCCGCCCGGCAGCTTGGTCGTTGGCCACCCCGGCAAAGTCAAGCGCGCCCTGACCGGCATCGACCAAGCGTCCATCGACGCCTACGCCGCTCGTTACATCGAGTACAAGAATATTTACAGAAAAGAAGTGGCGAGTGGCGAGTGAAGACGAAACTCTATAAATTGTCATTCCGAGCGTAGCGAGGAATCTGCTTTTCATTCTTCATGGCAAACAAATCCAAATTCCAAGCCATCCGCGGCACCCGCGACCTGCTCCCCCCAGAAACCGCCCTCTGGAACCGCGTCGAACAAACCGCCCACGAAGTCTTTGCCACCTATGGCTACGGTGAAATCCGCCCGCCGATTTTCGAGCCCACGGAGTTATTTGCCCGCGCAGTGGGTCGCGAGACCGATATCGTTTCAAAGGAGATGTACACATTCGTCGAACGGTCGGACGAGCTGAGCCTGAAACCAACGCTGGGCGATCTCGGCCCGTTCCTTCAGAGAGTGAAAGATCTACAGCAGTCAGGACAGATTCCCAAAGATCCTGTGGGCCTTGAATTGGTCGAAGCCGCGCGGAAAGGCATCGACGCTATTCTCAGTGCTGGGCCAAAGAACGACGAGACGTGGCGCAAGATCACCGAACTCATAATGCTCTTTGAGGGGCTGAAGCTGGGAAATGATATCTCCCTCCGGCCGGAGGCTACGGCGTCGGTTTGCCGGGCTTACATCGAGCACAACATGCAGCAGCTTCCTCAGCCGGTGAAGCTGTATTACATGGGGCCGATGTTCCGCCGCGAACGGCCGCAAAAGGGCCGTTATCGCCAGTTCTATCAGATTGGCGCGGAAATTCTTGGCGGACTCGATGTTCCCAACATCGATGCCGAGCTCATCGAAATGCTCATGACTTTCTTCAACAAGATCGAATTGCAGGGCACGCAGCTCGATATCAACTCCATCGGCTGCCGGGATTGTCGGCCGGAATACGTGGAGCTTCTTCGCGCCGAACTCAGCAAAGTGAAAGACCAACTCGGCGCGGATTCGCAGCGGCGCATCGAGACGAATCCGTTGCGCGTGCTCGACTCGAAACTCGAGCATGAGCAGCCGCTTATCGCGAAGCTCCCGCGCATCGCCGATCATCTTTGCGAGTACTGTAAGGAGCATTACGCTGAGCTGAAACGTCAGCTCGATCTGCGCGGCGTTGCGTATCACGAAAATTGGCGCCTCGTTCGCGGTCTCGACTATTACATGCGCACCACGTTTGAAATCACCGCGCAGGGCCTCGGCTCGCAAAACGCCGTCTGCGGCGGTGGCCGCTACGATGGCCTCGTTGAACTCCTCGGCGGCCCGCCCACAAAAGGCATCGGCTTCGCCATCGGCGAAGACCGCCTCATCTTGTCGCTGCAAGAAAGTGGAAAAGCTCCAGCCCCACAAGGCCGCGACGTTTACATCGCCTGGATGGGCGAACGCGCCTACGCGACTGCGATCCGCGCCGCCAAAGACTTGCGTAACGCCGGCTTCCGCGTCGAGCTGCCGCCAACCGAACTGAAATTCGGCAAAGCCCTCGAGCGCGCCACCAAGCTAGGTTCGCGCTTCGCCCTCATCCTTGGCGATAATGAAGTCGCCGACGGCCAGTGGACGCTGAAAACCCTCGCCGACGGCTCGCAACAGAAACTCACCGAACAAGCTCTGCTAGAATATCTGCGCAGGTAGCACAGGCACTCCTGCCTGTGCGGTTTTCCGCGCCACCGGCACAGCCTGCAATTCGTGCTGCTGGATTGGCATCATCTGAGAGAAGAGCACAGGCAGGAGTGCCTGTGCTACTGGGGAGAAGACAAACACTTGCTCGATTTTCTAGGCAACCTGCAACGCACACACTACTGCGGCGCACTACGCGCCTCGGACGAGGGACGCGACGCCATCGTCATGGGCTGGGTCTCCGGCCGACGCGACCTGGGCAATTTGCTTTTCCTCGACATTCGCGACCGCACCGGCATCGTCCAGGTGGTCTTCAACAAAGAGTCGCAGCCCGCCGCGCACGTCAAAGCCGAGCAGGCGCGCAGCGAATTTGTAGTTGCGGTCGAAGGCAAAGTCATCAAGCGGCAAAAAGCCAATCCCGAGCTCGCCACTGGCGAAGTCGAGCTGCTCGCCACGAAGCTACACATTTTAAACAATGCCAAAACGCTGCCGTTTCCCATCGAAGACGAAATCAACGCCGCTGAAGAAACGCGCCTGCGCTACCGCTATCTCGACCTGCGCCGCGCCAAGCCGCACCGCAACCTCGCGCTGCGCCACAAAATCGTGCTCGAAATTCGCAAGACCATGGACGAAATGGGCTTCCTCGAAATCGAAACGCCCATGCTCACGCGCTCGACGCCCGAAGGCGCGCGCGACTATCTCGTGCCCAGCCGCGTGCATCACGGCCAGTTTTACGCGCTGCCGCAGTCGCCGCAAATCTTCAAGCAAATCCTGATGATTGGCGGACTCGACCGCTACTTCCAGATCGTGAAATGTTTTCGCGACGAAGATTTGCGCGCCGACCGCCAGCCGGAATTCACGCAGCTCGACGTGGAGATGTCTTTCCCGCGCCAGGAAGATATTTTCAACGTGATCGAAACGGTGATGGTGCGCGCGTGCGCCGTTGCGGGCGTTAAAACGCAAGGCCCGTTTCCGCATCTGCTCTACAAGGATGCCATCCGCAAGTACGGCAGCGATAAGCCCGACCTGCGCTTTGGCATGGAGTTGCATGAAGTCACAGACTGCTTTCCGGAAGAGGCGAAGACCAAGTTGGGGATCGAAGGCAGCGTGTTTGCTCTCGCGGCTCCGGGCGCGGCAGGCTATTCGCGCAAGCAGCTCGACGAACTTACGGAAAAAGCCAAGTCCAGCGGCGCGCGCGGGGCGTATTTCGTAAAGCTCGCAGCCGAAGGCACAACCTCGACGGTAGAAAAGCTAATCGGCGCGGAAAACGTGAAGAAACTTGCCGACGCCTGTGGCGCAAAAACTGGCGATCTCGTCGTCGCCGTCAGCGCCAAGCAGCAAATCAAAGGCACGGAGGCGGCCGCGCTCGTTGCCGGGCAGGTTCGTTTGCAGCTTGGCGAAGCGCTCGGCCTGATCGACCGCACGCAATGGAAATTTCTCTGGATCACCGGCTTCCCGCTCTTTGAATGGAGCGAAAACGACAAGACCTGGGTCAGCGCGCAGCATCCCTTCACCGGCATCGTCGATGAAGATTTGGAAAAGCTCGAGTCCGCGCCGTGGGAAGTGCGCTCCAAAGGCTACGACCTCGTCCTCAACGGCAACGAGCTCGGCTCCGGCAGCATCAGAATCCATCGCCAGGATATTCAGGAGCGTCTCTTCCGCGCGCTCGGCCTTTCGGAAGAACAGCTCCGCCGCCGCTTCGGCTTCTTCCTCGACGCGCTCACTTACGGCACGCCGCCGCATGGCGGCATCGCCCTCGGCATCGATCGCATCGTCATGCTCCTCGCCGGCGAAAAATCCCTGCGCGAAGTCATCGCCTTCGCGAAAACCACCGCTGCGGTAGACTTGATGGCTGAGTCGCCATCGTCGGTAGACCAAGATCAGCTCGACCAGCTCGGTATTGCGATTAAGAGGCAGTAGAATGGGTGCTAGGCTTCCACACAATCTGACACGCGATCATGTATTGAGAACAATGGACGCGATTGATGCCGGAACGATTGTTGTGCCCGCGAACAGAAGGTCGACAAAATTCGTGGTTCGACGCGGCGAAAACAAATACCCGCCAAAGTACTTGATCTGCAAAGCCAACGAATTCTTGGATGGTACAGAATGGCGGCCCAATGTCTTTGGCGGTGGCCCGGAAGCCAACAATTTCCTAATTGCCCGTCATTTCGAGGTCTGGGACACAAGCAGGCATCCCGCGCAAAGAGTTGGCCTACGCGCCGAATTTGAGGACGATGAGTCAGCCTTTCCGGAAGGTCGTACGTTGTACCGACTTCACAGGTCATTGGAACGAGACACCAAACTGGCCAGACCGTGAAGGACAGGGCCTTGGCTCGGGGAAGCGAGCTCACGTGCGAAGTCTGTAGATTTTCCTTTCGCAAGAAGTACGGCAGCGTGGGAGCAGGATTTATAGAGTGTCATCACACTGTCCCAGTCTCAGAACTGCGCGGCCGGCGAAAGACAAGAATTGAGGAGATCGCTCTGGTCTGTTCTAATTGTCATCGCATGTTGCACCGCTATCGTCCGTGGCTATCTATCCAAGCGCTTAGACAAAAGCTCGATCCGGTCGACGCCTGATTGATGAGTCGGATTCGCATATTGCCGGAAGCTGTTGCAAATAAAATCGCAGCGGGCGAGGTTGTCGAACGACCCGCTTCGGTAGTGAAAGAGCTGTTGGAAAACGCGCTGGACGCGGGCGCGAAGACGATCCGTGTAGAGACCGAAGTCGGCGGCAAGCGTATGATCCGTGTCATCGACGACGGCCACGGCATGACGCATGATGACGCGCTCCTGGCTTTCGAGCGCCACGCCACAAGCAAACTGCGCTCCGCCGACGATTTACTTTCCATCTCGACGCTCGGCTTTCGCGGAGAAGCGCTCCCGACGATTGCCGCAGTCTCCCGGCTGCTGCTCGAAACGCGCGACGAATCGGAAGCTGAAGGCACGCGCCTTGAATTTGCCGGCGGAAAACTCGTCAACGTGAAGCCCGCGGGCTTGCCTGCAGGAACGACCATCAGCGTCGCCGATCTTTTTTACTGCGTTCCCGCGCGGCGAAAATTTCTCAAATCGGATACGACTGAACTCGGCCACATCGCCTCGCTCGTCACGCACTACGCGCTGGCCAATCCGGACAAACACTTCGTCCTGACCACGCCGACGCAGGAAATCATCAACAGTCCACCCGCGGAAAAGCTTGCCGACCGCATCTATCAACTCTTCGGCCGGCAATCGATGGATGAGCTGGTGGAAATCCCTCCGACATCGGCGCCATTTCGCGCGGCCATCACCGAGCCCGAACTTGAAGCCGGCGAAGAGAGCGCAACGTTGACGGTGCGAGGCTTCACGTCGCGCCCCGATGTGCAGCGACCCAACCGCAACGGCATCTACATTTTCGTGAATCGCCGCCTGGTGCGCGACCGCTTGATTCTGCACGCGATTCACGAAGCCTATCGCAACATTCTCCCGCCCACAGTTTTTCCCGCCACGCTGCTGTTCCTCGAAATGCCCTACGACGAAGTCGA
>Ga0185299_10002860_pt1 | contig 24933 bp, 19 predicted proteins | sample PaiPotPPA55metaG_FD_128002 | JGI IMG/M metagenome (GOLD analysis project Ga0185299, IMG submission 128002) | Iron sulfur acid spring bacterial and archeal communities from Banff, Canada, to study Microbial Dark Matter (Phase II) - Paint Pots PPA... ...
GTCGGGGCGTAGCGCAGCCTGGTAGCGCACCTGCCTTGGGCGCAGGGGGTCCGCGGTTCAAATCCGCGCGCCCCGACCAATAAAAATTGAGTCCTGCTTTCAATAACTTGCCAGCATACCGATTCGACACTTTTGAACCGGTTCGATGCGTAGTTGGTGCAATCGCCTTGTTCTCAAAAGCTAATTTCCTTCAGCATTCAGACAATGGTGCTTCACTTTCGTGAGTCTTGGAACGAAGAAAGGCTTGCGTCGCCTCTATTCCCTCCTGGGGCTTGTCCTTGGCCGAATCGGGGATGATGACAAAAGCTCGCTTCAACTGCCGATCAGGCGCGAGGACTTTCCGCAGTTGATAGATCGTGGTCTCTTATCGCAAGAGTCTTCTATTGCCCATTTGGCGACGGGAATTCCACAGACCGCGGTCAAAACATTTCCCCGCCGACTTGATCCCCTTCTTAGAGGTTGCTGCTTACCTTCGGCTCTTTGCTGACTTTCTCCTTCAGTCGGGACTGCGCAGGAAGCCGTGCTCCTTACTGTGGGCGTAAGTGAACCATCCCGTGATGGCCCCGGCGGCGTTGATGCTTGTGGGAAAGGTGCGGGTTGAGCGAGGAGGGTCGAAGGTGGTTATCTTGCCGTCGAGATCCCTCTCGAAACCATGCGCCCCGCAGCCGAGGTAGTCTCCCGTGATCACTCCCGCGGCGTTGATGCTATTGGGAAAAGTGCTACCCCCGGCACACGGAGCATTGAAGGGGGTGATCACTCCGTCGCTCTCCCGCACGAAGCCATGCACCGCCCCAAAGTCGTCTCTATAGAAAGACCCTATCGTCTCCCCCGCAGGGTTGATCGCCGACGGCATGGTGCTCAACACATTACCGCAAAAAGAACATGCCGGCAGATCAAACCTGGTATACGCCCCGTCCCGTGAGCGCAGGAACCCGTGCTGAGGATACGGCGGTTCGTCCCAGTCGTTGTAGTATCCAGTAATCTCTCCGCTCGGGCTCATGCCTGTGACGAAGGTTCCTCCATTCGAGTCGGGAGCATCGAAGCTTGCGATGGCGCCGTCCGGATCTCGCAGGAAGCCGTGCGACACATGGTTGGCGTCAGAATAAGTTCCCGAGATTTCCCCCGCGCGGTTAATGCATGCGGGTTCGGTGTCCACTGAACCGACAGGATCGAAGCTGGTCAAGACGCCGTCGGCAGAGCGCACGAAGCCGTGCAGCACCAAATTCCCGTCAAAGTAGTCTCCCGTGATCACTCCCGCGGCGTTGATGCTTGTGCCGGCGGTAGTAGGCGCCCCCGGAAATTCGAAGGTTGTGAAGGTGCCGTTGCGAGAGCGCAGGAAGCCGTGAAAAATATTGCCGTCAAAATAATATCCCGTGATCGCACCCGATCGGTTCATGCTGTTAGGAATGGTCGAAATCGAGCCCGGAGGGTCAAACTTGGTGAAGGCAGACTTTTGCGCACTCGCAGACAGGCTCAGCCCTAGCGTGCAGAGGGCGAGAACAGAGAGGGCAAGCCTTGCATTCTGTCGACTCATTGGGACAATTGGGGCAGCGAAAAGCGGATGCGTGGTCATTGGTTCAGCTCCTCTGCACAACCCTCGGAGCATACTAAGCATGGCGAGGAAGCTCCCTGCTGGCTTTATTTGTTGTGATCGGGCTTGCGAAGGTTGGCGAATGATGTGGCGATCAAGCGAAAAACCGTTCAAAAGTGAACCGTCTTCAAGGGTGCGTTAGCTCCTCGACTGATGTTGGCGAAAAATCAATTTCAACTAACTACCGGTGCGTCTCAATTTGAGCCTGTGGGACTGGGGAACCACAGAAAAGTTCGAAAATCGTCCTCCAGGGCCTGCCAATCAAATCGACGCCGTTCAGCTGACCAGCACTCCAAATCTGTTTCATCGCAGGTTCCCGCCGGTTCGGACCCCTCAGCGATATAATGTGGCGATTTCGCAAGCTTGATCTCAGCCGTATCGGAGGCTCATTTGCCCTTGTCCCTCGACACTCGCGAGGTCGGACGCGTTACCATCGTCCGCTGCAACGGACGGATTGTTGCAGGCGGCGAGAGCGAGTCGCTGCGCGCGCACATCGACCGCTTATTGCTGGACCGCCGCTCGATCATCCTGCACATGGGCGAGGTCGGATTCATCGACAGCAGCGGCCTGGGCACGTTGGTTCGCAGCCTGACCAGCATCCGCCGGGCGCACGGGGACCTGAAGCTCTGCAATGTGACGGAACAGGCGCGCAAAGTTCTGGAGATGTCGCGCCTGACGCAGGTGTTCGACACGCACGAATCCGAGGAGAAGGCGGTCGCCGCCTTTTATCGCCCCGGAGCCCCCGCCGAAACGCCCGTTCCCACCGGCCGCAGCATTCTGTGCGTCGATTACAATCGCGACGTGCTCGCCTACTTGCGCGAACTGGTGCGCCGCGCTGGATACGATGTTCAGTCCACCAGCCACCCGGGCGATGCTTTGATCCTGATGCGTGTCACGAGATTTGACCTCCTGCTGGTAGGCCCCGATCTGACCACGTCCCCGGCCACGTGGCAAACCTTCCAGGTCGCGTGCACGAGGCTCCCGGTGATCGAACTGGGCAGCGACTTTTCCACCCGCGATGCCGGTGAAGCCGGCGCTGCTTTGCTGGAAAAGATCGAGGCTCGGCTTAACCCCAAGACCGCGTGAACGGGGTTTTGCCGCCGTCATCCAACGCTTGGGAACCGACCTGTCAGGTAGCTGGTTTTACAGTCAGTTATCTGGCGACACTAGCATCAAAGTCGACCGGCATGGACTTGACTGGCGCGCGATGCAAGCCGGAAAGCGCCGTTGTGAAGTCACCAAGGTCACAGCGGTCGTTGGTTCCGGAGAGAAAGTGGCGACCGATAGGGTCAGAGAGTTGGAGATACTGGTTGATGGCAAGCGTTTCGAGGATGAGTGGAACAAGCCCGTCACTTTCAGCGCTGCCTCCACTCTGCCACCAGATACTCGTCATGTAAAGATTGTGGTGTTGGATTCGACGAACGGGCACATCGGCACCGCGGATATCCCGCGGGAGGCATTGACGCTTCGCTAGGGGCCAACGGCTTGTTCTCCGATGTCGCCAACCGGCTGAATTTAGTCCTCAAAACCCAAGTTCATCGGCTCGTCTTGCTTCGACTGCGCGACTCCATTAGTGGTCAGAACATTGGGGCCAACGATCTCGAACTTCGCCTCGCTGAGCCAGACCGTGCCTGTTCCGCTCAATAGGACACCGAAGAATATTCCGGTCGCATTTTGCGGTACGTCTAGCACAACATCGTATTGTTTCCAGTCTGTTGTCCCTTTGATCGATCTGTCTTGCATGTTGTCGAAGGCAAGTTGTTTGGACTCCTCGTCCACGCGCATCCACAAACCCGCCCAATCTTGTGCGCGTTCTGTTTTTACGAAGGCGCTGAAACGAACTCTTTTCCCCAAATAATGGTCGGCGCGGAAGTCCTGCATGAGAGTGCCGAAGCCTTCTACGCTCGAAACTTTGGCCTTCAGATAGGCGCTTGGATGACCGTTGTATGCTGCCACTGTGTCGATGCCGGATTCATACTCCGCGGGCTTGCTGCCGGCAACGAACCACCCCTTCGGGGCTGCCGCTTGCAATGCCAGGGAAGATGCTGCTAGAAGAACTAGAATTCTTAACCCAGTGGTTAACGTCGGGCGTCCTTTGTAAGACATGTTTTCCTCCTATGCCACGCTTCGCAACATGTTACCCCAGAATCGTACGCCAATAGTTGTCGTCGCCTCCCCTGATTACAACAACTGGCAGGGGCAATCCAAGATGTCGTTGAGTCGCCATAGCCCTCATCAACCGGGTTCTCAGTGCTAACGCCTCTGGCTGGTGAAAAAGTCGTTTTCTTCGAGAACAGACTGGAATCGGGGATAGAAAAAGCGGGGGCATCCGATACAGTTCGGCGCGTGGTGACCTCGGGTAAAGCCAGTATTGTTCGCGCCTAAATTTTTGATTAGGCTTCGATGGTTCCTTCCTTAGGGTGTGAATCAGCTGATTTAGCTTTTGCCACACCTGAAAGTGATTCTCGGTGATCCTGATTTTGGGACGCTCTCAGCGTTGCCTTCGACCACGACCACCCCCTTCACCGAACATCAGAAAAGAGGAAACTCCATGCGCCGGACAATTCTAATGCTAGCGTCCGTAGTTTGTTTACTAGTGCTGGGGGCCGTGATGATCACACGAGGCATTTCAGCACAGGATACACCCGACTCGGTTTACTTCCCGTACCCACCTGGTGTGATCCCGCCCGATCTGGTACCGGAAATAGATAGAGTTAACCGGGAAGTGAAACTAATTGAGGGGGAAGCTCTCGCGCAGTGGCACGCACTGCCAATTAATTCGGGAACCGCAATGCGGCAGGTGCAAATCCTGGGGAAGCTCGAGCTTTTCGACAAGAATCTCTCGGTCAACAAGAATCAAGCCTGTAGTTTCTGCCATATGCCCTACGCGGGCTTTAGCGGGCCGATTCCATCCGTCAACCTGACCACGGTCGCGTATCCCGGATCGAGTCACTTTCGGTTCGGTAAACGGAAACCTCAGAGCTACACGTACTCACCCTTCTTCCCCGTGCTTCAGTACAACACGACGCAGGCGAATTTTTATGGTGGGAACTTCTGGGATGGGCGTGCGACTGGGTTCCAACTTCAAAGTCCCGATGCCGAACAGGCGCAAGATCCGTTGAGGGACCCACTGGAAATGGGGATGCCCGACTCCGCTTGCATAGTGCGGCGGCTTTCCCTAAGTGCGTACCGGAAGCTATTTGAAACCGTTTGGGGGCCACAAGCGTTCGTGATCACCTGGCCAGCCGATGTGGACCAGATCTGCAGCACCCCAGCGGGGGCGGCCGTGTTTGGCGGAAATCCCAACCCGGTCAAACTCAGTGCTGTGGACCGGGGCCGTTCAAACGCAACTTTTGGTCAGTACGCGCTGTCGGTTACCGCGTATGAAGGTTCGCCGGACGTAAGTGCTTTCTCATCGAAATTCGACGCTTTTCTGGCCGGCAAGCAGACCTTGACTACGAACGAGATGGCGGGTTACAACCTGTTCCGCGGAAAGGGCAACTGCAATTCGTGCCACGTCGATGGCAGGTCGACCACTCTGACGCCAGGCCAAACCGACGACGGCAATGCTGCGGACGTGGCGCCGAAGTTTACCGACACCACTTCCTCTAATCTTGGCCTGCCCAAGAACCCTGCTGATCCGTTTTACTACGAGACGACGCCGGACAGTTTCGGATTTACTCCCAACCCGGCGGGCTTCGCCTTTACCGATTTGGGGGTAGGGCTCTTCCTGCGAAACCTCTCCGGGACTACTCCGAATTCGGACTGGGCACCGTTGGCACCGGCTTTCGACGGTTTCATGCAGGTGGCCACAGCTCGTAACGTGGACATGAGGCCGAAGTGTCCCAATGGCAAGACCTTCCCGAAAGCATATATGCACAACGGATACTTGAAGAGCCTGAAGGAAGTGGTCCACTTCTATAACACGCGCGATGTGTACCCTTTCGACGTGGAATCCGGACACTGCCCGGCGGGGACCAAGGAGAAGGTCAATTGCTGGCCTGCGCCCGAAGTTCCACAGACGAAAGATATGACGGTCGGCAAACTTGGTTTGACCGACACGGAAGAAGACCAGATCGTCGCTTTCATGAAGACACTCACCGACGGCTTTACAACACCCTACCCAGACTCCAACACGTTTACGGGGAGTTGCCCTTAACCGTTGGGAAATTTTCTCCTCCGGCTTGTCCACTTTGCAAGCAAGTGAAAAGAGCCGGAGGAGAGATGGCGGGTGGCGTCACGCCGCGGCGGGCACGATTCTAGTAGCGTTGAAACATCCTTGTGGGCAGCACATGAGCAGACTACTTCTGTTTGTGATCGCGGTTTCGGTCAGCATCCTGATCTTCTCCGTCGAAACTGCTTCCCAGCAGCGTCCGGCTGGTAAGAAATCCGCGCGCATGCAGATCATCAAAGGTCCGGCACTGGAATCGGCGACGGATAATTCCGCCGTTATCAGATGGACGACAAACACGGGCAGCAGCTTAATCGAGCACTCGGTGGTGCTCTACGGCACGGACCCCAAGAACCTCAATCGCAAGGCAGAATCTCCTAACCGGTGGAATCAGAATCTCCCGTACATGATCCACCGCGTGTCTGTGATGAACCTTACGCCGGGAACGACGTACTACTACCAGGTGGAATCAGTGCGCGGCGATGGCACGCCCCTTGGAGGAAGGAGCAACACTATAAACCAGTTCACCACACATCAACACCCGTAAGAGGCGAGGCGCCCAGCGGTCCCGCTTACTGCATCAGCCGCCACGCCCCATACGCCCACACTATCGGCACCGCGAACAGCATGGCGTCGATGCGATCCAGCATGCCGCCGTGGCCGGGGAGAATCGTGCCGGAATCTTTTACTCCGGCGCCGCGCTTTATGAGGGACTCGATCAGATCGCCCAACTGCGCCGCGATGTTGACTGCCGCCGACAGCAGAATGATGGGCCACAGTGGCGGCTGTTCCAAACCCCACATGCCGTCGGGTCGTTCGATCAAGCCGGCGCGCAGCAGAGCGGAACTGATTGCGGACGCGTGCTGAATCCACAGCGTGCCGACGATCACGCTGGCCACGATTGACGCAGCCGCGCCTTCCCAGGTCTTCTTCGGGCTGATCTGCGGCGACATGCGATGCCGCCCGAGCGACTTTCCCACAAAGTACGCGAAGATGTCTCCCGCCCATACGGCGAGGAGCGTGTAGATGGTCCAGATCGCGCCCGCCGGCTGCTGCCGGATTCCGACGAGCAGCGCCATCGGGATGGCAATATACGCGAAGGCAAACACCGCAGCCGCAGCCGCCGGATAGCCGCTGGTCAAGTTGTCGTGCTTCATTCTCATGCTCATGGCCACGGTCAGAAATATAAAAGGTGCGAGTGCCGCCGCCAGTGTGGTTCCGTAGACCAGGGCGGTGGTCTCAACCAACGGCGTGCGATTGGTGGACGCGACAATTACAAATACGAAGAAGATCGCGACGAAGACATAGGTTGCCAGGGTCAGTGGCTGGACTCCGTAGGGCGTCACCAGTTTCAGGAACTCGGCGATGGCGAGGACGGCGACTGCTCCGGCCACCAGGGCCAGCAAGTAAGGCGGCGCCTTCAGCACCAATAGCAGAACCAGGGGGATTAAGACGACTGCGGTCGCGACGCGCTTGATCATTGGAATAGGAATAGATTTACGCTTCGTTTATAGCGACTCGAGAGGTGCTGTACCCACGGGCAGTCGGTCGAGCGGCGGCCGTCATGGACGGGCGAGGGCGCCCGTCTCTCCACCAGCGGAGTAGAGTAGAACTGAATCCGGCAGATCAACGCTTTGCCTCGGCGTGGGCCCGGAGCGACTTATGCTGCGGAGGATGCCTATCCTGACCCAGGCCGCCGTAGCGGCGATCGCGCTTCTGATATTCTTCAATCCCCTCGAGCAGTTGAACGCCGCGGAAGTCGGGCCATAGTGTCGGCGTTACATAGATCTCCGCATAGGCAAGTTGCCAGAGCAGGAAGTTACTTAGCCGCATCTCGCCGCTGGTGCGAATTACTAAGTCCGGATCGGGCAGACCGCGCGTGTAGAGGTGGTCACTAATTAACTGCTCGTCGACTGCCATATGATCGAGGCCGCCATTGCGGGCCGCAGCCTCGGCCAGGGAACGAAACGCATCGATGATCTCGCTGCGCGCGCTGTAATTCAGCGCCAGCGTCAGAAGCATCCCGGTATTCTTCGATGTGGCGTCGCTTGCTTCGGCCATCTCGCGCTGCACTGAATCGGGTAATTCATGCAGGCGCCCGATGTATTTCAGTCGGATATTATTTTCGTTGAGCGTCTTGATTTCCGCTTTAAGATAGCGGCACAAAAGGCGCATCAGGAAATCGACTTCCGTCTTCGGACGCTTCTTCCAGTTTTCCTCGGAGAAGGCGTAGAGCGTCAACGCCGGAATTCCGATGCGTGCCGCGGTTTCGACCGTCGCACGCACGGCGGTGACACCGGCGCGATGTCCGGCTACGCGGGGCATGTGCCGGCGGCGGGCCCAGCGCCCGTTTCCGTCCATGATGATGGCGATATGCTGGGGAAGACGCGCTGGATCGAGCCGCAGGTAAATGTCACTTTCCTTGCGGTCCATCCCAGCCGGAACCGTGTGTCGCAAGTGGAACTCTCCGAGTCGAAGCTAACACACGAAATCCAGTGTGTGCAATGTGATAGGAGGGTTCGAGTTATGGAATGCCGGAAGTCCTCGCCCCGCTCATACTCTGCTGACTGGACGGGCGAGACGCCCGTCGCTCCACCAGCGCTACCGTGCCTCTTCGGGAAAGATGGGCAGAATCAGCCGCTCGGTGTGGCGAATGACCGTCAAAGCGCACCGCGCGCCCACCTGAGCATCGGTCAGCAAACGATGGAGGTCATCCACGCCGGCTACGGGTTTATCGTCGATCGCCACGATCACGTCGCCTTCGCGCAAGCCTGCCGTTCGCGCCGGGCTTCGATCCTCAATGCCGACAACCACCACGCCGGTTTCCCGCGCAAGAGAATAGAAGCGCACCACCCGGCGATGAATGGGAACTGTCTGCGCCGAAACTCCGATATAACTGCGCCGGATCCGTCCATCGCGCAACAGGCGGCTGGCAACGAATTTCGCGGTATTGATCCCGATTGCGAAACAGATTCCCTGCGCCGGCAGAATCGTCGCCGTGTTGACTCCGATCACCTGGCCCCGCGAGTCGGCGAGCGGGCCGCCGGAATTTCCGGGGTTCAAGGCGGCGTCGGTTTGAATCACATCCTCGATCAAGCGACCGGAGTACGAGCGCAGCGATCGTCCGAGCGCGCTGATCACTCCTGCCGTTACCGTGGACTGAAATCCGTAGGGATTGCCGATGGCGATGGCCATCTGGCCAGGGTGCAGTTGTTGCGAATCTCCCAGAGGGACGGCCTGCAATCCGGAAACATCGATTCTGATGACGGCCAGGTCGGTCGCCGGATCATCGCCGATCGTGTGAGCGGGAGCGCGGCGGCCGTCCGCGAGCGTTACCTCGATTCGCGTCGCGTCGTGCACGACGTGGCTGTTGGTGAGAATCAATCCATCGGGTGTGAATACGAAGCCGGAGCCGCCTCCACGGCGCTCGCGTGGCTCGCCGGAGCGACGTCGGCCGGACTGAGGCGCCGCAACGTGGTGCACTTCAACGTTCACCACCGACGGACTCACTCTTTCGACTGCGGCGGTGACGGCTCGCGAGTAGGAGTCGAGCAGAGCGGCGTCCGCAGATACGGCAGTCGCGGGGCGCACCGGTTCCTCAGGCAAACTTTCTTGCGGCAAACTTGCGCCCAGCGGTTGGTGCGAAGATATGGGTTCTACGAAGAAATTGTCGAGGCTCATGCTGCATAGATGAAGCTAGAGGCAACTTGGATTCTCGGACGAATCACGCAGCAAAGAAATCATGTAGGGACAGCCACGCTGCCGAGCCTGCGTTTAGCTAGACAGCCGAGGGCGGCTGTCCCTACGTGAGTTGGCGTGATTAGCGTGATATCGGCTGGCACGCAGGATGCTCATCCCGCAAATGCAAATTTCGCGCTTGACAGTGCCCACGTAGGTGATTAACCTTCCCGAATTCTAGTAATGTTTCTGGCTTCCTACTCGGTAATCAGGATGGTGATCCCATGATTGGAAGGCACAGAATGTTGCCCACGGTCGGTGGTGCATCCAGGCAGCCTGTTCTCTCGCAACTCGTATCCGCGGCGCTGGTCTTGACGTGTTTCGCCTGGTGCATGTGCGGCCTGGCTTCGGGGCAAGCCGCGACATCGCTGCGCGGCACCCTCACTGCTCCGAGCGGCAGCACCGTGGCCGGGGCCAAGGTCGTCCTCGCCAACAGCGAATCCAAGACCGAAAGAACTGCAACGACCGCGGAACAGAAGAAAACCAGGGAGTTCCATCCGTCCTCTTTCTGAGCCCGTTCGGTGTAACGTTCCATGAGCGTCAACTGCGTCGATCGACACTCTCATGAACTCAATCCTCAGAGCACTCTGTCTCCTGGCATTCTCTGCGGGAAATCTATGGGCGCAAGCGCCCTCTTTACCGCAGGCCAAAATGGAAGCCGCTTACCTGCTGCGCCTGGAACGGGTCCGCAACCGGCAAGGAGTTTGTGTGCTGTTGCGTGGAAACGGTCAATATCACTTGGAGCATCACACTGCCGAAAAGGTTCGGGTTTTTGAAGGAAACCTTGATTCCGACGAAACGATCCAGCTTGTCCGGATTGTTTCAGCCGATCAACTCTACCGCCTCGGGCAGAAGCAGATCACGGATCCCATGCTGAAGGTGGATGATGATGAAGTGACACTCGCCGTTCTCAGACCGCAGGAGATCTGGCAACAACTTTTTTTCCCTGACTCTCAGTCGCGCGATCCGTACCGGGAATCTCTCATTCCGCTGCTGAACTGGCTCGACCGGCTGCAAAAACGGAAAGGGCCAGAATTATCGGAAGAAGAAGGACGGAACAATTGTCGTCCCTTTGTCAATCTGGAATTCACCCCGCGGCCTGCGAAGAAGGGAGAGCCGCGCACGAACATTGCGAGCGTGGCGACCGCTCGTATCGGGGGAACTACACCCAGCGTCACGGCCCCTGGTCCTCAGGGAGTTGTGGCCGGAGGGAAGGCCTACGTTCTGCGGATGTTCGATTCCGCATTCGTCAAGGGGACGATTGAAATGTCTTGCACCCTGGTTACTCCTTCTGGCGCATACCACTTTGTACAGCAGTCTCGTGACTATGGCTCGCAAAAAGTGCGGAGCCAGGTGCTCAACGGCACTTTCGACGAAACGCAGATTGCGGCACTTCGCCAGCTTCTCGATGCTCCCGAATTGAGGAACCCGTCCTCCGGTCCACGGCCATCAGAACTCGCTATACCTCTTACCCCCGGTCCCACGCAGACGTTTGTCTCATTTCCGCGCGAGGGAACGATTCAGACATTCGAAGCATGGCAGTCGCTTCAAGTCGTCGCCGGCATGAGCACACAGACCATACACGAACATGGGATGAAGGCTCTGCCGCCGCTCCGGCAATGGCTGAACGTGCATCTCGACGAATCGAAAACTGTCCCCACGGTAAATCCTCCGAATACCCGTTGCATGCAGGAGCCGTGATTTTGGGTGGCGCAGCGATGCAGCGCTGTGATAGCTGGCTTGTGTCAGTACCGGCTTTTAGCCGAGACTGCGGCAGAAAATGCTTTTTCCGCAACCTGTTTTAGCCGCCAAAGAGTCGCGCCTCCTATATCAAGTCTTGCACTCGAACACTCAATGGAGACAATCCTAAGTTCTTCAACCAAGCCACGGGGTAACCTTCCGTAACCTTCCTGATGCACGACTCGGTGTGTACTCTCGGGATAAGCCCTAAGGTGGCTGAATCTCTCAGACAGCCAGCTCGGGTTCTTATCTAGTTTAGACTTTCTTAACCAAAGGACGTCACCGCCTCTATGTCTTCTCCTACGAATGTTGTACCGAATGTGGTTGCTGCCGCTCCGCGGGCGGTTGCCGCCGCAGCCCCTGCCGCTGCGCCGATGTCGACTCCCGATCTGCTGGCGGCGATGCTCAGAACTTCGCCGAAGATCAGCGACCTCTTTTTTTCGCCAGGGAAGCCACCGCTCGTGGAAATTAGTGGAAAACTGGCCCCCGCCGGAGCGACGCGAGTCCTCACGAATGACGATACACGGCGCATTGGATCCGATCTCATTGGCAGCAACCAAGAGGCGATTGATAACTTGAAGCAACTCGGTTCCTGCGACGTGTCCTATAGCTTGTCGGGGGCACATCGGTTTCGGGTCAACGTATTTATGCAGCGCGGCTCCTGCGCTATCGTGATGCGGGTAATTCCCAGTAAGATCCCAGACTTCGCAACTCTGAATTTGCCTGACGAACTGGGGAAGATTGTAGAGCTGCGCAATGGAATCGTGCTGGTGACGGGTCCGACGGGCTCCGGCAAATCGTCCACGTTGGCGGCCATCATCGACAAAATTAATAAAGAGCAGTCCTATCACGTGCTCACGATCGAAGATCCCATAGAGTTCCTTCATCCCCACAAAAACTGCATTGTGAATCAGCGGGAATTGCACAGCGATACGCCGAGCTTTGCCCTCGCGTTAAGGGCGGCACTGCGCCAGGCTCCGAAAGTGATTCTTGTGGGAGAGATGCGAGACAAGGAGACCATCGAAATCGCGATGGAAGCGGCGGAGACGGGCCACCTGGTGCTCTCCACACTGCATACCATCGACGCGTCGAAGACGGTGGAGAGAATCGTGGGAGCCTTCCCGATGACGGAGCAGCACACCTTGCGAAACCGCCTGGCGAAGAGCTTTCGCTACATCATTTCACAGAGACTTATTCCTCGTAAGGATGGGACTGGGCGGATCGCTGTAATTGAAATATTGAAGTCCACTCTGCGCACTCGTGAGTATGTCGAGAAAGGCGAATCCGACGGCAAGACGTTGCTCGATGCGATGCGCGTCGGCGAACAAGATGGCATGCAGCATTTTGACGGCAACATTGAGAGGCTTATCCGCGAGGGGGTCATCGAGATGGACACAGGACTGGCTTATGCCACGAATCCCGGTAATCTTCAGTTGGAGATGTCCGATCTAAAACTCGAAGCAGAGGCTGAGGCCGATCCGCTGCTGGAGACTACTTAGATCAGCACTTGGCGTGTAACTCGGGACAGGCTGTATTTCGAGAAGTGCACTCCGAAACTGTTTACTAAGTCGGTGACGAAAAACCCCGCCCAAGCAAAGCTTGGACGGGGCACCCTGTAAAACTCAGACGATCGCGATCGGCTCGACCACCCGCCTTACCTAACTATTCAGACTAACTATACCGCTTAACTTATTTCAGCGAGGCACGCAAAGTCTCTTCTCTGGCGGTCGTGGTCTGCGCGCGTAGTTCAGCCTCCAGTTTGCTCTCCGGCAGGTTGTAGGTGATGTGACTGCCCTGGAGCTTGATCCCAGACAGGAAGTAGCGGTCTCCGTAATGCTTGAAGACCAGCGCGTAATCAGAGGCTCGCTTGCCTTCCGACTGAGACGTCGGAGAAAGCAGGCCGACCTTTGCCTCCGCGTTGCGAATTATCAGAGTCTTGCCGTCCATGGTGATTGCCTGCACGACGCATTCGCCGGCGGGAACGATCTTGTTTGCGACCATGAACTCAAATGGCACCTGGGCCACGACCCTGGTGCTGCCGATCAGTTGCGCCGCCGCCATCCCCGAGAGCACCACTAACGCCACTGCGACGAACCAATTTGTATGCTTCATAAACGCCTCCGAGAGCTAATCAGTTCAGCGGGGAAGTGATTGCCATCTTGCCGCGGTTTCGAGAAAACGTCCATGGAGCCAGTCTGAAGCCGTCTGAATTGATATGGAGGAAGCGTTATCTCTTTGGGGAGTAGAATGACGTGAAATCGCGCAGCTCCGGTCACGGTCAGTCAACCAGCAAAGGGACACGAATGTTCACCAAAACCTTCAGCAAGAGGATGGAGATCGAGCCCATGGTATTGACTGTGGTTCTCGGCTGGGTCGCGCTGCTTGGTCAACAGACGATCAGTCAACAAACGCGCAGTCAACCGACGCCGACTGCCCCGGGTCCCTCGGGAGCGCTTGAGTTTCCTGTGGTCATGCGGCAAAACGTCGCTGCCGGTACCACCCCAGTCGGCACTAAGGTCCAGGCCAAGCTTGCAGTCGCCACCCTGGTGGATGGGGTGGTGGTTCCGCGGGACGCTGTCTTTTCAGGAGAGGTGACCGAGTCGGTTGCAAAGTCGGCAACTGACCCGTCCCGCCTTGCTATTCGCATGGACTCCGCGCGGTGGAAAAAGGGATCGGCGCCCGTCGTACTTTCGCTCGCGTCAAAGGTTTACTTGACCGCGTGGTATTACCCCGTGGCGGAGACGAGGGCTCAGGATCTCTCAGACGAATCACCGGACGACGCCTCACAAAGCTGGAACCACCGGAATCGCCCGCCTACCTTCCCCGATCCGAACGGATCAGCCTCAGAGCCATTTCCAGGCCGTGGCGCGGGCACGGACCCGGGCTCCTCGCCACCCTCGCCAGCGTCAAATATTTCGAAGCACCGCGATTTGATGAAAAATGTGGAATCCACGCGCACCAGCAATGGAGCCGTTTCCCTTACTTCCAAGAGTTTCAATATCAAAATTGATAAGCTGACGACCTATGTCCTCGCCGCGGGCGACCTGCTGCCGCCAAATTAACATCAACCAAATACCATGGCCGGTGTTGTATACTTCGTTAACCGAGCGGCAGGTTCCGGCAGTCACTTCGGGTCGGGTGCGGCAACCGTGGCTCGCTTTCTTCCCCCCATTTCTGCTTGCGGAGACAGAGCCATGGAAAGACGCCATGTGCGCCGTCCTGATGACGAGCCAACAACCAAGGCGGAAGGCACCGCTGCGGTAAAATCCCCTTCGGAATCTGGCTCATCTCCAGCATCAGACAGTCTCCCTTCTGATTCGTCCCCGACTCTTTTCGAACCCATTTCGGATGCTCCTACTATTGCGGAAGGAACTTTCGCGGCCAGAGCGGGAACGAGTCACCCGTCCGACTTGAACAGCCAAACCCTCTTGCGGCCCGGCACCGTACTAGGGCGCCGATACGAAATCCAGCAGATTCTTGGTGAAGGAGGCATGGGGGCGGTTTACCGGGCGCGGGATCGCGAAGTGAATCGCACGGTCGCGCTTAAAGTGATCCGTCCGGAACTGACTGGAAATTCCGCCATCCTTGACCGCTTCAAGCAGGAACTTGTGCTCTCCCACCAGGTCACGCACAAGAACGTGGTTCGCATTTACGATATGGGCGATGCCGATGGAATCAAGTTCATCACCATGGAGTACGTCGAGGGTCAGGACCTGCGCAGCCTGATTGCCCGGCAAAAGGTATTTCAACCAGAGGAAGCGGTGGAAATGATGCGGCAGGTCTGCCGCGCCCTGGAAGCAGCCCATGCGGTGGGCGTCATTCATCGGGATCTCAAGCCGCAAAACATCATGCGCGACAAACAGGGGCGGGTCGTAGTGATGGACTTCGGCCTGGCGCGCTTACTGGATAGCCGCGGCGGCATGACTCAGACCGGCGCCATCGTGGGCACCATGGAGTACATGTCGCCGGAACAGGGACTGGGAAAGCCACTGGACGAACGTTCAGACCTGTTCGCGGTGGGACTGATTTTTTACGAGTTGCTGACCGGCAAGATGCCCTACCAAGCTGACAGTGCGTTGGCGAGTCTGGTCAAGCGCACACACGAACGCGCTGTGCCAGTTTCCGAGGAAAGCGCCAGCATTCCACGTGCGCTCAGCGATATTGTCGGCAAGTGCCTGGAACCGAAAGTTCAGGACCGCTATCAGCACGTGGGCGAGATTCTGACCGACCTCGAAGCCTGGCAGGGTGGACGCGCCGCAGCCACACTGAAGTTCCCAAATAGCAGCCGGCCCTGGGGACAAACCGTCCCCTGGCCATGGATTGGCATGATCACAGCCGTACTGGTTCTGGCCTTTGCCGGCATGATGTTGCGCGGAAGATTTACGAAAGCCACCCCGGCAGCAAACAAATCAGTCTCGGTGCTGGTTGCCGATTTCACGAATCACACCGGGGACCCGATCTTTGACGACACATTGGAACCAATGTTCAACGTCGCACTGGAAGGCGCAAGCTTCATCAACGCCTATAGCCGCGGAACAGCCCGCAACCTGGCGAAACAGCTTCCACATCCGTCGGACAAACTGGACGAGCAATCGGCCCGGCTTATCGGCGTAAGCCAGGGACTGGCTGCGGTCGTAACCGGTTCTCTCAGTCTCCGCGGCGACGGTTACAAGCTTTCGGTGGAAGCACTCGATGCCAGGACCGGCAACAGCATCGCAAGCGCGGAAATCAATGCGCACACCAAAGACCAGCTCTTGCTCGAGATTCCCAAGCTGGCAGCGCCTATCCGTAAGGCGCTGGGTGACACCACGCCGGTGGCGGCGCAGCTCGCCGTCTCAGGACCGTTCACCGCCGCATCTCTGGAAGTCGTGCACCTATACAGCATCGCCATGCAACAACAGTTCGCGGGTAAAACCGCGGAGGCTTTTCAGAGTTTTTCCAAGGCCGTTGAGCTCGATCCTAATTTCGCCCGGGCTTACTCTGGAATGTCCGGAACAGCATATGACCTAGGGCGGCAAACGGATGGAGAGAAGTACATCAAGTTGGCCATGGAACACCTCGACCGCATGACCGAGCGCGAAAGGTACCATACTCGTGGCTATTACTACCTAATCGTCGGCAATTATCCGAAGTGCGTCGAGGAATATAGCACGCTTGTCAGCCAATACCCGGCCGACAGGGTCGGGCAATCGGACCTCGGTTGGTGCTTCGCCGAGTTGCGCAACTTTCCCAAAGCCGTTGAAGCCGCGCGAAAGGCGGAAGAGATTGCGCCCAGGGGAGCCTTGGAGCACATAAATTTGGCGTTCTTCAGCTCTTTCAGTGGAGATTTTCAAACCGGCGAGCGGGAGGCACGTGCCGCCTCGGACATTACTCCCTCGGAGGTCGCACAGCTCAATCTTGGTGAAGCGCAACTGGGCGCGGGCAAGCTCTCCGACGCTGCCGAAACCTATCACGGGCTGGAGAAATTCGGCCCCAGAGGCGCATCTCTGGCCGCGTCGGCCCTGGCCGATTTGGCGCTCTACCAAGGCCGCTTCTCGGAGGAGGTGCGGCTGCTCGAGCAAGGCGCCAATGCTGACCTGCAAGTGAAGACGCCTGAGAATGCAACCAACAAGTTTGCTGCCTTGGCCTACGCAGAACTGTTGCGAGGCCAAAGCCGGGCGGCTGTTGCGGCTGCCGAAAAGGCTCTGGCAAATGGACAAACGCTACAGGTCCGGTTCCTCGGGGGGCGCGTGTTTGCGGAAGCCGGAGAGACGGCACAAGCGAAAAAAATGGCAGACAGCCTGGCTAAAGAGACGCAGGCTGAACCTCAAGCGTACGGCAAGATCATTGAAGGAAAGCTCGCCCTTAAGCAGGGGGACAGCCGTCTGGCGGTCAAAGACATCACCGACGCCAACAACCTGCTGGACACGTGGATTGGCCGATTCGAGCTTGGCCGTGCCTACCTCGCAGCCGGCCAATTCACCGAAGCAGATTCAGAGTTTGACCGTTGCATCAAACGGCGCGGCGAAGCGCTGGAGCTCTTGATGGACAACGTGGTTACGTACGGCTATGTTCCGTACGTCTATTACTATCAGGGACGGGTGCGGCAAGGCCTTAAGACTCCCGCCTTCGCGGATTCTTACCGCACCTACTTGAGCATCCGGGGACAGTCCACCGAAGATCCTCTGGTTACTGAAGTCCGCAAAAGCCTCGGGCAATAGGCCCAAAATCAAAACTGTTGGAGTTTTTCAGATTTATCTCTGCGCGAAAGTGCAGCTGGACGCTGCTGTTAGGCCCGACACGAACTGAGTTCAGGCGACAAAAAGAATGCCCGGCAATTTTGCCGGGCATTTTCACTATCTCCCTAAGAACACGCTCACTGACTGGATCCTGCGCCGATGATCGCTGTAGTAGGGGTGGTGTTGGCCCCGGACGTCGCCACCCCGGTTCCGGCGTCAATGGTATATTCCTGTCCACCGGCGGTGAATCCATACAGCTTGCCGCCAACGAACGCCGAACCAACGAATTCATTGACACCCAAACCATTGACGGTCACTGGAACGCTGGCCGTCGTCGATCCAGTCGTGGGATCGATTTGGTACAACGTGTCCGGGAACGCAGTACAACTCGCCCCGGTGTAACCAATGGTGTAGTAAAGCACGCTTGGCGACCCGGCCGACCCGGACAGGCTTGAGTCGAGATTGCACCCTGCTGGAAGCACTGCAGCTCCTGTGGGGACGTCGCCGACCTGCGTTGTTGCGCCTGTGGTGAGGTCAATCTTGTATAGATTCCCCGTCACCGCGTCTATTCCGAAGTACGAGCCGTCGGTCAAAGCTCCAGTGGTCGCCTGATCGGGGATCGATCCGGCACCCCCGACGGGGATTGCCGCCCCGGTTGATGGAGTTATCTGCATCAACTGGTTCGACGTGTTGTATGCGTAAACCTGAAGGCCAGGTGTCAGGTCCATTCCGGTGCTGCCAGGCACCGTCGCTGCGCCAATCTGGGTGACAACCCCCGTGGCCAAATCCAAGGTCCCGAAATTCCCGCTGCCGTCGACATAGTAGGTGTCAATGTTAAACGCATTTGAGGTCGCGTCGGGAACACCTCCACTGGGCGAAGCCGTGAGCGTGTACCCGTTCGCAATCTTGTTGATGCTTAGGTCGCCGAAGGTGGCAACGCCGCTCACCGCGCTTTGCGTAGTCGTGCCGGAAAGCGTTCCCGGGCCGGAGCCGATAGCCACTGTGATGCCGCCCGTGAAAGTCGTGAGCGTGTTGTTGCTGCTGTCCTCCGCTGTAACCACGACCGCGGGCGTGATGGTAAGACCGACCCCCGTATTGCTCGGCTGGGCCGTGAATACGAGTTGGTAGACCGTGTAGTTGCCGTTGTATCCGCTCGCAACGAAGTTACCGTCACCAGCGTATGTGATTGTGAACGTGTTCGTGCCCGCCGTGGTTGGTGGTGGCGAAAGCGTGCACATTCCAGCGCCCTGAACAGCTGCCGCCATGCAGCCGGATCCGTCGCTGGCTAACACTGTGATGTTGCCTGACGGCGAACCTGCTCCTGGCGCGACTACCGAGAAAGTGTAAGAGACGGTAATCAGCTGGCCCACGAACGCCGGAGAAGGCAACACTGAATTGAAGGCAATTTGGGTGCTCGCCTTGTTGACCGTCTGGGTCAGCGTATTCGCCGTGCTCCCGTTAGATCCGGTGGCGTAGAAGTTGGAATCGCCGCTGTACACCGCGGTGATGGAATGCATCCCGGCCGCCAGTTGCAAGGTGGTGGTAGTGTAGCTAGCGGTCGCGTTTGATAGATTGATCGGGCCGCTGATCGCCGTGGCCCCATCGTAGAACGTCACCGTTCCCGTCGGCGTCCCGGCATACGCGGGCGTCACCACTGTGGTGAAGGTGACCGACTGCCCGTAGGTGGACGCGTTCAGAGAGGACACGACCGAAGTGGTCGTAATGGCCTTGTTGACCGTCTGGGAAAGCACAGTGGCCGTGCTCCCGTTAGACCCGGTGGCGTAGAAGTTGGAGTCACCGCTGTACACCGCGGTGATGGAATGCATCCCGGCCGCCAACTGCAAGGTGGTGGTAGTGTAGCTAGCGGTCGCGTTTGATAGATTGATCGGGCCGCTGATCGCCGTGGCCCCATCGTAGAACGTCACCGTTCCCGTCGGCGTGCAACTATATTGTGGCGCCACCGTTGCGGTGAAGGTGACCGCCTGCCCGTAGGTGGACGCGTTCAGAGAGGACGCGACTGACGTAGTAGTCGAAGCCTGGTTTATCTGCAACGTGAACGCTTGCGAACCAGTATTGGATTTTGCGTCAGTGACACTCGCGCTAACAGGGTACCCGCCAGCGAAGCACGCCGTGCCGGAGAGGTTAGCCGACCCCGCTGGGTTCTGCGAAATTCCAGTCGGGAGGCCTGTGACGGTCCACGTGAATGGTGCGATCCCACCATCTTCCGTGAGTATGTCGCTATAGGCGAGGCCTACAGTACCACCGGGGAGAGCTATGGTGGTGACGTGTGGAGCGTCCTGGTCGTTGATGTCGATGCTAAGCGTCAATGAAGATGTAGTGGTCTGGGTTTGGGTGCTGTCCAAAGTCAGCGTAAAGGTATATGAACCCGCGCAGAATGCGTCTGTGTCCCAGTTGAACGTGAACTGGCCCGTGCTGCCGTTGGTCAGGATAAACGTGCTCGCGCCGGTTTGCGGCACTCCCTTCGACAATATCGTGGTCGAGCCCGCGCAAGCAGGACCGTTCGCGACAAGTGTGCTTGCCGCCAAGTTGGTCACCGGGTTGCCCGAGACGGCACTTGCCCACCCGTTGGCTGGAGTTGCGTACAAGTCGTCCGTCAGTGTCCACGTGATGGGCACGATGCTGCCTTGTACGGCTTTCGCTGGGGACGCGACGGCCGATACCGTGTAGCAGCCCGTCAGTGCCGGGTCAGTAGCTGCAGGGACGATATTCGAAGGCACGCTTTCCTGCTGTGCCCCGGCATCGTTGGTGGTCACCGCGGTGACTCTGTAGTGGTAGCCTCCTGTGTTGCAGCTCACAGTTTTGTCCGTGTACATCGTCTGACTACCGGGAACGCTGGCGAGCAATGTAAACGCGCCTCCCGCAACTCCCGCCGCTGCTCGGTAAATGTTGTACTGCACGACCTGGCCGAAGGTGGGGGCGAACCAGCTCAGATCTATGTACCGCGGCGACGCTTCTTCCTGCGTTATGACCAAATCCCTGGGAGGACGTGCGTAAGAATTTGCCTGGTTGTGCGTAATCTCGGCGCTGAGACCTCCGCCACCTGCCGGCTTCAGACCGCCCCCGCCACCAGCGGGATGCAGACCACCTCCGCCACCTGCCGGCTTCAGACCGCCTCCGCCACCTGCTGGCTTCAGACCGCCTCCGCCACCTGCTGGCTTCAGTCCGCCTGCCTCACCACCCGGCCCAATTGTAGAGATCGTACCGACCGCGCTGACCTGCCGTAGATCAAGGCCAGGAGACGGGCCTACTACACCTTCGGCTGGCGTGCCATCCCATTCGTTGTACCCGTGCAGCGTTTCGCTGGAGTTGCCGTCGAAGTTGATGTCTTCGCCGGTCGTACTCGACCAGAAAAAGTTCTTTGTGAGGTCGCTGACATAGGACATCGGCTGATCAGTGCCAAGAAGAGGCGTACCGTCACAGTGGGGTGACACCGTGGTACTGGCTGTGGCCGCATGTGTTTCTGCAACACCTGAAGCGTTGCTCAATGTCAGAGTTGTAGTTGTTGATGCAGTTGAAACGAACGTGCCGTTGTTTGCTCCGTTTGTAAAGCCAGCGACGGTAAAAGTGAATCCAGCAAGAGCGTTGCCTCCGCCTCCGGTGATCGTTCCTGCATAAACAGTGCTTCCACCTGCAGCGTTTGCGACTGACGACAATGTCAAAGCACTCCCGGCATAGCTCGTAAGTTGGAACCAAGCCGTTCTGTCATAAATGGTATTGCCATTGATCAAGACCCCCGCTCCTTGTGGCGAGCTTTCCGTGAGCGTAGGCAGCGCCTCCTCGGAATAGTCCACCACCATCAGAGGGTTACCCTTTGCATTAAACTTACCGGGCACCTCCAGAAGGTCAAACTGGAACAGGTAACTCATGACGCTTTGGACATTAGGCTTGCAGTTAGCTTCGTAGGTGGGCGTGTAGTCATTGTTAGCCAAATTGTTGTAAAAGCCCCCGCCATGCACCCGGGCCATGGTGTGCCCTAACTCGTGCATGAACGTGCCCGCCTTCATTTGCCATTTGTTGCCGTCGGCTGCGGGGTTGTTCGGCGGACCCCAGTTCCCGTAACCCAGCGAGATAACCGAGTTCTGACCACCCACGTCGGAATATCCGGACATGCTGGTCACCTGCCCGTTCGCAACTACCAGATTGGGATCGGTCTTTAAAGTATAGTTGGTTGTGGTTGGGCTGCCGCCAACGCTGATGGCGAATGTTTTCGCTGTGGGCGCGGGGTTTGATAGAACGCAGTAAGTGCCCTCTAAGGCGGAGTTGGTTATCGCGAACACGATGGTAACTCGGCCCAACGGGCACTTGTTGTCGTTCACGATGTGGCTAATGCCATGGGGCAAAGAAGTGGTAAATGTAACCGTGTTGCCGGATTGCTTCACGCTTGATAGCGATCCGTCTGACAGAAACCAATTCGGCAGGCCTACTCCATGGGAAAACAATGCGTAGTGATAGCTGTCCTTTTTCCCGTGCGGGAAAACCGCCACGCAAGTGTTTGGATCCTTGGTGGGATCGCAACCAATCAGACCCGTCTGCGGCTCAATCGTCTGATTCTTTATGTATGCGAGGCCCTCCCTGAATCCAATTGTGCCGGGCTCATTCGGGAATGGACACGTAAGATCAGAATCAGTGCACGTGGCCGAAACGATGTTGCCGTTAGCGTCATAGGTTTGGCTTTCTGAGATTGCGTTGCCGGGAATCGCGTGCAAGACAACGGGCAAATGATGGCTGGTGCTGGCGTAAGAGGCAACTACCTTATCAATAGCGTTCGCATGAGGAGTCAAGCCATCCTCTGTGTCCACCGCCAGGCGCGGGTCGAATGAATAATCACCGCCTTGTGCTACGGCACAGGAATTCGCGGATGACGCAGGCCCCAGTACTTTGCTGCACATGTAGTCGTATTGCAGGAAGACGTCCTGCTGGTTGTGTGCTGCACCAGTGAGATCCACCCAGGCCGGATCTCCTTTGTTGCACGACGGGTTCAGCGCAACATCGCAGTATCCCTGGTTATCCTTCCACGAATACAGGATGCCGTCGTTGTCGGGATCCTTGACCGTGGTGCTGACGATAACCGCGCCCCACGAGACGCACCCGTCGACACGGGAAAATGGCACCACCTGCGTGGTCGCGGAGCTAGAGTCCTCCGTCACTGGATTTTGACTCGCGCTCGTGAATGTCCACGTCGGGTTGTCCCAGTTTCGGTAGTATCCGGGGAATGGGGGCAGAAAGCGGCCATAGAGAGATGGAAGCGCTTTGCTGTTCAAGTAGACAGTTTCGTATGAATCGTCGTCACCGTTGCCAACGATGTGAGTTAGTCGCGATACCGGGTTGTGCGCAGCGTCATAAAATCCCTGCAGCTGCTGAGTCATGGTGAGCTGCGGTTTTGCAGCGGCATAATCGCCGTCATAGATGACAATGGAGTTCAGCGGAATGTTTGGCCCGCCAGCACCGGAAAGAATTCGATAAATGACGACAAGAGTTGCACCCAAGGTAAACGGTGTTGGCTCTTCCGCACTTGGCAGTCGAACTTCGAAGAAGCCGTTCGCTGTTGGATTGCCGTTGGCATCCAGAGGCAAGGAGCCGGCGACGTCGGCACGGTAGGTCTGCCGCACATTCCCTGTGAAAGTGCCGGAGCAACCGCCAGGACCCCAGGAAACATTGCTACTGGGGCTGACGTTCGTTCCCGAAAACGCGTAACCCGGTGCCGCCGGGCCCCCAGTCTTGAAATACAACAGCGGTCTGATATACCCATTTTGGCCCGATCCCGGGGCGCCGGGCGCAACTCCGGCCTTTTCGATCGTTTGCCAGTACAGCAACGCAGCAACGATCTGTGCGCCCTTGGGCACCTGGTTCGCCCCGGTGATACCGGGATTCGGATCCGGCACTGAAATGACCCCAGTGGTGTAGCTGACCCCGTTAATCTTCGTGAAGTTCGTATTAATCCCGTATGCGCCGGCGACGATGTAATCGCCGGTTACGAAAAAATTGTTGCCGAAGTTGAGCGGAGGAGACTGCGCGAAGCCCGGTTGTGTCGCTAGCGAAAGTAGTCCCAGGAGAACAAAAAGGCATATGAATTGGATTTTGCGCGAAATGGCTGCTTCCGTACTGAGCGGCATTCTGCCGACTATCCTCGGGGCTGCCTGATGGCCTCTCCGAACACGATGTTGTTGCATGGGAACCTCTCTCTTCTCTTGTAAGGGTGCGGAGATTTACAATCATGGCGCGTTCTCTCTTTGCTCTTTTGGGGAAGTTCTGCCTGGACTCGAAACCAAACTTGGAATCGGGAGGGGGAGTCCTGAAATTGACAAAAGTCCTAGCGCAAGCCGAAAAGTACGATTGCAACTGCGGCTAGTGGTCCGAACGCCTTGTCATCCAAGACCCGGCAGCCGCAGCGACGAAATTCTGCTCTCAAATGTGCCGCCTGTCAATGAAAATATGGTCTGAACCGTGGGCTACTCTCGTCAAGGGGGCGCGGGGTGCGGGCTATGGCGCTCAGCACTATTTGTTACGGTACCGCGTCCAAGCTCCCGTTCCGATGGCGGTTTCCGCTGGGGCGGTCAGGTCGCATGGTGCACGATCTGTCTGAAAGGCCTCCCCACCGGATAAGTGTCGGGATCGGTCCATCCATCCTGTATTTTCAATAACTTACCCCCATAAAATGCCCGAATTCGCCGCTTAACCCCGATTTTCTCCCCTTCATTGCCTTCTTCGTGCTTAAAGGGCACGGTCTCAATAGGATCACTGTGACCCCTTCCACGCATCGAAACTTCCAGGTTTCTCCGTGGAAAGTCTGTTTATACAGGTTCCCGTACGCGGGACCGCGGGGACAGTTCTAACTCCCGAGTTCAGGAAAGCGAGAGCAGAATGCACAAGCCGATTAAATATGTTGAGAAGGCCGTGACGATTGCCGCCACGGGCGCATGGGCAGTTTTTGAACGCCTGAACCGCGTTTCTCCGAATGCGTCGCCGACTCCCAAATGGTCCGATAAGCCGCTGCTCAAGTCGTGGGAAAAGTCGAAGCCGCCGCTCGGCTGGCCGCGCTCGACTGATTCACTCTGTCCCAAGTGCGTGCCGGAAATACGGCAGCAAATTCTCGACGGCCATCTGCCGGTTGACGTTCTGATGGACGAAAAAGTTGGCGAGATCAAGGCCCAGATCATCGAACGCGATGGCAAGATCTGGATGGTCAAGGACTGCGTGAAGCACGGTCACTTCGAAGACTTGATGTCGATTGACACCGAATTCTCGCAACACCTCGAAGAAGTTTTCCCCGGCCGCGATATCAAGGCCCACAACGACGAGAAGCTGCATCATCATGGTTCGTCCACGGTGAAGTATGGACGGGGCTCGGTGCTTACCGTCGATCTGACGAATCGCTGCAACATGATGTGCGATCCCTGCTTCATGGACGCGAACCAGGTTGGCTACGTCCACGAACTTACCTGGGAAGAAATCAA
>Ga0185299_10002862_pt1 | contig 24926 bp, 21 predicted proteins | sample PaiPotPPA55metaG_FD_128002 | JGI IMG/M metagenome (GOLD analysis project Ga0185299, IMG submission 128002) | Iron sulfur acid spring bacterial and archeal communities from Banff, Canada, to study Microbial Dark Matter (Phase II) - Paint Pots PPA... ...
GTTGTTGAGAATGGCAGATTGGCGAGCGGCGTACTCTTCGATGCGGTCGGCGCGAAACGGCGGATAGATCGGAACAGGAATCGCGCCGGCTAGGAGAATGCCCGCGTAGGAAACGAAGAACGCACGGGAGGTGGGGAGCATCAACGAGACGCGGCCACCAACAGGCACGCCACGCCGGGACAGCTCGAGAGCGCAACGCTGCGCCGCGGCATAGAGTTCGCCAAAGGTCAGGGTGAGGTCGCGCTCTTTGCCTCCGGCGTCTTCTTCGGTGATGAGCAGGTGGGCGCGCTCGGCGTCGTGCTTAGCGCGATAGCGTAACAGGTCGAGTAGCGTTTCCGCGGCGAATGCTCCAGCCTTAGAGGCTTCGTGCGACGACTTTTGCGCCGTGACTGAAGCTCGCAGCGCGGACGGGCCTTCTTCCTCGACGTCGCCGGCGCTGGGCGCGCCGAGAATCGCGCGCGTGAGATCTTCGGGCGTGTTGGCTTCCGCGGCGACGCTATCCGGCAGGCGCACGCCAAATTCCGTTTCAAGACGCGCGAGCAACTCCACGCGTTCGAGACTGCCGAGGCCGAGGTCGCGGTCCAGGAGAGAGGCGGATGTGAGCATCGGCAGCGCGCCTTGGCTGCCCAGCTCGACGAGCAAACCGCGCACGAGATCGAGCACGCGCTCGCGTGTGCCGGAAGCGTCGAGTTGTGCAGTGGTCGTTGCCACAAAATTCTTGGAGGGGATGGCTCTTCGGCGAGAGGCTATCACGCACCGCCGAGGATTACTATGGTGGCATCGCCAACATGTGCTTGGGATTCACTTTGTGTGAATCCCGTGTGAATGCTTATGCCGTTTTTTGTTTCGATTGCGGCGGCGCAAATCCTTTCGGTAGCAGCGTTGTCGAGAGGTCTACGCCGGAAAGATCGGCGCCCTGCAAATCGGTTTCGCGCAGAATAGCGACTCCCATGTCCGCGCCGCTGAATTTCGCGCCGTTCACGTTGGCGAGACGCAGGTTGACGTTGCGGAGCTGTGCGCGGTGAAAATTAACGTTCGAAAGATCGCAGCGGAAGAATTCGACGCCACTCGCCTGAGCTTCGCTCAAATCTGCCCCGGGCAGAATTGCTTCGGTGAGGTCGGCGCTGCGGATGTCGGCTTTGTGCAGGTTGGCGCCCGAGAGGTCTGCGCCTGGGAGTTTGGCTTTGCGAAGGTCGCTCTCGGCGAGATTGGCGTGACGCAGGATGGCGCCGCTGAGATTTGTGCCGCTCAGGTCCGCACGAGACAAATCGGCACCGGTCAAGTCGGCGCGGGCGCCGCCATCGCGTCCGCGAAAGAACTTGTCGTGGGCTTCGAGAATGTCGGTCAGTCGTTTGCCGTTGTGCTTGATGTTCTTCGGTTTGCGCAAAGCCATTGAACGTCTATCCTCAGAGGCCAGCGTCTATTCTACTGGATGCCGGCTAACCCCGAAAGTCGCGGGCGCACTGGGTGGGTTGCGCGAGCCCGCTGGCAACGTGCGCCGAAGGCAGGCAGCATCGTATGGAGCGGAGTCTAGCGTGAAGCTACTTTGGTGGCTCGGATTCGCGGTGCTTCTTTCGCTGGCTACGCCTGCCCGCACGAGCGCAGGCGGAGATTCTTCGCAATTCGCTTTGACGCACGTTACCGTCATCGACTCGACCGAGAATAAGCCGCGACTCGATCGAACTGTAGTCATCGTCAACGGACGCATCGCCGTGACCGGGCCGTCGGCGCGAACCAAGGTACCGAAGGAGGCGCGCGTTATCGACGCGCACGGGAAATTTCTGATCCCGGGCTTGTGGGACATGCATGTCCACATCGCCGGACTGAATGCCGACCCCTCATGGAGCAAGGCGGTTCTTTTTCCTGTACTGCTGGCCAATGGTGTGACCGGCGTGCGGGACATGGGCGGTGATCTGGAGACGCTGTTGGCCTGGAAGCGCGAGATCGAAAGTGGCGCGCTGGTCGGGCCTCACATTGTGACCTGCGGACCCTTCCTGGTTGGGAGCGGGAAGAAGACGACGGAACAGTATCCGGTGGCGAATGCCGACCAGGCGCGCGCTGCGGTGCGCGACTTGAAGCGGCGGGGCGCGGAATTCATCAAGGTCATTTCGGTCCCTTCGAAGGAAGTTTTCTTTGCCATCGCCGACGAGGCTAAGAAACAAAACATACCCTTTTCCGGCCATTTGCCATTTCAGATCAGCGCTCAGGAAGCTTCCGATGCGGGGATGCGCAGTATCGAGCACCTTCTTTACAGCGCCTTCTCGCTTTCGTTTTCTTCGAAGGAAGAAGATTTGAGGGGCCGGTTGATCGCCGCCGAGGAAAAGGGCAACTCCGTGGCCTGGGAGAACATTGCTCATGAATCTGATGCTACGTACGACAAGGATAAGGCTGCCAAGTTGTTTCAGACGTTGAAGCGGAACGGTACCTGGGTGACGCCAACTTTAGCCTCGCTGGACATAACGGCGCATCCTGAGGACTGGGCCGCAGACGACCCCGAATTAGCGTTTGTGCCGCCAGCGTTGGCGAAACAATGGCGCGATTCTTTCCAGGATTCGGCGATGAAGGAACGGGCGGCGTGGCTGGCGAGGCAAGCCGCGAATGATTGGCGACTAACCGGTGAATTGTATCAAGCCGGAATACCGCTGTTGGCGGGCTCGGACTCGCTCGATCCTTTTGTGTTCCCAGGAGAATCGCTGCACCGCGAGCTAGGCGAATTGGTACGCGCGGGCCTGAGCCCGGCAGAGGCGTTGTTGTCGGCCACCGCCGGAGCAGCGCAGTACCTAGGCCGCGAGCGTGATCTGGGGACCGTCGAGGCGGGCAAGCTCGCCGATCTGGTACTGCTGGACGGAAGCCCGCTGGAAAATATTGCGAATACGCAGAGAATTGGCGCCGTGGTACGCGCCGGAATTTATTTCGATCGGACCGCATTGGATAAGCTGTTGACGCAGGCGAAGGCTGCCGCGGCCTCGGCGCCCGCGAGATAATATCTGTGCTCGCTGCGCTTGAGTAGTCTTACGATAGAGGTTGGCATGAAAAGAAAAGCCAAAATCCGGATTCTGTGCCTTGCTGGAGCGGCGCTGCTTTCTTGGGCGTTTGTCGGCCTTTGCTCGCGTGTGAGGTCAGCGGCGCAAACGCAAGATGCCGAGAACGAAATCGTGGCCAATCTCGCCGGAGGCCGCGTCATCGTTCACGTCACCAAGGATAACGTGATCGTTTTTGCGGCCATTGATCATCCGGTTGAAGCGGGATCGGTGCCGCCGCGCGTCGCGGAACTCGACAGCACGCACATCGGCGTACTGTTGGGAGCGTCAGAGTGGCGATTGCCTGCCGAACCTAAACCTGTCCGGCTGGACCACGACTACAAGAGGATCGGGCGGCGAGACCCGCGAGGTGCGCCCGACCCCACGGGAGCCGAAGCCGATCTGGAAACTTTTGGCGTGGCATTTCTGGAGACGTTGCGGCCGCTGACCAGTCAGCTGCACCACAAAATCGAGGTGGCAAGCGACGAGCCGCTCTTCGCAATTGTGATCATCGGTTTCGCGCACAACTACGGTCCGGAGGTTTGGACCGTTGAGTATCGAATCCAGCAGGAGCAGGTGGGCGTGCGCGCGGAATATTGGCAGACACGGATACTTCGGCCGCGATTCACGCAGCTGTATCCGCCGGAAAAGCACGCGCCTCGCACGATTGTGGAGGCGCGCTATCCGTCGGACGTGAAAGGGCCAACGGTGATGGAGATGATTCAGGGGAATGACCCGCGCGTTGCGCAGCTTCGCAGCGGCGATCCACGTTTTGGAAAAATGTTGGAAGTGGTTGATCGCGGGCAGGCGCAGAAGGCGGTTTCGCTCGATGCGGAAGATTTTATGCGGGCACTTTTGCCACTAATTGCCGGCAAGGCGACGTTTATGATGGGCAAGATGGAAGAGGAGCACGGGCTGGATTGGATCGTGCCGCCGGAAGAGCCGGTGGAGAAGACCAAAAAAGACGACAAAGACCGGCCGCCCGATGCGCCGTCACTGCGCAAAAGACCGCAGCGCTGAAGATAGTCGTGATACTGCGGGCCGCGATTCAGCTCGCAATGAATACCGATGACATTCGTTCGATGGGATCACCACGCCGAATTGTTCCGCCCGCGACGACCCGGCACAGCATGCCTCGGCGTCCCCACAGTTCCTTCCGAAGGCCTGGCCGTACTTTCTCAAGTTGATCGCACGGCGTGCACACCGCGGTGACTTCCAGCACCACGTCGCCAATCTGGAGTTGTTCGCCGGTCTTCAGCCCATTTACGTTCAGACCTTCGGTGGTGATGTTTTCCCGGATGATGCCGGGCTCCAAGTTCATGGCTTCGAGCGTTTCCCGGTCGACGAGTAATACTTGCCGCTTGCTTCCTGGCCGGGCGTGTGTGCATCCCTGAAATCCAGAGTCGCCGATAACCGCGACGTCCGTAAGTGCATCCATCGGCAGGCGCTTCTTCGGAGCTCTAAACAGGTGCAGCACGCGAGCCATCTTGACTTAGTCTCCCGCAGCATTTACGCGATTGGCGCGCGCCGCGATATCCTTGCGGTAATGCATCCCGTCGAAGTGAATTTTGCTGATTGCGTCATACGTAGTCGCTAGTGCTGCCTTGAGTGAGGGTGCGGCGGCTGTTACTCCTAAGACGCGCCCTCCATTTGTGACGAGGGAATCGCCGATTCGTTTCGTACCTGCGTGCAACACCTTCACACCGGTATTCTCCATCATACCGGTTAGTCCGATGATCCCTTTGTTCATCTCGAATTTTCCTGGATATCCGCCAGACGCCAATACGACGCAGACACTGGCACCGGGCTTCCAGGGCAATTTCGGTGGGTCAAACTGGCAGGCCGCGACGTCGTACAGGACCTCTGCGAGATCGAAATCCACGCGCGCGATGATCGCTTGGGCCTCCGGATCGCCCAGGCGGCAGTTAAATTCGAGGACTTTCGGCCCGGAAGTAGTTAGCATCAGGCCGAAGTACAGAAAGCCCTGATAACGAACGCCGTCCCCTGCCAAGCCGCGAATTGTCGGCTCGACGACATGCCGCAGGACAAAATCGCGCGTCGAAGGAGCTAGCAGGTCGTCGCTCGAATAGGCTCCCATGCCTCCGGTATTTGGGCCTTGGTCGCCTTCGAACGCGCGCTTATGGTCGCGGGTAGGGACTAACGGGGCGTATCGTTCGCCGTCCGTTAGAATAATGAAGGAGAGCTCTTCGCCCTTTAGTGTCTCCTCGAGAAGGATGCGGTGGCCGCCCACCCCAAATTCGTTGCGGAGCATGGCGCGTTCGATAAACTCACGGGCGGCCGGGAGGTCCGGCGCGAGAAAGACCCCTTTCCCCGCGCAGAGGCCGTCTGCTTTAATCACCACCGGCCAGTCAACGGTTTTTAACGCTGCGAGGGCATCTTGAGGCGAATCGTAAGACCCATACGTTTTGGCGGTGGCGATGTTGTGACGTTGCAGAAATTGCTTCGCAAAGATCTTGCTGCCTTCGAGTTGAGCGGCTTGCCGGGAGGGAGCGACAATCGGCCAATTTCGTGCGGCGAAGGCGTCGCTGATCCCGTTCACCAGCGGTTGCTCGGGGCCGACTACCGTTAGATCGGGCTTGAGATCATCGGCGAGAGCCACGAGTTTGGCGACGTCGCCCGAGTCTATGGCTACGCATTCTGCTTCCTCGGCAATTCCCGCATTGCCCGGGGCGCACCAGATTTTTTCGACGCGCGGACTTTGACGAAGTTTCCACACCAGCGCGTGTTCGCGGCCACCGCCGCCGACGACCAGAATTTTCATGAGACGCGGCCCCTGAGAAAAGATAATCGCGAGCGCTGGGGCCTGTCAACCAGTAGGAGCGGTGAAGCGAAATCAGAGGTCGTTCCTTGCCTGCATTCGAACAGGCTGCTACGCCGTGTTAGTTTCGGGAGTATATTTCTATGCGCCAATGGCGCGAATGGGGATGGTTACTCCGGCGGTAGAATCGGAGGAGGCTAGCATGTGGCAGCGGCCATCAAAAATTCCGCCCGGGTCAATGACCATGCAGGGGGAGTGTACTTCGCCGGTAACCACGCCTTTGGCTTGAATCTCCACGCGGCCCTTGGCAAAGATCACGCCGTCAAATCGGCCCGCGATCACCACGCGGTTGCCTTCAATCTGTCCCTCGACCTTGGCGCCTTCGCCGAGAACTACCGTCTGTTCGGAGATGATATTTCCTTTGACGGTGCCGTCGATGCGGAAAGTTCCTTTGAGCTGGAGCGTACCCTCGAGCGTCACGCCTTGATCAATGAAACCCGTCCACTCTTCACTGGTGCCATTTCTTGAAGCTCCGGGCCACTTCCAAGCCATGACAAACCCCCAGTCCGCAACTTTACTTTAGCCCTATACAGGGAGAAGTCAACGCGCGGTGAAATCGGAGTTGTCGAATGAGGTCACTGAACCTAGGGACATCGCTCACGATGTAGACTTCAGTTAGATTATTTTCTCGCACTACTTCATCAGTCGATCGTAGAGGCCCATGAGCTGCGCATCGTCATAATACTCAAGAATCAGTTGTCCCGGCCGCATCGTTGTCTTCTGCCGCAGTAGTGCTTTTGTGCCGAGGTGCCGCTGCAATTCTTCGAGGGCGGCGCGGATATTTGCATCGACATGGATCTCAGCCGTTGCGCCGGTGCCGCGTGAACGGCGAGACGCCAGGCGTTCGATCTGCCGAACGGTCAATCCTCCGCGAGCAGCGCGCTGCGCAAAGCGCATGCGGAGTTTGGAATCCTGCACAGCCAGGAGGCCGCGTCCATGTCCAGCCGTGAGTTTTCCTTCTTCGATCCAGTCTTGAATCGTGGGCTCCAATTTCAGCAAGCGTATGGCATTGGCGACTGTGGCGCGATCTTTGCCGGTGCGCTCCGCGACCTGTTCTTGTGTGAGTTGGAATTCGTCCATGAGGCGTTCGAACGCCCTGGCGGCCTCGATGGCGTTCAGATCTTCGCGCTGGATGTTCTCGACCAGCGTCATTTCGAGCGCCAGTTCATCCGGAACATCGCGAACGATTGCGGAGACTTTGGTTAAACCGGCGCGCTGGGCCGCGCGCCAGCGGCGCTCGCCGGCAATTAGCTGATAGCGATTGCCGATGGAGCGCACGACGAGAGGCTGAATGATGCCGCTGGCTTTGATGGAGCGGGCCAATTCGTCGAGTGCTTCCTCGCGGAACCGTGTGCGAGGCTGGAATGGGCTTGGGTCAATGAGGTCGGCGTCAATTTGTAATGGACCGCCGGACATGGCAGATTCCCGGGCGGGAGCAACAGCGGCGCCGCTCGGCGTGGTTGAATGCGATGGCGTTACAGGCGCAGATGCGGGCGGAACCTGCGGTTCAGGCTCCCGAATGAGCGCTCCGAGCCCCCTTCCCAGCGCGTTTCTCGTCATTTACGATTACCTCCTGAGCAAGTTGAGTGTAGCCTTCGGCCCCTTTGCTGTGGATATCATAGAAAATAATAGGCTTACCAAAACTTGGCGCTTCGGCGAGCCGAACGTTGCGGGGAATTACAGCCTGGAATACCTGGGCACCGAAGAAGCTGCGCAGGTCCGTAGCGACTTGGCGCGATAGCGTTGTTCTTTCGTCGTACATCGTCAGCAGGATGCCCTCGATCTCTAAACGAGGGTTCAGGGTGCGGCGAATTCTCATGAGTGTGTCCAAGAGCTCCGAGACGCCCTCCAGAGCCAGATATTCACACTGGATGGGGACCAGAACAGAATTGGCGGACACCAGCGCGTTCAGAGTGAGCAGGTCAAGGGCAGGAGGACAGTCGAGGATAATGAATCGATAGCGATCACGTATGCCGTTGAGCATACCTTGTAACTTATATTCGCGATTTTCGGCATTAACTAGCTCGACGGCGGCGCCAGCCAGGTTTTTGTCGGCGGGCAACACTTCGAGGCCTTCGACCTGGGATTTTTGCACGATCCGATCAAATGGTTCGCCGAGAATGAGCGAATGGTACAGGGTTCTGCGTGATGGGTCCTTGGGAAAGCCGATGGCAGCCGTGGCATTGGCTTGGGAGTCGCAATCGACGAGAAGTGTCGGCTGTTCGACCGCGCCGAGACAAGCGGCAAGATTAACGGCTGTCGTGGTCTTGCCTACCCCGCCTTTTTGATTTGCGACCGCGATGATTCGCGCCAAGAACACCTCGATGGGCGAAAACTTAGCAAAGCTGTGCGGCATATGCAAGATGTTTCAACGAGTTTCCGTACAGTACGGGGACGGGTGCCGATTCTTCGCGACGGCGAATGCTTTCGCGAGTGTTCCACGTGGAACCATCGCCGTCTGTCGAGTCCGCAAGCCGGAAGCTCGCCCGCCAGAGTGTTCCACGTGAAACGAAATCGGGGAAATTTCCCGGCATCGCCTCTTTAGGGAGGGACGGGGGAAGAGAGGTCACAGCCGCACGCGTCGAAAGCGGGTGTAGAAGCGGCGGGGGCCCGTTCGTTCCACGTGGAACGCGATTCGCCCGACTTGTGGAGTGTTTCACGCGAAGGACACTCGCCTGCTCTCAGTCATGTTTCACGTGGAACGCTTGAAGATCGATGGATCGCGGCGGAACGCTATAGCTTTCCGAATTCGCAGTGAGCGGGTCTCAATCAGCCTTGGACATCAGTGAAAAAATGACGGCCTCAAGAGCGGCCGACGGGCACCGGGATTTTCTTAGCCCCAATCAGCAGAAATCGCCTTAAAGACTTGGGAATTTGAACGGGTTCTTGCCATTCCCACCCGGATAATGCCTTAACTTCTTCTAAATCTCGGCCACCGATCCAGAGTAAGAGCTGTCTCGCGTCCACCTCAGGAGTAGCAGCCCACTTAATGAATGCGGGGAATTCGCCCAAGGCGCGAGAGCAAACGAAATCTAGCGGCGCGACTTCCTCGCCTAACTCCTCATACCGGCTGACGAGCACCCGAACTCCCGTAAGTCTCAGATCCCGCACTGCTTCTGCGAGGAAAGTAGCTTTCTTTACGTTCGATTCAATGAGAAAGAGCTCCAGCTCCGGGCGTAAAATCTTCAGAGGAAGACCGGGAAACCCTCCTCCCGAACCGACGTCGGCGAGTCGACCGCCCTCAAGCGCTACAACCGACGCCGCAAACATCGACTCGCAGATGTGCCGGTAGAGAATATCCATGGGATCACGAATGGCCGTGAGGTTAATCGCTTCGTTCCACCTCAGGAGCATGCGCGTATATTCTTGAATCTGCTGGAGTTGCATGTCGTTCGCGGTCAGGCCAAATTCCTTCATAGCCCTGTGAATGGTCTCAGATGAAGGTGGTACCGGTACGCTGGGAGGCATGAAAGTCACCACCTATATTTGACTCTCTGAAAGTTTTGCCATTCCTAATTACTTGTAACATCAGTAGGATGAATGAGATAGCGAGGACCAGCCAGCCCTGCCACAATATCCACACTGGTGTGCCAAACGACGACAGGAGCCAGACTCCCAAAGATGCTCCGGGCGGCCCCAAAAAGGAGACCTAAGAGCGTCGTTCCGACTAGCCCACCGCGGCCTTGATAGAGATGGGCCATCCCAAACAAGATGGACGATAACACGACCACGCTCCACGATGGCAGTGCGGCGCGACGGAAGACCGCCATTGCGAAGCCGCGGTACAAAAACTCCTCGCAAAGTCCTGCGGTGACGGCGAGTGCTAAAAAGGGAATGCGTTCCGGCGATGATTGAGGGAGGATTCTCTCGGCGAGCGATTGCAATCTCCCGCGAACTTTCTGAGGCATGCGGCCCATCCTCCGCAGGTTCAGCCACTGCAAGGAGGTGAAAATAACCGCTCCCAAAAGCGTGGCCGCGCTTACGACCCAGGCATTACCGGTAACGAGGCCGAGCTGCGCGGCACTAAATCCGTGGGCCCAGGCGCGCCATGCGGTGACAGCGACGGCGATCCATTGAAAGGCGATGGTTGAGGTGTAAAGCGAAATACGCTCGGCCGCGTCCACGGACGGCTTCGCCAGAAGCTCGCGCAAACGATGCCGCCCGCGCCACGGCACAATCACGCCGAGCACGAAGAAAATCAACCACACATCCCAAGGCATCGGGGGATGAGAGCACGTTCCGAAGCTGGGCGCAACGTAGGCTTAGGATGATTTGGCTTGAGTTGCGAAGAGAAGAGAGAAATGAGAGTTTGGGGTAGGCAGAGAGTTCGTGTGCGCGCATTGTGTTCGCATCGTATTCGCAACCCCGACACGAATCCTTTGAAGACGTGGGGAACTCCGCTAAGACAAGCGCGAATACGCACGCCCCTTTACAATGTGATACGTGAGGTGAACGCTGTGGCGGACCGCGTGAAATTGACGTCGATGGCGAAGGCGGCAGGATGCGCCGCGAAATTGAATCCGGCGACACTGGATGCTGTATTGCGGAAGTTACCGCGGCAACAGGATCCGAATGTTCTCGTGGGCTTTGACACCAGCGACGACGCGGGAATTTATCGACTGACGGACGAGCTGGCACTGGTGCAGACCGTCGATTTTTTTACGCCGATCGTGGATGATCCGAATCTTTTCGGTCAGATCGCCGCCGCAAATGCGCTGAGCGATGTGTACGCAATGGGCGGCGGCCCGATCTCGTCGTTATCGATTGTCGGATTTCCGGAAAAAGGAGACCCGGAAATCCTGGAGCAAATTATTCGTGGTGGCCTGTCAAAAATGAACGAAGCGAACTGCAGCGTGATCGGCGGGCACTCGATTCGCAACGAAGACATGCTCTTTGGTTACGCGGTCACTGGCCTTGTGGATCCGAAACGCGTGTGGCGAAATGTCGGCGCGCGCGCCGGCGATGCCCTTATTTTCACAAAACCGTTAGGCACCGGTGTAATCACCACGGCGTTAAAACAAGACCGCGCCACGCCAGAATCGCTCGCCGCGGTTGTCACTGCGATGACCACGCTGAATCGCGACGCAGCGGAAGCGCTTCAAGAAGTCGAGGGCCAATTTGCAACGTCGCAGCCAATTCACGCGGTTACTGATGTAACGGGATTCAGTCTGCTGGGCCACGCCCGGGAAATGTGTCTTGGCGACAGCAATCGCGGCGTTGAACCGGTCTCCTTCGAAATCGATCACACCGCCTTTCACTATTTTCCCGGCGCGGTAGACGCGGCTCGCGATGGTTTTCTTTCTGGTGGACTGAAAAACAATCGCGCCTTCATCGGCGAGTGCGCGGCTTTTGACGCCGGCGTTTCCCTTGAGCATCAAAATTTGCTGTTCGATCCGCAAACGTCGGGCGGCCTGCTAGTAGCGATTTCGCCGGACGCCGCCGATGCCGCACTTGCCGCTCTGCTGCGTCATGGTGTTACCGCCAGTCGCGTTGGGCGTGTTATCGAAAAGCATTCGCCGCTCATTTTCGTGCACTGATATTTCCGCGGGTGTCAGCCGCTCTTATACACTCCCAGCATGGACACCATCACTCACGGAATTGCGGGCGCCCTGATCAGCAAAGCGATTTTTCGCGGCGACGACATGTTCGCGCGGCGCCTCATGAATCGCGGCCGGGTGATCACCTGGTCCCTGATGCTCGGGGCGATCTTTCCGGACTCCGACGTGTTTCGCGAGATGTTTTCGCACAACGAGCTGCTCATCCTCACCTGGCATCGCAGCATCACGCATTCCCTGATTTGCTTGCCGATTTTCGCTGTGGCGCTCGCGGTATTGACGCGTTGGTTTTTGCGCTGGCGAAAATGGGACGCGCCGTCGTTCGCTGTGCTGACGGGAATTTACGCGATCGGCATTGCCAGTCACATTTTTTTGGACTTGGTAACTTCCTTCGGCACCATGATCTGGTCGCCGTTGCGATGGTCGCGCCCCGCGTGGGATTTAATTTTTATCATTGATTTCACATTCAGCGCGATTCTCTTGGTTCCGCAAATTCTACCGTGGGTCTACGCGAAGCCTGAAGGTCTGCAGAAACGCGCCCTGGGAAGCTGGTTCGTTTTCGTTTTTGCGACGCTGGCTGTTGCCGGAATCGCCGTAATTGTCGGCGCGCCGATGTCGGTCGAGGGAATTCTCTTGGCGATTGTGATTCTCTCCGCCGTGGTTCTGCTCCCTGCAATGCGAGGTTTCGGTCTGAGGATCAAGCGCGCGTCGTGGAATTTCGCGGGAGTCGCGGTCGCTCTGTGCTACGTGGGCGCGGCGTTCTTCGCGCACCATGCCGCGTTTGCTCGAGTGCAGAAATTCGCCGCGCTCCGGAATCTCGACGTGCAAGCCATCGGCGCTCTCCCCTTGCCACCGTCGCTCTGGCATTGGGATGGGTTGGTTCGCGTCCCGCACGGCGTGTACGAGACGCGCATCCACTTTGGCGATCCAGCCGGCGACAACGGGTTACCCGCCGGCACATCCGCGCAAGCTCTTCCGATCGAGTACCGCTTTTATCCCGACGCGGAGAACTCCTATATCGAGGCGGCGAAGAGCCTTCCCGAGGTGCAAACGGTTCTTTGGTTTGCGCGTTTCCCGGTGACGCGCTTTCACAAGGAAGGCGGCGACGCGGTGGTGGAAATATCCGATCTGCGCTTCCCGCACGTGCGGCCCGACCGGCCCGCTGCATTTACTTATCGGGTGCTCTTCAGTGCCACCGGAACGGTGTTGTCGCAGGGGTGGGATAAGTAACTGGGAGAGAACCACGAATCGCGCGAACGGCGTACCTTAACGGCGCGGCTGACTTTCGGCGGGATGAATCACCACTTGGCGTTCCTCGCCGGTTCCCACGCTCTCGGTGCGAACGCCGGGCATCTCTTTCAGCGTCAGGTGCACGATGCGACGTTCGCGTGATGACATGGGGTTGAGCCGAAACGGCTGCTTCGAAGTCTGCACGCGTTCGGCAGCCACCCGCGCGGTCATGCGCAACTCCTCAAAACGCAACGCGCGGTAGCCGCCAGAGTCGAGATGTATCTTCTCGTGGAATGCCGGCTCCAGGCGCAGCGCGCGAAACGCCAGGTGCTCCAGCGCCTTCAAAAGTTCCGCGCCATGTTCGAGCAGCAATTCCTTGTCGCGGCCGTCGAGGTCGGCGATGACCTCGGCGTCGCTCCCGGATTCACCACTCGGCGCGACTGTCCGCACCGTCACTTTCAACTGAAATCCAGCCTTGTGGACGGTCGTTTCCAGAAACTGCCGCAACGCCTCGGCCGCGGCCTCGCGATCGAGATGGCCATCTTTGATGAAGTCTGGGGGCATGAACTCCTTGCAAGAAATCTGACGAGCAAACCGGCGACCGCCTAGGCCTTCTTGCTCTTCAACGCCTTCACCGGCGCAACGCTCACGGGATGCGTGCGATTCAGCCACCACTGCTGCAAGATGCCCACAAGGCTGCTGGTGAGAATATACACCGCTAAGCCGCTGGAAATCGGCGAGATCATGAAAATGCCGGCCATGGTCACCGGCATGATCTTCATCATCATTTGCTGCTGCGGGTCGGTCGAAGTCATCGGCGTCATCTTCGACACCAAATACATCGACAGCCCCATGACGATCGGCAGCACATAATAAGGATCTTTGGCGGACAAATCCGTGATCCACCCGAACCACCGCGCGTGCCGCATCTCGATGGCATAGCGCAGCGTAGTGTTCAGCCCGATCCAGATCGGCATCTGCAGAAACATCTGGAAGCAGCCGCCGACCGGATTGATGCCTTCGCGGCTGTACACCGCCATGACTTCCTTGTTCATTTCCGCTTTGCGCGGATCACGCATCGAATATTTTTTATACTTGTCCTGGATCTGTTTGATTTCGGGCGCGACACGCTGCATTTTCAGCGTCGATCTGTAGCTCGAAATTCGCAAAGGAAACAGCAGTATATTGATGACCAGAGTCAGAACGACGATATCCCAACCCCAATTGGGAATATATTTGTTCAGCCACTTCAGCCCGTGGAACAGCGGATCAGCGATGAACTCCAGCCACCCAAAATTCACCAGGGCGTGCAGCGGCGGATTCATTTTCTTCAGTTCGTCGTAATCTTTCGGGCCGACGTAAACACGTAGAGCCAGGGGTTGCTTCGCGGCCGTAGCCACCTGCGGCACGGGCTCCTGCGAATCTTTCCCCTCTACTTGAACGGTGCGGAAGACCCGCCAGTAGCGCGTCTCCAGCGTCCCGGGAGCCGCTCCATTCGGGGGCAGGAAGGCTGCGGCGAAATAGCGATCCTCGATGCCGTCCCAATCCTTGCCGCCCTGCCACACGCCCGGCGGCCATTTTTCCGGGCCGTCAAGTTTCTTGGCCGCGATGTCTGTCAGCTTGCCGTTTTCTGTGTAAAAAACGGAAACCGTGTCGATCGGCGCAGGATTCTGCACCGTCAAATCGCCGAATCCGCCGAGCCACGCAACTCCTGCGGTTACCGGAGAGCCGTTCATCTTTACGGTGGTCTCGACGCGGACGACGTAGGTGTGATCGAAGCGAAAGTGCTTGATCACCTCCAGGTGCCCGTCGCTCCACGAAAATTCCGCCTCGGCCGGAGCGCGCAGTGTGCTTTCTGGCGAAGAAATTTGGTACAAGCCGCCGTTAGCTGCAGATTGCAGTTGTTCGTCGTCGATCACCAGCGCAAACGGCCATCCGCCGGTCTGCTGCGCAGCTTCCGGATGCACAACGTCCAGCACGCGTTGCGGCTTCGAGTCATCCAGATATTTTTTCAGCTGCCAACTCTTCACCACCGCGCCGCGATTCGAAAACTCCACGCGATAGAGGTCGTTCTCGACCACCATCGTGCGCTCTTGCGTATCGGCTTTTGCCGCGATGTTCACCGGCGGCCGTGCGGCCGCCGAAATTCCCGTGGCGGTCCCCTTCGGCGAAGCTGCGGGAGTGCCTGTCGAAGATGGTGTCGCCGGATTGCCAGGCGTAGCCGGGGCAGTCTGCACGGATCGATTTGCTTGCGGAGGAAGAACCGGAGGCTTCGGCGAAAAGAACCGCGTCCACAGCAAAATCACGCCCATCGAGAGCAGAGACGCCGCCAGCAACCGCATCTCATGGCCAAACTTGGGTTTCTTGTCCAGCTCGCTCACGTATGGACCTCATGATTGGCGGCCGCAGAGTGGCGAATGTCGCGCGTCGGCGCTTCAGACTCTTCCCAATTGTCAGGCACCGGATCAATCCCGAACTTCCGCGAAAACGGCTGACACCGCGCCAGCCGCTTCAAAGTCAGCCAAGACCCACGCGCCAAACCAAACCGTTCAATCGCTTCGTAAGAGTATTGCGAGCAAGTGGGCTGGAACCGGCAACTCCCGGCAAACAGCATCGACAGGTAAGCCTTATAGAATCGCAGCGCAAACAAAGCCGTCCGAATGCGTAGTGGAATATGTTTCGGAATTACATGCTCGTGCACGCAATCACCCGTCAGTCCGGCTTCGCTCCCTGCATCAGCCGCAACAGCTCCGCCGTCAACGCGGCAAACTCCGCCCGCTCGACCGACTTCTTCGGGTGAATGACGATGTCCCATCCTGCAGGTATCTCCTGGCGATGACAGCGCACAATCTCTCGCACACGCCGCCGGATGCGATTGCGCACTACCGCCCCGCCCAGCGCCTTCTTGATGCTGAAGCCGAAGCGACTTTCCGGCAATTGGTTCGCGCGAAAGAAAACAGTGAAGTGGGAATTCGAGCGGCGTTTGCCCGTGCGATACACAGCATCAAATTCTCCCCGCCGCACAATCCGCGCTTCGCGGGGAAACTCCAGGCCATCCGGCTTACTCGGGCGTGAGCCGATGGCGTCCCTTCTTGCGGCGCGCCGCCAACACCTTGCGGCCTCCGACGGTCTTCATGCGTACGCGAAATCCGTGCGTCTTCGCTCGCCGCCGTTTATTCGGCTGATATGTTCGCTTTGGCAAAGCAATCCCCCTCTATTTCCTATTCCGGTTCCTGCGATTATTCCCTGCTCTTACTACGTGGCGCGCGAATTCGTAGTTTCACCGGCCGCGCGCCTCGCGTTGTCCGCAGGAATGGACATACGTCGACAAGCCGCATCAGCGGCCTATTCCGAATCAATAAGTGTAGTCGACCCTCGCGCACGCGGTCAAGAAAACTGCGGGGTAGGGCTATAAGGCAGGGTGGGCCACTTGTCGCCGAGAAATTCTAGTCGAAACAGTGGTCTCTTAGAAGTTTGAAAGTCCATCAAACAGAGTTCCACAATCTTTTCACCCCGAGTCCCTGTCGCAACAGCCCTTTGGCGCATCACAAAATTCGAGTCCGAAAAGGCGGAAGGAGTTTCCGGGGAAAAAAGTTTACAAAAAATAGTAGGATATCCAAACGCTACGAATTACAGAAATGACGCTCCTGCTTAGCCTTGTAGGTAGTTCGGCCATTCACCTATCGTCTGATTTCCGCCTGACGGATATTAGCACCCGAAAACCCATTGAGGACGTGCTCGGCAGCAAGCAACTGCGTTTCAGTTTTCAGTCGTTCACAGCGTATGTTTCTTTCACCGGAATCGCGCAGGTAGGCCCACTCAGAACCGCGGATTGGATTTCGCAAACTATGTTTGGCCTCTCCCAGTCGATCACGGTTGAGGACGCGATCCGCGAATTGGCAAACGCAGCCACGGCTCACTTTCGCAATTTGCCGAAACAACTGAGGCAACTGACGATTGTCATTGCTGTCGTTCTGACACAACAACCCGCGAAATTGTTCGTTATAACGTGCAATGAAAATCCCCATGGCCCGGCCCTTCTGGAGCCGCTCGAACAGTTTGCAATTTACGAATTTGGAACCGATAAACCTCGGGTTCTCCTTTACGGCTATACACGCGCAGTATCATCTGTCGATAGGAAAGTCCTAAAAAGACTGAATCGCAATGACAATCGAGAGGAGGTGCGTGCTGGTTTGGCGAGGGTCAATGCCCGATCAGCAAAAAACTCCAATGAAATGATTAGTTCCGGATGTCTGGTGACGAGCGTATTGCCCGGCGGACACGTAGAATTGCAAAACTTCGGGGGTACTCCAGGCGTACATCTTTCTGGACCAGAGGAAAAAAACTGCTTCAGCAAATAATCCCCGGGAAGCAACCCGTTCTCGTTCAAGGCCGCGAAGCCCGAAGTTCTGGCACCTCAACATTGACGACAAAGCCTATGAATGTAACGAAGGGAAGCAATTTGATCGTCACGCTCAAATCGGACAAAGCGGTTCTATTCCTAACGGACTCTTTAGGAAATACCTTTACTAGTGGTTCCGCCGCGTATGGATGGAACATCGCGCCGGAAGAAGAAGAGTTGGACTATCAAAATACTCATCGAGACAAACAAATCGGCGAGCCCAAAACTGCCCAATTAGTGCCTGGAAAAACGGTCGCGTCGATTATGACCGCCGCGGGAAAAACCTTGGGCGCCATTACGATTGATGGCACTGAAAAGCAGCTTATCTTAAGAAAGAACAGAATCGCGATTGAAATATTGAACACGATGAGCGTGACACTTGATCTGGCAGTTGAATATCGGGGACCGTCGCACACGATGTTGGGAACGATTCCATGTATACCGACAATCAATGGCATTCGGCCAGAGGGATGGAGCTATTCGATAGAGATGGCCATCGATGAAAACGGCTGCACCCTTTCTGTGCGCAAGATGTCAGTTGCGTTTCGTCCTGGCAACTACGCTGGAGGAATAAAACTACTGTCAACTTCGGAGGAACTAGCTTTGTCAGCGCCCCGAAAGAGAGTTCAGTTAACGGTCTCGAAATCTACACCAACCGCAACCGCGAACATCGAAGCCAGATTTTTGCTAAGGGATTTCGACAATTGACCACTATGGATCGGATCGAAGCCTCTTCAAAACTCAAAATTATGATCTCGGAACTGCCCCGTTTTCATTGAAAAGCGAACATTCCATGTGAACGCGATTGAATCGCAAGCAAACGACTGCGCGCAAAATCACATTCACGCTCCGTGGTGCACCCCTTGCTTCACTTCTTATCTGAGCCAGGCGACGAGACCAACATTCCGACATCTCTTTCGCGGCGAGTTACTCCTCGTCTAACGTCATATGCACTTCCTTCATTTCCGTAATTTCCGTGATGACGATCGCGTGCGTTCCGTTGCGCTCAAATACGATCCCGTTCGCCCGTATATATTTGCCCACGAAGGGCATCAGCTTCTGGCGCTGATCGTAATCCGGCATCTTGTCAGAGATAGGCAGATACAGGTCGCCATCCTTGGTCAGAATAACGAGTGGCGAACCGGCCCTTACGCATCCCAGCACGCAATTCATGCTCAAGTGAGTTGCGTTCCCATCGAGGTTCTGAATGGGACATGCAATATCTCGAACCAAGCCCTCAATCGTGGCTTTCGACTTATTTGCCCGGGAGCCTTCCATCGACGTCTTCTGTGGGGGCTGGAGCGCTGCCACGATCGACGCAACACCGCAGCCGGCCAGCAGGCAAAGGCGCAGAATTCGCTTCATCCGTTTCTCCTTGCCAGTCACGTCAATCGCGGAGTTCGGCGATCTTCCCTCTTATAGCAAAAACCTCTTTGAATCCACTCCAGGTCGTCTTAAGAAACTCGACAACTGCCGAAGACGGATGCTATGTCGCCCGGTCACAAGGCGTCAACAGATCTAGGATGCGACCATCACTCTGGTTCCCGTTGGCTTTCTGGCGGGGCGAGTTGGCGGGTAGCCTACGTAATTGGGCTTCTCTCACTCACAGTTAAAACTGACGCGTAGGGTGCCCCAGGTTTGGTTTTCGAACCTGGGTCTTGCGGTTGACTTTTCCTCTCACTCCTCCACATCCGTCCAAATTGACCGGTTTCGCCGCGGCGTTCACGTCCGGACGCTCTCGTCGCCAATCGGCCCTTGACAAACGATTACCAACATGCTACAATTCTTCTTCTGACGTCCGACCGCCAAATGTCGCTCCAACTGTAAACCCTGTAGAATCCGCACTTACAGAAAATGGCCGCGTAACTCCATTAGAATCCGCACTTCCAAAAACATTAGACTTAAAGTCCTTTAGAATCCGCACTTGCGGAAAAGGGTGGGGGGAGGATCGGTTTGGTTAATCTGCCCGCTCCCCGCGTCCACCGCCACGCTCCTAATCGAGCCGCCGTCCGTTGCTCTTCCACGGCTTGCGATTGCTGCCCTCGCGCATTACTGTTACCCGGCCACTTCATGTCTGGGGACAACAGATGACTTCAGCCGTACGCGCCACTACCTTTCTAACCGCACTGCTCGCGACCTTAGCCGTCCAACCGCTTTGCGCCCAGGACCAACCCAAGCCCGATGAATCGCAGCAGCGGGAAACGACCGGCACGAAAAAAGATGTCGAGAAGCGCCTCAAGGCGGAAGAAAAGCCAAGCACTGCCACTCCTCTCGACGGCATCATGAAAACGCTGAACGCCGCGCATCGTTTCCAGCAGGCCGCGATCTCCCCCGATGGAGCCAAAGTCGCCTGGGTCGAGATCCTCACTGACAAAGAAGGCGCACGCACCGGCAACACCGCGATTTACGTAAAAAATCTCAAAACCGATGGCCAGCCGCTGCGCGTCACCGCCGGCGTCGCACGCTCGGTTCACGCCGAAGGCAATGTCGCTTGGTCCCCGGACAGCCGCCAAATCGCCTTCCTCTCCGACGCCACAAAAAAGGACCAGCTTCAGCTCTATGTTGTGCCCACCGCGGGTGGCGTGCCCAAAAAGCTGACCCAGGTCAAAGGCTTCCTCGATGCTCCTGGCTGGTCCCCCGATGGCAAGACGCTCGCCGTCCTCTTCACCCAAAACGCCACCCGGGCCTCGGGCCCATTGCAGGCGGAAACGCCGGAAACCGGCGAAATCAAGGACGCGTTCTTCGAGCAACGCCTCGCGCTCGTCAACGTCGCGTCCGGCAGCCTACGCCAAATTTCTCCGGCCGATACCTACATCTATGAATACGACTGGTCGCCCGACGGAACGCAGCTCGCCATCACCGCTGCCCCCGGCAATGGCGACAACAATTGGTACATCGCCGAGCTGTACACGCTGGATCCTGCCACCGGCTTGATGAAATCGATCTACAAGCCTTCGTTGCAGATCGCGCGTCCCGCGTGGTCACCCGATGGCCAGCGAATCGCCTTTATCGAAGGCCTCATGAGCGATGAGCCCGCCGTCGGTGGTGACGTCCACCTCATCCCTGCGACGGGCGGCAAAGCCGTGAATCTCACGCCAGAAAGAAAATCCACCGCGACTTGGCTGACCTGGACCAAGGACGGCAAGATTCTTTTTGCCGAAATTGTAGAAGCCGATTCCGCCGTTGGCGTGCTCGATCCAGCGAACTCCAAGGTCGCAACAACTCTCTGGCGCGGCAGCGAAAGCATTACCGCCGGACCGTGGGATCCCAATCTTTCCGTCACGCCCGACGGCGCGTCCTCTGCCCTGATTCGCGATTCCTTTACCGCTCCTCCGGAAGTCTGGGCCGGCCCTATTGGTCAGTGGAAGCAAATCACCGAGCGCAACAAGGGCTTCCAGAAGGGCCTCCAACCGGGCTGGGGCGAAGCGAAGAGCGTCCAGTGGAAAAATGGCGGCTACGAAATTCAAGGCTGGCTCATCTATCCGCGTGATTTCGATCCCGCGAAAGAATATCCCATGATCGTCGGAGTCCATGGCGGCCCCAGCTCCGCAGTACAGTCGGGCTGGCCTTCGTCTGGGAACTTTGAAATGGCGCTACCCGCCGCAGGCTATTTTCTCTTCCTGCCGAATCCGCGCGGCAGCTATGGGCAGGGCGAAGCGTTCACGCGTGCCAATGTCAAAGACTTCGGCGACGGCGACTTCAAGGACATCCTCGCCGGTGTGGACGCAGCGCTAAAAGTCGCGCCCATTGATCCCGAGCGTCTCGGTCTCACCGGCTGGAGCTACGGCGGCTACATGACCATGTGGGGAGTGACGCAAACCAATCGCTTCAAGGCCGCCATGGCCGGCGCGGGCATAGCCAACTGGGTCAGTTACTACGGCGAAAACAAAATCGACCAGTGGATGCTTCCCTTCTTCGGCAAATCGGTGTACGACGATCCCGACGTCTACGCGAAAAGCGCGCCCATCACCCATATCAAAAAAGTGAAGACGCCCACCCTGATCCTCGTCGGCGATAGCGACGGCGAATGCCCCACTCCGCAGTCCTACGAATTTTGGCACGCCCTGAAAACGCTGGGCGTCGAGACCACCCTGGTCGTCTACGAACACGAGGGCCATGCTTTTTCCAAGCCGGCCCATGAACGCGACCGCGTCGCGCGCACCGTCGCATGGTTCGACGCGCACCTCCGCGCGCAATAGCGGGGATTGATGCTACGGAAGTGATGCGAGCGGGCATGTGTTGAGCGAGACTCTGGCGAGCGAAAGATCGGAGTGACGCTAGCGGGAGTAACGCGTTGACAATTGCTTAGCAGAGTTCATGTTAGATTTTCCGGCGCCGAGGTGATGGATGGGTGCATCGTTCTTTCGCTGTATCAGTGCAGTGGTGGCTGCAAGCGCTTTTGCGATGCTGGCGTTCGCGGGTCCGCAAACGAATGTCCCAGCGACGACAGAAGGCGACTTCGTCGTTCACAATTTTTCATTTCACTCGGGCGAGTCGCTGCCGGAAACGCGCCTTCACTACACCACGCTCGGCAAGCCGGTGAAGGACGCACAGGGCCGCGCGACGAACGCGGTGTTGATTCTTCACGGGACGGGCGGCACCGGTCACCAATTTCTGCAGCCGTATTTTGCGGGAGAGTTGTTCGGACCTGGGCAACTGTTGGATGCCACGCGCTACTTCATTATTTTGCCGGATGGCATCGGCCACGGGAAATCGTCGAAACCCAGCGATGGCTTGCACGCGCATTTCCCCCAATATGATTACGACGACATGGTAGAGCTTCACCACCGGCTACTCACCGAAGGCCTGAATGTCAATCATTTGCGGCTGATCTTCGGCACGTCCATGGGCTGCATGCATTCGTTCGTGTGGGGTGAGACCTATCCCGACTTCATGGATGCGCTGATGCCGATGGCGTGCCTGCCCGTACAAATCGCCGGGCGTAACCGCCTTTGGCGCAAGATGGTGATGGATGGAATCCGCAACGATCCCGGGTGGAAAGGCGGCGACTATGCGACGGAACCCACCCAGGGCTTGCGAACGGCGCTCGATCTATTGCTGATTGCTGGGAGTGCGCCCTTATTGATGCAGAAAAATATGCCGACGCGCGATGACGCGGACAAGTATGTCGACAAATATTTTCAGGATCGCATGCCGGCGCTGGACGCCAACGATTTGCTCTATCAAGTGAATGCGTCGCGGAACTACGATCCGTCGCCCAACCTGGAAAAGATCAAGGCACCCGTCATGTGGATGAATTCGGCGGACGATTTTATTAATCCGCCGGAGCTGGGAATCGCGGAACGAGAAGCGAAGCGGCTAAAGAACGGAAGGTTTATCCTGATTCCAATTAGTGATAAGACGCGAGGGCACGGGACGCATACGGAAGCCGTTGTTTGGAAGGATCGCTTGGCGGAGTTGCTGCAACAGTCCGAGCACTAGCGCGTGATTCGCTGAAGAGGATGGTTCCAGTTTCGGCTATCGGGTCCAGCGGAAAGTGGTGTCGAAGTGAGAGCACGCCACAATAGGACATTCACTCTGTGCGCAGGGCACGTAATGGATCGACTTGCGCGGCGCGACGCGCCGGAATGTAGCAGGCGGCGAATGCAGCGGCGGCCAACACTACGACAACCGCGCCGAATGTTGTGGGATCGGTCGGCGTGACGCCGAAGAGCAAACTCTTCAGAGCGTGCGTGAGCGCGAACGCGCCGAATACTCCGGCCCCAACACCAACGAGCGTGAGCGCCATCCCTTGCTTCAGCACCATCCTGATAATTTCCGCGGGGCGCGCGCCGATGGCCATGCGCACACCGATTTCGTGGGTCCGCTGACTTACCGAAAGCGCCATGACGCCGCCAATTCCAGCCGCCGCAATGGCCAGTGCCAGCAACGCGAACAGGCCGAGCAGATTCGCGGTGAGTCGCGGCGCCGCGAGGGAATCCGCGCGGACCTGCTCGAGCGATTGAATTCGTCCCGCAGCCTGATTCGGGTCCACCTCGTACAAGTGTTGGACCGCCGCGCGCGCGATGTTCATGGGATCGCCTTGGGTGCGGGCAATCAGGGCGGGAGACATCTGCGGATATTGCGCGTAAGGCAAATAGATCAGATCCTTAGGCGCCTGATCCAGCGTGCGCTCCCGGACGTCGCCGGTAACTCCAACGATTTGTGTCCACTGTTTGCCGTCGTCAAACGATATGCGCCGCCCGACGGGATCTTGATCGTGAAAATAGTGGCGGGCCAAGGACCGATTCACAATGGCGACGTGCGGTTTGTCAGCGCGATCACGGCCGTCGAAGGTCCTTCCGCTGAAAATGGGGATTCCCAGCGTGCGGAAATAATCGGGGCTTACGACATTGAATTCCGCTGTTGGCTTGGCGTCCGTGGCGGCGCCTTGGTGCCCTTCGATCAGATATTCATTATTCAGTGCGGGCGATTTGTCGAGAGGGAATTCGCCTGACATCGCGGCCGAGGTTACTTGCGGCATCGCCTGAATCTTTTCGAGGAGCGAATCGGCGAAGCCGAGCATGAGCTTGTTGGAGGCGTTCATGCCTTGGTCGGACATGTACCTGGAGAAGTCCAGGCTGAGTTGCACGGTCAAAACATTTTCAGGGTGGAAGCCGGCGTCAACCCGCCGCAAGTTGATCAAGCTGCGCACCGCCAGGCCCGCGCCAATCAGCAGCAGGAACGAGACCGCGACCTGGGCAACGATCAACGCGCCACGCATCTTGCCGCGCGAGGCGCCCAGCGTTGCTTGCGTTCCGCCTTCCTTCCAAGTTGTGATCAGGTTTGCGCGGCGGGCCAACGCCGGCGCTGTGCCCGTCAAGATGCTCACGAAAGCGGCAATCGCCAGCGTGAACAGAAGAACTTGCGAGTCGACCTGCACTTCGTGCGCGCGTGGTGTGAACCGCGCGACATACGCGGTCAGCAATTGCATACCACTGGTGGCGAGAAATAAACCGAGCAAGCCGCCGCCCAGCGCGAGCAGAAAACTTTCCGTCAGCAACTGGCGGAACAATCGCACGCGGCCCGCTCCCATCGCCGCACGCAAGCTCATTTCGCGTTCGCGGAGCACCATGCGCGCCAAGTTCAAGTTGGCGACATTGGCGCAGGCGATAAGCAGCACGAAACCCGCGGCGGCCAGCAGGAACAGCATGGTCGCCTTGGCATCACGCGTGAGTTCCGTCTTCAGCGGTGTGGCCTGCATCCTGGGCGTGAAGTCCGCTGCGTAGGCGTCCGGATTTTCGCGTTGCATCGCGGCGGCCACCGTGGTGAGATCGGCTTCGGCCTGTGCGGGTTTTACGCCCGGCTTCATCCGGCCGAATAACTGCAACATTCGGCCCCGGCGATTCGCGACGAGCGTGGGAGCGGACCGGAACGGGCAGGCCACCGACGGCATGTAGACATCATTCTCCTGGGGATATTGCGGAAACGGCGGCAGCACACCGATCACGGTGTGTGGTTTGTCGTTCATACGAAAGGTCTTGCCGACAACACTCAGATCGCCGCCAAAACTGCGCTGCCAATATTCAAAGCTTAGAAGGAGGACTGCAGGCGCGCCGGGTTTCTCATCGTCCGGCTCAAACATGCGGCCCGCCAGGGGTTTTACGCCGAACAAGTCAAAGAAATTCCACGAGACGACGCCTGTCTCTACTCGTTCCGGCTCGCTGCGCCCCAGCAGGATGAATTGCATGTTGTGGTATTCGACGATGCCGTCCATGCTGCGATTTTGTCGGCGGTAGTCGTTCATCTCCGGCACCGAGGCAAAACCGATACCGCCGCCTTCGCGTGTGATTCGCTGGTTCAACAACAAGAGTCGTTCGCCATGCGCGTAAGGCAGCGGCTTCAGCAGCACGGCATTGACGACACTGAAGATCGCGGTG
>Ga0185299_10002863_pt1 | contig 24909 bp, 16 predicted proteins | sample PaiPotPPA55metaG_FD_128002 | JGI IMG/M metagenome (GOLD analysis project Ga0185299, IMG submission 128002) | Iron sulfur acid spring bacterial and archeal communities from Banff, Canada, to study Microbial Dark Matter (Phase II) - Paint Pots PPA... ...
CCGGGTAAGAATTAATGCACCCGCTGTCCCAATCGCGAGACCAGCAAGAACCAGCCGAAGACCCTGGCCAATTACCATTCGAAAAACATCCCACTTCTCTGCGCCTAGCGCCATGCGAATCCCAATCTCGTGGAGGCGCTGCGCCACCGAGTATGAAATCACACCGTAGATTCCGACCGAAGCGAGCAGCAACGCGAGGCTCGCGAACACTCCCAAAAGGATCATGGGAAATCGTTGCGACGACATCGACTCCGAGGCAATCTCCTGCATCGTTCGTACGTCGTAAACCGTTTGGTCGCTACTTGCTCCGTAGACCGCCGCTTCGATCGGGGGCATAATGGTTGAGGCATCGAGCGGCGTGCGAACGACTATCTTCATGTCGGAATATGCTAAGGGCCACAATTTGTCGGCGGCTTGATAAAGCGGATAGTAGCTCTGGGCGCGCGTGTACGTGCTCGTTTCGCCCAATCCCCAGTGCCTGACGTGGCCCACCACGCCTACAATCGCGCACGGGCCCCACGGATTGGCGTCCCACCCGAAGGTTAAGGTTTGGTCCAGAGGATCTGTGCCTGGAAAATAAGTCTGGGCAAAAACGTCGTCAATTACCGCGACGCACGGAGATTTAGTGGTGTCTTCCGGAGTGAAAAAGCGGCCCCGGAGCAATGGTATCCCCATTGTGCGGAGATAATCCGGCCCCGTGGGGAACACCAGCATCCGCGGCGCGTTCTGAACCACCGCGGGCTTTTGGGAACCAATCCAAAACGGGGTGTCGTTGTCCTCACCGCTTAGAGGAACGATCATGGTGAAATCCGCCGCCTGGACGCCGGGTATCGCCCGAATGCGCTCTAGCAACTGCTCGAAACCAATTCGAATGTTAGAACCCGTTTTGGTAGCGTCAGGGGAAAGCCCCACCTTAAAGTCAATAACATGCTGGGTGTCGAAACCTGGATGGATCTGCCACAGGTGTCGTATGGTGCGGAACAGCAGGCCGGCACTCGCCAACAACACCAGCGTCAGTGCCATTTGAACAACCACGAGAGCGCCTTGAGCGCGGTGATGGGCTCTCGTCGAGCCGCGACCTCCCTCTTTCAGCGAGATTTGAAGATCGGTCTTTGAACTTTTGAGGGCAGGCGCGAGACCAAAGAGAATCCCAACCGCGATCGAAACGCCAAACGCAAATAACAGGACCGAAGCGTTTACAGTGACGTTCCCGGTGCGCGGCAGAGTTTGGGGCACCGCCGCCAATACCAGGCCGACACCCCATTTTGCAAACACCAATCCGAGCACGCCGCCGGCCAGCGAGAGCAGGAGGCTTTCGGTGATCAGCTGTCGCACGACGCGCAAACGAGTTGCACCAAGCGCCGCGCGAATAGCAAACTCGCGCGCGCGCGCTGCCGAGCGCGCCAACAAGAGGTTGGCGACGTTCGCGCAAGCGATCATCAAAACGAGACCCACCGCGCTCAACAGGAGGAGCAGCGTTCCGCGTACGTCACCAACGATCTGCTGCTTAAGCGGCAGCACATCCGTTCCCAGGCCTGCATCAGCATTGGGGTAGAGCTGATCCAGATGTTCTTGGATCGTGGTCATCTCTGCCTGCGCCTGAGCTACGCTCACACCGGGTCTTAGGCGAGCGATCGAGAGCATAGAGGCATGGCTTCCGCGAGCATTGAGGATTATCGGATCACCCTGCGCGAGCGGCGCGTAGACGTCGTCCTTCTCGGATACAAGACTGGCTCCTGGTGGGACGACTCCGACGATGGTGCAATCGACTCCGTCAAGGGTGATGGACTGGCCAAGAACATTCGGACTGCCAGCGAAGCGATTTCTCCACAGACGCCTGCTGATAATGGCCACCGGCGCTCCCCCCTGCCGATCTTCCTGCGGGGAGAATTCGCGGCCGAGAACCAGGTCCACGCCCAGAGTGCTGAAGAACCCTGAAGAGATCCTGCTGCCATGAAGGTGCTCAGGCGTCCCAGGGCCTGTCAGATCGAAGCCCTGCTCGATCACGATCGCCGCCATTTGTTTGAATGAGCGAGCATCGCGCTGCCAATCCTGGAAGTTAGGGTATGAAATCGCAACTTGTGAAAAGCGCAGATTGCTCTCCAACACCATAACCAGACGATCGGGCTCACGATACGGCAAGGGGGAGAAGACGACGCCTTCCGCCACGCTGAAGATTGCGGTGTTTGCGCCGATGCCGAGCGCGAGCGTTAGGATGGCGACGGCGGCGAAGCCGGGATTTCTTCGCAGCGCGCGAAGGCCGTAGCGCACGTCGGCCCAGAGCGATTCGAGCCAGAAACTGCGGCGCTGTTCGCGGCAATTTTCTTTTACGGCTTCGACGCCGCCGAATTGCAGCGCGGCTTGGCGGCGCGCTTCGTCGCGAGCCATTCCGGCGGCGATATTGGCGGCGGTCTGGCGCTCGATGTGGTCGCGCAACTCTTCGCTGAGACCTTCTTCCCACCGCTTCCGCGAACTAGCCATGGCCTTGCGCCTCCTTCGAATCGCGCCTGTCAATTTCTGAAATACTTCGAAAGACCCTGAAAAATAAAATACGAATATCGAGTCTCCCAAGTTCCGCTTGCGCCGCTTTATTCGTAGCGGAGCGCAATCATCGGATCCACGCGCATCGCGCGGCGCGCCGGGATGTAGCAAGCGACGAGCGCGACAAACATCAAGACAACCGCCACGGCTGCGAAGGTGAATGGATCGGTGGCGCTTACGCCGTAAAGCAATTTGGCCATGAGTCGCGTGAGTCCAAGCGCGGCCGCAAGCCCAATGGCGGTTCCGGCGAGAGCGAGCTTCACACCTTCACCCAGAACGAGTTGCAGCACGTCCTTACGCTGCGCGCCCAGTGACATTCGTATGCCGATCTCGTGAGTTCGCTGAGCGACCGAATAAGAAATCACTCCGTAAATGCCTACGGAGGCGAGAATCAGCGCCAGCGAGCCGAACATGGCGAGCAAGAAGGTTTGAAATCTCGGTTGTGCGACGGTGCCTTGGATGGCGTCTGACATCGATGCGGCATCCGTGATCGGCAGATCCTTGTCGATGGCGTTTACGCCGCGCTGGATCGACGCGACCGCCGCGGAGAGGCTCAAGTCTGTCCGAGTGACCACAAGACCGCCCCAAAACGGAGCCTGTTGGAACGGCACGTACATCATTGCGCCGGGCATCTGGCTGAGCGAGACATCGCGCACATCGCCTACGATGCCGACGATTTCGCGCGGCACATCGCTATTGGGCGGAAATCCAAAAATAAGCCGCTTGCCGACGGGATCTTGATTGGGGAAATACATACGCGCCATCTCCGCGCTGATGATCGCCACGCGTGGAGCGGACATCGAGTCCTGTTGGTTGAAGTTGCGGCCCTGCAAGAGCGGAATGCCCATCACCCGGAGATATTCAGGACTTATGGAGATGTAATCCGCCGTGCGAGGTTTTGCCGAAGGCGGCGCAACCCTTCCCTGGATTTCGAAGCCTAAGTTGACGTTATCGTACGCCAGCGGTAGCGGAGCAGCGATCGCCGAATCGCGCATGCCGGGCTCGGCCTGAATTCGCGCCATCAATTCGTTCGAGAAGTTGGTCCATTGCTGCGGAGTGGAATATTCGAACTGAGGTAATGAAACTTCCGCTTTCAAAAGATGCCGCGAATCGAATCCCGGCTTGACGGACGTTATAGCGACGAAGCTGCGCACCAGCAGACCTGCTCCGATCAGCAGCACCATTGCGAGGGCAATCTCGGCTGCCGCCAAAAAACTTCGAGCACGCTGGCGAGCGCCGCTTCCACCCGCGCGTCCGGCGCCTTCCCTGAGACTCGTTTGCAAATCCGAGCCGGCCGCGAAAAGCGCGGGCGCGAGGCCAAAGACGAAGCTCGCGGAGATGGAAAGCAACAGCGCAAAACCCAGCACCCAACCGTCGACACGAATCGCGTGCGTTTGAGGCAATCCCTGCGGCAACAGCGAACTCAAGCCGTGCACTCCCCAGTAGGCGAGCAATATGCCTGCGACTCCGCCCAGCAAACCAAGCGCGGCGCTTTCGGTGAGCAGTTGCCGGACAATGCGGCCACGCCCCGCGCCAAGCGCAATCCGAACTGACATTTCTCTGGCACGCGAGGTGGCGCGTGCCAGCAAGAGGTTCGCAATGTTGGCGCAAGCGATCAGAAGCACGAGGGCAACGGCTCCGAGAAGGATGAGGAGCGCAGGTTTCACATCTCCGACAATCGCGGACTGAAGCGGCCCAACGCGGATTATCCAGCCGGCATTATCCGCCGGGTCCTCCTTGGCAAGCCTGCCGGCGATCGCGTCCATCTCGGCCTGAGCTTGCGCCACCGAAACACCGGGTCTCAATCTTCCGATTAAGTTCATCCAGTGGCCGCCACGCCGCGTCATCCAGCCGCCGAAGAGCGGGTCGTCAACCAGCGGAACCCAGATCTCCTGACCCCTGCCGCCAATTTCAGAACAGAAACCGGCCCGCATGATTCCAACGACGGTGAACGAACGTTTGTCAAGACTGATGGAACTCCCGACGATGTTGGGGTCCGCTCCGAAACGGCTGCGCCACAGATTTTCACTGAGAATTACGACCGACGCGGCGCCTCGCCTGCCGTCATCGGGAACTAAAGTGCGTCCCGCGAGAGGCGCTTGGGCCAGAAGCGCGAAGACTTCCGGAGTGACGACCCCAGTGCGTACAACGAAAGGCTCTCCGCGCCCCGTCAACGTGAGATCGTGCTGTTGACTCGAAGCCAGCTCGCTGAAAACGTGATTTTGCTCGCGCAACTCTTCGAAATTCGGATAGGAGATGCCTGTCATCGCGACTCCCTCCTGCGGCTTGGCCGAAAACACGACGACCAGCTGTTGCGGATTCGCATAGGGAAGCGGCTTGAACAGCACGGCGTACACGACGCTGAAGATGGCGGTGTTGGCGCCGATGCCAAGGGCGAGCGTAAGAATCGCGATCGCGGCAAAGCCGGGGTTCTTGCGCAACGTGCGGAGCGCGTAACTCAAATCAGCCCAGAACGTTTCGAGCCAGAAGCCGCGGCGCTCTTCGCGGCAATCTTCCTTTACGCCTTCGACGGCGCCAAATTGCAGTGTGGCGTGGCGCTTCCCTTCTTCCGGCGACATCCCGTTCGCAATATTTGCGGCGGTCTGATGTTCCACGTGGAACCGCAATTCGTCGCTCAAGTCGCCTTCCCAGTTTTTTCGCGAGAGCCATCGCCGCAAAAATTTCATGGTCTTAGCCTCTTGTTCGCTGCTCCTCGAAGTGTGCCGCCGGCGTTTAACGAAATGTTTGCCGGGTTATCACGCGCGCTGAAGAATCAGCGCCACGGCGGATGACAACCGCTCCCAGTTGGCCAATTCTTTCTCCAGTTGCTGACGGCCCGTTTTCGTGAGCGAGTAAAATTTCGCGCGGCGATTGTTTTCCGAAGCGCCCCACTCGGCGGAGATCCAGCGCTGGCGCTCGAGCCGATACAAAGCGGGATAGAGCGAACCCTGCTGAATCTGGAGAACCTCGCGCGATATTTGCTGGATTCGCTGGGCGATGCCCCAGCCGTGCATGGGCTCGAGCGCCAGCGTTTTCAGGATCAGAAGATCCAGCGTGCCTTGCAGGATTTCAGAGTTTTCGTTCATGTGATCTCCCAGCTAATTTACGAACCAGAATCAATATGCCAGCCGACGTTGACCCATTTTCCCTGGCGGGAAACAAAAATTTCCGTGGCGCGGCCGGAACGGGCCGTGCGCTTGCCGGCAACTTCGGTCTCGCACACGAACTTCGAATAGAGAATTGCCGTGTAGCCGTACATTTGAAATTCGGTCTGCGGAAATTCGAGGCGGACGAGCTTTCCACCTTGGTCGACGAAACTTTTCGCTCCAGCGAGAACGTCGTCGCGATTCGACCACTTTTCGCCGTATTCGATGGCGATCAATTCCGGCGGAATCGTTTCCGCGAGGTGCGGAGCGTTGTTCGCAAAGAAGTCGCGCCAGACGGTCTCGCGCGCCGCCAGCAGCTCCTTTTTCTCGCCCGCGCCAAGGGTCTGCGGCTCCTGCATTTCGGCCGCGAGAGATTCGGGATGGCGCTGCGTGTCGGACCCAACTTGATTCCACTCGCCGCCAAGCTTCGCGTAGACGTCCAGAACGCGGAGTTTTTCGGTGGAAGCTCCGCCGGGGTATTCGAAGCTCACGTCTGCGACATAGGTCACGATTGCGACATCGCCATAGAAGATCACGTCAAACTCGAGCATCTTGTAGGCGGACATTCGAGCGGGGCTTTTGAGATATCCGTCGACGCCCCTCATGTACTGATCGATCCCGTGAATCGCGGTCTTGGAGCTTTCCTGGAAACCGATCCACTCACTCGCGTGGGTTGCGCGAATTACGTCCCCATCCTTGTGAATGTAGGCCTGGAATATTTTGTCGATGTGGGCGCGGATGGCATCGCGATCCGGCTGGCGCTGGTCTCCTGGCACGGCACTCAGCTGCAGCGCCTGGGCCGAGCCTGCGGCGAGAAATGTGGCAAAGATGATAAGTAGAAGTCGCGCGATTCTCATTTTCATCCCTCCTTCAAGCCGCTAGCGGCCCAATTCAAACGTTCCCTAGCTAATCGAGAGGAGCGTCGCATCCCTCTTGTAGATTGTCAAGGGGGAGATAAGGCATCAGACGCGGATTTCGGGTAAACGTGAGCCAAGAAAAGCGCGAATCGCTCCGCGACCCAAGGCAAAATGCGAAGGCGGCGGAGGGGTACTAATACCCGCGTACTGAATCTTTAATCCTTTTGAACCATAGGTTCGAACCGGAACGAATCGCGAATATGTCCTTGCGGGTTGGGAGCTGCGATGCGGGGACGACGGTTCCAGAAGGAGCCGGGGCACGCTACCCAACCCGTCCAAGCCCACCTGCTGGCGTACCCCCACCTGACCCCCGCCGGCAGGATGGGCCAAATCCGCGAAGCCGGCTATTCGCAATCGTTTCAAACTATTCTTTTAGCATTTGCCCGAGCATCATCGGCCCTTCCTTTGCGTTGTACAAATGCGGAGCGCCCCTCGATTCGAGGCAAGCCACGTGGAATCTGCCGCGCCGGGGAACTTGCATGGTTACCAAAGCAACGAGAGAGCGACAGCCGGCGGAATCATCGGACAGTCGCGAGGCTCGATCAATACGCTGGCCTGTTCGACGATCGGTAGCGGCTGTGCTAGCGGCAATCGTTTTCTGCGCGCTGCCCTCGGATGCAGCGGACCTGAAGCCCCAAGCGCTAGATGCATTTAACCGGTACGTGCAATTGACAGAAGCACAGATTGACGCCGGCCTCGCACATCGCCAGGCGTATTTTCACGTCGATGCACTACCCGAAGATCGCCGCGCTGCCGCCTACGCGCAGCTGCGCGAGGGCAAGGTTGTGATTGAACGCCTCGAAACGCGGGACGACGGCCACGCGATCCAAGTTCCCGGCGGGATGATTCACGACTGGACCGGCACGGTCTTCATTCCGGGTGCGACTTTGGCGCAGACCCTCGCGCTCGACCAGGACTACGACCATCACCAAGATATTTTCCGCCCTGATGTAGCGCGTTCGAAAATCCTGCGGCACAGCGGCGACGATTTTCTGGTGCGGCTGCGCTTCTACAAAAAGAAAGTGATCACCACGGTGATCGATACCGAGCACCAGGTTCATTACAACATCGTGGATTCCACTCACGCGTCGAGCCGCTCGCACACAACGCGAATCCAGGAAGTTAACAACGCCGGGCAATCCGATGAAAGCCTCGAACCAGAAGGCCACGACCGCGGGTTGCTATGGAAGATGAATACGTATTGGCGCTTCGAGGAAAAGGACGGCGGGACGTACGTCGAATGCCGGTCGATTTCGCTGACCCGCGATATTCCAGTGGGGCTCGGCTGGGTGATCGGGCCTTACGTCACAAGCGTGCCGCGCGAGTCCCTCACATTTACACTTGCCACCACGCGCTCGGCTGTTCTGGGGCGCGGCGTCGCGAGCGCCCGAGTGAATCGCAGAAATTCGCAAGAACTAGAAAGTCGTGGTGCCCAGGAAAATGTCGGGGATGCCGTTATTGTCGCGCGCCACCAGATTGTTCGCGGAAGAAATGAAACTGACCACGTGTCCGTCGCCGCTGATCGAAGGTGCGCTGCTGTTGCCGTTGGCGGGCGCGGGTGAGGCTCCAGCCGCGATGCTGGAGAGTGCGGTGGAGGGAGAGCAAGTAGTTGTGCCCGTAATCGTCGCATTCGTGCAGGTGTTGCGCACGAAAATATTCTCGCGGCCGTTCGCAGCGTTCGCGGACAGATTCGAAGCGAACGACGCAAATGCGATGAACTGTCCTTCCCCGGCAGCCGAAGTTCCGCGATTAATACTCGGATGCTCGCTCAACGCGTTCCCGGGAATGGTCCCATTGGTCGTGGAGACCAGCGTCGTGGAAGTGGTACATGTGGTTGCCTGCCCGCTGCACGTATCGCGCACGAAAACTTGCTGGGTGGGTCCAATCCCGGAAACAAGATTCGTCGCCGTGGAAGCAAATGCAACAAAGCGTCCGTCAAAGGCAATCGAGGATTCACCGCTCGGACCGTTCGAAACGCTGATGCCATCGGGCGTTGAGATCAAGGTGGTGGCCGGCGTGCAGCCGCTCGCTGCATTCACGCATGTCAAACGCTCGTAAACCTGCGAGACGTTTGCCGCAGAAGCGCCGAGATTGGTCGCCGACGATGTGAAGGAAACAAACTGTCCGCCGTTCGAAACCGATGGATTGGAGCTCGCGGAATTGGCGGGCGTCGCTCCGTCGAGGGTCGAGACGAGAAACGTCTGCGGCTCGCATCCTGGGGTGGTTGGCGTGGCAAGCGTCTGCCCGTTGCAAGTGTCACGAAGAAAAATCTGCGGCGTGCCACCATTGAAAGTCAGGTTCGAAACGAGATTCGTCGCCAGCGACACAAACGCGACATATCGGCCGTCCGGGCTGATAGCCGGGTTAAAACTTGCGCCGTTGCCCGGCTGCGTTCCATCCGCGGACATCGAAACGAGAACCGTGGCTGGCGTCGTGGTGCAGGACGCCGTCGAAGAAGTGCACACGACATTCCAGAAAACCTGGCTATCCGTTCCGGTAAATGCCACGGTGTTTACCAAATTCGTGGCCTTCGAAGTGAAGGCGATGTCGGTGCCATCGGCGTTCAGTGAGGGTTCGGAGCTCGGCCCGTTTGCCGGTCCTCCCGTAGCCGAAACGCTCGCCACTGAATTTATCGGCGTGCAATTCGCTCCACTCCCGGTATCCACCAGGCAGGTGGTTCGGACGAACACGTCGCTCGACGAATTTCCATCTTCAGCGATCAGATTGCTTGACGTGGATGCATACGCGACGAACGCACCCGTAGAATTGGTTGAGGGGCCAGCCGTGGTGAGATCGGGTATACCGCCCGGCGCACAGGTGCCGCAGATTCCAGAGTCTCCTTGGCTACCGTCGATGGCCACGTCGACAAGCTCGGGAAGGCCGACTGTAGGCGACGGGTTTATAGCGAAGGTCAATATATTCGAGGTGCCGCCGCCGGGCGCAGGATTCAAGATCTGCACCTGGCTTACGCCCGCGGCCGCGAGATCTCCCGCAGTGAGTGAAGTCGCCAAACTCGTGCCGCTCGCAATCGTCGTCTGCCGCTGCCCTCCGTTAATCAAGATTATGGAACCGGGAACCAAGCCTGTTCCGGTCACCGTCAATGTGCCTGCGGACGTCGTCCCGGCCTGAAAGGAGGCAGGTGTGACTGCCGTGATGCTGGGAAACGGATTGGTGATGTTGAGCGGCACCGTGTTGGAAGCTCCGCCGCCCGGAGGCGGGTTAAGGACACCGATGCTCAATGCCCCGGTGGAGACGAAAAAGGTGCTGGGAATTGTTACGGTAATGGATGAACTACTCGGTATGGGAAGCGTGGTAGTGCAGCCGGGTACCCCGTTGGGATTACCCGCAGTCACTGGGGTGCAGTTGTTGCCGTTCACCGTAGCGATGGACGTCGAGACGAAACCTGCGCCGCTGACAATCACCGAGAGCGACGATCCGACGCTGCCGACAACTACCCCCGAAGGGGAAATCGAAATGACTTTTGGCGTCGTGCTTGCCGACGGGGTAACGGTCAATGTCTGGGGCAAGCTGGTGCCGCCGCCCGGCGGACCCGTAATCACGGTAACCAAAATGGTTCCGGGTCCCTGAATGTCGTCCGAGAAAATCTCGGCCGTCATTTGGCTCGTGCTGAGGAAATTGGTAATGCGTGGCTGGGGCGTTCCGCCATTTACGCTGACCTCTACGATAGAATTGCTTCCCGCGAAATTATTGCCGGTCACCGCCAATAGAAAAGCAGGCGAACCCGCTGCAACGGATGTGGGCGAAATGGTTTTAAGAACCGGCGCCGGGTTGTTGATTATCTGCTGGCAGGACGGCAGCACGAATGCCGTCAAAACTAGAATCCAAAGACCAATCCGAGACTTTTCCGGCAAGTACTCACCCCTGAGTCTATAGATTCACTCTGCCCACTTGAGCGCAATAGGAGAGACTACTAAAGATGTCCTCCGCGGGCAATCGGGATGCCCGGCCCACATGAACACTTAGCTCTGCGTGAGACGGACAGGGTTTCGCGTAGAGGCGGGCGGAGCGCTCTCCATTTCTCGTGGAGACGGGAATTTCTCTCTTAAAGGGCGGGCAGTCGTGTCCCCAGCGGCGGCTTATCAGTCCAGCCGATTCAAAATTGTGTATCTTTGTATGACATTTTGGATTGCGCATCTGTGCGAACCCGATTTGATGCGTGCGGCTTGGAGCTATTCTGCATTGAAATCTATAAGTTAGCCAGACCGCTTCGAGGTAAGAAAAGTGGCTACGCAATTGCGTAGAATTTTTCAACGGGTCTCGGCACGTCCCCAACGCGCCGAAAGTTGTGGTGTGTCCCAACTGCGACGGAATTTAACTGCTTTTCGCACTTACGGTTCTTGCTGATCGGAGCGTTCGCACGGGGAGTGCGCAACCTACCGACTATGCGAAATGCGGTGCTTTCGTTGCCGTCCTACCAGGAGGAACGATGAACGGGGTATCGACGGGGGAATTTTCATTCCGCTCCGCGGTTTCGCAACTTCTTCTGCTGCTTTTTGTTTGCCTCGCATTTAGCGCGCCAGCACATGCGCAATCCACTGCCGTTCTGAAAGGGACCGTAGCGGACGCCACAGGCGCGGCTGTAGTGGGCGCCAAAGTTACAATCAAGAATGAAGCTACCGGTGTGGATTGGAACACACAGTCCGATAACGACGGCCAGTATCTGGTTCCCAACTTGCCCGTCGGCAATTATCGGGTCACGGTCAGCGCCCCGAACTTTCAGACGTCAGTTGTAACCGGCATTGCTTTGGACGCTGCGGTAACGTTGACTCAAGACGTTAAGCTCCAGATCGGAGCGACCACCCAAGAAGTCATTATCACCGGGGAATCCTCCGTAATCGACGCTAGCACGATTACTCTCGGGCAAGTGGTCGATCAAAAGACAACTCAGGAGATTCCTCTCAACGGCCGACACTTCACGGACCTCAGCTTCCTTACCGCCGGGACAGTGACTGCTCCCGCCAACGGTTTTCTGTCCCAGCCGATTCGGGGACAGGGCACCTTCGGATTCAACACGGCCGGCCAGCGGGAAGACACCATCAATTTCATGATCAATGGCATCAATCTGAACGACATGGTCCAGAACCAGATTACGTTCCAGCCGTCGATCAACACAGTTGCCGAGTTCAAGCTGGACAACTCGCTGCCCAGCGCCGAGTATGGGCGAAACTCGGGCGCGGTCGTAAATATCGCCACGCGCTCCGGCTCAAATGAAATCCACGGCGAACTGTTCGAGTTCTTCCGGAACAGCGACATGGACGCGAGAAACTTCTTCAACTTTAGCGGCTTCCCGCAGTCCACCCTGAAGCGAAATAATTTTGGAGCAGCTGTGGGCGGGCCGATTAAAAAGGACCGCGCGCACTACTTTCTAAGCTATGAAGGTTTGCGTCACCGTCAGGGTCTCACCGTGAATGCGCCCGTCCTAACCGACGCCCAACGCACTCAAGCCGCAGCCGGTGACGCTGCGGTCCAAGCGCTGTTGCCGCTCATTCCGAAGGAAAATTTCATCAATGCCAAAGGAAACGCCTTTTTCGTTGGCAACTCCGTGGCGCCGGTGAACGTTGACCAAGGAACTGCCGATGTGGATTTCGAACTCACGAATAATGACCGCCTGCACGGTTACGTCGCGATCCAGCAAGACCTGCGGCAAGAGCCATTGTTTCCAACAGTTGGAGACACGGTGCCGACTTGGGGCGATATCCGCGCGTCACGCCGTCAAATCGGAACGGTGAGTGAAGATCACATTTTCGGTCCGAACCTGACCAACACAGTCAGACTCGGCTACAACCGGATTCACATCACGTTTCTTCCGGCGCAGAGCTTGGCATCGTCCGCCTTCAACGTTGACAGTGGTGTAAATGCCGCGATTGGCTTGGCCGAAATCAATATCGGTGGCGGGGGGGCGCTCGATTTCGGCGGCCCCAGAGGAGAGCCTCAAGGACGCGGTGACATGACCGTTGTTCTCGGTGATACCGTAAACTGGCTGAAGGGGCGACACGCTATTGCGTTCGGCACCGAACTCCGGCGCTTCTACAATAACAACTTTTCCGAGGACACCGCAGCGTACAACTTTGCGAACGTTGCGGCCTTTATCGCGGATAATCCTAGCTCGTTCGCGCTCCTTGGCTTCACCGCGAACCGCATACTTTCGCCCACGTATGACTTTTTCGTCCAGGACAGTTTCAAGTGGCGCTCGAACGTTACTCTCCAGTTCGGCGTGCGCTATGATTGGTATTCCACACCATCAGAGGCCGCCAACCGGTTTGTGGTTTTCGATCCGACGACATCGTCGCTGAATCAAATTGGCACTCCTGGATTCGGCCAGCCATTTCATACCAATAATCTAAATTTCCAGCCGCGATTGGGCATCGTTTGGGATCCGTTTAGAAATGGCAACACCATCGTGCGCGCCGGGTATGGCATCTTGACCGACGAACCCGTTACCGGTATCGTCACCGGACTGAACGCCAATCCGCCCTTCGCTCAGCCGCTCAGCGCTCAGCAGTCCCTCGCGAATCCGATCAGTCTGCTAAACGGCGCTACCGTGGCAGGATTCTCCGGTCTGTCACCCACGACGATAGATCCAAATTTCGATAATCCATACGTGCAGTCGTGGAACCTCAACATCGAACACAAATTTGCGAATACCCTGGGCTTGACTGTTGCGTATGTCGGCTCGGAGGGCACCCACCTCCGGGTTGCAGAAAACATCAACCAACTCGAGTTGCAAGGAAGCGCTCTGGTCAGGCCGGTTCCGGCACTCGCGGCGGCCAGTCCGATCCGTCCGGGCGCAGGCCTTGGGAATATCACGGACGTGACCAGCGCCGGCACGTCCAGTTACAACGCGCTGTGGGTCACTTTAAACAAGCGCTTTTCAAACGGCTTGCAATTCGTGGCGTCCTACACGTTCTCCAAGTCGCTTGACGATGTTTCGCTGAACACCAATACAGTGGGCTTGCAGAACAGCCTGGACTTGGGGGGCAACCGCGCGCTTTCCGATTTCGACGCTCGGAACCGCTTCGTCGCCAGCGGATTCTACGAATTGCCGTTTAAGGAGAATCGGTTTGTGTCAGGGTGGCAATTAGGGTTTATCACCTCCGCACAGTCGGGAAATCCGCTGAACGTTTTGACGTCGGTCGCCGGTTTCACCGGAAATGGCACACTGCGCCCTGACATCGTTGGTCCTGTTAGCACAACTGGGAACCCAGCACAGTGGTTTACAAACGCAACGAATCTGGTCGTGCCGTGTACCAATCCTTTAAACCCCACCACATGCCACTTCGGGGATCTCGGGCGGAATGCGTTTACAGGGCCCAACTTCATCGACACTGACTTCTCGCTTGTTAAGAACACGAGGATCAACGAGCGGTTCAACATCCAATTCCGCGCGGAGGCTTTCGATCTCTTCAACCACCCGAATTTCGGGAATCCCGTCCTCAACATCCAAGCTGGTACGTTCGGTGAAATTACGGCCACGCGTTTCCCGAACGGTGACTCGGGATCCTCACGGCAACTGCAAATGGCGCTGAAGCTACAATTCTAGCAGCGCCTTACAATTCACGTTCAACAGGGTATCCCCGCGGAATTCGGGGACGCCCTTTTTGTTTTTAATCGTCTTTTAATCTGGCGTTCGGGCCGCGGCGTGTTTTACTCTTGGGGCGTGGAAGCGAAATCACACGAATCCGCGATTTCGTCAGACAATGCCCCGCCTTGTCGCCCAACCCGGACTGTGGCTCGTCTGTATGCTGATCGTGTGCCTGACCGCCCCGCGTGTCGTGTGCGCGCAAGCTCCGGCGCCTGACCGATCCGATAAATCCTCACCACAATCCACCGCAACCGCCGACGCTGATTCGACCGACTCAAGTGATACGTTGACCCTGTTCCCTCATTCAGAAACTAGTCGCTACTGGATTTCCGGCCAGGTGAACGTAATCCTGCAATGGCATCCAGCATTCCCCGCGAAGTACAGCGGTCCAAACAGCCTGAAATCGCACGCCGAGAATGCCACCTCAAAACTCTATACGCTCTACCTCGGCTATCAACCTACGCGCACAACAGAAGTTTATATAAACGCCGAAAGCGCCGAAGGGCACGGCATCAGCGAAGCGCTCGGCCTCGCGGGTTTCACGAATCTCGACGTCGTGCGCAACCCAGGCCTCTCGCATACGCCCTATCTCGCGCGCTTCATCGTGCGCCAAATCATTCCTCTCACCAGCGACCGCGCTACCGCCGAGCGAACTTGGCAAAATCTCTCCACTTCTCTTCCGGTGCGCCGCATCGAGATCCTCGCCGGAAAATTCAGCCTGGTCGATTATTTCGACGAAAATTCCTGGGGAACAGACAGCCACCTGCAATTTCTGAACTGGACCATCGACAACAACGGCGCGTACGACTACGCGGCCAACACGCGCGGCTACACCGATGGCCTCATCCTTCAATATTACGACCACTGGTTCGCCGCCCGTTTTGCCGAAACGCTGATGCCCAAAGTCGCGAACGGAATCAATCTCGACGCGAATATCACTCGTGCCCGCGCGGAAAATGTGGAATTGGAAGCTCGCGGAAATCGTTTTCTGCACCGCGCTGGAGTCGTGCGCCTGCTCGCTTACCTCAATCATGCCGACATGGGCAATTACGAAGAAGCGATTCGCAATTTCCAAACCGGCGACACTCCCGTGCCCGACATCACCTCGACTCGCGCGCAAGGCCGCCACAAATACGGCTTTGGCCTGAATCTCGAGCAGGAACTCACTTCGCAGATCGGCGCGTTCGCGCGTCTTGGCTGGAGCGACGGCCGCAACGAATCCTTCGCTTATACCGAAGTGGACCGCTCCGCCGAACTCGGCCTCTTTAGCAAGGGCGACAAATGGCATCGCCGCAACGATCGCGTCGGCGGCGCTTTTGTCTTGAATGGAATCGTCGCCGCCCATCAGCAATACCTCGCTCTCGGCGGGAAAGGATTTTTGCTGGGCGACGGTAATCTCACGTACGGCCACGAAAAAATCGTCGAGGGTTTCTACACCGTGCATCTCTGGCGCGGATTTTTCGCTGCCTTCGATCTTCAGCACATCAACAACCCCGGATATAACAAAGACCGAGGCCCGGTCACCGTCCCAGGCGTGCGCCTCCACGTCGATTTCTAGCCAGCCGAGCCGCGCTGTCACATGCGAACAACTTGCTCCCTGAAATTTTCCTATGGAAACCCGCCGCTCGGCAGTTTAAGCTCCGCGCCTGCGGCCTGGGGCAAGGAAGCGCAGAGCGGCGCGCCGTCGGAGGATTTGCATGACCAAATTCGGATACCTCATTCTGTTAGTTTTCCTTTTTGTTTTTGCAGTCGCGCCCCTGCGCGCGCAGGAACAAACGAAATCTCAGGCGCAAGCTCCCGAAGCTAAGAAATCCGACGCGCCCGCTCCCCCGGAAGCAACGCCGCCCGCCGCGAAACCCGCCGACGTTGCTTCCCCCGACGCGATTCTCGCTGCCTGCTACGACGTGATCTCCGGACCGGCTGGGCAAAAGCGCGATTGGGACCGTTTCCGTTCGCTCTTCCTCCCCGGCGCGCGCCTCGTCCCATCCGGGCCCAAAAAAGACGGCGGCTTTTTCGCACGAGCGGTGACGCCAGACGAATATGCGAAGTTTGCGGACACGTATTTCGAGAAAAACGGTTTCGCCGAAAACGAAATCGCGCGAAAGAGCGAGCGCTACGGCAACATCATGCAGATATTCAGCACCTACGCCTCGCGTCACGATGCGAAGGATCCGGAACCGTTCGAGCGCGGGATCAACAGTTTCCAGTTGTTTTACGACGGCGCCCGCTGGTGGATCGTCACGATCTATTGGCAGGGCGAAACTAAGGAAGCTCCGATTCCCAAGGAATTTCTCCCCGCGGCGAAATAGTCCGCGGCAAGAATTTCTTGAATCTATTGCAGATTGCTAGCGATTGCCAGGAGTGTCGACGATGTTTCAGCCTGACTTGTTGAAAGGCCGGACGATCCTCATTACCGGCGGCGGAACGGGCCTTGGCCGGTCGATGGCGCTGCGATTTGCCGAGCTTGGCGCCAACCTGTTCCTCGCCGGCCGGCGTGAAGAACCGCTGAAGGAAGCAACGGTAGCAATCCGTGCCAAAGGAGCCCGCGCAGGATTTTTTTCAGCGGACGTGCGCGATTTTAGTGCCGTAGAAAACATCATCGCTGAAGCGGAGAGAGAATTCGGCCGTGTAGATACGCTGGTCAACAACGCCGCTGGAAACTTTATCGCGCGCACCGAGAAGCTTTCGCCGAACGCGTTCAACGCCGTGATCGGCATCGTCCTTCAAGGAAGCTTCCATTGCACGCTCGCGCTCGGGCGCAAATGGATCGCGGAAAAGCAGCCCGGCAACATCCTGAACATCGTCACCACGTATGCCGCCACAAATGCCGGCTCCGGTTTCGTGGTGCCGTCCGCTTGCGCCAAGGCCGGCGTGCTCGCAATGACGCGGTCGCTCGCGGTCGAGTGGGCGCGTCATCGTATCCGGTTGAACGCCATTGCGCCGGGACCGTTTCCTACCGAAGGCGCGTTCTCGCGCTTGATGCCTTCCAAGGAATTCGAAGAGCACGCGAAAAATTCTCACCCCATGAAGCGCTTCGGACGCCACGAAGAGCTCGCGAACCTCGCCGCGTATCTGCTAAGCGATCAGGCCGACTACGTGAACGGTGAATGCGTCACGATCGACGGCGGACTGTGGTTGCGCGGTGCCGGTGAATTCAACGACTTCGTCGACTTGACAGACTCGGACTGGGACACGCTCGAGCAAGCCCGCAAGAAGTAACCGACCGTGATCGCAACGACCGCTTCTGAATTTTCTGGTCAGTTCGTCAGGGCTAGTTACGGCGTTCGCCATCGCATTCGACCACCTTCCGTCGCATCCCGAACGCTTCCTTCCGCAACAATTCAGCGCTAGACTGTCGCCTCACAGGCCCCCTTTCGCGCGCGACCGCCGGAGGCATTTATGTACGCTCGCGTCACTCAATATCAAGTCAAGCCCGGCAAGCAGGAAGAATTCATCGAGGCGCTTACTGGTTCCGTCCCGCTGATGCACGATCAACGCGGCTTCGTGGCGCTCATGGTGCTGCGCGCTCCGGGAAACAGTTCACCGGACCTGCGCGTTATGACCGTCTGGGACTCCGAAGAAGAATTGCTCGCCAGCGAAAGAAATATCTACTTCTATCAAGCAGTGTCGCGCGCCCTCGCGTTCTGCGAAGGTTTTCCTACGATCCGCGAAGAAGAAGTTGTCCTCAGCGATTTCCCCGATTAGAACGACCGGCGGGCCGCCGGGCAGCTCAGCTTCGGATGGCCCACCGCGTCTCGCCCCGTCTTGTCTTGACCGTCCCCGCATGCGCCAGTAAGCTAGTGGTTTCCACATCGAGAGAAGAACGCGCATGGAAACCATTCAAATCACCCTGCCCGACGGCGCCACCCGCGACGTGCCGCGCGGCACTTCAGCCGCCGACATCGCTCGCCAGATTTCGCCGCGCCTGGCGAAAGAGGCTCTGGTAGCGCGCGCCGACGGCGAGCTGGTCGATCTCTCGCGCCCGCTCGAGCAGGACGCAAAACTCTCCATCCTTACCGCGAAGGATCCCGACGCGGTTCAGGTGTTCCGCCACTCGGCCGCACATCTTCTGGCGGCCGCCGTTCTCGAGCTTTATCCGAATGTAAAACTCGGCATCGGCCCGCCCATCGACAACGGATTTTTCTACGAGTTCGTCCGCGCCGAGCCATTCACTCACGAAGACCTCGAGAAAATCGAAGCGAAGATGCACGAGCTCGCCGCGAAAGACATTCCCAACGAGCGCAAGATGATTCCCAAGCCCGAAGCGCTCGAGCTCTACCGCAAGAGCAACCAGGAATTCAAGTGCGAGCTCGTCGAAGAAAAAGCCCAGGAACTGATGGTCTCCTTCTATACCACCGGAAAATTTATCGACTTTTGCCGCGGCCCGCACATCCCTTCCACCGGCCGTATCAAGGCGTTCAAGTTGATGAACGTCGCCGGCGCCTACTGGAAAGGGCAGGAAGGCAATCCGCAGATGCAGCGGATTTACGGCGCGTGCTTCGTCGACCAGAAAGATCTCGACGAATATCTGCACAAGCTCGAAGAAGCCAAGCGCCGCGATCATCGCAAGCTCGGCCAGGAACTCGATCTCTTCAGCATTCAGGATGAAGCCGGCCCCGGCCTCATCTTCTGGCACCCCAAGGGCGGCATCATCCGCAAGCAGATGGAAGATTGGCTGCGGACTGAACTGATTCGCCACGGCTACGATCTTGTGTACACGCCGCACATCATGCGTCTCGATCTTTGGAAGACCAGCGGCCATGCGGACTTTTATCGCGACAGCATGTTCGGCCCGATAGAAGTAGAAAAAGCGGACTATCAGCTCAAGCCGATGAACTGCCCGGGCCACATCTTGATCTACAAATCGCGGTTGCGCAGCTATCGCGAATTGCCCGTTCGTCTCGCCGAACTCGGCACCGTGTATCGCTACGAGCGCTCCGGCGTTCTCCACGGCTTGATGCGCGTGCGCGGATTCACTCAGGACGATGCACACATCTTCTGCATGCCGGACCAAATCGAAAAAGAAGTTGAGGATTGCGTCGAATTTGCATGGGAAGTGCTGCGCGTTTTCGGTTTCGACCGCTATGAAGTCGAGCTTTCGGCAGGCGACCCTTCGCGGCCGCAGGATTATCCCGGAACTCCGGAAGAGTGGAGACACGCCGAAAATGCGCTCATCAATACCCTGAAGCGCATGAACGTGCCGCATAAAATCATTCCCGGCGAGGGAGCATTCTACGGCCCGAAAATCGACGTCAAGCTAGTCGACGCCATCGGCCGCCCCTGGCAGCTCACCACCGTCCAGTTTGATTTTAATTTGCCGCGCCGCTTCAACCTCGAATACGTCGGCGAAGACGGCGCACGCCACCAGCCGTTGATGGTCCATCGCGCGCTGTGGGGTTCAGTCGAGCGCTTTTTCGGCGTGCTCATCGAGCACTACGCCGGCGCGTTTCCCGCATGGCTCGCCCCGGTGCAAGCGACCGTACTGCCGCTAAGCGAAAAAATAACCGACTACGCCCAAAACGTGACCAAGCAACTCAAAGACGCGGGCTTCCGCACACATCTCGACGACCGTAACGAAAAGCTGCAAGCGAAAATCCGCGACGCGCAGCTCGAAAAAATCCCCTACATGCTCGTCATCGGCGGCAAGGAAGCCGAAGCAGGCACCGTCTCCGTGCGTCATCGCGCCAAAGGCGACCTGGGCCCGCGCCCCCTTGATCAATTCATCGCCGATCTGCGCCAGGAAATCGACACCAAGATTAGTTCTTAGCGACAAGGAAGTCACATGCGGATAACCGTGTGGAGTGGAATTGGGTTATTGGTCGGCCTTGGTCTTCTTGTCGCTGCCGCTTTCCTGTACCAAGATTCGCTTCGCGTGCGTAACAAATACACCGGGATGCCCGTGAAGGTCACTCTGTCACTCACGCCCGGTGAAATGGATGCACCGGAATTCACTGCCGAAACGGGGATCTACTGGATCGAGATCGCGCGCGGCGGCGCGCTAATTGATGGGCGAAACATCGACATTTCTTGGACAGTTTCGGATAAGGGACGCGCGATTGCACAAGGTCATTCAACTCAAAACCAAGGTAGCGACGGAGACGATCAGCTCATTGGTAGTTTTCACCTGGAGCGTGGCGGTCGTTACCACCTCCATCTGACCGTTCGCAGTCTTGCGGGCACGCCAGTAAGCAGCCCTCGAGAACTAATAGTGGTGCCCGATCCAGGTGAGCGCGATGACATCGCAATGGGCGCGGGATTTGCAGAGCTCGAGGCGCTGATTTGTGGCGTCGTTGGCCTCGTAGCTTTGTCACTCACAATCGTCAATATAAGAAGGAGCCGCAGGTAGTGCGCTCTGATTAATGAAGGCCGGACTGGTTGGCAACCGCGCGGGGACCAGCCGATTGCTCAGGCGGTTCGGACAGGGTTGTGGCGCCAGGTGGCGAACCCTTCCCGTACGAGAGCGGAAATCGTATGTCGATTTTGAGAAATCAATTTCAACCACGCCCACAGGCCCATTTGCGGAAAATATATTCCCCGGAAACATATCCGCGCCAGGAAAATGTTGATGCGATAGCCCAGCGGCTTCGCGCCAAGCGAATCGACGGCGTGACTGATCGCCTCCGCGCTGTAAGAGCTGGCCCATCCATACTTCACTTCCGCATGAGCCTGTTCGATCGTCATCTTCAACGGCGTGTGCGCCATCGCAAAGGGAATGAATTCTTGCCAGTGTTTCGGCCGCGTCAGCCGCCCCGCCGCTTCAAGCCTCTTGTAGAGCGGCGTCGCGGGTAAAGGCGTGAGCAAGCCGAAAATGGGCAAGCCCGGAGGCCAGGTGCGAATCTCCTGAAGCGTCCGTTCGGCGACGCCCGGCGTGTCGTTGTCCATTCCAAAAATGAACGAGGTGATCGCGTAGACGTTGCGCTGCGCCAGCCTCTCGAGCACGGCCGCATATTCACCCGGCTTGTTGAATCCCTTGTTTACGCTGGCGAGGTTTGCAGGGTCGATGGACTCCATGCCGATGAAAACCCACTTGCCGCCCGAGGCGGCAATCAGATCAACGAGCTCCTCATCGCGCAGCAAGTTCGCGCTGATTTGCGCAACCCAGTGCACCTGCGCACCGGCGGCGATAATGTCGCGCAACAACGATTTCGTTCGCTTCACGTTGATGGCGAAATTGTCATCAATAAAAAACACCGCGATTTGCCCGCCCTCGCTCCGCGCGCGAGCCTTCAGTAGCAGCAGTTCATCCACCACGCTCTTGTTGGTGCGAAACCGGATCGAGTCACCAAAAAATCCGGTCACCGTGCAAAACTCGCATCCGTAAGGACACCCGCGCCCCGACTCGACCGGAACAATCCGAAACGTGCCCCAGCCTTCCCCGACACGCTGGAGCATGCCCTTCACCATCTTCGGAAGCAGATTGAACTGATCGAGGTTGATCGTGTCCCACGGAATCTTCGGATACGCCTGAAGCGTGGGTTTGCGATCCTGCCCAAACTCATCCACCGGCGCGTAGATATCCTTAAGTTTTCCGCGCGCAGCATCTGCCACGATTTTCGGCCACGTCTCGTCCGCCTCGCCAAGCGCTACAGCGTCCGCATGACGCGGCCCGCCGTTCCTCCCGAGCGCCTCGTCGGCTTCTTCCGTAACGTGAGGTCCTCCCATCACCACCGGCACGCCCGTCGCGCGGACAGCATCCGCAACGCGGTACGCCTTTGCGACCATCCGCGTCATCGCCCCGATTCCCACAAGCCCGATATTGTTTTCCCGCACGAATCGCGCGACGCCATTCTCGTCCATTGGTTGCGCGTTGCCGTCGATCAGCAGCACTTCGTGCCCGGGCGGCGTCAACGCCTGGAGCAGAAACATCCAAAGATGCGGCATGAAATTGCGCGTGACACCATTGTCCGGATTATAGAGCAGAATTCGCATCAGTTCCTTTCCGTCCAGAAACCGCCCTTTGGTTTTCAAGCGGGAAAACCGCGATCTCAAGGCCGCTTTCGGAGGCCAAAGGAAATCAGGGATTCGCATCAGAACATACCGTCGATCCGATCTCCGATACTGGTCAAAATTGCTCACTTCTGGACAAAGTGTCCTTTGTTAACATAGCGGTGGAGGAATCGGAACATGACGCCAGCCGTTAAGTTTCAGGGTGAGAGCGATGAATATCGGAAGCTGCGGGACAAATTACTCGAAGCAGAAATCGCTCTGAAAGATCAGCGCGAGACTGTTGCCGCTCTTCGACGGCAGCTTCCCATGGGCGCGCCGGTTGCTACCGACTACGTTTTTCGCGAAGGCCCGGCCGACATACGCGATGATTCTCCCGCCAATTTCAAGGAAGTTCGCCTGTCCGAGCTGTTCGCGCCAGGTAAAGACCGTCTCATCGTCGATCACATGATGTACGCGCCGAACGCCAAGTCTCCTTGTCCGATGTGCAGCATGTGGGCCGACGGATACAACGCCATCGCTCCTCACGTCAGCCAGAAAGTAAATTTTGTACTGGTCGCCAAAGTCGATATCGCAAAACTCCGGGACCTAGCGCGGCAGCGAGGCTGGGACAAAATCCGGTTGCTATCGAGCGGCCGGTCGACTTTTAACGCCGATTTTCACGTGGAAGATGAACGAGGACAACATCCGGGCGTCAGCGTCTTCAGCCGCGAACCGGGCGGCAAGATCCATCATTTCTACACCACCGAGGCCTCGCTTCGCCCCGGCGCGAACAACAACCCAAATCACCGGGGCATCGACCTCTTCTGCCCAGTCTGGAACCTCCTCGACCTCTTGCCCGAAGGCCGCGAAGATTGGTTCCCGAAACTTTCCTATTGATTGCCACTTGGACTCAGAGCAACCGTGGCCAGATCGAGCACCTCCCAATTTCCTAGCTAGGGTTTGCAACGCCCTGTCGGTGCGATCTGGCCGACGCGTTCGTGTCCTTGGTCCCAAAACCGGCGAGAAATTAAGGCTTGACATGGATCTACAACTGTGTATACTCAGTATAGTCATATGCACAGTGACCTCGTTATCTCACAGTCTGACGGCCGGCCGATGTATCTGCAAATTATGGAGCAGATCCGGCAGCGCGTAGCCGTCGGCGAATGGGTACCGGGCGAAGAGATTCCTTCGATTCGCCAGCTTGCGGTGGCGCTGCGCGTGAGCGTGATCACGGTGAAGAGGGCGTACCTGGAACTGGAGCGCGAAGGCGTCATCGTCACGCAACAGGGCAAAGGATCGATTGTCGCCCCCGATCCGGAGCTAAGTCCACGGCTATACGACCAGGAATTCACAGAACATCTCGACCAAGTTGTACGGCTCGCAGCGTTACTCGGCCTCACGCCCGAAGAACTCGCCGCGCGATTGCGCGAAGCCAGCGAACGGCTCACCGCCGGACGCATCACGAAGGAGATTCTATGAACGATCTTTCCGTCCAGTTCCAGGGAGTGAGCAAGAAATATCGCCACTTCACGCTCGACAACATCAGCTTCGAGCTTCCCGCGGGAAGCATCATGGGCTTCATCGGCGCGAACGGCGCCGGCAAGTCCACCACGATCCGCATCCTGATGGGACTCGTTCATCAGGACAAAGGCGCGGTGCGCGTCCTCGGCCACGCGATGCCCGCCGAGCAGGCCGCAGCGAAACTCGACATCGGCTTCGTGTCGGAAGACATGCGCCTCTACGGCGCCGCGTCGCTCGCGTGGCACATGGAGTTCATCCGCTCGATCTATCCGCATTGGGACCAGCCGTACGCCGAAAGCTTACTGAAGCGCTTCGACCTCAAGCCCGAACAAAAAATCAAAGGGCTGTCCCACGGACAGCGCGTAAAGGCCGCATTGCTGCTGGCGCTCGCGCGGAGTCCACGCTTGCTGGTCCTCGACGAACCAACCACCGGACTCGATCCGGTGGCGCGCCACGAAGTTATCAGCGAACTCATGGCCGTGCTTGCGGACCAGGAGCGCACGATTCTCTTCTCGTCGCACAACACTTTGGACGTGGAACAAATTTCCGACCAGATCACGTTCATCGACCGCGGCCGCATCATCGACTCCGCTGACAAAGAAGTTTTCCTCGACCGCTGGCGCCGCTTGCGGCTCGTACTTCCACCGGACGCGGCTTTGCCGCTGGTTCCGGGAATCGTCGAGATCGGCGGCAGCGGCCGGCTTCCCGTCCTGACCACCAACAGCTTCGAGCCCGCCATGCTTTCGGCGTGCCAGAGCACCGGAGCCACGGTGCAAGCGGTGGATAGCATGACGCTCGAAGAAATTTTCGTCGCGAACGTACAAAGCCGAAGGGAAGGACAAACCGTATGAACTATTCCATGGTGAAGATTCTGATTATGAAGGACTGGTATTTGCTGCGCTGGGCGATTCTCGCATCGCTTGCCGGCGGCGTGGTCAGTCTCGGCATTATCGCGACCGGCAACAAAGCCGCGTTCATGCTCGGCCTGATTCTGCTGGTAACCGTGCTCATCGTCGCCGGCGCGCACATCGCCAGCACCACGATGGTGACGGAACGGAAAGAGCAGACGCTCGCGTTCATCATGAGTTTGCCGATTTCCTACCGCGAATACACCGCCGCAAAATTGCTCGCCAATCTGCTGATGTTTCTGGTGCCGTGGCTGGTGCTGACGCTCGGCAGTATCGCGTTGCTGGCGTACCCGCCCGGGAAGAGCATGGGCCTCATCCCGTTCACCGCGCTTATGTCCGTCGAA
>Ga0185299_10002865_pt1 | contig 24902 bp, 26 predicted proteins | sample PaiPotPPA55metaG_FD_128002 | JGI IMG/M metagenome (GOLD analysis project Ga0185299, IMG submission 128002) | Iron sulfur acid spring bacterial and archeal communities from Banff, Canada, to study Microbial Dark Matter (Phase II) - Paint Pots PPA... ...
CCCTCGCGCTCGTGCTCGCCGCGATGCTCAGCGGGGCCCGCCGGAGCCCGGGTCCGGGCTCGGGCCAGGCGTGGCGCGAGTTCCGGGTCGGCGTCGGGGCCGTGCTCGTCGTCGCGACGCTCGGCTACGCGGTGCTGCTCACCCGGCCCGCCGAGGCGGTGGGTCTCGTCGTGGCCGCCATCGGCGAGGAGCTCGTGTTCCGGCTCGCGGCCGTGCTTGTCATCGGGGCGCTGTGCGCGCGGCTGCTGGGCCGCGACTGGCGCCACCCGCGGCAGTGGGGCGCGACGCCCGGGTTCGTCGGGCTCGTCGCCGCCGCGGTCGTCTTCTCGGTGCTGCCCGGCCACGTCGCCCAGATGACGACGGTGACCCGCAGCCTGTCCTTCGCCAGCCTGGCGCTCCTGCTCGGCTACACGGTGCTGCGGACCGGCGCGGTGTGGCCGGCGATCCTGGTGCACGCCCTCATCGACGTGATGACCCTCGCCGCCTGGCAGGGAAGTGGCCTGGCGCTGGTCCGGCTCGCGACGGCCGCCGGCGCCCTGGGCGCACTGGTGGCCGCGACCGAGGTCGCCGGCCGGCGCCTCGGCCTGCGGACCCGGGTCCCGACGGTCATCGACCTGCGCTCCGCCCCGCCGACGGCTGGCCTGACCGGCACCTGACGCCGCCGTACGCTGCGGCGCACCGCCGCGTCGCCTGAACGGCGCGGGGGCGAGCGACCGCCCGTGCACCGGCGCCGGGCGACGGTGGGGACGCCATCGACGACCATCCGGCGGACTCGAGGAGCGCCGCCCTGACCTGCGCCCGGCTCCGCGACCATCCCCGGCTGGTCGCGGTCGCAGCTGGCCTCGCCGCGCTCGAGGCGGCGATCGTCGCCGTCACCGGGGCTCCCGGCGCGGCCGCGCTCGCCCCCCAGGCCGCCGCCCCGACGCCCTTCGACGTCTTCCACGACCTGCGGTGGCTCCTCGTGTACCACCCGTCGTGGCTGGCGTTCGCGGTCGAGGCGCTCGCGCTCGTGGCGGCGCGCAGCCTCGTCGTCGTCACCCTCGTGCGCGAGGCGTGGCCGGCGTCGATGCCCCGGCCGTCGTGGCGCGACGAGCTCCGTCGCACGGCCGGCTTCGTCGCCCTCCTCGCCGTCGTGCTGCTGCCATTCGCGGTGCTCGCGTTCGCGATGGCCGTCGTTGCCCTCTCGTGGCTGTTCTTCGTCGCGGTGCCGGTGCTCGTCATGGCGGCGCTGCTCGTGCACCGCGGGATCGCGGTCCCGGGCTGGTGGCGTGACCGGCCGACCCGGGAGACGGTGCGGGTCGTCCTGTTCGCCTTCGTCGCGCTGAGCGCCGCCGGTGCCGTCCTCGACGCGGCGCCGGTCGCGGCGCGGGTGCCGCTGGCGGCGCTCGCCGGGGTCGTCGATGCCTGGTGCTGGCTGCGGCTCGTCGAGGCGGTCGCGGGCGCGCCGCCCCAGCGGCGACGCCGCCCGTTCGTCGTGGTGGCCCTGGTCGGCATCGCCGCCCTCGTCGTCGGCGGGACGACAGCCGGCTTCGCGGTCTCGGTGGCGATCGAGAACGGTCGCAGCCCCGTCCCCCCGGTCTCGCCGCGTGCGACCGGTCCGCCGGTGCTGATCGTGAAGGGCTTCAACTCCGAATGGGATGGCGTCACGCGCCAGTGGGTGCACGGCCGCTACCGGATCCGGCGCTTCTCGTACCGGGGGCTCGACCGCAACGGCGACCCCCGGCGGTACGGGCGCGCGGACACGCACCAGTCGGTGCAGGCGCTCGCACTGGAGCTCGGCCGCCAGGTCGACGCGTTCGCAGCTGAAGCGCACGAGCGGGTGAGCATCGTCGCCGAGAGCGAGGGGTCGGTCGTCGCGCTCGCCTACGTCGCCGCCACGCCCACCGCGCCGGTCCGGGCGGTGGTGGCGCTGAGCCCGCTCCTCGCGCCCGGCCGCGTCTTCTACCCGCCGGTGGGCTCCGACGGGTGGGGGACCGCGGCGGGGAGCGTCATGGACGGGATCGCACGCGCCCTCAGCCTCGTCGGCCCCGTCGACGTGTCGGCCGACACGCCCCTCTTCCGCTCCTTCGTGGACGAGGGCCCGGCCCTGCGCGGCCTGCTGCGCTGCGCGACCCCGAGCCGCCGTGAGTTCGCGGTGCTCCCGCTCGACTCGGGCGTGAGCGCGCCGGGCGCCGTCGACGTCGGGATCCCGCACGCGGCCGTGCCCGCCTTCCACGGCGGGTTGCTCGGCGACCACACGACCGCGGCGCTGATCCGCCACGTGATCGGCGACCGGTCGGCCTCCGGGTCTGGCTTCTGGCGGGGGGCCGGCGACGCCGTCGGCGAGCTCGCGGCGGCGTGGCAGGCGCCCGGGCTCGACCAGAGCCTCGAGCCGGCGTGGCGGACCCTGCCCGACCCCGGAAGTTGCTCGGCCGTGCGGGCGACCCTGCGCAGCTGGATCGGTCAGGGACGAGTCGGACCCCGTGTGCGTTGACGGTCCAGGCGGCCGATAAGGATCGGTATTCGGGTGCTACTCGTGCCGAACTGCCGTTACGCAGTGGTGTCGTCGTCGCGAACGAGGCGGAGTTGGCGCGGGTCGGCAGGCAGCCGATCCCACGTCTCCTCGGCGATAAGGGTGGGCAGCTCTTCGCCTGGTAGGTGGCGCTCGAAGAGGGCGAGGGTCTCTCCCAGGTTCGAGGGAGAAGGCGCGATGATCCCGTGTCGACCGAGTTGGTGAGCAACACGGGCGACCCGCCAGCACCGCTCGTACTCGCCGACCGGCGAGGTGAGGTCGGCCGGGGTGAGGCCAACCGCTGCTTGGGCCGCTGCCGGGCGCAGGTCGAGGACCTCGGTGACGTGCACGTCGCAGGTGAGAACGCGCCGGGGAGCGACCATGTCGCCGGTCATTCCGGCGTCGACGAAGGGGTCGACCAGGTGGCGGTAGGCCTCGGCCACGACCGAAGAACGGGGGCGTGCGAGGTATAGGACGGAGTAGGCGCCGGGCGGTCCCCAGCGACCGCCGCTCACGCTGCCGGTGAGGCCGCGCCAGTCGACAACGACGTGTCGCTCCCACGGTCCGTCGAGTGTCGTGCGCGGAGCGCCAGCAACAGCGACTGCGAGGTCACGCGCCAACTACATCGCTCCTGCCTTGAGCCGCTCGACGGCCTCGACGATGGGCTTGAAGTGACCAGCCACGAGTAAATCGATCGGCCGTTGGCCGCTCAGCTCGGGGTTGCGAGCATGGAGCCAGATCTCGATGCCCTCGGGGCGATACACGTTGCCGAGGGCCCGGACGATGTAGTGAATGTCGACGAGCCGGTCGCGGGTCTCGCCGCTCGGGCGTGAGGTTCCCGCCGCCCAATGCTGGACCTGGCGTTCCCGGACGCCGGTGATGAGGCCGATTTCGGCGCTTGTGAGGCCGCACTGCCGGATTTCGTCGACGAGGGCGGGATAGGAGAAGCCGGATGCGGCAGTCTGCGGGCTCACCGCTGAGACCCCGGGATGACATGTAGAATGTCGCTATACATCGCGCTCGTCATAACGTGTACTATAACATGCTATGAGACAGGTACGCCATCGGAAGCGAGGGTGAGATGGCTGAGCTGCTTATCCGTGCAGCGATGAACGACCACAACGTCGTTGGGGACCTTCTGGCGCCGGGGGCGAGTCCCGACTGGGCCTCACGCCGGGCTCTCTTCAGCGGGCTTGTTGCCGATGCTCACGTTGCTGATGCCCGCCCCGTCCTTGCGGATCATGCGCGTGCCGCGGGGATCCCATACCTCATCGACCCGGACACCACCTTCGTTCAGAGCGAGGTTGCGCCGGGGGATCGGTGGGCATCGCTCCCGTTCGGTTCTGCCGAAGCCGTGGACGCTGCGGACGTGAAGGTCGCGAAGCTCGCGGCTGAGGTCCTCGAGTTTGAGGTCGACAATGGGGCGACGAGGCTCGTCGCTCCGTACTTCTACGCGCAGTCACCGATGGACCCATGGTTCCGCGCGTCACTTGCAGCTCTTGACGAGACGGCCGAGTACCTCGACCGCAACGACATCCACCTGCCGGTGATGGCCGTGCTGTGCGCTCAGTTGCAGTCGTTCGGTAATCCGACGAACTGGAGCATCGGGATCGACCGGTTCGTTGCGCGCGCGGAGGAGATCGGTGCCGACACGATTGGTCTATGCCTATCGCCGGCTGGAGACGGCGCGGACTCGTACGGCAAGGTGGTTCGGCTCTTCGACGCCGCTCTGCGGGCGCGTACCGGCGAGCTACGCGTCGTCGCATGGCGTCAGGGCATCTACGGTCCAGCGCTTGTTGCCGCGGGGATCGATGGATACGAGTGCGGCATGGGCACCGGAGAGCAGACGGACGTGAAGGGTCGGCAGTCAAGCCGGAAGCCGAGGGATGACGACAGCAGCTGGGGTGGCGCCGGCGGCATTTTCATAGAGCCGCTCAACCGAAGCGTGATCCGTTCCGTTGGTCGGATCCTCCTCGGTGACAACCGGACCCGGGCGAAGATCATGTGCGACGACGAAGGTTGTTGCTACGCAGTGGCGGCCACCATCGACAACAGCCGGGATCATGCAGTTCGTACTCGCGCACGGATGCTGCAGCAGTTGATGGATCAGCCACATAGGGCGTGGCGGCTCAATCACATTGCGCGGCAAGCCGCGAGCGCTGTTCCGCTCGTGCAGCAGGCGAACGCAGTGCTTGAGGCAGAGGGCGTCAAGCAGCGACTGAAGTCGCGCAACCAGGCCGCGCTTGCAGATGTTGCGGTACACCTCGCCGAGCAGGAGCCCGGCACGCGGACGGCGTAAGCAGCCGCTCGGGTGAGGGACCCCTAGAAGACAAAGCGGCTCAGCGCCTCGACGACGCAGGCTGGCTTCTCGCTGCCGTCGATCTCGACCGTGTTCCGCGTCGTGACCTGCACGCCGCCCGGCACGTCCTGCACGTCGATGATCTCGGCGCCCATCCGGATCTTCGACCCGACGGGGACCGGCGCCGGGAACCGCACCTTGTTCGCCCCATAGTTGAGGCCGAGCTTCGCGGACGGGACGCGCAGCAGGGCGGGGAGGAACAGGTTCGTGATCGACAGCGTGAGGTAGCCGTGCGCGATCGTCGTGCCGAACGGGCCGTGCTTGGCGCGCTCGGGGTCGACGTGGATCCACTGGTGGTCGCCGGTGGCGTCGGCGAAGCGGTCGATGCGCTCCTGGGTGATCTCGACCCAGTCGCCGTAGCCGAGGTGCGTGTCGATGGCGTCGTGCAGCGCCGCCGCGGATTCGAACTCCACGGGGTGCACACTACGCTGCGGCCGCGTGGAGCTGCGCTTCTCGGCCGAGGACGAGGCGTTCCGGCGCGAGGCGCGCGCGTGGCTCACCGACCGGCTGGCCGGCGAGTTCGCGGGCGTGCGTGGACGCGGCGGGCCCGGTGACGAGCACGAGCTGTTCGAGGAGCGGGCGGCGTGGGAGCGCGCCCTCGGCGAAGCGGGGTGGATCGGGATCGGGTGGCCTCGCGAGTACGGGGGCGGCGGCCGCTCGCTGACCCAGCAGGTGATCTTCTACGAGGAGTACGCGCGCGCCCAGGGGCCGGGCCGGGTCGGAATCATCGGGGAGGGCCTGCTCGGGCCCACGCTCGTCCACTTCGGCAGCGACGAGCAGAAGCGCCGGTTCCTGCCCGGGATCCTCGGCGGGACCGAGATCTGGTGCCAGGGCTACTCCGAGCCCAACGCGGGGTCGGACCTCGCCAACGTGCAGACCCGGGCCGAGCTCGACGGCGACCAGTGGGTCGTGACCGGCCAGAAAGTGTGGACGTCGCTCGCGCACTGGGCCGACTGGTGCTTCGTGCTGTGCCGTACCGACCGCGACGCGGCGCCACACCGGGGCATCTCCTACCTGCTGGTGCCGATGCGCCAGCCCGGCATCGAGATCCGTCCCATCGTGCAGATCACCGGGACGTCGGAGTTCAACGAGGTGTTCTTCGACGGCGCCCGCACCGACGCCGCCAACGTGGTCGGGGCGGTGAACGAAGGCTGGAAGGTCGCGATGGGGACGTTGGCGTTCGAGCGGGGCGTGGCCACGCTGGGCCAGCAGCTGAACTTCGAGAACGAGCTCACCGACATCCTCGAGCTGGTGCAGAAGCGCGGCCGGGGCGACGACCCGATGCTGCGCCAGCGGCTGGCCGACGCGTGGATCCGGCTGCGGATCATGCGCTACAGCGCCCTCCGGTCGCTGACCGCGCTCGAGCAGGGCGAGATGACGACGCTCGCCAGCATCCACAAGCTCTACTGGGCGACGCTGCACCGGGAGCTCGGCGAGCTGGCCATGGCCGCGCTCGGCGCCGACGCCGCGGTCGTCGACGCCCCGCCCTACGAGCTGTCACCGGCCCAGCGGGTGTTCCTCTACAGCCGGGCCGACACCATCTACGGCGGGTCGAACCAGATCCAGCGCAACGTGATCGGCGAGCGCGCCCTCGGACTGCCGCGAGCGCCCCGATGACGAGCGAGCTCCCCGAGTACCCGACCGGCCACGGGCTGCTCGACGGCCGGGTCGTCGTCGTCACCGCCGCCGCCGGGACTGGCATCGGCTTCGCGACCGCCCGCCGGTGCGCCGAGGAGGGCGCCACGGTCGTGCTCTCGGACCACCACGCCCGCCGCCTCGAGGAGGCCGCCGCCACGATCGCCGAGGAGCAGGGCCGCCGACCGCTGGCGGTGGTGTGCGACGTGACCCGCGAGGACGACGTGCAGGGCCTCGTCCAGGCGGCGGCCGACGAGCACGGCGGCATCGACGCGATGGTCAACAACGCCGGGCTCGGCGGGACCACCGAGCTGGTCGAGATGACCGACGAGCAGTGGCGGGCGGTCCTGGACGTCACCCTCGACGGCACCTTCCGGTGCACGCGGGCCGCGCTGCGCCACATGCTGCCGCGCGACCACGGTGTGATCGTCAACAACGCCTCCGTGCTCGGGTGGCGGGGCCAGGTCGGCCAGGCCCACTACGCCGCCGCCAAGGCCGGCGTGATGGCGCTGACCCGCTGCGCGGCGCTGGAAGCCGCGCCCCACGGCGTGCGCGTCAACGCCGTCGCGCCCAGCCTCGCCACGCACCCGTTCCTCTCGAAGGTGATCAGCGAGGACGTCCTCGCTGACCTGGCCCAGCAGGAGGCTTTCGGCCGGGGCGCCGCCCCGTGGGAAGTCGCCAACGTCATCGTGTTCCTCGCCAGCGACTACGCCTCCTACATGACCGGCGAGGTCGTGTCGGTGAGCGCGCAGCATCCGTAGCGGCCCCCGGCGGCCCGCCACACTGATCCCGTGGTCGACTGGCTGGTGCCGATCTCGCGCCGGACGCGCTTCGTCGACCGATCCGGACGCACGCTGAACCAACGTTTCGAGCTCATCCGGTCCGCGACGCTCTCGGGTCGGCTCACCACCGTGAGCGCCGACGTCCGCGGCGCGCTGGCCGACGCCCAGCCCGGCGACACCGTCTGGCTGCTGTGGCCGGAGCACGACATCGGCGTGATGGCGGTCGGCAAGGCACGCGTCGGCCGGAGCCGCCGTGCCGAGCCGCCCCGGCTGCTCGTCACGCTCGACCGGGTCCCGACCCGGCTGCTCATCGTCGATCCGATGCCGGCCGCGTTCGTGCGCCGCTGGCTCTCCGACCTGCGGGGCGGCTTCCGGCTCGACTTCCGACCTCGAGCCTTCGAGGCGATCCGGGCGTGGGTGGACGAGCGCGGCGAACGCGACGACGCCCTGCTCAGCCCGCTCGGTGCGCAGAGCTGGCGAGCGCGCGCCGCGCGCGGCTCGTCGTCACGCCCGATCGACGACCCCGTGCTGTCGACCGTCGTCCCGTTCCTGCGGTCCCAGGACTTCGCGGTGGGTCTCGTCACGCGGGACGGCGGGGTCCGCCTCGTCGCCCGCCGGGCCCGCGACGTCCTCGTCGTGCACGGCGTCGGTGTCGAGGGCGGCCGCCCCGAGACCTACCGCGCCTACGGGACCGTCCGGGCCCACCGGTGGTCGATCGAACGGGCCACCACCGAGCTGCACGCCCGATCGTGGCCGTGGCTCGCGTTCGCGGCCAAGCCGCCGTCCGACCTCGTCACGTTCCTCGAGGACGAGGGCGTGATCGTCACCTGGCGCCAGGCCGGTGGTCAGGTCGAGATGAGCGACGGCTCGAAGCAGCGCTGGTTCCAGCAGCTCGGCGTCCGCTAATCACTCGCCCGTGGACGCGGCCCGCAGGTAGGCCGGCCACTCGCCGCCCCCGTGCATGACGAGGTGCTCGCCCGTCACGTAGCGGGCCAGCGGCGAGGCCAGGAGCAGGCAGACGTCCCCGACGTCGGACGGCTCGGCCATCCTTCCGAGGGGCACCGTCTCGCCCACCGCCGCGACGCCGGCCTCGTCGCCGTAGAAGAGGTGCGCCTGCTCGGTGCGGACGAGCCCGACCGTCACGCCGACGACCCGCACCCGGGGCGCGAACTCGAGCCCGAGGGTCTGGGTGAGGCTGACCAGCCCCGCCTTCGCGGCGCCGTAGGCCGCGGTGCCGGGCGACGGGCGCACGCCGCTCACGCTGGCGATGTTCACGATCACGCCACCCTCGGGCTGCTCGTTCATCACTGCGAAGGCCCGCTGGGCGAACACGAGGGGCGCGACGAGGTTCAAGGCGATGATCGCGGTCGAGAACTTCGGTGACACCGTCGCCGTGTCCGACGGGGGCGCCCCGCCCGCGTTGTTCACGAGCACGTCGAGGCGTCCGTGCTGCTCGAGCGTGATCTGCAGGACGTGGTCGATCTGCTCGGCGTCGCGCACGTCGGCGGCGACGAACGAGGCGGTTCGGCCGTCCGTGGACGGGAGCTCGTCCGGCTCGTGCCGACAGCAGATGACGACGTCGGCGCCGGCGGCGAGGAACCGCTCGGTGATCCCGCGGCCGACGCCGCGGCAGCCGCCGGTGACGATGACCACCTTGTCGGTGAAGTCGAGACCGTCGCGCGGCGATCCGTCGGTCACGAGCCCGACCGTACTTGACGGGCTCTCCGATACGCTCGGGAGCCGTGATCCGCTCGGAGGTCCGCGACCACGTCGCCGAGGTCGTGATCGACAACCCGCCGGTGAACGCTCTCCCGGTGAAGGGCTGGTTCGAGCTCGCCGACCGCATCCGCGCGCACGGACGCGATCCTGAGGTCCGTGCCCTCATCGTGTCCGCGAACCCCGAGCTGCGCGCCTTCCAGGCCGGCGTCGACATCAAGGAGCTCGCCGCCGACCCGACCAAGCAGTCGCTGATCGAGGTGAACCGGGGCTGCTGGGAGACGTTCGCGGCGGTGTACGACTGTGAGGTCCCGGTCGTCGCGGCGGTGCACGGCTTCTGCCTCGGCGGCGGCGTCGGGATCGCCGGGAACGCCGACATCGTCGTGGCGTCCGACGACGCCACGTTCGGGCTCCCGGAGGTCGACCGGGGCGCGCTCGGGGTGGCGACGCACCTGGCCCGGCTCGTCCCGTACCACAAGATGCGGGCCATGTTCCTCACCGGGGCGACGGTCACCGCCGCCGAGCTCGAGGCGTTCGGCACCGTCGAGCGCGTCGTACCCCGCGCCGAGCTCCTCGACACCGCCCGCGAGCTGGCGCAGGTCATCGCGGCCAAGAGCCCGCTCGTCATCCGGCGGGCGAAGGAATCGCTGAACGCCATCGACCCGGTCGACGTCAAGCGCTCCTACCGCTTCGAGCAGGGCTTCACCTTCGAGCTGAACCTCTGGGGCGACTCCGACGAGCTCCGGCAGGCGTTCGTCGAGAAGCGGGCCGCCGAGCTCGGGGACGCCGAGGAGCGAGGGCGATGAAGCCCCGGGTCCCGGTCGTCGACGGGATGTTCACCGAGGACGCCGGCCCGCCGGCGCTCCTGGGCGGTCGCTGCCCGCGCTGCGGGTCGGTCTTCTTCCCGAAGCAGTGGTCGTTCTGCCGCAACCCCCACTGCGACGGCGGTCCGCTCGACGACACGCCGCTGTCCACCCGGGGTCGGCTCTGGTCGTGGACCGACAACCGCTACGCGCCGCCGCCGCCGTACCCGGCGGGCGACTCGTTCGAGCCGTACGGGGTCGCCGCCGTCGAGCTCGACGCCGAGCAGATGATCGTGCTCGGCCAGCTCGCTCGCGGCACCGATATCGGCAGGTTGCAGCTGGGTCAGGAGATGGAGCTGGTGGTCGAGCCGCTCTTCGAGGACGACGACGCCGTCCACACCGTGTGGAAGTGGCGGGCCGGGAGCGTGACGGGGTGAGCGACGTGCAGATCCTCGGCGTGGGCATGCACCCCTGGGGCAAGTGGGGTCGCAACTTCGCCGAGTACGCGGTGGTGGCAGCCCGGGCCGCGCTCGCCGACGCCGGCCTGACCCTGGGCGACGTGCAGTTCCTCGCGGCCGGCAACACGATGCGCAACGGCTATCCCGGCTACGTGGCCGGGTCGACGATCGCCCAAGCGCTCGGCTGGTCGGGGATCCCGGTGTCGTCCAGCTACGCCGCCTGCGCGTCGGGCGCCGTCGCGCTCGACGCGGCCCGGGCCCGCATCGAGGCCGGGAAGGCCGACGTCGCCCTCGTCGTCGGCGCCGACACCGCGCCGAAGGGCTTTTTCGGGCCGCTGCCTGGGGACCGGCCCGAGGACCCGGACTGGCTGCGGTTCCGGCTGCTCGGCGCGACGAACCCGACCTACTTCGGCCTGTACGCACGGCGGCGCATGGAGCGCTTCGGCGCCACCGCGAAGGACTTCGCGGCCGTGAAGGTGAAGAACAGCCGGCACGGCGCCTCGAACCCGAACGCCCGCTACCGCAAGGTGTTCACCGAAGACGAGATCGCGGAGTCGCCGGTGGTCGCCGAGCCGCTTCGCCTCGTCGACATCTGCGCCACCAGCGACGGCGCGGCCGCGGTCGTGCTCACCAGCGCCGAGTTCGCGGCCCGCCAGTCCGACCGCCGGCCGGTGACGGTCGCCGCGGTGTCGACGGTGACGCCGACCTACCCGAACACCGACCTCGACCTGCCCGACATCGCGACCGACTCCGGGGTCGGCGCGCCGCCCCCGGCCCGCCCGTTCCGCGACGCCATCGCGCACGTCGCGTACGAGGAGGCCGGGCTCGGGCCGGAGGACCTGAGCTGCGCCGAGGTCTACGACCTCTCCACCGCGCTCGAGCTCGACTGGTACGAGAACATCGGGCTCTGCGGGCCGGGCGAGGCCGAAGCGCTGCTGCACAGCGGGGCGACGACGCTCGGCGGGCGGGTGCCGGTGAACCCGAGCGGGGGGCTGGCGTGCTTCGGCGAGGCGATTCCGGCCCAGGCGCTGGCCCAGGTCTGTGAGATCGTGACGCAGCTGCGCGGAGACGCCGGGGAGCGCCAGGTCGAGGACGCCACGGTCGGGCTGGCGATCAACCAGGGTCTGTTCGGCCACGGATCCTGCGTGATCGTGACCCGCTGACGCGTCAGGCCAGCGGCTCGATCAGGTCCTTCGCCAGCTCGTCGAAAGCCCGGCGGTAGGCGTCGGGGTCGGTCTCCCAGACCGCGAGCACCCACCTGCTGACGCCGAGGTCCGCGTACTGCGCGACGCGGTCGCGCTTGCGGCTGCCGCTGTAGGTCAGCTCGATCGAGTCGGGGTCGCGTCCGGCGTCGCGCGCCGCGGCTTGCATCTCCTGGAGCCGGCCCGCGAAATCGTCGTGGCCGAGCCCGATGGGGAAGTACCCGTCGCCGAGCCGCCCGGCCCGGCGCGCCGCCGCCGCGCTGTGCCCGCCCACGAGGATCGGGACGCCGGCGGGCCGGGCCGGCTTCGGGTTGCTCTTCGCCCGGTCGAAGTCCACGAAGGCGCCGTGGTACGTCGGCTCCGGGTCACGCCACAGGATCCGCATGGCCTCGATGTACTCGTCGGTGCGCGCCCCGCGGTCGGCGAAGCTCGTGCCGACCGCCTCCGCTTCCTCGCGCAGCCACCCGACCCCGATCCCGAGCCGCAGCCGGCCCCCGGACAGCCGGTCGACCGTCGCGCACTCCTTCGCGCAGACGACCGGGCTGCGCTGGGGAAGGATCAAGACGCCGGTGCCGAGCGCCAGCGTCCTCGTCACGCCGGCCAGGAAGGCGAGGAGGCCGAACGGATCGGGGAGGTCGTCGTCCTCGATCCCGATCCGACCCTCGGGGTTGTACGGGTACCGCGACGCGTAGTCGGCCGGGATCACGGCGTGCTCGAAGACCCAGATCGACTCGAAGCCCGCGTCCTCGGCCGCCTGTGCGTACGCGGCGAGCTGGTCGGGGGACGAGAGGAAGCTGCCCTGGCACGGCGGCATGAGCCCGAAGCGCATGAGGGCGCACGCTACCGGGCCCCCGAGACTGGGACGCGTCGGTGGCCGCTCGATAGCGTCATCGTGTGAGCAGCGAATCCGTCGGGGGCGTGCCCCGGCGGGCCAAGATCGTGCGCCGCGCGCTGCTGCTCATCGTCGCGCTCGTCCTCCTCTATCTCTTCACGCCGACGCTCGGCGAGGTGCTGTCCCAATGGCCCCGCCTCGCCCACCTGAACGCGTTGTGGCTCCTCGTCGCGGTCGGCGCCGAGGCGGCCAGCTTCGCGTGCGTGTGGTGGCTGCTCGCGGTGGCGTTGCGATGCACGAAGTGGTTCGCCATCGCCACGTCGCAGCTGGCCGGGAACGCGCTGAGCCGGGTCATGCCGGCCGGCGCCGCCGCCGGCGCCGCGCTGCAGTACCGGATGCTCGCCGCGTCGGGAATCGATGCCCCGGCCGCCGGCTCCGCGCTCACCGCCACGACGCTGGTGCAGCTCGCCACCCTGGCCGCCATCCCGGTGCTCAGCCTGCTGCTGTCCCTCGTTGGTCGGCCGATCAACCACGGCCTGCGCGAGGCGGCGTGGGTGGGGCTCGGCCTCTTCATCGTGCTCTGCGCCGTCGGCGCGGTGCTCGTGCTCTCGGATCGGGCGGTGGCGGGGATCGGCTCCGGCATCCAGTGGCTCCACAACCGCATCTTTCGACACCGCGAGCCGTTGCACGACTTCCCGAAGGAGCTGCGCGACGAGCGGGACATGGTCCGACGCAGCCTCGGCGAGCGCTGGGTCTCGGCCCTGCTGGCGTCGGTCGGCAAGTGGACCTTCGACTACTTCGCGCTGCTCGCCTGCCTCGCCGCCGTCGGCGCGCAGCCGGATCCCGGGCTCGTGCTGCTGGCGTACGCAGCCGGCGCGGTGCTCGTCATGATCCCGATCACGCCGGGCGGGCTCGGCTTCGTCGAGGCGGGGCTCACCGGCGTCCTCGCGCTCGCCGGCGTCGGGACCGGCGACGCGGTGCTCGCCACCCTCGGCTACCGCCTGGTGTCGTTCTGGCTGCCGCTGCCCGCAGGGCTCGGCGCCTACGCCGCCTTCCGGCTCCGGATCCGGCGGCCGATCACGGCGTGAGCCAGCGCACGCCGTCGCGGCCGGCCACGACGACCGCGCTCGTCAGGCCGAGGAAGAGGCCGTGCTCGACGATCCCGGCCCGCGCTGCCAACTCGGCCGCGAGCGCGCCCAGGTCGTCGATGGGCCCGAACGCGGCGTCGAGGATCAGGTTGCCCTGATCGGTCCGGAAGCGCTCGCCGTCGCGTCCGGAGCGGACCGTCACCGTTGCGCCGAGCGACTCCACGAAGCGGGCCTGCGACGCCCAGCCGAGCTCGAGCACCTCGAGCGGCAACGGGTGCTTGGTGCCCAGCTTCGGGGACAGCTTCGACTCGTCGACGACGATCAGCTCCCGCTCGCTCGCTTGCGCCACGATCTTCTCGCGTAGATGCGCGCCGCCGCCGCCCTTGATGAGGTTCAAGGCCGGGTCGACCTCGTCGGCGCCGTCGATCGTCACGTCGAGTCCCCGCGGCAGATCGTCCGGGAGGAGCGGGATGCCGAGCGCCTCCGCCTCCCGGCGCGTCTCGTCCGACGTTGCGAACGCCACCAGGTCCTGGAGCGCGCCCTCGGCGAGCAGCGCGCCGATGCGACGGGTGGCAAAGATCGCGGTGCTGCCGGTGCCAAGGCCGACCGCCATCCCCGATCGGACCTCGTTGACCGCGGCTTCCGCGGCCTGCTGCTTGAGGCCGGCCTGCGGATCGGTCATCACGGCGACCCTATCGGGGCGCCCAAGTAGGGTCCGCGCCAATGGGCATCCGGACCGAGCGCGCCGTCGAGCACGTCGCGGAGGTGGTGCTCGATGTCCCGCCCGTGAACGCGCTCCGCGCCGATGACTTCCTCGAGCTGGCCCGCGTCGTCACCGAGCTCGGCCGCGACACGTCCGTGCGCGCGGTGCTGCTGCGCTCAGCGGTGGAGCGCGGCTTCGCGGCCGGGGTGGACGTCGGCGAGATGACCGCCGGCGGCCCGCGAGCGGTGGTCGCGTTGACGCGGGCGTGCGCCGACGCGTACGCGGCGGTCGACGAGTGCGACGTGCCGGTCGTGGCGGCGGTCCACGGCTTCTGCCTGGCGACCGGCGTCGGCCTGGTCGGCGGCACGGACGTGATCGTGGCGGCCGCCGACGCCACGTTCGGGCTGCCCGAGGTCGACGCCGGCGGGCTCGGCACCGCGACCCAGCTGGCGCGGCTGGTCCCGGAGAAGAAGGTCCGCTGGCTGGCCTACTCGGGGACGCGCGTCGGTGCCGACGTCGTGGCGCGCTGGGGCGGGGTCGACCGGGTCGTACCCCGGGATCGCCTGCTGGACGAGGCCCGCGCGGTCGCGTCGACGCTGGCGGCCAAGAGCCCGACGGTGCTGCGACGGGCCCGGGCGTCGCTGCACGCCATCGACCCGACCGATTCCCGCCGCTCGTTCCGCCGCGAGATGGGCCTGGTCTTCGAGCTGAACCTCACCCCGGCGGCGGACGAGGCGCGGGCCGCCTTCGCGGAACGGCAGGTCCGGTGACCCAAGACAAGCGGCTCGGCGAGGACGACGTCGTCGCCGAGCTCGAGGACGGCATGACGATCGGGATCGGCGGCTGGGGCTCGCGGCGCAAGCCGATGTCGATCGTGCGGGCGATCCTGCGGTCCGATCTGTCCGACCTCACCGTCGTCAGCTACGGCGGACCCGACGTCGGGATGCTCTGCGCGTCCGGCAAGGCCCGCAAGGTCGTGTACGGCTTCGTGTCCCTCGACTCCATTCCGCTCGAGCCGCACTTCCGCGCTGCCCGCCAGAACGGCACCATCGAGGCGATGGAGCTCGACGAGGGGATGCTGCAGTGGGGGCTGCGCGCCGCCGCGATGCGGGTGTCGTTCCTGCCCTGCCGGGCCGGGCTGGGGTCGGCCATCCTCGAGATCAACCCGGAGCTGCGGACCGTCGAGTCGCCGTACGGCGGCGAGGAGCTGGTGGCGATGCCGGCCCTGCCCCTCGACGTCGCGCTGCTGCACGCTAACCGGGCCGACCGACGAGGCAACGTCCAGTACCTCGGCGCCGACTGGTACTTCGACGACGTGTTCGCGATGGCGGCCGCCCGCACCTTCGTCTCCTGCGAGCGGGTCGTCGAGCCCGGCCGGCTGGTCGACGAGGGATCGGAGCAGACCATCAAGATCAGCCGGCTGTGGACCGACGGCGTGATCGAGGCGCCCTTCGGCGCCCACTTCACCCACTGCGTCCCCGACTACGAGCGCGACGAGGCGATCCAGCGCGACTACGCGGCGTCGGCGAAGGACGCCGACGCCTGGGCCGAGTTCCGGGCTCGCTGGGTCGACGTTCCCGAGACCGACTACCGGCGTCAGGCCGAGGCGTCGCTGGCGGGCGCGTCGTGAGCGCGGCCACGCTCGCCGACGTCTGCGTGATCGCGTGCGCGGAGGCCTTCCGCGGCGACGGTGAGATCCTCGCCAGCCCGATCGGCGTGATCCCGACGCTCGGGGCCCGGCTGGCCGCGAGCACCTTCGAGCCCGACCTCGTGTACACCGACGGCGACGCGCTGGCGCTCGGCGCGCCGATCCCGGTCGGCGACGACGCAGCGCCGAAGCTGGTCGAGGCGTGGCTCCCGTTCGGGAAGATGTTCGATGTCGTGTGGTCGGGTCGACGTCACGTGATGATGGGCGCGACGCAGATCGACCGCTTCGGGAACCAGAACATCGCCTGCATCGGACCCTGGGCCCGGCCGAAGGCCCAACTGCTCGGCGTGCGCGGAGCGCCCGGCAACACCGTGAACGACCCGACGAGCTACTGGGTGCCGAACCACTCGACGCGGGTCTTCGTGCCGGCCGTCGACTGCGTCTCCGGGGTCGGCTACGACCGGGCCGCCGCTGCCGGCCCGAGCGCGAGCCGGTTCCACGAGATCCGTCGCGTCATCTCCAACCTGGGCGTCTTCGACTTCGAGACCGACGAGCACGCGATGCGGATCCGGTCGCTGCACCCCGGCGTCACCGTCGCCGCGGTCACCGAGGCGACCGGGTTCGAGTTCGTGGTGCCGGACGACGTGCCGACCACCCGCGACCCGACGGCCGACGAGCTCCGGCTGCTCCGCGAGGTGCTCGACCCGGGCGAGCGTCGCGCCGCCGAGGTCCCCAGCTGATGCATCCCACCCTCCACACCGACCTCTGCGACCTGGTCGGGATCCGGGTGCCGATCGTGCAGACCGGGATGGGGTGGGTGGCCGGTCCCCGGCTCACCGCCGCGACGGCCAACGCGGGCGGGCTCGGGATCCTCGCCGCCGGCACGATGGACTTCGAGCAGCTGCGGGCCGCCATCGCTGAGACCCGCGAGCGGACCGACGCTCCCTTCGGGGTGAACCTCCGCTCGGACGCGCCCGACGCGGCGGAACGGTGCTCGCTGCTGATCAGCGAGGGCGTGCGGGTGGCCTCGTTCGCGCTGGCGCCGAAGCCGGAGCTCATCGACCAGCTGAAGGCGGCCGGCGTCGTGGTCATCCCCTCGGTCGGCGCGAGGCGCCACGCCGAGAAGGTCGTCGCGTGGGGCGTCGACGCCGTGCTCGTCCAGGGCGGCGAGGGCGGCGGTCACACCGGGCCCGTACCCACCTCGCTGCTCCTGCCCCAGGTCGTGGACGCGGTCGACGTCCCGGTGATCGCGGCGGGCGGGTTCTTCGACGGTCGCGGCCTCGTCGCCGCCCTCGCCTACGGCGCGGCCGGCATCGCGATGGGCACCCGGTTTCTCCTGACCCAGGACAGCCCGGTCGGCGCGGCGGTGAAGGACGTCTACCTCTCGAAGGCCGTGACCGACACCCTCGTGACGACCCAGGTCGACGGCGTCCCGCACCGGGTGCTGCGCACCGACTTCACCGAGCGCCTCCACCGGGCCGGACCGGTGCTCGGGCTGCCCCGCGCGCTGCGGAACGCGGCCCGGTTCAAGAGGCTCTCCGGCCTCCGCTGGGGCGACCTGCTCCGCGAGGGGCGGGCCATGCGCCGCGCCCAGGACCTGACCTGGAGCCAGGTCCTCATGGCTGCCAACACGCCGATGCTGCTGAAGGCGGCGATGGTCGACGGTCGGCCGGACCTGGGCGTGATGTCGAGCGGGCAGGTCGTCGGGCTCCTCGACGACCTCCCCACCGTCGCCGAGCTCATCGATCGGGTCATCGAGGAGGCGGAGGCAGTGCTGAAACGCCTCGGCGCGTGACGGCCACCGTCGCGCCCGAGTCGATCGTCGAACCGGGCTGGGGCGCAGTCGCCGACACCTTCCGTAGGAACTTCGACCACGGCGAGGTCGGTGCCGCGTGCTGCGTCTACCAGGACGGACGTTCGGTCGTCGACGTCTGGGGTGGGGTGGCGGACCGGGCCGCCGGTCGGCCGTGGGCGCGGGACACGATCGTGATCATCTTCTCGTGCACGAAGGGCGCCACCGCGCTGGCCGCCAACCAGCTCATCGAGGCCGGCCGCCTCGACCCGGACGCGACCGTCGCCGCCTACTGGCCCGAGTTCGCCGCGAACGGCAAGGCCGGCATCACCGTGCGCATGGTGCTCTCGCACCGGGCCGGGCTGGCGGCGGTGGACGGCGAGCTCACCCTGGACGACATCGCGGCCTGGGACCCGGTGGTCGCCGCGATCGCCGCCCAGGCGCCGAACTGGGAGCCCGGCACCGCCCACGGGTACCACTCGCGATCCTTCGGCTGGATCGTCGGCGAGCTCATCCGCCGGGTCACCGGTCGCATGCCCGGCCAATACCTGGCCGATGAGGTGGTGCGGCCGCTCGGTCTCGACTTCTTCCTCGGGCTCCCCGAGTCCGAAGACGCACGCGTCGCAACCCTGTACCCGGCGCCCGAGGCGAGCGCCCTCGACGAGCTCGCGGCGGCCGATCCGACGACGCTGTTCGCACGGGTGATGACCGGCCCGTCGAACCTCCTTCACTACGACGACAGCTGGAACACCCGCCTCCTGCGAGGCGCGCAGCTGCCGTCCTCGAACGGACACAGCGACGCGCGGTCGCTGGCCCGGATGTACGCGGCGTGCCTGGCCCCCGTCGACGGTGTCCGGCTGCTGTCCGAGCAGAGCCTCGACCGCGCGACCACGGTGGAGTCGTCGGGGAAGGACCTCGTGCTGGGCCAGCCGCTCACCTTCGGCCTCGGCTTCGCGTTGCCGCCCACGCTCGGCCCGGGGGCGAGCCCCCGCTCGTTCGGTCACGCGGGCGCCGGTGGATCGCTGGCCTACGCGGACCGGGACCGCGGCCTCGGCTTCGGCTACGTGATGAACCAGATGCGCCTCGGGATGCCCGAGGGCGACCAGCGGGCGATGCGGCTCAGCGAGGCCGCGGCGGCGTGCGCCGGATGAGCACGGGCGCGACCCGCGGGGCGCGAGGCTCGAGGGCGGCCGCGACCACCGTCGCCAGGAAGGCGGCGAACAGGGCAGCAAGGGCGATCCTCATCGCCCATTCCAACGACCGCCGCGGCGGGCGTGTTCCCGACCGTGGGACGATGAGCCGGTGTCGCTGACGAGCGCCGCGGCGCACGACCTCTTCGACCGGCGCCGACGGGCCTGGCTCGCCGAGGACGTCGCCGGCTACCTCGACTGCTGGGTCGACGACCTGGTGCTCGAGACGCCCGGACGGGTGGTGCGGGGGCGGGCCGACTACGAGGCGATGGTGCACCAGTCGCTGGCGTGGGCGAAGCCCCGCTCCTTCGAGGTGCACCACCTCGCCGCCGACGGGGACGTGGTGCTCGCCGACTGGACGATCACCGTCGAGCGGCGCGCCGACGGGCAGCCGGTGAGCTGGCGCGGGATGAGCGCCTGCGAGCTGCGCGACGGCCGCATCGTGTGGTGGCGCGAGTACTACCTGGACCCGGTCGGCCTGGCACGCGCCGCCCGCGGGTAGGGCGGCGCCGCGGATGGATCTCACGTTCACGCCCGAGGAGGAAGCGTTCCGGGCCGAGTGCCGCTCGTGGCTCGAGGCGAACGTGCCGCACGGCCTCCCCTCGGGCGACACCCGGGACGGCTTCGCGGCCCACCTCGAGTGGGAGCGAAGCCTGTTCGAGGCCCGCTGGGCGGTCGTGTCGTGGCCCGAGGCGTACGGCGGGCGAGACGCGTCGCCGATGGAGTGGCTGATCTTCGAGGAGGAGTACTACCGGGCCGGCGGGCCGCAGCGGGTGACCCAGAACGGCATCTTCCTGCTCGCGCCGACCGTCTTCGAGTTCGGCACGCCCGCCCAGCGCGACCGGATCCTGCCCCGCATGGCCGCGGCCGAGGACCTCTGGTGCCAGGGCTGGTCGGAGCCGAACGCCGGCAGCGACCTGGCCGGCATCCAGAGCCGCGCCGAGCGCGACGAATCCGCCCGCGGCTGGCGGCTGTCGGGCCAGAAGACCTGGACGACCCGGGGCGCCTTCTGCACCCACCTGTTCGGGCTGTTCCGCAGCGACCCGGCCGCCGAGCGTCACCGCGGCCTCACCTACTTCCTCGTCCCGCTCGACGCGCCCGGTGTCACCGTGCGGGGGTTCGGGCGCCTCGACGGCGACGAGGGCTTCGCCGAGGTGTTCCTCGACGAGGTGTTCGTGCCCGACGACGCGGTCCTCGGCGCCGTCCACGAGGGCTGGGGCGTCGCCATGGCCACGACGAGCGCCGAGCGGGGCCTCACGCTGCGCAGCCCGGGCCGGTTCCTCGCCGGCGCGGGCCGACTCGTCGACCTGTGGCGGGCGCGGAGCGGCGACGCCGGTCCCGACCTGGCCGACTCGGTGGTGCAGGACTGGATCGACGCCGAGGCCTACCGGTGGCAGACCTTCTGGACCGTGACCCGCATGACCGTGGGCGAGAACGTCGGGGCGGAGTCCAGTCTCACGAAGGTGTTCTGGAGCGAGCTCGACGTGCGGATCCACGAGCACGCCCTCGCGCTGCTCGGCCCGGACGGCGAGCTCACCGGCGACGAGGCGAGCTGGATGAAGGGCTACGAGTTCGCGCTGTCCGGGCCCATCTACGCGGGAACGAACGAGATCCAGCGCAACGTGATCGCCGAGCGGGTGCTCGGGCTTCCCCGGCGCTGACGACCTCGTGCGGTTCGCCTTCACCGACGAGCAGCTGGCGTTCCGCGACGCGGTTCGTGAGCTCCTCGACCGGGAGTGTCCACCGTCGGTCGTGCGCCAGGCGTGGACGAGCCCGAGCGGGCGCGCCCTCGACGTCTGGGCGCACCTGACCGAGATGGGGGTGCTGGCTGCGCTGGCGCCGGAGGCGGCGGGCGGCCTCGGGCTCACGCTCGTCGACCTCGTCCTCGTGCTCGAGGAGACCGGCTACGTCGCGCTCCCGGACCCGATCGTGGAGCACGCCGCGGTCGCGGTGCCGCTCCTCGCGTCGCGCGGGGAGCCGATCGGGGCGGGGACCGTCACCGCGGGCTGGGAGCCCGACGCACGGGCGGTGTGGGCCGACACCGCCGACCTGCTCGCGCTCGGCGACGACCGTCGCTGGCGAGTGGTTGCGACGGGTGACCTGCGGCTCGAGCCGCGCACCTCCGTCGACGGCGCCCGCCGGCTGTTCGCGTTCGACCCGCGCTCGGCGGACGGTCCGGCGCTGGTGGACGAGCAGGCCTTCGACCGGGGCGTGGTCGGCTTCGCGGCCCAGCTGGTCGGACTGACCCGCCGCATGCTCGACCTCACCGTCGGCTACGTCACCGAGCGCCGCCAGTTCGGCGTCCCGGTCGGCTCGTTCCAGGCCGTCAAGCACCATCTCGCCGACGCCCGCCTCGCGCTGGAGTTCGCCCGCCCGCTCGTCTACCGGGCCGCCTGGTCGCTCGCCGAGGGCGATCCGGACGCGTCGGTGCACGCCTCGATGGCCAAGCTGCAGGCGTCGAGCGCCGCCCACCGCACCGGGCGGGCCGCCCTCCAGTGCCACGGCGCGATCGGCTACTCCTTCGAGTACGACCTCCACCTGTTCTTGAAGCGGGCCTGGGCGCTGGCCGCCTCGTGGGGCGACGCCCGCTGGCACGGGGCCCGCGTCCGCCGCGCGATCCTGTGACGAAGCGACCGGGGAGCTCCCATGCCTGAGGCCTATCTCGTCGACGCCGTCCGGACGCCGGTCGGCAAGCGGGGCGGCGGCCTGGCCGCCGTGCACCCGGCCGACCTCGGCGCCCACGTCATCCGCGCTCTCGTCGAGCGCAACGACCTCGACCCGATGGCGGTCGAGGACGTGTACTTCGGCTGCGTCGACCAGCTCGGCCCCCAGGCCGGGGACATCGCGCGCACCGCGTGGCTGGCGGCCGGGTACCCGGAGGAGGTCCCCGGCACCACCATCGACCGCCAGTGCGGCTCGTCGCAGCAGGCGGTGCACTTCGCGGCCCAGGCCGTGATGAGCGGCACCAACGACGTCATCGTCGCGGGCGGGGTCCAGAACATGAGCATGATCCCGATCGCGGCCGCGATGACCGCCGCCGAGCCGCTCGGCTTCGCCGACCCGTTCTCCGGATCGGAGGGCTGGGTCGCGCGCTACGGCACCCAGGAGGTGTCGCAGTTCCGCGGCGCCGAGCTTATCGCCGACAAGTGGGGGATCACCCGGGAGGACATGGAGGGCTTCGCGCTGACCAGCCACGAGCGGGCCGTCCGCGCCCAGGACGAGGGCCGCTTCGACCGCGAGATCGTCCCTCTTGCCGGCGTGGAGGCCGACGAGGGACCGCGGCGGGGGACGTCCCTCGAGCAGATGGCAAAGCTCCCGACCCTGGTGGAAGGGGGCCGCTTGACGGCCGCGGTGTCGTCACCGATCTCCGACGCCGCCAGCGGTATGCTCGTGATGTCGGAGCGGGCGGTGCGCGAGCACGGCGTGACGCCCCGGGCCCGGGTGCACCACATTTCGGTGCGGGGCGCGGACCCGATCTACATGCTGACGGCGCCGATCCCGGCGACCGCGTACGCGCTCGAGCGCACCGGCATGGGCCTCGACGACATGGACCTGGTCGAGATCAACGAGGCCTTCGCGTCGGTGGTGCTGGCTTGGCAGCAGGAGACCGGTGCCGACCTCGAGCGCGTCAACGTGAACGGCGGCGCCATCGCACTCGGCCACCCGCTCGGCGCGACCGGCACCCGGCTCATGACCACCCTGCTCTGCGAGCTCGAGCGCCGCGGCGGCCGCTACGGGCTGCAGACGATGTGCGAAGGCGGCGGTCAGGCCAACGTGACGATCATCGAACGGCTGTGAGGCCCGCCGCCCGGGGCACGATCTCGGCGTAGCGGTCGAGCACCCGCAGCACCGGCTCGGCCGGCGCCGACGGGAGCCGCAGCACCACCTCGTCGATGCCGAGCGAGGCGTAGTACTCGAGCTTCCCCTCGTCGGGCACCGTCCCGAACGGGACCACCCGCACCTCGCCCGGGTCCCGCCCCACTGCGTCACACGCCGCCCGCAGCGCGGGCAGCGCGCTGCGGATGCCCGCGCCGCCGATGGGGAGCCAGCCGTCGCAGTACTCGGCGACGTGCGCGAAGAGGGTCGGGCCCGGGGCGCCGCCGAGCAGCACCGGAGGCCCGCCCGGCTGCTGGGGCTTCGGCCACGACCAGCTGGGCTCGAAGCGCACGTGCTCACCCTCGAACGACGCCACGTCCTCTCGCCATAAGGCGCGCATCGCCAGCACGTGCTCGCGGGCGATGGCCCGGCGCTCGCGGGGCTCGACGCCGTGGTCGGCCATCTCCTCGCGGTTCCAGCCGAACCCGATGCCGAAGTCGACCCGGCCGTCGCTGAGCGCGTCGAGCGTGGCGACGGCCTTGGCGGTGACGATCGGCTCCCGTTGCGCCACGAGGCAGATCCCGGGGCCGAGCCGGATGCGCTCGGTGACCGCGGCCGCGGCGGCGAGGGCCACGAACGGATCCACGGTGCGCCGGTACTCCTCGGGCAGCTCGGCGTCGCCGGTGGGCGGGGGCGTGAGCCGGCTGGTGGGGATGTGGGTGTGCTCGGGGAGGAACAGCGACGTGAGGCCGCGCGCCTCGGCCTCCCGCGCCAGCGCGGGCACGCTCATGGCGCGGTCGGTCGCGAACATGGTGACGCCGAGCCGCACGGCGGTACCGTACCCGCCGCCATGGGGATCTGTGACGGTCGAATCGCGATCGTGACCGGGGCCGGGCGCGGCCTCGGCCGCGCGCACGCGCTCGAGCTCGCTCGGCAGGGCGCGCGCGTCGTCGTCAACGACCTCGGGGCCGCGCTCGACGGCTCGGGGCGTGACACCGCCACCGCCCAGGCGGTCGTTGACGAGATCGCCGCGATCGGCGGCGAGGGGTTTGCCAACGGGGACGACGTCGCGGACTGGGAAGGCGCCCAGTCGCTGGTGCAGACGGCGCTGGACGCCTTCGGTGGTCTCGACGTGCTCGTGAACAACGCCGGGTTCACCCGAGATCGGATGGTGGTGAGCGGCACCGAGGAGGAGTGGGACGCAGTCGTTCGGGTGCACCTGAAGGGGCACTACGCGCCGACGCGACACGCCGCGGGCTACTGGCGCGACCAGTCGAAGGCGGGCGAGCTGGTCGACGCGCGGATCGTCAACACCAGCAGCGGCGCCGGGCTGCTCGGCAGCGTCGGCCAGGCCGCCTACAGCGCGGCGAAGGCGGGCATCGCCATCCTCACCATCGTCGAAGCGGAGGAGCTCGGCCGCTACGGCGTGACGGTGAACGGGCTCGCGCCTTCCGCGCGCACCCGCATGACCGAGGAGGTCTTTGCCGAGCAGATGGCGCGACCCGACTCCGGGTTCGACGCCATGGACCCCGCCAACGTGTCGCCGCTCGTCGCCTGGCTGGCGAGTTCCGAGTCGGCGGATGTCAGCGGCCAGGTCTTCGAGGTCGAGGGGGGCCGGGTGAGCGTCGCCGAGCGGTGGCACCACGGCCCGTTCCGCAGCCAGAAGGCCCGGTGGGAGGCCAGCGAGCTCGGACCCGTCGTCCGAGAGCTCCTGGCCGAGCTCCGCCCGTCCGATCCGGTGTACGGAGCGCAGTAGTCGCCGACCGTTTCATCGGCGGTTGGTTGACGCGCGCCGAGTCTTGCGTCAAGGTTCAACCACCACCGTGCGGCTTAGGGGGGAGCACGGGTGACGGCGGGGCGAGGTCAGCGGGTCGTGTCGTGGGGCGCCGGCCTCCGGTTAACGCGTCTGCGGATGGCGATTCTCGGCGGCGCGGCCGCGATGCTGCTCGCATCCTGTTTCCCGGCGGGAGGTCCGCCGCCGCCGATCATTCGGGCCTCGGTGTTCGGCTGCACTGGGGCCTCGCAGTTCTGGGTCACGCCCCCCGACGTGCACGGTGCCAGATTCGACATCTTCGGCGCGGCGGGCGGTTCGTTCACCGGTTCGGGGGCGGCGGCCGGGGGTCCCGGCGGGGAGGCGAGCGCGAGCCTGAACGTGTCGCCCGGTGACGTCGTCGAGGTCGACGTCGGCTGCAGGGGCGCCGACGTCGTAGCTGCGTTCCCGGGGTCCGGCACCGGCGGCGATGGGGGAGCTTCCCCGGGGCCGGGTGGCCCCGGCGGGTCGGGCCCGTTCCCAGGCGCGGGAGGCGGCGGGGCTTCCGGCGTGGTGCAGAACATCCCCGGCTTCCTGCAGCCGTTCCTCGCCGCGGTCGGCGGCGGCGGGGGCGGCG
>Ga0185299_10002866_pt1 | contig 24902 bp, 21 predicted proteins | sample PaiPotPPA55metaG_FD_128002 | JGI IMG/M metagenome (GOLD analysis project Ga0185299, IMG submission 128002) | Iron sulfur acid spring bacterial and archeal communities from Banff, Canada, to study Microbial Dark Matter (Phase II) - Paint Pots PPA... ...
GATAGTTTTCTTCTTTCATGACAGTGATCATGATCCGCGCGAAACCAGAACCATTCTGCGCCACAGAAAAACCGATGAACCGGCGCAACTGAACTTTGCCTTTAAAAGCCCGATTCAGCGCAAATTCTCACCACTGTATCTCAAAGAAGTTGCCGGCGATTGGCAGGCCAAAACGGCGCGAATATTACCAAATTATATCAGCCCTGATCTGACGGCAGTTTTTCAAACGGTTACTGCTGGGAATGTCGCTGACTTCTGCCTCGAGATGTATCGATACCTGGGCCTACTCGATAATATTCGCATAGTGCGTTCGAGTTCCTCGGAATTTCGCCAAGCAGCCTGTAACATCCCGGACTTTTTTGCAGACGTTCTATACGAGAATGAGATTGTCCGTGCCCGTTTTATTGATGGAGCTTTGAAACTGTACCAAGGCGGGAGCTCATTCTTGACGCTGCCTCTGACGGATTTCACGAAGCAGCAAATCAGTCCAACCCGCGATACGCGATTCCGCTGGATGCAATCTGTGCTGCATTGCAGCCATTACATCGCTGGCGCCAGCGAGAAGAAATATCTTTGTCCGGAAGAAACTCCGGAAGTCGATTTTATCAATCGAGACGTCATTGATCGATCCGATGAAGCCTACACGCAATTCTCCTGACCTTCCGCCAACGCTGGCCTTTGGCGCGCATCCTGATGACATCGAATTCGGGTTTGGTGGTGTTGCCGCCACCGAAACGTGGGCCAAACGCCGGGTGCATTTTGCCGTATGTTCAAGCGGCGAATCTGGAACGAATGGCACACCAAAACAACGGATGGCTGAAGCGAAGAAGGCCGCCGGCCTGCTCGGTGCAACCATTGAATTCGTTAAGTTGGCCGGTGATGCGCACCTTGAAGTTTGCGTTCCCCACACCATTCGATTGGCAGAAATCTTAAGGCGCATCCGTCCAGAAGTTGTGGTGGCACCAAGCCCAGTCGAAAACCAACATCCCGATCATGCCTGTTTGGGAAAATTAGTAAGGGATGCCGCGAGACTCGCCCGTTTTGGTGGTTTGCAGGAGTTACGCGGTCAACCACCGCATGCGATCAAGCAATTGTTTTTCTATGCCATGAGCCCAGAAGCTGAGCCGGCGAATATTACTCCCGTACTAATTGATATTTCCGCACCTGAAATTGTTGCGATGTGGACCGCAGCCATGAAGGCGCATGCATCACAAATGCTCACCCGCAATTACATTGATTTTCAACTTACCCGCGCCCGGTTGTTCGGTGCCCGGGCCGGAGTTGACTATGCCATCGCTCTATTTCCAAACGAGCCGCTCGTTTTTGACTCGCTAGCAAATGTAGGGCGAGGCGCTCGACAATTCTGATATGGACTTAGCTGGCGACCGGTTGCGAATCGGCATCACTTGTTATCCCTCTGTAGGTGGGAGCGGTATTCTTGCCTCGGGACTAGGAGAAGAATTAGCCGAGCGGGGGCATGAGGTGCATTTCATCAGTTACGAACCTCCGTTTCGCATGAACCGGAAGTCTCCCCGAATTTTTTTTCATCCGGTAGTGATCAACGACTACGGGTTGTTCAAGTATCCGGATTACACGTTACCGCTGTCAGTAAAAATGGCCGAAGTGAGTCGGGATTATCAGCTCGATGTTCTTCATCTTCACTACGCTGTACCGCACGCAACGGCGGCGATTCTCGCGCGATCGATGTTGCCGCCTGAGCAACAGCCGAGGGTGGTGACCACCTTGCATGGCACTGACACGACGTTGCTCGGCCGCGATCCCGGTTATCGCCCAGCCGTCCACCACGCGTTAACTCACTCAGACGCGGTCACGGTGGTTTCGGAGTTTCTGAAACGAGAGACGCAGCGAGTGCTCAGCTTTGACGGACCGATGGAAGTCATCCACAATTTTTTTCACCCGCAAGCACCCCTGCGTTCGCGTGAAGAAGTGCGGCGGGAACTGGGGTTGCGTGAAGAAGTACTGTTATTGCATTCCTCTAATCTACGCCCCCTCAAACGAATCGATCTGCTCCTTCAAACGGTAGCGCGTATCCGTCCGCGCGAATCCTGCAAACTCGTCATTCTAGCCGGCGGCGATTTCTCGCCATATAGCGACGAGGTACGCCGGCTAGGATTAGAGGACCGGGTGATCGTGCGGGAAAATGTCAGGCAGATTGAAGATTATTTGCAAGCTGCCGACATTGGGTTGTTTACCTCCGAAACCGAAAGCTTTTGTTTAAGCATTCTCGAGGCGATGTGTTTCGCCTGCCCCAGCATCGCGTCGCAGGTGGGAGGTATTCCCGAAGTTATTGAGGACAAAAAAACCGGGCTGCTCGTCCCGTTCGCTGATACCGAAAAAATGGCGCTTGCCGCCGAGGATCTCATTCAGAATCCGGCCTGGCGGGAGACACTTGGCTGTGCTGCTCAGTTACGTGCGCAGACTCACTTTTCCGCAAAGACCATCGTGCCGCGCTATGAAGCACTGTACCATCGTCTCTGCGGTTAACTTTCACCACAAAGCAGACTTCGCGCGCTGTTGCTTGTGATCTCGCCGCATGAACATCGCTCGTCCGCCAAGGACACAATTTACCAAGATTGGTCGGCACGATCGGTGATTAGACCATTACCGCCGACGGTCACGCATCGGAGAAGGTAAAGGTACTACTCAATAAAATCATTGCAGTATATGTCTGATCTGACATATCTTGCTTGGGGTGAGTAAACCATTGCGATGGCTTGCGGGTGAAGTGAAAACCCCACCGATGAGCAACGAGGCTCGACGAGAAATGGTTTTTTACTGCGGTTGCTCCAAGAGGGAGAGAGCCTTTCCCTACCGCATTCCCGTCCAATGCCGGAAAAGATTAAAGAGTTATGAGAAAACCGAAAGACAAAAAACCGACAGCAACGAGAGCAAAGGACAAATGGGTTGAGGGAACGGTTGAAGAGTTTCTCGCGCTTTCTGATGCTGATATGGAACTTATCGAAACACGGCTTGTCGCCAGCAGGCTTCTGAAGACTGTCCGTCAACGGAAAAAACTGACACAAGCCGCCGTAGCGGCAGCCCTGCATACCAGTCAATCAAGGCTGGCCAAGATGGAGGCGGGTGACCCTTCTGTTTCCTTAGATCTTCTGTTCAAATCACTCTTTGCTTTGGGCATCACGCGAAAGAAGCTAGCGGCATCTTTATCCTCCGTGTGAAAGGATGATCGCCCGCGACGCGATTTCTCGTCGGAGATTGGTAGTAGATAAACGCCAGTAAACGGGCAACAATCCGCTGTGGATGAGACTCTTTCAATTAAGGTACCGAGGGCCGCCAAACTACGGTTACAGGCGGTAGCTAAAACGCGGAAAGTAAGGCCTTCGGTGCTACTGCGGGAGGCGCTCGATCTCGTCTTAGCTTCTCAAAAGACCGCTGGCAGTCTGTCTTGTTATGATCTGTGTCACGACCTATTCGAGCAGCTCGAAAGCGACGGACCCAAGGATCTTTCCACCAACAAGAAATACTTGGAAGATTTCGGGAAGTGAGTCCGGCAATCATCGCGGACGTAAGCGCTTTGGTCGCTTATAGTCGCCCGGGGACCGCTACCACGAATGGGCAAAAGGTCTTTGTGACCTTTGTGATCTTCCTGTTTTAAATTTCTGTTTCTTTGCGACTGGCTACCCCACTTTGCCACCTCGTTGTCGGATTCCCGGGCTGTTCATTCGCGTAGGGCCGCGGTTGGGTTGATGCGGATAGCGCGCACGGTCGGGACCAGACATGCCAAGGACGCAGCCAATGCGAGCACGATTATCACGAGTGCGATCGTTACCGGATCATAGCTGGCGATTCCGAAAAGAAAACTAGCGAGCAATTGGCCAAACAGAAGCGGGCCTACAAGTCCTAGGGCTAGCCCAACGCCAACGATCTTTACTCCTTGCCAAAAGACCAGTTGGATCACATCGGGAACTTGGGCCCCGATGGCTACTCGGATACCGATTTCGCGGGTACGCATGCTGACTAAGCGCGCCAGAATCGCGTAAACACCGACCACGGAAAGGGCGAGTGCGAATACCGAGAATAGAGTGACTACCAGTAAGGTCACCTGCCTGGTCTCAAATGATTTAGAAATTAGATTGTCCAGTGTCCCCGAATCAGAAAGGGGCACGTCCGGATCAAGCGATGCAACTACCTTCTGGACGGAAGGCAGAAGCGAGAGCGGATTGCCGTCAGTCCGCACCGCCAGGGTACACGCGTTACCATTTTTCCGGTAAGGGTTGGGCTGCCCGAACGGGAAATACGTTTGCGAAGTAATGTATTGCCTGGCTGGATTTAGTTGGTAGATCGTCGGTACGACTCCGACGATCGTGTAGTTCGTCCGGACCGAGCCGACGATCTCGCCATAATCATGGATCTGTTTCCCAATCGGATTCTGACCAGGAAAATAGGTGTCCGCTAACGCTTGGTTCACAATAACAACATGAGCACGGCCCTGCTGATCGGTTGCATCGAACTCACGACCTTTTAAGAGCGGAATCTGGAGCACGCGAAAATAATCCGATGAAATCAATTGCAGCGTCGCTCTGGGCTTGTGTCCCGGGTCCGGCTCAGTCTGCCCCACCACGGCAAGCGGCCCAGCAAATCCCTCGTTATCGTCCAAGGAGAAAGGCAAAGCATCGGTGGTGCCGACAGCTTTAACCCTGGGCAGTTTCCCGACCTTTTCGATCACACTATCAAAGAAGGTCTTACATTCCGGTAATGTGCCGTACTTCGAATCCGGCAGGTAAATATCCGTTCTTAGCAGATTCCTCGGATTGAAGCCTAAAGGGACCTGTTGAATGGTCTGGAAACTGCGAGCTAATAGCGTGCAACCGAATACCAAGAGGGAGGCGAGCGCCACCTGACAAACAATCAGCCCGTATTGGGCACGCCGCCGTTGCCGGCTGATGGTGCCGCCAAAGGCGCCCTCGCTCCGGATACTGAGATCAGTCTTAGAAACGGCTAATGCGGGAAATAAACCGGCAATCAATGAGACCAGAATCGTCAGAGCCAACACCAGACCGAATGCACCACCATCAAACCCGATCTCCTCAAAGCGCGGGATCCCCGGCGGCGTCACGGCCCGGATCAAGCTTATCCCCCACTCCGCGAAGAAAAAGCCGGCAACGCCACCAATCAATGAGAGAAGCACCGTTTCGGACAACAATTGCAGAACCAACCGGATTTTACTGGCTCCAAGTGCCGCTCGAACGGTCATTTCTTTTTGACGTTCCAGGCCTCGCGCCAGCTGTAACCCAGCGACATTGGTGCAGGCTATCACTAACAATAAACCAACCGCACCGCCGATTAACCAAAGGGTAGATGTAAAGTCACCAACTACCGTGTCCAGGAGCGGAACCACTCGGACGGTGATAGTTGAATGAGTGTCAGGGAAACGTTTGGCCAGACTCCTGCTAGTGATTTCCAGGTCTGCTTGCGCCTGCTGCAGGGTGACACCATCCGCTAGCCGCCCAGAACACCAGAAACTATGATTCGCCCGGTCGGTCTTAAGCCGGCCTAAATCCGGCTCCAGATTCAGAGGGAGATAAAGGTTCGCCGTTTCATCCCCTCGTTGCGGACTGATCCCGACGATTTCGTAGCTGGCGCCGTTGAGGATTACTCGAGTCCCCACTACCTGCGGATCAGCCCGAAACCGGCTTCGCCAGACACGCTCTCCCAGAACCACGACGGATGGGGCATCCGGCCGATCTTCATTCGGGTCAAATGAACGGCCGAACAGCATGGGTTTGCCAAATGTTCGGAAATAATTTCCGGTCACAAACGCCGCCGTCAGGTGGGCTGGCTCCCCTTGCCCCGTCAGAATGATGTCATTGCTATAAAGCAAAGCCAAATCTTGAAACGAATGCTGATTGGCGCAGAAATCCAAATAGTCCGGATAGGCCAGCCGGAACGTCTGCAAGTTGCGTAAAGGCTGAAACACTTCGACTAATTGATCCGCATGCGGATAGGGCAACGGCTTCAGCAATACGACATCGATGAGACCGAAGATCGCCGTGTTTACACCAATGCCGAGGCCGAGGATCAGGATAGCGGTGATGGTAAAGCCCGGGGACTTGACCAGGAGACGGATGGTGTGGCGCACGGGAAAACTTGGTGAAAGGTGATTGGTGACAGGTGAAAGGAGTCTACGCTCAATCCCGGTTCGTATTCGTGTCTATTCGCGGTCCCTTTTTTGCGGCTATTCCTTTCGCTATCGGCTACTCGCGCAGCGCCTTGATCGGGTTAATTCGGGCCGCCCGTAACGCCGGCAATAGACTGGCGAGAACAGTAACGATTCCCAGAATTAGGACGCCAACAGCGAGTGAGATCGGGTCGGACGGCGCGACCCCGTATAGCATCCCCTGGATCAGTTGAGCCAGGATTAATGCCGCACCCAGTCCAGTCACTAAACCGACCCCAACAATCTTCAGGCCTTGTCCGGAGATAAGTTTCAGGATATTGGCTGACTCTGCTCCCAACGCGATCCGGATGCCGATCTCCCGGGTCCGTTGGCCAACTGCATAAGCTAGAATTCCGTATAGCCCAATCGCCGATAAGAATAGGGCGGCACCAGAAAACAAGGTAACTAGCAGCATAGATAGTTTTCGGGTCACAAACTTCTGGGCGATCAGGTCGTCGTAAGTATGCACATCAATGATGGGCACACTCGGGTCGATCGAAGTGACCTGTTCACGAATAACTGAAATCAAGGCGCTGGGATCGAGTTCCGAACGTAAGATCAGGTGCACACTGTCCAGGCCCCATTGAGTGTAGGGAAAATAAGCCTGAAATGCGTTCTCCGACTGACCGGGGCTCTTAAAACGCAGATGTTGAACCACCCCGACGATCGTGCAATTCCGGAGGCCGTCCCAGCTTCGAACCCTGATGCCTTTACCGAGAGGATCCTGACCTGGAAACCAATGTTCCGCCAAGGCCGCATCGATAATCATAACATTCGGCTTATTCAGCGTGTCATCCGCAGTGAAGTCGCGGCCCTGAAGAAACGGAACCTGCAGGGTTCGAAAGTAATCCGGCGAGACCATTTGCCAGGTCAGAACCGGCTGACGGCCCGGACCAGGATCCGGCTGCCCATCGACGGTAAAAGGATCGAGAGCTTCCCAATCCCATTTTAAGGGCGGTTGATCGCTCATGGTTGCTCCAGTGACGCCGGGGAGCCTGCGAATTTTTGGCAAGAGCGAATCCCAGAAGGCGCGACCCTTTGCTGCATCATTTTCGTACCTCGCGCTACTCAAGTTAATCCCAACTGTGAGCAGATGGTGCGGATTGAAACCAAGAGCGACATTTTGCGCAGCCTGGAAACTGCGAACCAGCAATGTCGCTCCGATCAATAGAACGCAAGCGAGCGCGACTTGGGCCGCGACCAGAACCGCTTGGGCACGCTGTCGTTGCCGTCCGCTGGTGCCAGTGCGATCGCCTTCTTCTTTCAGCCCCGGAGAAAAGCTCGCTTGGGAAAGACTCCAGGCCGGCAGAAGCCCGGAAAACAGCGACGTGAGCAGGATTACTCCGAACACAAATGCCAGCGCATTCAAATCGATGCTCAATTCTTGAAAACGATACAGATCGGACGGACTCAGCATTTTGATAATTTCGGCTGCACCGAAGGCAATTAATAAACCGATTATTCCGCCAAGAAATGAAAGTAATATTGTTTCCAGTAACAGCTTGGCAATCAACTGCCGTTGGGTAGCGCCGAGCGCCGCTCGAATCATCATCTCCCGACGCCGTTGTAAACCACGAGCAAAAAGAAGATTAGCAACGTTCGCGCACGAGATTAACAGGAGACACCCGACGGCGGCTCCCAGTAGCCAAGTGGTCGCAGAGTAATCGTGGACCATGCTATCGAGTAGTGGAACAATGCGAATTCCGTACCCTTGATTCGTGTCCGGATAACGCCTTGATAGGTTGTCATGAATAGTCTCGAGATCCGCCTGTGCATGCGCAATACTGACTCCGGGCTTTAACCGGCCGATACACAAGAAGTAATGGAGGTCCCGAAGACCCAACGGATAACCTCGGTTAGGGCCGAAGAACCCGACCGGAGCAACCGCATTTGCCGGCACGTACAAATCGGCGCCAGGAGGTCCCCAATCGCTTACTTGGGCCGGGATCACACCGATCACCTGAAAGCTGTGATCACCAAGGGTGAGATTTTCTCCGATAATCTTCGGATCAGAATGAAACCGGGTCTTCCAAAAACGTTCACTGAGCACTGCGAGGAGCGGTCCGTTCGGGATATCCTCCTGCTCAGTGAAAACTCGACCAATAACCGCCGGCAGACCGGTAACCCGGAAAAGGTCCGGAGAAACAAAATTAACCTGGAGGTGTTCAGGCTGACCGTTACCGATAAGGTCAAGGCCGAACCGGGTAGCCACCGACAGCGACGCAAATGTATGTTGCGCGGCGGCGATATCGACATATTCCGGATAATCGATGCGGCCGAAGGGTTCGCTCTGATGCGGCTCGCAGATCAGGACCAGTCGATCTGCCTCTGGAAATTGAAGCGGTTTTAGAATAACCGCATCAACCAGCGTGAAAATCGCGGTGTTCGCGCCGATCCCGAAGCCAAGTATAAGGACGGCGGTGATGGTGAATCCGGGCGATTTTAGAAGGAGGCGGATGGTGTGGCGAAACCCGAACATGGTTAGAAGTGAAAGGTGATTGGTGAAAGGTGAGGCCGTGGGCGCGGGACGAGGCCGAGTCTCGAGTAGTCAGTGATCAGTAATCAGTAATCAGTAGCAGACAGGAGCTAGGATCTAGGAGTTAGGAGTTGTGTTATTCTGGCGCTTCCTGTGCCGTTCTTTTTGGCCTTGTTGTGGTTCACTGCTTCTTTTCCGCGTGAATTTGCGGTCTGCCTTCGCGCGCATTCGTGTCCATTTGCGGTCCTTTTTTGCGCCTTTTGTGGCTTTTTGCGGCTATTCCTTTTGGCTATCGGCTATTCGCGCAACGCGGTGATCGGGTTAATCTTGATGGCTCGGAGTGCGGGCAACACACAGGCAAATGTCGCAACCAGTCCGAGGATAAGGGCGGCGACTATCAACGTAATCGGGTCATAACCGGATACGCCATATAAGATGCTCCCGATAAAACGCGATGCCCCTAAGGTTAGCACCAGTCCGATTACTATCCCGGCGCCGACCAATTTGATTCCTCTAGAGACGACCAGGTTGAGAATGTTTGTGGATGTTGCCCCTAGCGCAATACGGACGCCGATTTCTCTTCGACCTTGACTCACATAATAGGCTAGCACGCCGTACAGACCGACCGCTGATAAGAATAAGGCGACCACAGAAAACAGGGCGCTCAGAAGCACGCCTAAGCGTTCTGTTGCAAATTTTTCCGCCATTAGATCGTCGAACGCCTTGATATCCGTTGCCGGCACCTCGGGATCCACGGATGCCACTAGTTTCCGGATTTCAGGGATCAGCGGAGAAGGATCGCCGGCGGTGCGCAGAAGCAGAAACTCTCGAAAGAGTCCCGACACCTGGTGATCAGGAAAATAAGCCTGATAAGGGGCCGTCGGATTCTGGGGTCGATTATGCCGCGAGTTTTGTACTACCCCGACAATGGTCCAGGCGGTGTCAGGGCGCATTTCGCGACTTCCGCCAGGCACCTCAATAATCTGTTTACCGATCGGATTGTCGTTCGGAAAATAATGTTGAGCCAAACCGGCATCGACAATTACAACGGGTTGGCTGCCAGCTCGGTCATTGGCATCGAAAGCCCGCCCTTGTAACAACGGGATTTGCAGCGTTTGAAAATAGCCGGGTGAAATTGCCTGGGGGCACAGGGTGGGCTCTTTGCCGCGCTCGGCTTCAGGTTGGCCCATGATCCGGAAAGGCATGGTCGGATCCCCGAAAGTCCATTCGTAGGGTTGCTCAGCATTCATCGCTGCGCTGGTCACTCCCGGCAACTGACGCGCCTTTTGCAGTACTTGATCCCAAAGCGCTAGGAGCTGGTCAGGATCTTTTTCATACTTTGGCGTGGTAGGACTGATATTCGCGCTTAACAGGTGCTGGGCGTTGAACCCTAGCGGTAAGTAAAAAGCCGCATAGAAACTACGCACCAAAAGGCCGGCGCCAATGAGCGACACACAAGCCAGCGCTACCTGGCCGGCAACCAGTAAAGACTGTGCTCGCTGCCGCTGAGGGCCTGCAGTCCCTGCGCGGCCGCCTTCATCCTTCAACGCTGACCCCAGCTCCGAGTGGGACATACTTAAGGCCGGAAACAAGCCCGCTAATAATGCGACGAGAACCGTAACGCCGGTGATGAAGATGAAGGCGGTGGTATCCAATTGAACATCCTGGAACCGGCGAAAATCTTCCGGACTAACCTTTTTGACGAGCTCGATGGCAACCCAGGCGACCGACAAACCAGCCAGTCCGCCGATCGCGGAGAGAACGGTGGTTTCAAGGAGCAACTGGAGGACGAGACGCACACGCGACGCACCCAGGGTCGAACGAATGTTCATCTCTTTTCTCCGATCCAGTGCTCTCGCGAAGAGCAGGTTAGCCACATTCGAAATCGAGATCAGCAGCAGGCAACCAACCGCAGCACCGAGCAACCAGATAGTGGCAGCATAACTCGATACCGTGAGTCCCAAGAACGATTCTAACCGGATCCCATACCCTTTTTCTGCGTCAGGATAGCGTTGCGCGAGATTGTTTTGGATGACATCCAGGTCTGCTTGTGCATTAGCCAAGCTGACCCCTGGTTTTAACCGGCCTATACAAAAGTCGCTGTGATTGACGCGCTGCGGCTGAGACGTACCAAATGCGAGATGTAATGGCACATAAAAGGTGTCTTGGGTTGGCGTGCTAACATCTTCCACTTGTCGAGGGCAAATCCCGATTACCTGGAAACTCCGGCCACTAAGAACTATGTTTTTGCCGATTATTTGCGGATCAGCGTTGAATCGATTTCTCCAAGCGGATTCACTCAAAACCACGACCCGTGGTCCGCCGGATTTATCTTCATCCTCGGTAAACGGGCGCCCCAATATAAATGGCAGACTGGTGAGCCGGAACAAAGTCGGTGTCGCATAAATCGCCGCGACCCGCTCGGGAATGGTGGGACCACTTAAATCGAAGAAATCCCACTCTGAGATCGCCAATGTCTCGAGTGTATGGTTGGCAGCGATAACATCGAGATAATCGAGGTACGAGATGCCCGACCAATATCGATCGTTCTCTTTTGGCTGCGCTACATGCACGAGCCGGTCTGCGTTCGGAAATGGCAACGCGTTCACCACCACGGTCTGGATCAAACTGAACATGGCTGTGTTAGCGCCGATCCCGAAACCGAGGATCAGGATGGCCGTGATGGTGAAGCCGGGTGATTTCAGGAGAAGGCGGAGTGTGTGGCGAAGCCCGAGCATTGGTGAAAGGTGATTGGTGATTACTGATTAGTGATTGGTAGGGCGAGGCTCCGGAATGGTCTCAACGCTGTCGCAAAGGGCAACACCTAGCTCAGTCAAACAGGTGTGCCAGGCCTTGCATCTGCCGAGCCGATTCCCAGCGCGTGATTAGGAATCGCATTTAGTTTAGAAATATATTCACCACATTTCTCATTCGCGTAGCGCTGTGATTGGGTTTATTCGGATGGCCCGGAGTGCCGGTAGGAGGCAGGCTGAAAATGCCGCAACGCCAAGTATCAGGACGGCCAGGCAAAGCGCTATCGGATCGTTACTGGGGATACCATAGAGAGCGCTCTCGATGAAACGCACCAGGAGTAATGCTACGGCTAAGCCAATAACTAACCCAAGCCCCACTAGCCTCAGGCCCCTGAGCAGAACAAGCTTAAGAATATTGGAAGACTGAGCTCCCAAAGCAATACGCACACCGAGCTCCCGTCTTCTTTGGGCGACAGAATATGCTATTACACCGTATAGGCCCACTGCAGAGAGGCAAAGCGCAGCCCCGGAGATGATAGTGACCAAGAAAGCGCTAAGTCGCCTGACGGCTGACTTTCCGGCGATCAAATCATCCAGCTTACAAATCCGGTCTGCCGGTACATCTGGATCGATTGAGGCAACGATATTTTTTATAGCTGGGGCCAGCGTGGCCGGTTGTTGATCGGTTCGTAACAGTAGAAAGGCACGATATAAGTTGTCACGTTGACCATACGGAAAATATGCCTGGTAGGGCGCAAGCCGGTGATCAGGCGCGTTGTGCTGGACATGCTCCACGATACCAACAATGGTCCAGGTCTTCTGGTCGTCACTATCCGAAAGATATTCGATTTGCTTTCCAATCGGGTCCTCACCAGGGAAAAAATGCTGGGCGAGGACTCTATCTATGATGACCACATGTTGGGTATCGGCTCGATCGTCAGCGTCGAAGTCTCGTCCGGCAACCACTGGAATCCCCATAGTCTCAAAATAGTTGGCCGAGATATCTTGGGAGCAGAGCGTTGGTTCTTTGCCTGGTTCAGAGACTGGTTGGCCTGGAACATGGAATGGTGCGTTCAAGTCTCCGAAGGTCCATTCAAAGGGCTGTTCCTGATTCATGGCGGCGTTACTTACTCCGGGAAGCTTTTTCGCCTTTTCTAGAACAGCGGCAAAGAAGCGCCGGATCTGGCTCATATCGGTGTATTTCTTACTGGTAGGATTGATGTTCGCGCTAATGAGATGATGGGGGTTGAAGCCAAAGCGGAAGTCCTGGATCGATTGAAAGCTCCGGACTAACAACCCCGCACCGATCAATAATATACAAGCAACCGCGACTTGCCCGGTCACAAGCACCGCCTGGGTGCGCTGCCTTTGTCGTCCAGTCGTACCGCTCCGATTGCCTTCTTCTCGAGTGACCGTTGCCAAGTTGAATTTAGAAAGGGCAAGTCCTGGCAGCAATCCAGATAACAAGGAGACCAGCGTAGTGACTACAAAAATAAATATTAGGCTTACGCTATCTAAATGAACATCATGAAATCGGTGGAGATATTCTGGGCTGAACTCCTTGATCAGTCCGGTTGACCAAAATGCAATCAGAAGGCCAGCGACACCACCAAACATCGACACTAGACCGGTTTCCAATAACGACTGTCCGATTAGACGAAAGCGCGAGGCGCCTAAAGTCGAACGGATCGTCATCTCTTTGCGGCGGTCGAGCCCGCGAGCAAAAAGCAAGTTAGCGACATTCGCGCAAGAGATGAGCAGGAGACATCCAGCAGCCGCCCCCAATAGCCATACGATTGCTGAATAGGTAGCGGCGGTGCTGTCAAAGAGGGACGCAACCTGAACAATGTAGTTCTTGTCGGCATCAGGATACCGAGTGTCAAGATTGCCTTGAATGACATTCAAATCAGCATTTGCCTGTGCTCGCGTAACATCAGCTTTCAACCGGGCGAAACAACCCATGCCGTGCGATGCCCGGTTGACGGCCGATTGACCATAGAAGTACTCCTCCACGTGTGTCGGCATATACACAGGGTCCTCGTCAGGAGTGCTGACATCTTCTACCTGACGTGGGCAAACGCCAACCACCTGAAAGCTCTCACCACTTAGAATAATGTTTTTGCCTACGATATTTCGATCACCATTAAACTGGTGCCGCCATAGGGATTCGCTGAGCACAGCGATAAACGGGCCACCGGTCTTGTCTTCTCCGTCAGTAAATGGACGCCCCAACACGAAGGGCAAATTTGTGACCTTAAATAAGCCTGCCGATGCGAAAATTGCGGTTAGCCGCAGAGGGAGTTGTTGCGTACCCAAATCTAAATAACTCCAGTCCTCCACTGCAATGGCATCTAGACCATTCTGGCTATCGCGAAGATCTAAATAATCAGGATAACTCAATCCGCCCCACTCGGACCGATCTAATACTGAGTTGCTTGTCCTCGATTGAAAGACCTGAACCAATCTATCGGCTTGCGGGAACGGTAAAGGATTAACAAGCACCGTACTAATCAAACTGAAAACTGCCGTATTTGTTCCGATACCGAAGCCAAGGATGATCACCGCGGTTACAGTGAATCCTGGTGATTTTAGAAGAAATCGGAAGGCGTTTAGAAAGGGGGACATGTCTGAGTGAAAATGTGATCGATGGAAGAGCCAAGTAATCGGGGAGTCAGTAATCAGTAGGCGAAGGGATCGGGGAGCCTTCTGAATTGTCGAGGCAGGTTGCGTGCCAGAATAAGAGCTCTCCGCTGAGTCGCATCCGCACATTGACTACAAACCTTCGAGATTATCGCGTCTCAAGATGGGAAAACAGCGTCCCAAATTGAGACGAAGCCCCCGGCGAGGTGAACCAGCGGAAATGCCGGATCCGTTCGAAGACGAGTCCGTCGATTGCTTTAGCAGCCGCCAACACTGACGTCAGGCGTCCCCCTGGCTCCATGCTAAGACCGCAGCACGAAAACGGTGGCGCTTAGCAAGAGCAAGACTTGAAGTGCTGAGCCAGTGGTTGATTCCCTGTATCGAGATTTGTCCCGAAGGGACACAGGACTCAGCCTGGGGTTTCAACCCCAGGTGCCGGTTAAAATAACGCCGCCCCGAATAGGGCGGTAGAGTCGGTGCTCGGTTATGCACGACGCAACCAAAAGGGCCGGCGATCGCAAAATCTGTCGCCCCTTTCAGGGCGAGTCGTTGTGTGGATGCCATCCTGGGGTTAAAACCCCAGGATGAGTCCTGTAGTCCCTTCGGGACAAACATTTTGCACCATCAATAAACGAACGGAATAAGTCGCCGCGTACTCAAACGGTAGTTTCGATATTCGGCGCCGAAATGAGTCTCCAGAAATTGCTCTTCGTCATTCATCCGGCTGACAAGAAGTAGGAGTAACAAAACGCAGAGAATCAAGCCGATCGCGCTACGGAAGAATAGAGTGTAACCGATCATCGAAAGGAGTAGCCCGGTGTAGCTCGGGTGCCGGATATAACGATAAAGTCCGTCCGTCTTAAGCTGATGATCCGGTTGAATCGCAACCAGGCCACTGAACCGATGGCCCAGAGCAAAAACCGCTGCCAATCGCAGAATTGATCCGGCAAAGAACAGGAACAGACCGAAGTACCGGAGCGCGTCACCATCGATCACCGAAATAGCACGCCGGTCACAGTAGGGCGGAATCAACACCACCGCCAGAATCACCACGCCAAACCCATACAGGATGGTTTTGCTCGCCGAAGAATGGGCGACGCCACGGCTAACCCCTGACGTTCCGGTGAACCAGGCAACAATCAGCAGCAGAAAAGAGCCGATAACCAGCCAGACGCGAGCTGGATGCTCAAAAAAGGAAGACCAATTGCCCCAGGCCAGAATGGTGAGCGCCAGTTGGATGACCACGCCGACGGTGGAAGAGATGACGATCCGGGGGCTGACGAGGGGCATGGTTCAGAATAGCCGGAAAAGGGAGGGGGCCAAGGAGTCCAAGGAGTCCAAGGAGTCCAGGGAGTCCAGGGAGTTCAGGAGTTGCAGGAGTGCAGGAGTTCCAGAAGTGCCGACGCCATATCGGGGGTGGCGGTTCTAGTCGCGCATTCTCCGGGCGGCGGTGTTGCGTAGAACCCTTTCCTCGGAAGGAATTCAAGGTCCGTAGGTCGCTCCATTAGGGCTCCTGAACTCCTGCAACTGCTCGAACTCCTTGGACTCCTCCCTTTTGACATCTGATGCGTTTAAGATGAGGACAACACTTGACTTGGACGACGACATTCTGGCTGCCGCGCGGACGATTGCCGCTGCCCGAAAACAGACCATGGGAAAGGTGGTGTCGGATCTGGTGCGACAAAGTCTCGCTACGAAAGCTAAGCGAGGACCAACGGGCATACCTTTGCTTCCCCGTCGGCCCGGCGTGATCGTGACGAACGAACTTATCGACAAGCTGCGCGAGCACGAAGGAATTTAGTACGCTACGTGCAACATCTCCTTGATAGCAACGTATTGATCGCCCTTTGCGATCCGAATCACATCTACCATCAGCGCGTCTCAACCTGGTTCGAAAAAACGGGCGCAAAAGCTTGGGTGTCCTGTCCGATTACGGAGAACGGTTTTGTTCGAATCTTATCCAATCCCAATTATCCGGGCTTATCGGGAAGCGTAACGGCCGCGGCACAGCTCTTGCAAACCCTGCGAAAGCACAAGGGACATGCCTTCTGGTCGGATGATTACAGTATCGTCGAAGAAAGCATCGATCTTAACCGGGCAACAGGAAATCGACAGCTGACCGATCTCTATTTACTGGGTCTGGCCGCAAAGCGAAAAGGCAAATTCAGTTCACTCGACACTCGTATCCCCGCCCACTTGGTTCGAGACGGGACCGATGCATACGAGATCATCTAAGACGCGAAGAGCGTGCGGAACGAAAAGCGGATGAGCGGGAGCTCATCCCTCCCGGGTTCCCTCGACACTTCTCGGTAACAGATTATGTTCCTCGACCGAAGCTAGAAAAATGCCTGCAGATGTCTTTATCAGCCATTCAAACACGGACAAGAACATCGCCGAGGCGATTTGCCATCAGTTAGAGACCGCGGGTATCCGGTGCTGGATCGCGCCCCGAGATATCGAATTTGGGGCGGATTGGACCGCGGGAATCACTCAAGGAATCGCGTCTTGCAAGGTATTCGTCCTAGTGTTCTCGGATTCGGCAAATACCTCGGATCATGTCCGTAGAGAAGTCGCCAAGGCGTTTTCGCTCGGTCTGGCGGTAATTCCATTTCGAACCGAAGAGGTGGTACCGAATCGGAGTCTAAGCTATTTCCTGGAAACAGTTCACTGGCTCGATGCATTCCCCTCCCCTGAGAATTATTTCGGCGCGTTAGCGGACCAAATAAAACGTTTGTTGACCCAAGCAAGCGGCGCGGAGTCCGGCACACAGCCAGCTCAGTCGGAGATGGTCGCAGCCAAAGCGCCTCCGGTGCCACTTCTGACACCTATCACCCCAATACCCGCGAAGCCGGCGGCGACTGGTCATCAGAAAAAAATGGCCGATCCGAAACGTGCCTTTGTCCGGTTTAACCTGATCTTCTTGCCCATCTTGATTGCGGCGGTTGGCGGGGTTGCGACGGTGATTCATGGCCAACTGACTCAGATCGCTCAAGAGCAAATTGTGGCCATGGCGCAGGTCATGTTGGAGACAGCGCGCGCGTCCCGGAAATACACAACGGAGCAGGTAGCGCCTTTACTAGAACGTCTACAAACCTCGGGTGAACAATTTCATCCTCAGTCGATTCCGTTCTACGCAGCTACTGAAGCCTTTAATTATTTCCGGCAAGCTCACCCTGATTTCGCTTACAAAGAGGCCGCCCTTAATCCCACTAATCCTCGAGATAGGACAGTCGATTGGGAAGCAGACATCGTGAATGAGTTTCGGAGAGATGCATCTAAAACCGAACTAATAGGGCGTCGCGAGACGCCGCTTGGCGCTTCGCTATTCATCAGTACGCCGATCAAAGTCGATGACGCCAGTTGTCTTCAATGTCACAGCACCCCCGACAAAGCCCCAGCCGAAATGGTGAAGCTCTACGGGAGCGCCAACGGTTTTGACTGGAAATTCGGCGATATTGTTGGCGCTCAGTTCGTCAGCGTACCCGCGGCTGTGACCGAGAAAATCGCCAGCAACGCCTATCAATCCATTTTGTGGTGGCTAATCGGAATCGCGGCTGCCGTGTTCGCGGTAGCCAACGGCATGCTCTTTTGGACACAGCGCTCCGCGAATGATCGATAGCGATAGCCGATCGGTTTCCGCCCGAAGGGGCAATAGGACTCAGCCTGGGGTTTCAACCCCAGGAACAAGTCCAAACGACGACCCGCCCTGCCTGTCCGCCGTAGTTAAGGGATGAGGGACGAAGGAGGAAAGGGCGGAAAATGTTTGGGGCGGGTGTTTCGTTCTTCATCTCCGTTCACCTTCGTAACTCCGATCTACCGCCCCTTCAGCATCTCCAACCCCGCGGACGCGGGGTGCAATTCGGGCTTGGCGCTTCTAATTGGGTTGACACGCCTTTTTTGCAAGCAACAACGCACGAGCACGAACGCCGAACGCCAAGCGCCTTGTGAGGGCGGTCGCGTTTCAAACCGATACCCAGGGTTAAAACCCTGGGCTGAGTCCTATTGCCCCTTCGGGGCAGAAACCCATGCTCCAGGGAGCCTCTCTAAGTTAGCACTTGTGGGCTTCGTAGAAGCCCTGGGCTGTTCTGTTGGACTATTTCATGGTCAAGAACCGGCATCAGCCCTATAAATTTTGCTTTAGGACATGACTCTCTTGTGAAGTCACGCAAAACCCAGAAGAACCCTTACTGATTACTTTTTACTTTGTTTGACTGCGCTAACGGCGGCAATCGCATCGATTAGCCCAAAGCCGTCGCCTGGCCTGTAGGCATGCATAGCGCCGCCCTTGCCGAAGTGGCCGGTGATCGTCTCCTGGAAATGTCCGCTTAACTCGGCATTAAAGGTCGCTCCATCCGCGAGATCCAAGGCATCGGATCCGACTCCGTATTGGCTTTGGGTAATACCGCTAAATTGTCCGGCTTCATCCTGGCCGACAGTGAAGCTGATCGAAGCCCCGTTTCTAAATACTCCCTCTTTAAAGCGCAGGGTAAACTTCGGTGTCGCCTTCGCCGGCGATTCCATGGTGACGTCCGAAGAACTGAGTCCGTTAGTGGCGCCAATAATAAACTGGTCGGGTCGGGTACCAAAAACCAGCCCAGCGGTTGAACCATCAATAGTGACGTTTTCAAGGTATTCATCGGCCGGTCCGAAATAATTGATCGTCAGATAGTTCGCTCCGAAGTAGAACGAGCCCAGGGCCGTGACCAGTATATGGCTTTGGTCATTAACGCCCCGGGCATGCGCCATCTCCTGAACACCGCGTCTCGGCGGCGCCGTGCTTTCCAGAACCGATCTAACTTGCTGACTATCCAATGAACCGGGGCCGCCGGCAGCTTGTAACATTAGCGCCACAACTCCGGCTACTGTTGGGCCCGACGCACTGGTCCCAAAAAAGGCGAAAGGATAGTTATAGTAACCTGGTTTATAAAAGAACGTGGTGACAACCCCGTCGACCCCGGCTACCTCAGGCTTTAGTCGCACTTCCGGTGTCCCCAGGCGCCGACCGCTTTGGTCGAAATAGAGATAGGCTGGTCCCGGTGTGGTATAGTTTTCGATCTCAGGCTGATACGGCGGGGTTGGCTTCCAGTTAAAGACATAAGCGGCCACGGCGATGGCGGACGCCGCCGCGGGGTGCCCGTATATTATGGGAACCGTCAGCGGAGCAGGTTGAAAATAAGTTCCGGTCAGGACACCGGCGCCGTCCAGACTGGTATACAGAGCCAATTGGTGAGTAGCAGGCCCGGCTCCGGCTTTCGGATCGGTGTCGGTCGTCTTAGTGAAGGCAATTTGATAACCAACGCCTAAGCGCAAATTCCCGGTGTATTGCCAGGGTTGCTGGGTTCTAAACGCATCGCTAGTGCCACTAACAGCGCTTAGAAAATTGCCGGCCGCATCGAAAATAAGAATGTTATAGTTAGTCGTGATACCATGATCCTCATCAAAGGGATCATCCCATTGTAGAAAGAGATTATAGGCGAAACCGGCAGAGCCTGGTACGGTCACAGCCGTTACCGGTTCGAAGCCGCCATTTGGATTCCAGTTGTGCCAGCCGCCAGCAGTCAAAGCCGGATTAAGATAGTGAGGCGAACGGGGATCGCTAACATCCAAGTCCAGATTGCCGTGATTGCCCGGGGCGCGCACGTCGGCGTCACTTAAGTTTCGGTAAGCGCTCCGGTAACCATTGTTCCCATCGTTGCCCGCTGACGACGTATAGATAACCGGCTTGCCCGCCAGAGATTTGCTGGTGACCACCGCATCGACGGCTTCGGAAACGATCCCGTCGGAGAAGACCGGTTCATCGTAGTAACCGAGATCGTCATCAATAACGTCGCATTTCGCCTGGGTCCTCAGCAGAACGATATTGTTGGCAAAGCCGACTTCATTGAAGTTGCCGGTAGCAAACGCTTCTTGGCAGTGGGGCGCTTCGGCGTAAGCGATTTGGCAGATAGCCCGGCCCTCATCGGAACCCGGATTACCGGGGCCGCCATAGTCCTGAAGAACATTGACCACCGGTAGGTAGCCATCCTTAACATCCATTTCAGCGGTAGTTCTGGGCGGATGTTTCCGGGCGTACTGAGCAGTATTGAAGCTGTCAGATAGTACACCGATCGTAATGCCATCGCCCTTGAGTCCCTGCCGGTTCAGCACACCGGTTTGCAGAACTTCTCGGCTCTGCGATGAAAATTTCCCTGCCCGTTTGACCGGTTTGTGTTCCATGACTAAAGCGCGAACTCCAGCAACATCGGCGACATTTTCAAGTTGGTCAGTGGGAACGTAGGCGGCCAGAATTCCGTGACGATAGGTCGGACTTCGGTCAAGCACGGCTCCTTTTAACGAATCGATTTGCCGCTCCACCTCCTCTATTGAGCTTTGTCCGTCGAGCAAAACATGGACGAGCACGCGGTCCTGTTCATCGAATCTACCGGGGATCAGCTCTTTATCCGAATCACTGACCTTGGCTATTTGAGAATGCATCCCGGGGGCGGTCGGTTCGGGCATCAACGACTTAGCGTGCTCGGACAAGGCTGAGAGTCCGACATCAAGATTCTGAGCTCTGGCAGCGCTAAAACTGGTACTCACTGCTGCGAGTAATAAGACGGTGGCGATTGAGCAACGGTTAAACATGCAATTCCTTTGAGATCACCTGCGGGAAGGCTAACAGAAACGGAACCAAATTTGTTCAACCAGAACGAACGGTACTGTGTCAAAGCTTTTCGTGAAGCGCTCCCTGCGCATACACGTCAACATAAGGGATCGCAAAAAGCCGATACGAGAGAAAAGGCTTAACCGCACATGAACGGAGATCTACGTTGGTCTCCGCCAGAATCATCTGCGTTAATCTGTGTTCATCTGCTGTTGAAGGTTTTCCTTCGTGTCGAAGCGCAGTTATCCGGGCAGCCGAAACTCGGCGACCACGGGAAGATGATCGGACAGCTCTAACATCCCGTTTTGGCGTACTCCGTATTTTTCCACTGAAACGGAAGGAGCCGTGAAAAGATAGTCCAATGTTCGCGCCGGAACGCGTTTGGAATCCGAGCGGGTGGTGTAGGTAAAGAACTGAGCCATCGCTGTAGCCGTCGCGTCGTGAACGGTCGGCACTCCTTGATAACTGCGATAGATTTGCGTGATGGCTGAGGGTTCGGAATATCTGGCTCGCGTGCCGACCGGTAACCGTGCCCGTTGGCCTGGCGGCAACAGATTAAAATCGCCACCAATGATCCATGGCCGATTTTGTTGATCCAAGTGGGCGAGGAACCGATGAAGCTTGCTCACTTGGCGCTCCATGATGTCGGTACCTTTAGGGAAAGCATCGAGATGGGTATTCAGCATCGTGAGGACGCTGCCGTCGCGGCTCGGTACGTCCACTTCGAGAATGGCTCGCTTTAGGTTGAAGTCGTTTTCGATCGGATTACCGGGGCGCAGCGGCAGCCGATATCTACGAGCGGAGCCAAGCCGGTATTTTGAGAAGATCACCAGCTTAGTGCCGGCTGCTCCCCAAATTTTTGGGTGAGGCACGAATCTCGAACGCCAATAATCAGTTGCCACAAAATTGCGCAAGTCGAGAGGGAGGGCCTCTCGGACCAAGCTCACTTGATCCAGGTAAGCGGTTCTGCGCGCACCGGAATCAACCTCTTGCAATAAAACGAAGTCCGGCTGCTCGTCGGCAACGAATTTAGCGAACTGGCTGATAGTGGCAAGCACATCGTCAGGATCCACTAGCATGTGCGGACCACCGTCATAATAGAAATCGTACCCGGCGCCCGCAAAGAACTGGGTGTTGTAAGTGATTACCTTAATGGTTTGACCCGGGGAAAGGACCGGAGCGCCGCCACAATTGTGAACCGGCATCGTTTCAACCGGCCGAGGATGATAATTCAGATATCGGGACAGCAGGAATCCCCCTGCGACCAGTGCACCGAGTGCAATCAAAGTCTTATCCAGCTTATCCTCTGCGTGATAATCGGGTAGCGGCTTCATGACTCGGACAAGTTAACGCACAGGTCGGGACGGGCGCAAAGGGGGAGTCGGCGTGTCGGCGTGTCGGCGTGTCGGCGTGTCGGCGTGTCGGCGTGTCGGCGTGTCGGCGTGTCGGCGCTCTCGGCGTTCTCGGCGTATCGGCCTTGCAAAGGGGAAACCTTCGGAGTGCGAATTTCCTTTGTGCAGCTGTTAGGGTCTTTCGGGAGCCTGGCCCTAGCTCTTCAGGACGAGAGCGAGAACGAAGCGCTTAATGGCGGATGACGACGTATTCGTAGCGAGAGAGATGATAGGGACCAACATCCCGGTAGCTATGAAGACGGAAACCGAATCGTTCGTAGATGGCGCGCAGAGGTTGGCGATCGGCTTCACAGTCCAAACGTAAATACGAGCGGCCTAAAGCTGCCGCGTGATCGACGGCCCACTGGAGCATGGCTGTCGAAACACCGCGGCTGGCGAACTCTCGTTTCACTGCGACCCGATGAATGTAGGCGGCCTCGGGCGCGGGGTAATCGGGCCAGAATCGAGCGTCTTCGAGCTGGAACTTAATGGTACCGGCTGGTTCACCATCTGAATAGGCCAGATGGAATAAGCTCGCTTTGACGTCTTCGTTAATTCGGACTGGATCCAGCTCGTCATCTCGCCACATCGGCCGACCCGTGTCCCGTAACCAACCCGCGGCTGCCTTTAAAATGCCCGATACGATAACAAGATCTGCCAGAGTGGCTGGTTTCACTTCGATCATAGGGGAGTAACCAACATGGTCCACTTTCAGAACCATCGGTACTAAAGCAGATGGGACCAATGTGACCCACGGGACTTAGGTTCGGGTAGCGTCGGACTCATAGGTCCCATAAGTCCCATTCGTGGTCGAACCCAGCGCAACGCCTTCGATGACCTGTCAGCCCGATTGAAACGATTTCACCGTTGCAGAAAACCGTAGCTCGTGGGAAGTAAAATGCGGGAACATGGAAGCAAAACAAATAAACACAATTCAATCACCGGCTATCGGCACAGGACGTCGCAGGAGAAAAGATCCAGCAGAAAATCTGTTGGCCTATCTGACCCACGATACCGGAGGGGCGCTCAAACTCTTAGGGTTCGCGGTCGGGTCGTTTCTGTCGTTCTTCGGAGCGATGATGACGACCTTTGTATCGAGTCAACCCGAGGCGCGCTACCTCTGGCTGGGTTTCTGCCTGGTGACAGCCGCAATCTCGCTGATTCTGATGATCAGCGCGCTGTCGAAGCCGGCGGTGGAAGAATAAAACCATGCTTCTCCCCAGAACTCTTTCCCATAATCGTCCTCGTACTCGTCGTCGTCCTCGTACTCGAAAATCGCTTCACCCTGCGCGTTTGAATATTGGTTTGGGACGCGGGCGATAGAACTGCGGAGCGCCGGGCCATTCTCGGGAGCCGCTTGCTGCCAACTTACAGAACTGCCACGTTGCAAAGCGGCTCCCCTCCAGGCCGATGGACAAGCGATGCCGCTGGGCCAACACAAAGAAAACACCCGATGACGAACCCGACAATGACTCGAATCCGTGAAGCCGAAAACGGAGACATTCCGGCCGTACTCGAGTTGTATCGACAATTGGTTCAGCCAGTTGCCCCGGATGTTGAGGTTGATGTACGCGAAGAACGCATCGAAGAAATCCGGGCTGATCCGCACAATTTTCTTTGGGTATTGGAGGCTAAGGACGGCGTTATTGGCACCGCGTTTCTCACGCTCTGTCTCGATCCGATGCATGGCCGGCAGCCTTATGCCGTTCTAGAGAATTTTATTATCGATGAAAACCATCGCGGTAATGGGTATGGAGCCGAGTTGATGCGTTACACGGTCGATTTCTGCTATCGGGCGGATTGCTCAAAGATCATGCTGCAAAGCCACGGCAAGCGTGTAGAAGCACACGCATTTTTTGAAGCGCAAGGGTTCTCCGCAAGCAACAAAAGAGGATTCGTAAAATATCGGAGTCAGATGGGGGCGTGATGAGAGGTGATTGGTGGCGAAAAGTCGACTCGCTGACCAGGCTCGCTCCATGTTTCCGTTAACCGCGCTACCGGCGACATGGCTCCGGCAGCCGCGGAGCGTTTCTCGTTTTGTGCTATTGTTTGCAGCGTGTTGCAGAACGAGGCCGAATATCTTGAACGGATCGAACAAGTCTTTGCGGCTCTTGAGATTCCGTCGGATTACAGTTGGCAGCGCGGCCTGAAGCCTTACCCGGAAGCGACCGACCTCGTGGTTGTCGACGAAAGTGATCCACCGAAACGCTTGGCTGCGGAAGCCGCGCACCGCTGGAATCAGCTGAAGCGGGCGGCTGCTCGCGATGGGGTCGGCCTTATCCTGGTTTCGGGTTTCCGGAGTGTAGATCGGCAACGAGAGCTCATCGAAGCCAAACTGAAAAAAGGCAACGAACTAAAGAAGATTCTGCAGGTCCTGGCCGCACCGGGCTACAGCCAGCACCACACCGGTTTAGCGCTCGATATCGGGACGGGAACGAGCATCGATGTGACCGAAGCGTTCGCACACACGGACGCGTTCGCGTGGTTGTCCTCACATGCCGGAGAATACGGTTTCATGATGCCTTACCCGCGCGGCAATCAATACGGGTTTGTGTATGAGCCATGGCATTGGGCACTTGAAACCCTGACGACGCCGGGAACGCCGGGAACGGGCTTTCGTTCTCGGCGCTGACGGCGTTGACGGCGTTTCCTCCTTGTGCCAGTCTCTGCACTTACTTTCCCTAAAGAATACCGAATGCGTCGCTGCATCCCTTTCCTCCTCGCTATCCTCCTTCTGGCAGGTTGCCATCATCGTCGTCGCGAACAACCGCAGGCGCACGCGCCTGCCGGACCACGACAGGTC
>Ga0185299_10002867_pt1 | contig 24897 bp, 30 predicted proteins | sample PaiPotPPA55metaG_FD_128002 | JGI IMG/M metagenome (GOLD analysis project Ga0185299, IMG submission 128002) | Iron sulfur acid spring bacterial and archeal communities from Banff, Canada, to study Microbial Dark Matter (Phase II) - Paint Pots PPA... ...
CGAATATTTAAGCAAACGGGCGTCCTGTTTTGACGAACAGGGCCAGTTTAGCCCTTGCTGCCAGCGAGGGCTAAATGTCACGGCGAGGTCCGACTAGTCCGCTTACGACTCCCGCGGGCCTTGGGCGCTCTCGGCTAGTGCGGATTAAACACCGTGAAATACTGCTGGGCGCATTCCGCGGGCAACGGCTTGAGTAGGTCATCGAGTTGGAGCGTGCTGAGTTGGCGTGCGGCAAGGGATCTGCTACGGCATCGAAATCGACGCTTGCGCCGCGGGCGCAACAACCGTCGACGCCGGTGGTCGGATTGTCCTGCCTGACTGGCCAATCCGCAATCGGTGTTTCCAAAGTCGTGCGGAGTATGTCCGGTTTTAAAGGACAACACCGGTGTCCTATTGATACAGCGGGCCCCTGACACACTCTGAGATTTACCGGCGCTAACGCGGCGCGATTGCGACGTGCCCCAAGCCATTCAATTTTTTGACTTAAATTTGCCTCCCGACTCAAATCAGTTCGGATTGGGTGACTGGGGTGCATTGGCTATTTTATTTGGAGTATTAGTCATGGGAACAGATTATCCGCTGCACGACAAGCAAGCCGATTTCGCTATACCGTCGCTTTGGGTTGCCGAACCTATCGACGATTCTCTCTCGCTACTTGAGACTGCCCTTCGAGAGGGTGAAGCTTCACGTTGGGATGGCGAACACACCGAAGAGGTTTTATCGCTGCTTGAGGAGAATGCCCGGCTTCGAGAGCTTTTGGTTCAGCTATCGAGCCTCATTCTCAAAAACGTCGTTCACGCGACATAACGCAGTTGCAGTATCATGGCAGACCCGTTCCCAGTATTGGCGGGCGCATGCTCCGTGCCCTCGCGGCCGCACCTATCTACACCAACCCCGCATGGGCAGCGGGAGAGTCTCGCGACTCGTAACCACGAGCAATTGCGCGAATTTTGCCAGTTCCTTGCTCATGAGTGGGGAGGGAACCGTCAGCATTCTTATGCCGTTCCTTCTCGAGGAAAATCAGGGGCATGGTCCCGAACGGTTGATGGTAAATGGTCGGCAGTTGGTCTGGTGGATGCGGTATCGAAATATGTTTGGAGCGGAAAAAGCTTTTCTGAGAATAAAGCCGAATTTGATCGACTCGCCGCCGATCTACAGTCCGCTATTCAACGGGATTCTAACAAAGATGCTTGTGACATCCTGCGGGCGATAATGCGTTGGGCTGGTGTAGATAATAAGCATCGACAGAGGCGGACGTTTGAGTGGATCGAACGGAACGCGGATGAGATTTCTGCCAAGCTTTCGAACGTAATCGATCTGATCAAAGACGAACGAGCCTCGCTGGATTCGTTTGACGGTGTAAATCTGATAATGAACTCGACGATGGCGAAGATCGTGAGCCTCGCCGACCCCGAACAGAAGCTTGTAACCTACGACGGTCGGCTCGGTGGTGCACTCAGCTTCTTCGTTGCCAGATTTACGGAGGAGCGAGAAATTCATCAATACGATGTTACCGATCAATTGCTTTTCGCCGTGGACCGAGAGCCCAAACGGAACCCCGACACGAACCGCATTCATTTTCCGGCATTGTTCGGCAGCGCCAGAGATCGCCGCCATGCCTCGATGGTGCGATGGGCATCGCAACTAATCTGGCAAGTCGCAAAAGAATGCCAAGCGAGTCCGAGAGAAATCGAAGCTGCCCTGTTTATGTGGGGATATAACGTTGCTGCAGAACCACAACATGAGCCGGTGTAGACTTGGCGCGGTCTCTGCATAGAGCCGAGCGTCCACCCATGTGGCAGCCATGGAGTTCCATGTGACAGTTTCCGATTAATCGATCCTTGCCGTGCTTGGCCGACACGGCACTGCTGATGTGGCGACATGGACGAGTGTTGCCGACATTATCAACGGTCCGGGCGGTCTCTATTTGCCAGGTCAATGCTCTCGTCAATCTGCGCCAGCCTCCGCTGCATTTTGGCACAGCCGCGCCTGTGCAGTTCGTTCGCGCTGGCGTGGAGGCAGTTCTCAAGGTATTTCTTTAGGTAGAATGCGCAACAATCCCATCATTGTGCAAAAATACGGCGGCGCCTGTCTTGAAACACCGGCAAAAATCCGCGCGGTCGCGAGCGGTCTCGCCGATTTGCATAGCCGTGGTAATCGTGTCGTGGCGATCGTTTCAGCGATGGGTAAAACCACCGACGAACTTGTCAAGATAGCCTATCAAGTAAGCCCGCATCCCAATCGCCGTGAACTCGATATGTTGTTAACCACCGGTGAGCGCATCAGCATGTCTTTAATGAGCATGGCGCTGTCTGATCTCGGCGTGCCGGCGATTAGTTTTACCGGCAGTCAGGCCGGAGTGATGACCGACGAATCCCATTCCTCCGCGCGCATTTTAGAAGTGCGGCCCATTCGCGTGCGCGAAGAACTCGATCGCGGACGCATCGTGGTTTTAGCGGGCTTTCAGGGCGTGAATCCGGTGACCAAAGAAATCACCACGCTGGGGCGGGGCGGCAGCGACACCACTGCGGTCGCCATGGCCGCGGTGCTAAAAGCCGAGTGCTGTGAAATTATCAAAGAGGTCGATGGAGTTTGCTCGGCCGATCCGCGCGTCGTGGCGAATTCAAAGCCCTTGCGTCAGGTGGATTTTGCATCGTTATCCGAAATGTGTTTTTGGGGGGCCAAGGTTTTGCATTTTCGCAGCGTCGAGCTGGCACAAAGCCAAAATGTGCCTTTGGTTTTAAAAAAATGGGGCGGCGCAGAACACAGCACGCAAGTGATGAAAGAGGTGGTTGGAATGGAAAACGAAAAGGTTTTGGCCGTCAACTCGATGGCTCGCATCGAGCATGTGGAGATCGATTCGGCGGATCTCAATCAAGGTTTTGAGAAATTTGCGCAGCATCTCAAACAAAACGGCTTGTCTTGCCCGCAACTCCTCGCCTCGGCCTTCAACGCCGGCAAAACGCGCATTATGATGACTTGCGATTCAGAGTCGCTCGACACTTTGCTGCGCACGCTGGAAAGGAGCAAAGACTTGCGCAAACAGCGTGAGACTTTAAGTTCGGTGAGTCTCACTTGTTTCGGCGGGGTTTCTTCAGACCTGCCCTTTAGGGCGATTCAGATTCTGCAACATCACGGAATTATCGCCGACAAATATGTTTTGTCCCCGCATTCGGTAAATTTATTTGTTCCTGTGGAGAGCCGCGAGGCCGCGGTCAAGGCTTTACATTCGCTGATCGAGTGACTGTTTTCGCCCAAAAAACGCATCTGCACAATGTTTGCCGAAGTCTTGGGCTCACTGCCATAGCGTCACCCGCTGTGATATTGGTTCATGAGTCCATCTGTACGATCGCCCGCCATGAACGGTTTGCGCATCCGGCCGATGCGGCCGGACGAAATCTCGATAGCGGTGAACTGGGCCGCAACCGAAGGCTGGAACCCCGGCCTCGCCGACGATGCCTGCTTCGCCGCGGTCGACCCGGAAGGTTTCTTGATCGGCGAGCTCGACGGCACTCCGGCCGCGACCGTCTCGTGCGTCAATTACGGCGCGAGCTTCGCTTTCCTCGGCTTCTACATCGTGCGAGAGGATTTACGCGGGCGCGGGTACGGACTGCGCATATGGAATGCGGCGATCGCGCACGCCGGCCGACGCGTGATCGGGCTCGATGGCGTGGTGGCGCAGCAGCAAAACTACAGAAAGTCCGGGTTCGAGCTCGCTTATGCCAACGTCCGTTACGGCGGCACCATCGCGGCCCCGAATGCGCCGCAGGCTGGGGTCATCGCGCTGACCGACGTCCCATTGGCGGCTGTGGAGGCGTACGACGCGACGGTGTTTCCGGCTCCGCGCACTGCGTTCCTGCGCGCCTGGATCGGCTCGCCCGGTCATGTCGGTTGCGCGCTTGTGCGCGATGGCGGGCTTGCCGGCTGGGGCGTGATCCGTCCATGCCGGAAGGGCCGCAAGATCGGCCCGCTGGCGGCCGACGACCGCGCCACCGCCGAGGTGGTTCTGTCGGCCTTGCTGGCCAGCGTGGGCGGCGGCGAGATCTTCCTCGACGTTCCGAGTATCAACCGCGACGCGGTCGCCTTGGCGCAAGACCTGGGGCTCGCGCCAGTGTTCGAGACTGCGCGCATGTATACCGGCGCGGTCCCGCGGTCGCGTCTGGAGCGGGTATTCGGCGTCACCACCTTTGAGCTGGGGTAGTGGTCCGCAGTCAGCGGAAGGGGGCAGTGGCCATAGCTTTACAGGTGGTCGCCCTACAGCCAGCCCGAATTTTGGCTGCTAAGGGCCGCCCCGCGGCAGAATGGCCGTTTCGCAGCCTTTGGACCCGGGGGGAGGGCCGGGCCGCGCGCGCGACCTTACCCAGTCCGCCCAACTCCGCGACGCATCCTCGGTTGGGCTAGTGAACCGACAAGCAACCGGATCACCTGCTCCATTATGTCTACCTGAGCTTGGAACGCTCGCAATGGCAATTCGATATTCACGGAATGCCCCTGTCGGTTTGAGGAAGAAGAAAGTAACGATCCATGATCAGGACGCTGCCTGACTACAAGGCGGCGGCATAGCCTCGTTAACCTTTCGTTAACCATACGGGTCCAGCCTGCTGACGGGGGCCTGACGGAGCGAGGGTATGTCGGCTCAACCTGGAACACGTCTGCTTCTGGATCTCGTGATGATGCTTGGCGGTGCGGTAGGTGTCGGCCTCCCGATGGCCTTGGCGATTATCTGGGTTTGCTCTTGACCCTTTCCGCCGCCGCAGCCATCGCGAGACCTCAGCACACAGTCAGGCGTATTGCGTTTACCGACGCGTTTTATTGAGGCGATTTCGGCCGCACCGAAGAATGTTGATGAGCGATCTTCCAAATGCCGTCTGTTTTGATCATGACGAAACTAAAGCGTGCAGGGACGACAACAGGTTGACCGTTCGCCGCCGGTCTTGAGAAATCGTAAAATCCAGCGATCGCAACAGCATCTTCTGCAAGGGCAACAGCAGAATGGTCGCCGAGTTTAACCCGTAATTTTGCGGCTACTGCCGCCTTGAAATAAGCACGAAGATCATCGGGCTTTGAACTCATGCCGGGGCTAAGAGTGCCGAGTACCAGCGCATCATTCGTATACATGCGAACTATCTGTTCGACGTCCCCAGAGTTGAATGCCTCTGACCAACGTTCGACTCCCGCGTAGGCATCCTCTCGTTTATCAGCAAGTGCCGGCGGGATCACTGCAGCGACCGCGAACAACGCGGAAACAAGAAGATTCATAGTCATTCGACGCCGCTCCATGATCACATTTGCCTCCTTACAAACTGTAACCTTCTCCATGAATCAAAAATTCGGAGTCATGCTCATGCTAGGTTTGACGCCTCGCCTTCAGCAGTTCCGCCGCTCGCTCACCGACAATGAAGCGCCGCAGGGAGCCGCTGCGCTTTTGCGCGGGCCTCGATCTTTGTAGGCGTGCCCCCGCGCCGGGGAGGGTTATCATACTGCTATCGCCTCGCCCGCAGGAACGAACTTTTCGAAGTGGATGTTTGCGGGCAATAGACCGAGCTTCGCGACATGCCGGCGCCCGCTCTCGACCATCTCGGGCGGCCCGCATAAATATACGTCCGTATCGCCGTTATTCAGCGCGCCGGCGCTAAGATGATCGGTGACATGGCCGGTCAGCGGATGCCGGCTTCCGGGGCCCGAACAGGTGGTGTCATAGGTGAAGTTCGGGATACACGCGCTGAGCGCCTCGATCCGGTCGACCTCGACCAGATCGGCGTCATCGCGGGCGCCGTAAACGAGTCGCACGGGCTGATCGTTGGCACCGCGCGCAGCGAGATGCTCGAGCATCGACAAGATCGGCCCGACGCCGGTCCCTCCGGCAAGGAACAGAATCGGCCGTCGTGGCGTGCGAAGGTAGAAGCTACCGAACGGGCCGTTGAGAACGAGCCTGTCACCGGTCTTGGCCTTCGCCTCGAGATATGCGCTCATCTTGCCGCCGGGAACATTGCGGATCAGGAAGGTCGCCACATCGGCGCCAGGCGCGGAGGTGAAGGAATAGGGTCGCCTCGCCGTCTCATCCGGAGCGGTGACGTTGACATATTGGCCCGGCAGGAACATCGGAAGCGCACCTTCCAGTGGCTTGACCGACAGTCTTATGCGACGGGCCGACAAAGCCTCGACCTTGACGATCTCGGCCATGGTTTCCTTGGGCTTCACCTTGCACGCGCCGGAAGAGGCCAGTACGTCGATCACCATGTCGCTCTTCGCCTTTGCCTGGCAACAGAGCACATAACCTTCGACCGCTTCCGCATCGCTCAACGCATCCTCGATATAGGATCCAGGGTCGAACTCACCTGATTGACGAAAGGCCTTGCAAGTGCCGCAAACTCCGTTGGTGCATTCGAGCGGCACGTTGATGCCCTGGCGATAAGCGGCGTCGGCGATGCTTTCGCTTTCGTCCGCATCGATGAACCGGGTGGTTCCATCTTCAAAATTTAAAGCAATCCTATGTGACACGCGTCTGCTCCACCTGCCTGTCATCATCAGATGTGATAGATGTCGATGACGTGGTGGATGTAGTCGTTCTTCAGAATGACTTTTTTGGCTTTGATCAGGGGCCGCTCATCTGTAATTTCGAGCGTGTAGAAGGAAACCCCGAAATAGGTGTCGACGATTTTGTAACGATAGCTGAGCGTCAGCCAGTTGAAGCGCAGTTCGATTTTGCTCTCCTTCTGGGAGAGGATTTCGGTGTTTGATATGTTGTGCGACGTCCGCGGCTCGGGGGTGCTGGCGCTCGATCGTTCGGTTTTGATGCGGAAGACGCGATCCTCAAGGCCGCTGCGACGAGCATAATAGATCAGGGAAATCTCCGCCTGAGGGTCTTCGACGAGTTTGTCATTGTCGTCCCAGGCCGGCATCCAGAAGCTCGCGTCGGGCGCGTAAAAGGCCAGCCACGCGTCCCAGTCCCGGTCATCCAGGGCGCGGGCTTCGGCATAGAGAAACGCTTCGATTCCGGACAGGGGGATCGTGCTCATGCGCCATCTCCATTGAGCACCGCCGCCCGCAGCGCGTCGGACCAATACCCGTGCTGAACAAGGAAAAGACCTTCGTCCTCGACCTTTATTCCGCTCCTCAATGGATGAAGGTCGATTGCCTGCGCCGCCTCGTCGGCCCCCTCGATCCAGTGCGTCGCGCCGCGCGACAAGTCATTCCAGCGCATCGCCTTGGCCAGGTATGCCTGCTGACAGGCGCGGAATTCTTCCAGATCGTCGGGCGTCGCCATGCCGCTCGCATTGAAGAAGTCCTCGTATTGGCGAATGCGGCGTACCCGCTGCTCTGCCGGCTCGTTCTTCGGCGCGATGCAGTAGATCGTCACTTCGGTCTTATCCACCGCCAGCGGGCGGGTCACGCGCAGCTGCGAACTCATCTGGTCCATCAGATAGAGATTTGGATAGAGGCAGAGGTTGCGGAGGTTCCCGACCATCCATTGCGCCTTGGCGCGGCCATGCTTTGCCGTGAGCTGGTCGAGGTGCGCGTAGGCGGGCCTGGTCGTTGGGTCGGCAAACCGAGACCAAACGACCATGTGCCCGTTTTCGAACGAGTAGTAACCACCCTTCAGCTTGCTCATTTTGCTGAGATCGGTCGCCTTGACATCATCCGATTCCGCATTGCGGCGGCTCGTCGTGGCAATGTAGTTCCAATGCACCGACGACACATGATAGCCGTCGGCGCCGTTTTCAGCCTGCAGCTTCCAATTGCCGTCGTAGATGTAGCTGGACGAGCCGCGCAGGACTTCGAGGCCGTCGGGTGCCTGGTCGACCATCATGTCGATGAATTTTGCGGCCTCGCCGAGATGTTCGGCCAATGGCTTCACATCCGGGTTGAGGCTTCCGAACAGGAAGCCGCGATAGGCCTCGAACCTCGCGACCTTTTTCAGATCGTGCGAGCCTTCGTTGTGGAATTGCTCGGGGTAACCGGCGCCGTCGGGATCTTTCACCTTCAGCAATTTTCCGGAATTGCTGAATGTCCAGCCATGAAACGGGCAAGTAAATGTCGACTTGCTACCGCGCTTGTAACGGCAAACCATTGCGCCACGATGACTGCAGGCATTGATGAAGGCGTTAAGCTCGTTATCCTTACTGCGGGCGATAAAGATGGGCTGTCGTCCCATCCAGGTTGTGAAATAGTCGTTCTTGTTCGGAATCTGACTCTCATGCGCGAGATACACCCAGTTTCCCTCAAACAGGTGCTTCATCTCCAACTCAAAGAACCCGACATCGGTAAATATCGCACGGTCACAGCGAAACAGACCGTCGGCCGAATCCTCGACCAATGCCGTGTCGAGACGTTCGATGATGTTTGGTGTCATGGCTTGGTTTCTCCGCAGAGTGGATCAGTCTGTTAAGCGGTCGGCGATGATCGCAATTATCGACGAGGCGATCAGAGCGTATCCCAACCAAGCCAGGCGTCACGAGACGATCGCGCTCTTTCTGCCTGTACAGACGCGCACTGGCTGGTCATGGAGCTCGAGCCCCACCCGCGCCGACAGCGAAATCTTCGTACAGAATTAGTCTGGCAAGTCGACAAAGCTGCAGGTCTTTTTGGGAAACTGGCTACTCATGATCCAGCCCAGCGAACCGAACATTCAGCGGTGTCTGCTCAAACCGATAGGTATTACAATTGAAATCCATTACCTCAGGCCCGTACCGTAAAGTCTCAGAGGCGTGATCAATCGTGATCCAAATCCGAATTAAATCGATGTCATCTTTGATATGTCCCGCCATATGGAAGGAGTTCGTCTCGACGGCACTGGTATAGAAGAAAAACTTCTTGGCTGGAGCTCTCACTTCGAGATTCTTCTGTGGATTTTGGCGCACTCGGTAGAGGCGATGATGCATTCAAGTGGCGATTTTCTTCGCGCCCCAAGCTTGGATTACGAGGCGTGGCGAGATGTGGTCCGCTCAATCTGTGGCCGGTACACGCCGGGCGGGATCGAACCCGAGACCTTTACCGGCAGAGCGGGTGTCCGAAGCATTTTCGGATTCAGAGCTGTGCAGCTTAGTTCCAATGCTCATCTTCTCGAGCGCACGCACCGGGACGTCCGTGCTGATGCTGTGGATCACTACTACGCGCTATTTCAGATAACCGGCCAGTCCAAAATCATCCAGAACGACCGGATTGTTGAACTCGCAGTCGGTGATGTCGCTCTCGTCGACGCCGCCCAGCCCGTGACATACGTATCTGAGAAGGGGGGCGTCCACTGGGCGTCTTTGCAATTGCAGCGCCGCTCACTGCTGTCCCATCTTGGTTTAGAACCGCGGTGTCCTTCTCAACGGAGCGGAGCGGCTGCAGCGCGATCACTCCGTCAACTCCTTCAGGATGGCGTTGAAGACCAGCAATCAATGTCCGTTTTGGCTAACGCCTACATGCGTCTCGCATTCTACGACTTATTGGGCGCATTATTCGCGCCGTCCGATCCGGAAGATGCCTCTCTTCACACAGACAGACTGTTCGCGCGTATCTGCGGTATCATCAAGGATCACTTTGCCGATCCGGATTTCGGTCCTTGCGACGTGGCGGTCGAGGCGGGAATCTCGTTACGCTACCTTCAGAAGCTCTTTACGGTCAGAAATTCCACCTGCAGTTATTTCATACAGTCGGTTCGTCTGGATCACGCCGCGCGTCTGTTAGACCGCCGGTCGTTTCTAAAAACAAGGCAGCCCATCAGCGAGATCGCCTACGCCAGCGGCTTCGGCGACTACACTAATTTCACTCGAAAATTTCGCCGCCGCTTCGGTCATACCCCAGGCTCCCATTCGGGAGATCATGCCGAGCCCGGGCGTATCAGCACCGCTGAAAGTGCGGCATAGGCTCACGATGTCCGAGGCGGCAATTCGCACCGGACAAGCCAGCATGGGCAAATCGTACAGCAGCAGTCGCGCCAATTAGACTCACGAATTGAAGTTGCCTATTCGCTCCGATGGGGCGTGCCACGCAATGGCGTGATGGTGAGGCTTGAGCTTATGACCCTGGCGCAGGTCAAGCCGATGAGCCTTGCGGCGCTGCCTCCAACGAACTCTCGGGCGCAACGCGCAGTGCGCGGCCGTACGAGCGAAAGGGCGTCGACTGCCAATGACGCCGATGCTGGGCCGATCTAGGTTCGCCGGACACAATATCAAAGCAGGATAGAGGGATGGGTCGGAGCGATTCAGTCCGCGCCCAGAGGCCACCAGGTCACAAGGTTATTGCCCATGACCAAGTTCGAACATGGTCCATCTGGAACATCACCCATGACAAGACGGAAACTATTAGGCCGCATTGCACTGAGCGGCATGGCTTTGTCGTCGGTAGGCACAGTGGCGGCGTCGACCAGCTTGGCGACGGCGCCGCCCGCCGGGCTCACACGTCTGTCGCTGAATGAAAATCCCCTCGGCCCTTCGCCACTTGCGGCGGAGGCAATTCAAAACGCGTTGACCGGGATCGCCCGGTATGCGGGCGATGATGCGCACGCCCTCGAACAACAGATCGCGGAGCGCGAGGGCGTTTCGCCCGATCAGATCGTCCTCGGGGAAATCCTCGATAGTCTGGGCCTTCAACTCGCGCTCGACGGCAGCGCTGGTGGCGAGTTCATCTATTCTGAGCCGGGCTATACGGCGCTGGTGGATGCCGTGGCGCCAGGTGGCGGTGTCGTTGTCGGCGTTCCGCTCAACGCCCATCTCGAAAACGATTTACCGGCGATTGCAGCCCGAGTGACCGATCGCACCCGTGCGATCTACATCGTCAATCCTCACAATCCTACCGGCACGGCCAGTGAGGCTGCTCCGTTCAAGGCTTTCTTGCGTGAGATGGCCCAGCGTACAACCGTCATCGTCGACGAGGCCTATCTCGAGTTCGAGCTTGACTTCGCGCAAAAGACCGCCGTGGAACTGACGCGCAGTGGCGCCAATGTCGTAGTGTTCAGGACCTTCGGAAAGATCTACGGGCTGGCCGGGATGCCGATAGGCTACGCGGTTGCACCGAAAGCGGTTGCCGTTTCTTTGAAAGGCAACGGCATTGGTGCCGCGCACACCCTCAACCGGCTCGCGCTGACAGCCGCCGCTGCTAGCCTGCGAGACCTCGGCTACGTGGACCGAATTCGATTGAAAGTAATCGAAGAGCGACAGAAGTGGCACAATTTGCTCGACACGATTGGGCGCCGCCGCTCGGATTCCAGGGGAAATTTCGTATTCTTCGAGACAGGACAGCCGCACGGCGTAGCCGCGGCACAACTCATTAGTGAAGGTATCGAGATCGCGCGGGCATTTCCGCCGTTCGATCACTGGGTCCGGATCTCCATTGGTCTTCCCGCAGAAAATGTACGCGCACGCGACGCGATCAAAAAGCTTCTCGGCTGAAAGAGATCGATTCTTGGAGCGAAAGGGCCATCGATCCTGTTCCTGGCCTCGGACGAGGCCTCCTGCATCACTGGCGTTACCCTGCCCGTGGCAGGCGGCGACCTCGGCTGAGCGATGACCCTCGGACGCTTGCGATCAGGACTCCGCGACGGAGGAACGCGAGATGAGCGACAGCCTGATGGAGACAGTTCTGGTGCAAATAGCCCGCGAACAAAGACATCTTGCTTCCCATGAGCTTCGTAAAAGGCGGATATAATGAGCAGTGCCAGATTTGAATCTGATCCCGAGCGGGACACCCAGACGACGGGATTTGCCGAACGGGTACGTGCCAACCAGAAAAAGCTCACGGCTGAACTCAAGCCGCACTATGACTTCATAGTCTGCGGATCTGGCTCATCTGGTTCAGTGGTGGCGCGCCGATTGGCCGAGAACGCGGAGGTCAGCGTCCTCCTGCTGGAGGCTGGCGGCAGCGACGATATGCCAAGCATCAAGGAAGCCGGCCAATGGCCTCTGAACATTGGCGGCGAACGTGACTGGGCTTTCATGGGCCAGCCGAACCCGCACCTTAATGGTCGCTCCATTCCGCTGAATATGGGCAAGATACTTGGCGGTGGATCCAGCATCAACCTCATGGCTTGGGCGCGCGGGCACAAGAATGACTGGGATTTCTTCGCGGCCGAGGCTCGGGACGCCGCATGGAGCTACGAATCGGTACTGAACATCTATCGCCGCATCGAAGATTGGCACGGCGTGCCGGACCCAAGATGTCGCGGGACCGGAGGACCGGTTTTTGTGCAGTCCGCGCCAGACCCGAACCCGGTGGCCCCTGCCATGGTTGAAGGCGCACGCTCGGTTGGCATTCCGACCTTCCAAAGCCAGAACGGGCTGATGATGGAAGGTGATGGCGGTGCCTCTATCATGGATTTGCGAGTCCGCGACGGAATGCGGCAATCCGTATTCCGTTCCTATGTTTTCCCCTACATGGACCGGCCAAACCTGACGGTGCTCTGTCATGCACTGGTCACTCGCCTTGTCATCAGCGGTAAGCAAGCCAGCGGCGTCGAGATCGTTCACGACGCAAAGGTTCAACGCATCGCTGCCGGAGTGGAGGTCGTACTATCGTTGGGCGCGATCCACACGCCAAAGGTGCTGATGCTGTCGGGAATTGGTGACCAAACCGAACTGCGACGGCTGGGAATACCTGTCGTGCAGCATCTTCCCGGCGTCGGGCAAAACTTCCAGGACCACGTTGGTTTTGGGTGTGTTTGGGAGTATCCGCGCGCACTCCCTCCACGCAACAACATGTGTGAAGCGACGTATTTCTGGAAGAGCGATCCCAATCTCGATACCCCGGATCTGCAAACCTGCCAGGGTGAGGTGCCGTTCTGCAGTGCAGAGACAGCGGCCCAATTCAGCCCACCGGCGGATTCCTGGGCATTGCTTGCAGGCGTCGTGCGGCCAAAGAGCCGGGGCCGCATCCGCCTGACGGGTGCCAATCCTCAGTCCCCGATCGAGATCGAGGCCAACACATTGGCGCACCCGGATGATATGAAGGCGGCGGTAGCGTGCGTCGAGCTTTGCCGCGAAGTCGGCAACTCTGCTCCACTGAGCCCGTTCGTCAAGCGGGAGGTGATGCCAGGCAATCTCAAAGGCGCCGCACTCGAGAACTTCATCCGTGACGCAGCAAGCAGCTATTGGCATCAGACATGTACTGCCAAGATGGGACACGATGCGATGTCCGTGGTGGATGGCTCTCTCAAGGTCCACGGCATCGATAATCTTCGAATCGCTGACGGTTCCATTATGCCGCGCGTCACAACCGGCAACACGATGGCGCCCTGCGTTATCATTGGCGAGCGCGCCTCAGAAATGCTGAAGATCGCCAACCGCACTTGAAGTCCTGCAATCGCAATGATACGCGCCAGCGAGCCCGCCAGCGCGTACGTGAAAGAGAGAGGATCAAATTACTGCGATGGCAACTAGACGGCGGGCAAACCGCTCGGCTAATCCTATGTACGTAGACCACACGCGCTCTTTTTGGATTGCAAATGGGCTTTGATGTTCCTGCCACCCCTGTCGAGATAGTCAAAGTTGGCCATCCAGCACTCCGTAACGGCACACGAAGTGTACCGCAAGAACTATTCGGCACTCCCGCGCTTCACGAACTGATCGACGTCATGCGTGTGACGCTCGCGGGAAATGGCGTGGGCCTCGCGGCGCCGCAAATTGCGGTGCCATTACGCCTTTTCATAGTTGAGGACACTCAAGATCGGATGAGCCATCTGACTCCCGAACAGCAAAAGGCTCGGAATCGATATCCCTTCCCGTTCGAGGCGGTCATCAATCCGGTCTGGTACGCGACCTCCCCGGAGATGGTGATCGAAACAGAGGGGTGTCTCAGCATTCCCGGTTTTAAGGCGGATGTCAGCCGTTACTGGGCGATCGAGGTTGAGGGATTTCAGCCGAATGGCCGGCGGAAAACCTGGTCCGTCAAAGGATGGCCGGCACGCATCTTTCAACATGAAATCGATCACCTTGACGGACGGCTGCTCACCGATTGCATGCTTCCAAGAACGCTCGCTTCGACCGAGCCGCAGGGTACAGGTGCTTCGTCCGACCTACTCCAACGCCTCGCCATTTCGATCCAACCGCCCAAGGAAAAGTGAAGAAGTCACTCGCGGCGATCACGACATGCGAAGTGGGTTTTGTGTGAATCGATGTGACCCCTCACTTGCCGCGAGACGCCGGTAGCCGTGCAGATCATCCTGCGTAGCGGCCTTCAGCGCTTCTCGGCTGGCGCCGATCTCGATATGCGCGCGGAACGGGGAAGAGTCGATCCAGCCGGTGAAACCGGCGCTTGAACGGCGTCGAATATCTTCGTTTCATGGAATTGCTGCCGATCCCGTTGATCGCGAGCGTCCACGAACTTCAACCTGTTTGGCCTCACCTGGCTGGTGAATTTGAGTTTCGATTCCCTCCGGCTAGGTTCGCGCATGGGCTATGTGTTCGCGCTGCCAGTCGAGCCATTCCAAAAAATGATGAGAATGTGGCGCCGCGAAATTACGGCCGTAACCGTATTGTCCACGCCGGTGATGATCTCGTAACTGCCGGTCGTCAAGGTACGAGCCTGTTCAGGGAGAATCTTATGTTGCCAAAACGCCAATCCTCTTCGTCGCCTTCGTTGGTCGCCTATCAGCGAACTCCTTCGTTAACCGGTTCGGGCAGTCTTCTTACGCTGCTCGCCGAGCACGGGCGCCGGGAGCGCGAGATCAAAAAGGCCGTCGCCGCCTTGGCGAAACTCGATGACCGAACATTGCGGGATATCGGCATTCCTCATCGGTCGCAGATTGAGCAGGTCGTGAGGTACTGCCGTGATTGCTGATGTGGTTAGCTATGCAATCGCCGGAATCGGCTTCATCCATGCAGTGGGTCGCTCGTTCGTCCCCAAAGGTATTATACCCAGCATGAGCACTGTTATGACGCTCGCCTACCACAAGGTTCCGCACCTCTGGCGCTTCGTTTCGCACTTTCCACAGGCTGCCTCCGGCGAGCCACAAAAGTTCATTCTGCGCGAACGAGGGTTGAAGGGTTGATGCGCTCCCGGCTGCTGCCGCCGCCGGACCGTCAAGGCGCTCAAGCGCCACCGGCAGGTCGGCACACCCGCGGGCTGGAAGCTAATGTGATTCTAGGCATCGCACTTCATAGTGACGGGAGGGGACCATGAACGCGACACGCTTAATCGAAGAATGGAGGCGACAGGGCCGTGTTCTCGAGGTCGAGGGGGCGAACACAGTTTTGTGGCGGATGGGCCAGGGAGAGACCGTTATTTGTGTTCATGGGGTTCCCACTTCTGGCTTTCTTTATCGAAAGCTACTACCGGAACTAGCCAGCCGCGGGCTCGAGGGATTAACGCTTGATTTGCCGGGATTGGGTCTTGCCGGTCGGCCGGCCGATTTCGATTACAGCTGGAGTGGCCTGGCCGCGTGGTATCTCAAAGCGATCGACGCGGCAGGCATAAGAAATTTCCATTTAGTGGTTCACGACATAGGGGGGCCTATCGGTTTTGACGTCATCCGGCGCGTTCCCGATAGAATTAAGTCGCTCACGGTTCTCAACACGCTCGTCGACGCGAGCCAATTCCAGCGCCCGTGGGTCATGGAGCCTTTTGCTTGGCCAGTTATCGGGCGGCTTTGGCTACAATCCGCGCGAACTCCGATGTTTTATGTTCTCATCAAAACGTTCGGCACGCGCAACGTCAGCAAAGCAGAGGCCGATGCTTATGGTCAGCTCCTCTTGGGACCAGATCGCGGACGAGCGTTCCTCCAGATCATGCGCAGCTTCGAACGGACCCCCGCTTTTGAGCAGGGCATCAAGGCCGCTCTGAAGGCGCGAAAATTTCCGGCCCAGATTATTTGGGGCAAGGATGATCCAGCTTTAAGAATGAAAAAATACGCTCCTCATTTGCTGAAGGCTCTGGATCTCGAAGGCTATGAGGTGGTCTTTGGAAAACATTTTTTGCAGGAAGACTCTTCCCCCGCGATTGCGTCCTTGATCGCCAGATTGATCAGGGCGCGTTGAACAGTTCTGAGAATAAGCTTGAGTTGTAGTTGGATCGAAGGGTTCTGCAATGAAAAACGTTTGCACTTGGCGATCGATGATCGATCACCGGCAGACTTCGAACGCAGCCTGAAATCTGCGTGAGGCTGATGTGCGTGGAATCGAGGCGGGTTCAAGTCGCCTCCGTTTAGAGAACAAGCATCAGACGAAGCGAGGAGTGAGATGAGGGTTGAACTCAACGTACCTGAGTCTGCCACAGAGCCGCGCATGTGGGTGCAACATCAGCCGGTTCTCGTCATGGCGTTGCGGACTGGTTCCGCTGAAGTTGGCTTGCGCCGTTCTGAGATGACGAGACTTACTTTTGACGCTGGCGAAATGTGCCTGATCCCTCGTCATTTCGAGACATGGGTTCGAACCTGTGACTTGCACTATTTGTATTTGTCCGTCGGCATCTCGGACGCCGCCCTAGCGGCAGCCGCCTGTGATGGAACAAGGGGCGACGTGGAATTGCGCAGAGTGGAAAGCCTGGTTGACGCACGAGTCGGTGCGCTGGCCGCGGCCGTGAATGCGGAGAGAGTTGCGGGCTTTCCGAGTGGGCGGCTATTTCTAGATTCCGTCGAGCAGGCGCTCGCCGTGGCGCTGGTCAACAGCTATGCAGTGCAGCACCGTTCCGTGCAGACGTACCGAGGCGGGCTAGGTTCCGGTCGTTTGCGCAGGATCAAAGAGTTCGTAGACGCGAAGATGGACGACGATTTGACCCTTTGCGCGATGGCGCAATCAGTGGAGTTGAGCACAGCTCATTTCTCGCGGATGTTTCGTAAGTCAACCGGCGAGACCCCGCATCAATTTCTCCTGCGTCAGAGGGTAGAGCGTGCCAAAGAGATGTTGCGCTCCGCCGATGCGCGAGTAATGGATGTAGCCGTGGCCTGCGGCTTCAAAACCCAACAGCATTTTGCGCAGATCTTCCGTCGCGTGTGTGGAGCTAGTCCGACAGAATATCGCCAAGAATTTTGGGCCACGAAGCGGCGTGCGCTCGTGACCGCCGCTCAGCTGCGGTAAATTCATAGTTGGCGCTGCATCGGCCGCCGTTCGTAGCTCATCGCTCTTTGCATCCGCACCTCCGTGTCACCCGTGCGAGTGGGAGGTGGCCGCCTGATTGAAACCTCTGCCACAGCCTTCGACAACATTGTCAGGTGCGGCGGCAATTCTGACAGACTAGCGCGGAGCTCACTCGAACTCTCGTCGTTGTCTCGTTCATGGCACTCCGCCAGATGAACGCAGATCCCATTGGATTCCTGTCTCCGGAATCAAGAATTCAGCAAGATTCCGACCAGAGGAGCAGATACTCGCACAACTCCTTATTCGACATCCAGTTTACTGCCAAGGCGAAGAAGCCATGGCAGGGCCAGGAGAACCGAGATGAGCTCGAATAGTGAAAGACAATCAGCAGTAGATTTTGCGGAGCGCGTTCGTGAGAATCAGCGGAAGCTCCGTTCCAATCTGGAGCCGCATTACGACTTCATCGTCTGTGGGTCAGGCTCCTCTGGTTCGGTGGTGGCGCGTCGGCTGGCTGAGAATCCCGATATCAGCGTGCTCTTGCTCGAAGCAGGCGACACCGACGATGTGCCAAGCGTGACAGAAGCGGCTCGCTGGTTTGAAAACCTCGGGAGCGAGCGCGATTGGAAGTTCGTGGCCCAACCCAATCCACACCTCAAAGGACGTTCCATACCGCTAAGTATGGGCAAGGTGCTCGGCGGAGGATCGAGCATCAATGTGATGGCTTGGGCACACGGACATAAAAACGATTGGGATTTCTTCGCATCCGAGTCCGGCGACACGGCATGGAACTATGAGTCCGTACTCAATATCTATCGCCGGATTGAAGACTGGCAGGGCGCACCAGATCCCACGCGCCGCGGGACCGGCGGGTTGGTTTTCGTGCAATCCGCGCCTGATCCGAATCCAATCGCTCCGGCCATGGTGGAAGGAGCGCGTTCCATTGGGATGCCGACCTTCGATAGCAACAATGGCCGTCTGATGGAAGGCGATGGCGGAGCGTCTATCACCGATTTGCGCGTACGCGATGAAAAGCGCCTATCCGTCTTTCGGACTTACGCCTTCCCCTACACGGACCGGCCCAATCTGACGGTGCTCACCCACGCGTTGGTCACCAAGCTTACCTTAGAGGGAAAGCGAACCACCGGTGTGGAGATCGCTTTTGAAGGAAAAATCCAACGCATTACGGCTGGACTCGAGGTTGTTCTGTCGTTGGGCGCGATGCACACGCCGAAGGTGTTGATGCTTTCTGGCATTGGCAATGAGGCTGAGCTACAACGCCTCGGCATACCGGTCGTCCAGCATCTTCCAGGGGTCGGACAGAACTTTCAGGATCATTTTGGTATTGGTTGTGTCTGGGAGTATCAGCAACCGCTCGCTCCCCGCAACAATGGAGGCGAGGCAACGTTCTTCTGGAAGAGCAATTCTGGTCTCGACACTCCGGATTTGCAGACAGGCCTGGGTGAAGTACCGATCTGTAGCGCCGAGACAGCCGCCAAGTTCAATCCGCCGGCGGGTTCTTGGACATTGTTTGGAGGTGTCGTAGGGCCGAAAAGTCGCGGTCTGATTCGCTTGACGGGACCCAACCCTGACGACCCTATACAGATCGAGGCCAATACGCTCTCACACCCGGACGACCTGAAGGCCGCAGTAGCGTGCGTGGAACTTTGTCGCGAGATTGGCAATTCGGCCGCGCTTCGACCCTTTACAAAACGCGAAGTCATGCCTGGCAACCTGAAAGGAGCTGCACTAGAAGACTTCATTCGCGATGCGGCCTCCACTTACCACCATCAGACGTGTACCGCGAAAATGGGGCGCGATTCGATGTCGGTCGTAGACGGCCAACTTAAGGTCTATGGAATCGAAAACCTTCGCATCGCAGACGGCTCGATCATGCCGCGCGTGACCACCGGCAATACCATGGCTCCCTGCATCATCATCGGCGAGCGTGCCGCAGAAGCCTTGCGGAATGAGCACAGGTTAGAGACATCGTCCGCCGACGATGTAACCATGACCGCCGCTGGGGCAAGCCAGAGTACTGCCCCACGGCACTGATAACGGCCGGCGAGTCCGGACATGCGCATACCCGATCGGCTGCATTTAAAGACCCCGCGGTCGAAAAATACGGGTTGATCTGGACCGACCCGGCTCAGGGGGCGACAGAGGCAGTTCGGTCGCCAATTACCCGGTCGGCTCAAAGGCGAAGAGTCCCGAAGGGTTCGAATGGCTGCGGCGCCCTCGAAAGCGATCCGAAGCCCTCTCGCCGATGTGATGATATGATCATTGTAATTTGAATTGATGCGCAATTCGTCACTACCATATCCGACGTAGATGAGCTTCCCCACTACGCAGGGATTCCGGATCGGGTGCGAGATGGACAATCGCTTTTGGCATGCGACGCTTGTTCTATTAATTGTCATTCTACCGATTTATACGATCGGTCACGCTCGCGCCCACGATTATCAGCGCCCTGAGCTGAACGGTTGGTATGAGAGCCTGCATAGCCGCAAAGGGCCCTGCTGCGATGGCACGGACGCGAAGCGCGTTGATGACGCCGATTGGGACACTAAGGACGGTCACTATCGCGTACGCATTGATGGCGAGTGGGTTGATGTTCCCAACGAGGCTGTCGTAGATGGACCGAACCGCGCGGGTCACACGATGGTCTGGCCTTATTACCTGGATGGTCATCCGAAGGCACGCTGCTTCATGCCGGGGAGCATGGGCTGAGCTGCCCAATACAGGTGCGGTGCATGAGTCCGGTTGTGGCAGATTTTGTTGCAGAAATCGGCGTACCGACGGCGCGGGACGCTGATGCCATCTTTTGCAGCCGTCGCTTGCCGCCCGCGGGATTGTGCGGGCGACTTACGCTCTGCTCTTTACTGACGCTTGCAACGCTTACGCAGCGCATAAAGGGGCGATTGGTGGTGGCCGGGCGACCAACTTGGCAAGCCTGCGGAGGTTCTGCGCAATCGCTGCCAACGTGAACTCGAACTGGGCACCGCATGGCCCGCGCAATCGCAGCCGGCCGAGCCGCAGGATACGCTTCAAGTGCGCAAACAGCATTTCGACACGTTTCCTGTCGCGGGATGATTGCTTGAACGCCTCGGTCTTGGCCAGCGCCCGGGCAACGTCGCGAGCTTCCTCGTAGATACTGCGCGGGATTTTGCGGACGGACGTCTTTGGACAGCATTGTGCCTTGAGCAGGCAACCACGGCAGTCGCGCGCTTTTGTCCGATAGAGAAGTGTCTCCCCGTCGTTGACCAGCTTGCCCGTCGTCGTGAGGATCTTGTTCGCCGGGCAGATGTACACGTTACGGTCCTTGTCGAACGTGAAGTCCTCCCGACTGAAGGTCCCATCCTCGCGTTTCGACTTGTCGATCACCGGGATGTGCGGAGCGATGTCCTTGTCTTTGACAAGCCAGTTGAGGTTCGCTCCTGAACCGTAGGCGGTATCGCCCGCGAGCCGCTCAGGCTTGATATCGAAGCGCTGCTGTGTCCGCTCAATCATCGTCTTCGACGCGCCGACCTCCGCCTGGCGGATGGCGCGCGACGCCTCGACATCCATGATGATGCCAACTTTCACATCGATCAGATAATTGTCGGAATATGCGAAAAAAGCTGGTCCGCGCATTGCGCCGGTCCATTGGGCGGCCGGATCGGACGGCGAGACGAACTTCGGCGTTACCTTGGTGGCAGCGCCGAAAGCCGCGTCGTCGAGGGTTGCCATATACTCCTTCACAGCTCGGCTTGCGGTCTCAGGATCGCGCTCCTTGATCCACTCCGAGCCCGGGATCGACCGCTGCTTGTTGGCGTCCGCCGCGATCAGGCTCGCATCGACCGCAAACTCCTTACCACCGACCAGTCCCGCCGAAATACATGCCTCAACCACACGCTCAAAGACCCGGCGGAAAATGTCGTTGTCACGGAACCGCTCATTGCGGGCTCGCGAGAACACCGAATGGTCCGGAATCTTGTCTTCGATGCTCAAGCCGCAAAACCAGCGGTACGCCAGATTGACCCTGACCTCGCGACAGAGCAAACGCTCCGACCGCAGGCCGAAGGCGTAGCCGAGGATCAGCATCCGGATCATTAGAACTGGATCGATCGAGGGGCGGCCGAGTGCAGGATAATGAGGCGAAAGCTCGCCATAGACCCACGACAGATCGAGCACAGATGCAATCGCACGCACCTGGTGATCGTCCGGCACCACCTCTTCAAGGCAGAACGAATAAAACAGATGCCCTTGATCCTGCTCCAACCGACCCATCATGGCCCGTTCCCGCCGCTGACCGCGTCAACGTCAGGGAATCATTGTTCGTGGCAGCCTTCAACCGACTTCTGCAACAAAATCGGCACGAAACGGACCTCCCGCGATGTCCGCAGTTTGGTCGCTATCGGGGGGAAAGCGGACATGGCGGTTACGAGCGCCGACTTCCGAAATTGACCCGACCCGGAACGGACATCACCTGAACGACGTACTGGCTAAACCCGGCACGTTCCTGAATTTCGGACATTTGGGCCTGATCAAGCGTCTAAGACTGTCCCCGGTCCAGCTTGCTTGGCTAAAATAGTGTCCGCACTCCCCCTCCGCTTAATGTACCAGCCGTTGATCACGCCTAATCTACCAACCAAAAGCCCCGGACGATGCCGGGGCTTTTGAGCTTCTCGGAGCAAAATTGATCAGTGGAGCTGATTCCTTTAGCATACCCAACGCCAACGCACCGGCAAATGGAGCGTCAACAGCGACCGAATAGCCCCCCTCTTCTGCTACCGCGACAATTGCATCGCGGACCGACAGCTAGCGAGTGTATTCCTGCGACTGGACGAATTGTTACGCCAGTGCGGGGCTCGTTATGGACTGCCCGGCGCCTGGATCGAAGACAAAAACTCCGGACAATTCTGCTACAGCAGGCCGTTCGCAGATATTGGAAGGCCCACCCCATCGAATCAAAACCCACTGCGATGTGCAAGGATGAGCGGGCGATTTCTGTGTGCGGGCCGGTCATCTGACGATCTTGGCGAGCGGCCGCTTTGCGCCATAAGCGACCGGTCGGCATATGTGTCCCCGAACGCGAAGGATACACACGAAGACGCGCCCCATGCGCCAAGGCTGAAGGAAGTCCTTGCCGACGCCCGGAACAACTCACAGGTGGCACTTACCTACAAATGCCAAATTCCCGATTTGACTTACGTCAAAATGAAAAGCCGCGTCTGCAATAATCTAGGCTGCGGGTTGGCCGGTCGCCGCCAGAAATCCTAGTCAGGAAAGCTCCATGGCACGCTATATCGCTCGGTTTATGAAAGGTGTCCTCGGCGAAAACGGACACGAAGCTGAAATTTGCCAGTGTTCGGTAGAAATCGAAGCCTCAAATAAAGCGCACGCCGCTGAATTGGCGAAGATCAAGTTTTGTGAAGCCGAAAACGTGAAGAATTGGCTTCTCCATGCGGACCGCGTTTACGTGGCTGATGCGGAATTTCCGTCTTGAGCGGCACGCTATTTGCGAAGCGACCCGATATAGGCGGCGATGTCGCCTGCCTCGTTTCTGCTTAGTGAAAAATTCGGCATCTTCGGGTGCGGGTCGAGAAGGACGAAGGCGACCTTTTCCGCCGTGAAATCTGACTTGCGCGCGATTGCCGCAAACGGGGGAACGTCTGCGCTGCCTGCTTCTGATCATCGGCAACCACGTGACAGGTGGCGCACCAGCGCTTGGCGCAACTTATATCCGAAACGCAGGATATGCTGCCATCTAAATGGAAAATGCTTCTAACCTGCCAATGGCAGATGAGCGAGGCCAAGGAGCGCCGGCGACTCTTCGAGGATGAGACAGGTCGGAATTTTGGCCAGCATGCCGGCGAAACGTCCCTTTCGTTCGAATCTTTCGCGGAACAGAGACGACGCGAACGCTTCCTTGAACCGCAGCAGTATGCCGCCGGCGACGTATATGCCGCCGGTAGCGCCGAACGTCAGCGCAAGGTCGCCGGCCACCGACCCCAGGAATGCGCAAAAATGGGAGAACGCCCTCACACATTGGAGATCAGTCCCGTCGATGGCGTAACGAGTTACGTCGGCCGGCGTCAACGCCCGCGCGGCGGAGCCGTCGATTGTGCAGAGTGCCTCATAGAGATTGACGAGACCTGCGCCACTGAGCACGCGCTCGGCCGAGACATGGCTCCAACGCTTCCGAAGGACCTCGATGATGGCATTCTCCTCTTTGGACGCGCTCGGCAAGGTCACGTGCCCGCCCTCGCCCGCGACCATCACCCATTTTCGCCCGTCAGGTATCAAGGCGCTCACGCCCAGTCCCGTGCCGGGACCGATGATCCCGATCGGACCGGCCGCTTCTGGAGTTCTCGGCCCGACCGGAAACACGTCCCCGCCGGGCAGATACGGTACCGCCATTGCCGTTGCGGCGAAATCATTGACGACCTTCAGCGAGCCCAGTCCAAGGCTTCGATGCAGGTCGCTGATTGAAAATGACCAGCCCAAGTTCGTAAGCGCCACCCTGTCGCCGAACACCGGGCCCGCGACCGCAAGAGCGCCGTCGAGTCTGGACCGCAATGCAGGCGGCAGACCGTTGAGATAATCCGTCAGGGCGTCGTGCAGCGAGCCGAACCGAGCGACCTCCACATGCATGAGCTCGCGATATTTGCCGCCCTCGGCGATCGCGAACCGTGCGTTCGTACCTCCGATGTCTCCAATGATGCGTCGGCCGCTCAATCGATCCCCTCCTTTTCACCTTCGGTGCCGGCAACTTTCCCGGTGGTCCGCCTCTACCACGTACCGCGCGCTCCGGAGAAGCCCGGCACCTTGTACGGCCGACGTCGCCCGTGGAACCCCATCGGGAGCAGAGCAAGGCGCATTCGTCACACTTATTGTGCTCGCCATAGAGCGATGCGGCGGGCGGGTTGGCGGAGGACCCGCCATGCTTGCTCGTCCTGACGGCCGCGACCATCCACGACCTTGGAATAAGGGTTTACTCGTCGGGCAGAAAAAAGTCCCCAACCCATGCACGTTCGGTCCATTCGCGTTCGGCTAGAAATCGCACGCATGTGGCGCGACCTCGCGCTCCTTAATTTGGCGATCGATAGCAAGCTCCGCGCCTGCGATTTGGCCAAATTTCGCGTCGACGAAGTATGCTTAGGTGCAAGGATCCCGGATCGAGCGACATTAAGGCGAATTCAACCAGACGCCCGCCCCGATGAGTCGGGCTTTTTGAAAGCGTTCGATATCAACCGTGATTGCCGCCGCAGCTAAGGTCTATGTTCGTGGAAGCCGAATGGACCCCAAACCGGCGTATCAGCTTGCGCAGACCGCGCAACTCCAGATCAAGCCGAGTAGCGGCGCGACGGTCGTCCGCAGCCTTTCGAAGACCGCAGTGACGGTCTCACGAGCGAAGGCGGCGGGTCGCTGATCGCAAGCCGCTCGGCTATCTGCCGGGAACTGGACATAGTCACCTCCGAAAATTTCGCGAAGGTCGTTTCTTTGTTATCTCCGCCGCTGCAAGCCTCTGTAGGGCAGGTCCTACTGCGCGAGCTGTCTACACCGTCTATTCGTAGTCGAGATTTCTTGACTCGGTGAATGGGCGCGCGCGAATGATGTTCACCGATGGACTAGCACCGGGATCTTGCAGTGGGTGAGGACCTTTACCGTCTCGCTGCCGAGGACGATCGCGGAGATGCCATGGCGGCCGTGCGAGGCCATGACGATTAGATCGCAGCCCTTCGACCCCGACGTATCGATGATCGCCTGGTACGGATGCTCGTGCTCAACCTGGACCGTCTCGCATGCGACGCCGGCCGCTTGCGCTACGCGGGCGGCAGCGCCAAGGGTTTTCTCGGCGTGTTCCTTCATGCGCACCTTGTACTGAGCCGGCGTGTCCTCGATCATCTGCGTGTCGGTCGTG
>Ga0185299_10002868_pt1 | contig 24890 bp, 19 predicted proteins | sample PaiPotPPA55metaG_FD_128002 | JGI IMG/M metagenome (GOLD analysis project Ga0185299, IMG submission 128002) | Iron sulfur acid spring bacterial and archeal communities from Banff, Canada, to study Microbial Dark Matter (Phase II) - Paint Pots PPA... ...
TGGCCTCGGCTTTGGGATCGGCTTCTTTGGCGGATTTGGCTGGGGCTGGGGACACTGGGGATACGACTGGCGTGGTCATGGAATTCTCTTCGACCACCACGGTTACGTTTCCCACAGCAGAGTTTTCGTCAATCGCAACAACTTCAATCGCGCCGGAGGATTTCATGGAGGCGGGGGATTTCACGGAGGCGGTGGGTTTCACAGCGCCGGTGGTTTTCATGGCGGAGACACCAGAGGCTTCGGCGGCGGCCAACATGGATTTGCGTCGCCACATGGCCAGTCGGGTACCCACTCGGGCGCATTCAGCGGCTTTAATCATGGTGGAGTTGCGAGAGGATTTTCTTCTCGGGGGCAGTCTAGCTTCGGCGGTGGCTTCCATGGAGGAGGTGGAGGTTTCCACGGAGGCGGAGGCGGTCATGGAGGCGGCGGTCACCGGTAGTTCGATTCAATTACCACAAACCAGAGTGATGATACGGAGAAGAACTCATGCACACAAGAAACATGAAGCTTGAAGGATTTAAAGTGAGACTTGCCTGGATGTTCGCATCCACCGTCCTCCTGCTGCTGATGGTCGGTCTTCTGCTGGTGGTGGTCGGCTATGTTGGATCCAGCTTTGCGCAGGAGGCGAAACCGAAGACCTTCTCGTCTCCGGCTGAAGCCAGCAGCGCTCTGTTTCAGGCTGCGCAAAAAGAGGACGAGCCGGCTTTAGAAGCCATTCTTGGAGCCGGGAAGGAAGTCACTTCATCGAGTGACGAGGTGGAGGACAAACTCGAACGCGAGCGGTTCAGCCAAAAATACCAGGAGATGCACCGTTTCGTCCGAGAGCCCGACGGGAGTACGGTTCTATATATCGGCGCAGAAAATTGGCCCTTTCCCATTCCGCTGGTTTCAAAGAATGGCGCATGGTATTTCGATTCCAAAACCGGTGTGGAGGAAATCAAGTTCCGGAGAGTCGGAGAAAACGAGGCCACTGCGATCCAGGTCTGCAATGCATTCGTCATGGCAAAGAAGCAAGACGAGACAAAAGCTGCCGCTGAGGATGATTCGATCAGTCACTACGTCCAAGGCCTGCTTTCAGCCGGTGTGACGAGCGGCGACAAAAATGACTCCTCTCCCTTTCACGGGTACTACTTCCGCATGGTGGCTGACAATTCTGCGGCCCGGAATAACGGCGACGTTGCGGGGGGCACCAAAAGAGGCGGCCTCATTTTGATAGCGTATCCGGCGGACTACCGGTCATCAGGAGTGAAGACCTTCATAGTCTCCGAGGATAATGTGGTTTACGAAAAAGACCTCGGGCCGAAGACCGCAACGGTCGCGCCAAGTATCAGAGCGCGCAGTTCCAGTTGGCACGCTGCGGATTGAAAATCCGTGGCCGGTTTCTCGTCCTCGGATTCGTCGGACGTAGGAGCCGCCCGAAAAAGAGCACCGATCGCATCGGCCTGGGCATCTCAAATAGAAAGGCATTTTGGAGATTGAATATGAACGAGAACACAACACCTGGTCTATCGGCTGCCGGCAGCGGAACGATCTTGCTCGGTGGTGAACTCACGGTCAACCGTCTTGGCTTTGGGGCCATGCGCCTTACGGGCGACGGAATTTGGGGGCCACCGAAGGACCCAGCGGCGGCGATCGCCGTTCTTCGCCGCGCCGTTGAGCTAGGCATCAACTTTATAGATACGGCTGATTCGTATGGCCCTCATGTTAGCGAAGAGTTGATTGCCGAAGCCCTGGCGCCTTACCCCGCGGGTCTTGTCATCGCAACGAAAGGTGGATGGAATCGTCCGGGTCCAAACCAGTGGACCCACGATGCCAGCCCCGCGCACTTGCGTGAAGCGGTAGAGGGCAGCCTGAAGAGACTGCGCCTCGACCGGATTGACGTCTACCAGTTGCACGCGCCCGATCCGGTGATACCTCTCGACGCCTCGATTGAAACCTTGGCCAACATGCAAATGGAAGGGAAGATCCGCCTGGTCGCGTTGTCTAACGTGACGGTCGAACACATCGAGCGCGCGCGAAAGATGGTGCCCATCGCCTCGGTTCAAAACCGATACAGCTTTGCCGATCGTGAATGGGACTACGTCGTGGATTATTGCGAACCGAACGGAATCGCGTTCATCCCGTGGTTCCCGCTGGGAGCAGGTACCGTGGCCGGCAAGCTGCTGGAGCGGATTGCCAAAGCCCGCCAGGTGAAACCCATCCAGGTCGCATTGGCGTGGTTGCTGAAGCGGTCCCCGGTTATGTTGCCCATCCCCGGAACTTCTTCGATTGCGCATCTTGAGGAAAACGTGCAGGCGGCCTCGCTGCAGTTGGCTGAGGAAGAATATCTGGAGCTTAACGGAATCGCTGCGCTGGCTTCTTGAAGCGCACCAACTTTCAATACTGGCCTCAAATTCTTCAGTCGCAAACCGCAGCGAAGGAATTAGGACGCGCGATCCTCGGCAACGGGATTGCTTGGCGGTCTTTAAGCCGCGCACACGAGGCCGGAATCTCTAGTGAATGAAGTCCGCGGGCGGATCAGGAATAACGATGACGAGGCGTGCTGCCCTTCAATCCGCCCGCTTCGCCAGCTCGCGTCATGCAATTCATTCCTTGCTGATAGCGATGTTGGTCGCAATCTCGCCAAGTCTCGCCCGAGGACAGGCGTCATCCGTGCGACAAGAAACGGCGTCACCTTCTTCGACTCCGGTGCACCAGGGATCCGGAGACAACCCCTCACCTTCGATCCAGCTCGCGCCCTTAGATCACGTACCGACCAGCCCGTGTCGCTTGCGAGTGCCCGACGCCACTCCCGAATTGCCGGCGAAAGGTGAACCGGCTACACCAGCCAGCAGCACCCGGGCTTTTTCCCCTTTGTCCGCCCGTTGCAAGTTCAATCTCTTTCTGAGGACCACGTATTCGCCCTACACATTCCTGGGGGCTGGTTTTCAGGCGACTCTGGATCAAGCCCAGGGGCAATGGCCGCGCTACGGTGGTGGAATGCAAGGTTGGGGGAAGCGATTTGGAGCAACTCTGGCGGACACGGAATCGCGCAGGTTTATCCAGACCTTTGCTCTGGCGACGATCTTGCATCAGGATCCTCGATACTTCCCCTCGCACAGGAGAACTCTCATCGCGCGGGGTTGGTATGCCGCAACCAGAGTTGTAGTCACCAGGAAGGACGACGGCGATCCGGCATTCAACACGTCGGAGTTCCTGGGCGCTCTACTCACCAGTTCGCTACAGAACAGCTACTATCCGAGTGACCAGCGAAGCTTCGGGGAAACCATGAATCGCTTTAGTGGTGCGCTGAGCTCCGATGCGGTTAGCAACCTTCTACGCGAATTTACGCCGGATATGAAGCGTCTGTTTCGGAAACATGCCCCGAAGGAAGTCCAGAGAATCGAGGAGAAGCTTCCGATTCCGGCCGACGATAAGCCTTAACTGGGCTGATTGAAGGCTTGAATCTGAAGGCAGGTCAAAATTCGGGAACCGGCCGATCACATCAACCCCTCACCTCCTCGACCCATGACGGCAACCAAGGCAGCTTGAGAGCGGGCCACGCCCCCGTATACCTCCCGAGCTTGGTTATCGGAACGCTCCAGCTCGATCCCAACTGTCGAAATGTTGACGCTCTGTCAGTCGCACGCCTTGTCATCTGTGTTTCAGCCTGCCGTGCGAACCATCCATTTCACCGAAGTTGCTGAAAATACACACCTCAATGAGGGGCGACCGATTGGAGAACAGCGTGCACTTTCAATTGGGAAAGAGGAGGCACAGCCATCATGCAAGCCATAGACGGTTACCGGGGAAACGAACAGCGCGTAGAGGTTCGCATCCCCGAAAACAAAACTGCGGAGATGCAGGACGTTCTCGCGCGCTATCTGCCGATGTTTTACAAAAAGGCGTTTCGACAGCTGGGCAACTCAGCCGACGCCGAAGATGCGGTTCAGGACGCCCTGTTGTCCGCTTTCAAGCACCTGGACCAATTCAAGGGGCAGGCTCAGATGTCGACGTGGTTGACCTCGATCGTTACCAATTGTGCACGGATGCAATTACGCAGACGCCCGCGCCTGGCGCACGTGTCGATCGATGAGCGATTCGGGGAGCAGCAGGAGCATGCCGTGTCAGAACGCTTGCCCGCCCGCGGACCAAGTCCTGAAGACGGGTATCGGGAGTCGGAATTGCATGGGCACCTTATGGAGTACTTAGCGGAGCTTTCGCCTCCGTTGCGCAGAGCATTCGAGTTGCGCGACTTGGATGAACTGACCACGAGCGAGGCGGCGCGCATTCTGGGGGTGGCGGAGGGAACTGTGAAGGCCCAGGTCTCTCGCGCTCGCGCTAAGTTGCGGCGATTAATGCGCCACACGCTCGATGCACAGCGTCGTCCAACGCCGGCTTCCACCGTCGTGGCAGTCGTTGGAAGAAAGCAAGACAAGAGTCGGGCCGAGCATGAAAGCGCTGCGGTGTTGGTCTAAATAAAACGGGATAAAGGATGGCGAGTTTCAACCGCTGGTCGTAGGCAGACCGGAAAGAACCTTTATGTGGATTGTTCGACTTGCATTACGGCGGCCCTACACATTCGTAGTGATGTCGATCCTCATTCTGATCATGGGTGGTCTCGCCATTGTTCGCACTCCAACCGACATCTTTCCGACCATTGACATTCCAGTCGTCAGCATTATTTGGAGCTTTAACGGTCTGGTTCCAGAGGACATGAGCGACCGGATCGTTAGCGTTACCGAGCGAGCGTTAACCACCACCGTCGACAACATCGAACACGTCGAGTCGCAGTCGCTGAATGGAATTGCGGTCGTCAAGGTTTTCCTGCAGCCGACCGCGAACATTCAACGGGGCATTGCACAAATCACGGCGGTTTCTCAGACCCAACTCCGGCAATTGCCTACCGGAACGACGCCGCCCCTTATTCTTGCCTATAGCGCATCGAGTGTGCCGGTTCTCCAGTTGGCCCTGTCAGGACAAAATCTTTCAGAACAAGAACTCAACGACTATGGTCTGAACTTCATTCGGACCCAGCTCATCACCGTGCCTGGAGCGTCCGTACCTTATCCCTACGGCGGTAAACAGCGGCAGGTGCAGGTCGATTTGAACACGACGGCATTGCAATCAAAGGGGCTCTCTGCGCTGGATGTGGTCAACGCGATCAGCGTGCAGAATCTAATCCTGCCCACGGGAACGTCCAAGATCGGCTCCAAGGAATACGATGTTTCGATTCCCAACGCGGCCCCGCAGACGATTGCCGACCTGAACCGAATCCCGATCAAGACAATCGGCGGTACCACCATCTACGTCAAAGACGTTGCCTGGGTACGCGATGGATTCCCTCCGCAGACCAATATCGTGCGCGTCAATGGGCAACGCTCAGTATTGCTGACGATCCAAAAGGCGGGAGATGCGTCAACGCTGGACGTCATCTCGGGTATCAAGTCTCTTATCCCTCAAATCAAGACGGAGGTCCCGGCCGCGCTCGAGATAACACCCTTAGCCGATCAGTCGATTTTTGTGCGCGGCGCGATCAGCGGAGTGGTTCGGGAAACCTTGATTGCCGCTTGCCTGACGGCCTTCATGATTCTCACCTTTCTGGGCAGTTGGCGAAGCACCGTAATCATTGCGACCTCAATTCCGCTGGCGATCCTGACCTCCATCATTGTTCTTAGTGCGATCGGACAAACGATCAACATCATGACGCTCGGCGGACTGGCTCTGGCGGTCGGCATCCTGGTGGACGACGCCACGGTGGAGGTTGAGAACATCAATCGCAACCGTGAGGCCGAACCAGATAAAGATATGGACGAAGTTGTTCTCGACAGTGCCTCACAGATCGCGACCCCTGCCTTCGTGTCCACGCTTTCGATCTGCATCGTGTTCGCTCCGATGTTCTTGCTGTCCGGTGTCGCGCGATACCTGTTTGTGCCGCTCGCTGAATCGGTGGTTTTTGCCATGTTGGCCTCGTATTTCCTCTCGCGAACCATCGTTCCAACCATGGCGAAGTACTTGCTGCGGGGAGAGAAAGAACACGGTGGAAGTTCCGTTTCCCGCAATCCGCTGGTACGCCTTCAGAGGCGCTTTGAGGAGGCCTTCGAGAAATTTCGCGGCAGCTATCGCGGCCTGCTGGAGATTTGTCTCCATCATCGGAGTGCGTTCCTGATTGCTTTCTTCGCGACTTGTCTCGGTTCTCTGGCAATTCTGATTCCGTGGCTAGGCCGGGATTTTTTCCCCAGCGTTGACAGCGGCACATTCAAGCTCCACGTGCGCGCTCCAACCGGAATGCGAATTGAAGAAACCGCCAACCTTTGCGACCTGGTCGAGCAGTCAATTCGAAAGCAGATTCCGACCAGCGAAGTTCACAACGTCATTGACAACATAGGTCTGCCCTACAGCGGCATCAATCTCTCTTACAGCAATTCCGCGCCGGTGGGCACGTCGGACGCTGACATTCTTGTGACGCTTTCCGCCGATCATCACCCGACCGACAATTACATTCGACAGCTTCGCCTGACCCTGCCGAAACAGTTTCCGGGGGTTACGTTTGCTTTCCTGCCCGCCGACATGGTCAGCCAGATTCTGAATTTTGGCTTGCCAGCTCCTATCGACGTTCAAGTCGTGGGCAACGATTTGGAAGGAGATCGACTTTATGCCGACAAGCTGCTCGAGAAAATCAGATCCGTGTCAGGAACGTCGGATTTGCGAATCCAGCAGCCGTTCGACGAGCCCTATCTGCGCCTCCAGGTCGAACGCACCAAAGCAGAACAACTTGGGTTCACAGCCCACGATATTGCGCAGAATCTCTTGGTGTCATTGAGTGGCAGCTTTCAAACCTCGCCCACGTTTTGGGTGGACCCAAAGAATCGCGTGAGCTATCAAATCGCAACCCAGACGCCGCAATACCGGGAAGACACATTGCAGAATCTAGAGAACATTCCCATCACAGGCACTGATCCCAACGCTGCTCCCTCGCTGATGGCCAGTCTGGTATCGGTGCAGCGGGGCGCTGGGATGGCAGTGGTTTCGCATTACAACGTAGCCCCAGTGATCGACATCTTTGGCGCAGCCACGGGACGCGATCTAGGCGGCGTGGCTGGCGACATCTACAAGATCATTGACGCAACGCGCTCGCAATTGCCGCGGGGTTCCCGGGTCGTTGTCCGGGGGCAGGTGCAGACGATGCGCGCCTCCTACATCGGCCTTCTCAGCGGACTGGCGTTCTCAATCGTGCTCGTATACCTGCTGATCGTAGTTAACTTTCAGTCCTGGCTGGATCCTTTCATCATGATTTCCGCGCTGCCCGCAGCCCTCGCCGGGATTGCCTGGTTCTTGTTCATCACGCACACGACGCTGAGCGTACCCGCGCTGATGGGAGCCATCATGTGCATGGGCGTCGCCACTTCAAACAGCATCCTGGTCGTAAGTTTTGCCACAGAAAAAATGGCGGAAGGGATGGATTCCGTTGCTGCCGCACTGGAAGCCGGATTCACACGTTTTCGCCCCGTGCTGATGACCGCTTTGGCGATGATCATCGGCATGGTGCCGATGGCGCTCGGACTCGGGGATGGCGGTGAACAAAATGCTCCTCTGGGCCGCGCGGTCATAGGTGGGCTGCTTTTCGCAACCGTCTCGACGCTGTTCTTTGTCCCGGCATTCTTCAGCGTTCTGCAGGCCTCACACCGTCATCCAGTTCGAACCGCGCAGAGCATTAAAAACCAGCCGTAGGGAGTTATTTATGTCGACTCAAACTGAAGATACGAGACAAATCGGCTGGCAAACGCTCCCCTCGAGTGATGCCGCAGTAGGGAAGCGCCCGCCCAAACATTGGCTGGGCTTGGCGATTGCGTTGATCGCGGCGGCGGCCCTCCTGGCCTCGGGCATATGGTCCCGCGTCAAGGCGCGAAATACTCTCAATGCGGAGACTGCACAATCGGCGCTGACAGCAGTCTCGGTGGTGTCGCCCAAACAAACTGCGCCCGCGGACGAAATCGTCCTTCCGGGCAATGTGCAACCGTTCATCACATCCCCTATTTACGCACGTACGAACGGTTATCTGAAGAAGTGGTATTTCGATATTGGCGCGCATGTCAAGCAGGGACAACTGCTCGCCTTGATCGAAACGCCTGAAGTCGATCAGCAACTCCAGCAAGCCCGCAGCAACCTGCTGACCGCGCAAGCCAATCTCGAGCTTGCTTCCATTACCAAGACCCGGTATCAGGGTCTTTTGAAAAGCAATGCTGTCTCCCAGCAGGATGTCGACAACGCCGTCGGTACCTTCAATGCAAATAGAGCCATCGTCGAAGCCGACAGGGCAGCCGTCGAGCAGTACTCGGCATTGGTCTCTTTTGAGAAAGTCTATGCGCCATTCGATGGTGTGATTACGGCGCGCAACACCGATATCGGCGACCTGATTAATTCCGGAAGCGCGGGCGGGGTGAAAACCGATCTCTTTCACGTCTCGCAACCAGGAACGTTGCGGGTATACGTAAATGTGCCGGAAGAGTACTCGCAAGGAATCAAAAACGGTATGACAGCAGATCTCAGTCTGACTGAATTTCCCGGCCAGAAGTTTCAGGGCAAGCTGGTGCGGACCGCCGATGCCATCAATCTGACAACCCGCACCCTGCTGATCGAAATCGATGTGGCCAATCCGAAGGGCACGCTGCTTACCGGTTCTTATGCGGAGGTTCATCTGGCGGTCCCGACGCAGGCCTCCACATTCCTGCTTCCCGTGAATACTCTTATATTCCGCTCGGAGGGTTTGCGTGTCGGGGTTGTGAAAGACGGCAAAGTCGCGCTCACTCAAGTGACTCCAGGGCACGACTTCGGCAATGTGATAGAGATCGTGTCTGGCCTTAAGGCAAACGATCAGGTCATCATCAATCCACCCGACTCAATTATCTCCGGACAGGGAGTGCAAATTGTTCAGGCATCCTTGCCAGGGGATATCAAGTGAAACTGTCTCGAAAATTTGTTTCTGCCGAAAACCCGCGGCGAGCACTCTGGCTGATTCTGCTTGGGTTAGGAATGCTCGAGTTGACGGGATGCGTGGTTGGCCCCAAGTATCACCCTCCGGTGGCGCCAGCTCCCCCGGCCTATAAAGAGGTAGGGGACTGGAAGCCCGCCCAACCCAATGAGCAAAATCTTGGTGGTAATTGGTGGACGGTTTTTCAGGATCCGCAACTGGACGCGCTGGAACTTCAGGTCAATGTATCGAATCAAAATCTTAAAGCCGCGGAGGCGCAGTTTCAGCAGGCCCGAGCCACCCTGCGCTACAACCGAGCAAACTATTATCCAACCGTGACGGCCGGACCCTCGGCGACTCGAACGCGCGTGTCGGCCAACCGCCCAGGTTCGACCGTCCCTGGCCGCACCTATAACGACTTTGTGCTGCCGTTCGACCTCTCCTATCAGGTCGACGCCTGGGGACAAGTTCGAAAAACCGTGGAGTCCTATCGAGAGCAAGCACAAGCCAGTGCGGCGGACCTCGCTACGGTCAATCTGAGCATGCACGCGGATCTGGCCGTCGATTATTTTCAGGCGCGCAGCCTGGATGCCGAGGAACAACTGCTCAACGCAACGGTTAAGGAGTACGAGCAAGCGCTGGAATTGAATGAAAGCCGTTTCCAGGGAGGAATTGCGTCAGACGTAGAAGTGGAGCAGGCGAAGACTCAACTGCAGACTACCCAGGCACAGGCGATTGATGTTGGCGTGGCGCGAGCGCAGTATGAACACGCGGTCGCAATTCTGATGGGAAAACCTCCCGCAGAGTTCAGTCTTCCCCCACTGCCTCTCACCGCGCCGCCTCCCCACATTCCTATCTCCATGCCGTCGGAACTACTCGAAAGACGCCCGGACATTGCTGCTGCGGAGCGGCGCGTGGCGTCCGCTAATGCCCAAATCGGAGTCGCAATGTCTGCCTATTACCCGCAGATTAACTTAAGCGCCTCGGGAGGATTTGAAAGCGCCAGCATCACCAGCCTTCTCAATGGGCCGAGCAGCCTCTGGTCTGTGGGATTGTCCGCCGTGGGCACTCTCTTCGATGGGGGCAGGCGCCACGCCCTCACCGACCAGGCGCGTGCCGCTTACGACTCTCAAGTCGCTACCTATCGAGAGAGCGTGCTGACCGGATTCCAACAGGTGGAAGACAATCTGGCGGCAGTGAGAATTCTGGAAAACGAAGCCCAGGTGCAGGAGCAAGCGGTGGCGGCGGCACAGCGCTCACTCGATCTTTCGGTCACTCGTTACAAGGGTGGGGTCACAAGTTATCTCGAAGTGATCACAGCGCAGAGTGCCGCGCTTTCCGATGAAGTGACTGCAGTCAATATTCTGGGTCGCCGTATGGCGGACACCGTATTACTCATTCAAGCCCTCGGCGGCGGGTGGGACCGGTCGACTCTGCCGCCGAGACCAGAATGTTGCGGCAAGCTCGCGAACAACAACAACGGCAATTGATCAGCGAGCCGACTCTGCTGTTGAACCTGCGATGTTGAACCTACGATGTTGAACCTACGAACCGGTGGCTTTAAACAACTTCGTGAGACTGTTTATATCCGCAGCACCGGCGTCGCCGATCACAAAATAGCGGAGCCCGCCTTGGCTCCAGGTTGCCAGGTTGAACGAGAGCTCTTTTTTCACGCCGGAATTATCACTCCATTTACTCCGCATCGCTCCTTCTTGGAACACGAACACAGAAATCTCGTGTTTGCGCACAGTGTAGATCAAATGTGCTCCGGGAGTTTGACCGAGATACGTCATGCGGCCTCCGAGAAGGGAAAACTCGGTGTTCTGAACTTCCGGCAAATCGAAGCTGAAGGGGATCTTGCCTTGAAACCAAGGCTTTACCGTGTGGCGATCAGTGGACAGCACATCGACTCGCGAGGGGCTGGCTAGCGCCGCGACATGCAGGTCGGCGACTTCGCTGTAAGCCTGCTCTCTGCGGGATCGCTCGACTCCCACGTAGGTTGAAACGAAGCCCGCGACCACGACGACGGATAGTGCCGCTGCCAATGCCCAGGTTAGACGGAAACCGCGACGCGATTTTGTTGCAATGGAGGCTTGCACCCTGCGCCGAAAGTCAGGTGTCGGAGCAAACCGTTTTCCGGCTGCCTGAATACTGCGTTTCAACTGAACGCGCGCAAGAGCATCCGCCGCGCAGGCAGGGCAGCTCTGCACATGCGAGCCAAAGGCGCGCATCTCCTCCGACGGAAGCTCACCATCAAGGTAGGTATCGAGTTTTGCCTTCCAAGCTTCACAAGGCACGGTTTGTCCCCTTTGCCATCGGCGCCGCAGTACTTCCTTCTCGAAGCTGTGGGCGAAGGCGGTCGCGTAACCCTTTTCTCGCACGGGATAAACGTGACATCACCGTGCCTACAGGAATGGAGAGAGTTTCTGCAATCTCCTGATACGACATCTCCTCCACCTCACATAAAAGCAGGATCTCGCGGAAATACTCCGGCAGATCGTCGATCGCGCTCTGCAACAGTTCGCGGTTCGCGCGTTCAAACAGAATCGTTTCTGGCGTGGCACACTCAACCGCCAGTTCAGGTCCATCTTCCTCGGGCTCGAGAGGTACAGTCATTGTCACTTTCAAACCAGTCCGGGAGGTCAAGAACGTGTTACGCAAGATGCGATACATCCACGCCCGAAAATTAGTTCCTAACTGGAAAGACGAAAACCCCTTCAACGCCTTAGAGTAGGTTTCCTGGACCAAGTCTTCGGCTTCCTCGCGATTCTGAGTAAGCCAGTGAGCGAAGTTGTACAACTGATCGAAGAGCGGCATCGCCAGTTCTTCGAACGAATCGAGTTGAAGATCCGCTCCTGACACGTCCACAAGAGTAAACCAGCCGGCGGCTGTTTTATTCCCTCACACCGGCAATAATTCTGAGGCATAAGCACCTGCCCTGCTTACGTTTACCGTTACCTCGTCTGGGAGGTCTCGGACGTCTAGATTCGTGGGAGGATCCTCCCTTCCCGTTGCCTTAGGGGACGTCACCTGGGGCAATCCATATTCCCCTGTACGTCTTTTGCCTACTTCCTGCCATCTCTTGAGAGAAGAAGGGTAAGGAGGACCAATGCCAGACAAACCAAATCCATACCGCCATGTCGCGCGCTGCCAAAGTTCCTCGCAAATAGCTTTGCGCTGCCCAGCTTGCCGATGGAGCCTCTTAAAATGGAGCGTCCCACGACCGGGGCAAAGCCTGGAGGAACGGCTAACCGTAGAAGATGAGATATGGCTAGCCAAGATGAACATCAGTTTGGTCGGAACTTCGCGTCCGAATGTAGGCAGAGCCCCAATCGCCGAGGTCGGCAACGGGTAATTTGGCTCGCCATCAAGGGGATCCCGCGGCACCGGGAGATGTGAAAAGTGATTCTCTGTTCTGCGAGCAAGCGTTTCGCACCCTCGCAGCCTCCCGCTCAAGGTCGATTCGTACACGCCAGGTTTTGTCCCGCCGCGTAGAGAAATACGGGCGGCGAAAACGGCCATCCTATACAACCACGCTACCAGCCCATCCCCGTTCCGAATTAGGTTACCATTGCCTGCGTGAGCCCTTTCTATAAGAGTTTTGACGCGAATCTATGACGCAAGTCTCGGGCAACGGATACCTCATCGGTGTGGACGTGGGCGGCACGAAGGTGGCGGCCGGTCTGGTGAACGGGGATGGCGAAATCAGCTTCCAGATGCGCACTCCCATGGCCGCCAACAACGCTGCGGCCGGTTTAGCGGCAGTAATTTCGGCGATCGATGCGGTGCGGGCCGCAGCCCATTCCCACCCCGGGACAGACGGATCGATTAGCGGGATTGGAATCTGCGCTCCGGGACCTCTCGATCCGAGGACCGGAATTGTCATCAATCCTCCGAATCTGCCGGCCTGGCGAAATTTCCCACTGGCAGCCGAGATATCAAAAAACTACAGCTTGCCGGTTCGAGTCGACAACGACGGCAATGCAGCTGCGCTGGCGGAGGCTTTGTGGGGTGCGGGTCGGGGCTTTCGCAACGTCTTCTGCGCCACCATCGGCACCGGCATCGGAACCGGAATTGTATTCGATCGCCATATTTATCATGGCCGCACCGGCGCCGCCGGTGAGGGTGGACATATGACCATCGACTACCGAGGCCCGCGTTGCGGATGCGGCAAGAGAGGCTGTATCGAGGTTTTCGCCTCCGGTCCGGCCATTGCCCGCCGAGCTTCCGAAAGAGTAGCTGAGACGAATCGTGCCTCGACAATTCTCGATGAGGCCGGAGGTCGGTCAGACCGCATCACCAGTGAGATGGTGGGACGTGCTTACGCCGCAGGGGATCAACTGGCCAAAGAAGTCCTGGAAGAGACCGCGTTGTTCCTGACCGTTTGGTTGGGAAATATCGTCGACTTGCTGGAGCCTGATGTAATGATTCTGGGAGGAGGCGCGGCTTCCATGTTGCTGCCATTCTTTGATCAGGTCCGGGAACAGCTGCCAATCTGGTGTGTAAATTCGCATTGTCAGGACATTCCCCTGATCTCAGCTCACTACGGTGCGGACGCCGGCATTGCCGGAGGCGCAGCGCTTTGCCGGACTTGAACTATCTCTTCTGCGTAGATCCCGGCAACAGAAGCCAAAAGACTCTAACCCACCCGCCCATGTGTAACGTTTGAGCGATGATCACCACTATCTCGTTGTGCGCGAAAGTCTCTTCCGATCGAATCTAGGGGACAGAAATGTTTCGGCGGAAGAGAAAACGATTAATGCTTGACTCCGGTTTCGGCTTGTGATAAACCCTTGCACCACGGCTCGTAAGGGGTAGACGGCGGCCGTTTCCCCGTTTCGATGGTCCCCCCGGACTAATATGCTCCGCACGACTAGCTGATTGGACTGTGGGTTGTCCGACGCATTAGTTCCGTCAGAACTCGATCCAAATAGATAGAACCAGATAAGGGAGAATACATGGCTAAACAAAGTACACAGCACAAGTTGGACAGGGTGCGTCCGCCCCGTGTCCAGATTACTTATGACGTAGAGACAGGCGGGGCCATTGAAATAAAGGAGCTGCCGTTTGTGGTGGGCGTCCTGGGAGACTTCACCGGCGTCCCGGAACAGCCTCTACCTAAGCTTAAGGAGCGGCGGTTTGTCGAGGTGACGCCGGACAACTTCGATTCTGTCCTGGAAAGTATGAAACCTCACCTGGCGTTTGCCGTGGAAAACAAGCTCAGCGAAGATTCCAATGCCGGACAGATCAAAGTGGATTTGCGCTTTAGGAGCCTCGAGGACTTCGAGCCTGAACAGGTTGCGCGGCAAGTGAAGCCGCTGAAGGAACTGCTGGATCTAAGGACCCGCCTGAACGATTTGAAAGGCACTCTGCAGACCAACGAGAAGCTGGATGAAGCCTTGCTGGATGCGGTGAGTCAGACGGAGAAGTTGGACAAGCTGAAGACTGAAGTGGGCGAGAAGGAGGAGAGCAATGGCTAAAACCATGGTGGAAGAAAAGGGTGCTGCCGGGACAGTGGCGGCGGAACAGACGAGTCTTCTCGACCAAATTGTGGAACAGGGGCGGTTTACCGATTCCAGCACGCGGGAGCGGGGCAGGAGCCTCATTAAGGAGTTCGTCGCCCAAGTGCTCGAAGGGTCGATGACCATAGGGCGCGATGCCGACCAGATGATTACGGCCCGCGTCGCTCAGATTGATCACCTTATCTCTATCCAATTGAATGAGGTTCTCCATCACCCTCAGTTCCAGAAGCTTGAAGGCACATGGCGGGGGCTCAAGTATCTGCTCGACCAGTCCGAAACCAGCACGCTGTTGAAAATTCGTATCCTTAATGCCTCGAAAAAGGAATTGCTGCGCGATCTGCAGCGGGCGCCCGAATTCGACCAGAGCGCTATGTTCAAGAAAGTATATGAGGATGAATATGGCATATTCGGCGGCGAACCGATCGGTGCTCTCGTGGGCGACTACGAATTCAGCAAACATCCGGAAGACATGGAGTTGCTCGAAAAGGTCTCGCAGGTAGCCGCCTCGGCACATGCGCCATTTCTTTCCGCGGCCTCTCCCGAGTTGCTGAACTTGCCAAGTTTCACGGGACTCGACCAGCCTCGCGACGTCGGCAAAATCTTCGACAGTACCGAGTACGCCAAGTGGAAAGGCTTCCGTGAAAGCGAGGACTCGAAATACGTCTGCCTGACTTGTCCGCGCATTTTGATGCGCCTCCCTTATGGCAGAGATACCAAACCGGTGGAGGGATTTAATTTCGAAGAAGGAGTGGACGGTACCGATCACGAAAAATACCTGTGGGGCAACGCTGCCTACGCGCTCGCGTCCAGAATGACGCAGGCTTTTTCGACTTACGCCTGGTGCGTAGCCATCCGAGGCGTCGAGGGCGGCGGCTTGGTCGAAGGACTTCCTTCCCACACCTTCCGCACAGACGAGGGAGACGTTGCGCTCAAGTGCCCGACCGAGATTGCTATCACCGACCGCCGCGAAAAGGAGCTTGCGGATCAAGGATTAGTGCCGCTGGTTCATTGCAAGGGCACCGACAAAGCAGCCTTCTTCAGCATTCAATCCTGCAACAAGCCTAAGCTTTACGACAGTGATTCGGCCACGGCGAATGCCCGTATCTCGGCGCAACTGCCCTATATGATGGCCACCTGCCGGTTCGCTCATTACCTTAAGGCCATGATGCGCGACAAGATCGGTAGCTTCATGTCCCGCGACGACTGTTGGCGTTTCTTGAATGTCTGGATTAATAAGTACGTAACGCAAGACGACAAAGCCAGTCAGACGACCAAGGCCAAGTATCCCTTGCGTGATGCGCGTGTGGATGTGGAGGAGGTCAAGGGCAAGCCTGGCGTATACCGGGCAGTCGCTTATCTCAAACCACACTTCCAGCTAGACGAGCTGAATGTTTCTCTCCGACTTGTGGCTGAGTTACCGGCTGCGGCAAAGAGATAACCCGGCTCCCGTTGTGGAAGTTTCAAACAAGGTCCTCAGGGGTCCTTGATTTTTTAAAAATGAATGAGGAGGAATTGCAATGGCAAGTGACTATTTTCTGTTTATAAACGGAGTGACGGGGGAATCGCAGGCAGTGGGGATGCCTGCGGGCAACATTGAGCTCGATAGTTTCTCGTTTGGCGCCTCAAACCCCGCTGACGTCGGGGGAGGAGGTCTGTCTGCCGGGAAGTGTTCGTTGTCGGACTTTAGTTTCTCGTGCTCGCTGGATTCTTCCAGCTGGCAGATTTTGAATAATCTATACGCAGGCACGCACATCAGTTCGGTGGTTTTTACCGGCCGCAAGGCGGGAGGCGGCGGAACGCCCTACAATTACTTGGTGGCCACCTTAACGAATTGCTACATCACCAGCCATAGCACAGGCGGCGGCTCGAGCGGAATGCCGACTCAAAGTGTGAGCTTAGCGTACGAACAGATTCAGTTCGACTATTTTACCCAGGACACGTCGAGCGGCGCGACCAAGTCGGCTGGCATCGCGATTTACAACATTGGACAAGGGCAGCAGACGAAGGGCTAGAACGATTCAGACGAAGATGCTTCTGGAATCCGGCGGGCGTCTTCATGGTCGAAGTTGACTCGATCATGAAGATGCCCGCACTGGGTAGTCTGGGCAGTTGATCAATAGTGCCAATCGGTAGCATTGAGTAGTTTGTCCACGCTGGAGTGTTTCCGGCGCGGAGCGTATGCCATGAATGCTCAAGAACTATATCGGGCGGGGCGTCTCGGGGAGGCTGTGAAAATTTTGAGCGCTGAAGTGAGAGACAACCCCACCGACGCTCGCCGCCGCACGTTTCTGTTCGAACTCCTGTGCTTCGCAGGTGAATACGCACGAGCCGATAAGCAGCTCGAAGTGTTGGCACAGGCTGGGCCCGACACCGAAATTGGGGTGCTTCTGTACCGCAGCGCACTATTCGCGGAGCGTCAGCGTCAGGATCTGTTCAACACCGGCGAGTATCCCAACAAGGTCCCGCTGCCCGAGCGTGGGGGTGTCATCAACGGTAAGTCTTTCCAGTCCTTTGCGGACGCTGATCCCAGGATCGGAGCCAGGCTGGAGTTGTTTGCCGCAGGCAACTACCTGCTGCTTCCATTCGAACACATCGCGTCCATTCACATCATGCCTCCGAAACGGTTGCGCGATCTCTTGTGGACGCCGGCTGCGGTTCGTACTACGCCTTCGTTTAAGGGGACCGAACTTGGCGAAGTGCTGCTTCCTGCGCTCTCTCCATTTTCGTGGAAGCATTCCGACGAAGCGGTTCGGCTGGGACGATCCACCGTCTGGGAACTAAGCGAAGGCTACGACGATCAAATTCCTTTTGGCCAGAAAATGTGGCTGGCGGATGACGAGGAAATCCCGTTCCTCGAACTCCGCTCTCTCGAGTTCAAAGCAGCCCCCGTGACCGTCTGACCTATCATGCCCTTTCCCGAAGATTTGCTGCATCCTATCGACGGCCCCAACCCCAGCGGCGTCAACCTCCGTTACGATCCCGTCTACGACAAGATCAAAGAGGCGCGCCGCGAAGAAGATCACCCCCCGCCCGGCATGGCCGAACGAGACCGGAAAGTCGCGGACAATTCGCTGGTCATCAAGCTTACAAAAGAAGTTCTTGCGAACAAAACTAAAGACCTGCAGCTTGCCGTCTGGCTTACCGAGGCTCTACTCAAACAGAATGGTTATGGGGGACTGAAGGATGGTCTGGCCCTGTGTTATGGGCTGACCGACAAGTTCTGGGAGACCGTGTATCCCGAACTTGAAGATAGCGATGCGCAGGCCCGAGGAGCTCCACTGGGTTTTCTTGGAACCAGGCTTGAAATTCCTTTGAAGATGGTCCCGGTTGTCGAGAAGGCGACCTACGGAACGTTCGACTTTCAGCAGTCCCGCGAAGTTTCCTACGAGGACCAGTGTAAGACCGACGATGCCAAGAAGAAGCGTGCCCAACTCATTAAGGATGGCAAGCTCGCACCGGAGCTCTTTGACAAAGCTTTCGAGGAAACTCCCAAGAAATTCTACGCGCAGGCTGAGAAAGACCTGGATATTAGCCTGCAGACACTCAGGCAGCTAAGAGACGCCTGTGACGCGAAGTTCGTCGACGAGGGTCCATCCTTTGGCCCGCTCCAGTCGGCCTTGGAAGCTACACGCCACGTCGTCCATGGCTTTCTTCAGAAGAAGCGAGAAAAAGAGCCTGACCCGGTTGAGGAGGTTGCGCCTGGGGCTGGGGCCGAAGGGGGCTCCGATGCTGCGGCGGGCGATGCGGCCTCCGCGCCGCTTCGGGTCGGTGTCCTGCTCTCGGTTGAAACTTCGTCCGAGCCACCCGATCGCGTGGAGGCAGTGCGCAAGATCGCCGAAGCGGCAGCTTTTCTGCGGCGGCGTGAGCCCCGAAGTCCGGCTTCTTATTTGATGCTCCGCGGATTGCGCTGGGGCGAGTTGCGCGCCGCCATCGACCGGGCAGATCCCACCCAGTTCGAAGCCCCGCCCACAGAACTTCGCAAGCATTTGAAGCGCCTGAGCCTTGAGGGAAAATTCGCAGACTTGCTGGAGGCCGCGGAAAGTGCAATGGCGCTCCCCTGCAGCCGGGCGTGGCTGGACCTGCAGCGGATGGTGGTCGAAGCTTGTGAGGCGCTGGGCAGCGATTATGAGGCAATTGCCCGGGCGATTCGCTCGGAACTGAAAGCGCTCATCGCCGACTGTCCGCAGTTGCTCGATGCCACGCTCATGGACGATACGCCTGCAGCTAACGCCGAGACCCGCGCCTGGCTGAACGGCCTGAGCCAGCAGGGTGCGCCTTCACCCGACGCAGCGGGCGCGTCTTCCGCCAACGGCGCCGGTCGCCACGGCTTCCTATCGCGCTGGCCGGGACAAGCTCCTGATGTGTACGCCGCAGCGTTGCAGGCCCTGCGCGAGGGTCAGGAGCGGAAAGCTTTTGAAATCCTACAACAGGATGTGGGACGGCTGCGTTCCGGGAGAGAACGCTTCCGGCGCAAGATGCAATTGGTGGAAATGTGTGTTTCAACCAGTAAACAGAATGTTGCCCAGCCTATTCTGGACGATCTGGCGGCCATGATAGAAACCCACAAACTCGACGAGTGGGAGGATCCTGGGCTGGTCGCCGCCGCTCTGGGCACCATCATGAAACTGAGTCTGCGAATTCAGGCAGATAAAGCTCAGCAGCAGAAGATCTTCGAGCGCATCTGCCGGCTCGATCCCGCGCAGGCCCTCGGGGACGGGAAGTAGCCCATGCCTAGGCGCGACATAAGCGGGCCGGTCACACTCTCCGTGCTAGACCGTCTCATCGACAAGGATCCCAAAGTTAGCTCGGAAATACCTCTGACCCGGGCACAGTCTTTGCGCGAACTGAAGTTAGGGATCAAGCGCGACCTGGAATGGCTGCTCAACACGCGGCGAACCATTGAACCCGCTCCGGAGTCAGCACGCGAAACCGCGAGATCGGTCTACCAGTACGGATTTGCCGACATATCCTCCAAGTCACTGCTTTCGAGCCGGGACCACAACGAGCTAGTGCGGGAAATGGAGTCCGCTATCGCCGTATTCGAGCCCCGACTGAAACGCGCCAAGGTACGAATGGAGCGCGTGGAAGGCGGCTATCGCGCACTCCGTTTTGTGATCGAAGGGTTGCTCTGCATGGATCCGGCGCCCGAGCCGGTCCGCTTCGACACCGTGCTTGAACTGGGCAAAGGCGCGTACGAGGTCAAGGGGGAAGACAGTGCGAAATGAGCTGAGGAACTATTACGAAAGCGAGCTCACGTTTCTGCGCCAGATCGGAGCGGAATTCGCCGAGAAGTACCCCAAGATCGCCTCGCGCCTGCTGCTCGAACCAGACCGTTGTGAAGATCCCCACGTCGAGCGCCTGATCGAATCATTTGCGCTACTGGCGGCACGGGTGCATTTGCGCATCGACGATGACTTCCCGCAGATTACCGAGGCTCTGCTCAACATCTTGTACCCGCACTATCTCTGCCCTATCCCTTCCATGTCGGTTGCGGAATTTCACACCGATCCGGAGCGCGGGAAAATGACGAGCAGTCTGCAGGTTCCTAAGGGGACTGTGCTTTATTCCCGTCCGGTCGAAGGCGTTCCGTGCAAGTTTCGAACCTGCTACGACACCACCCTGTGGCCCTTGAAGGTTTCGCAAGCTCAGTGGCTGACGCCGGATCGCCTCACCCCTACCCTCCGGTCCTCCGATGCGGCCGTGTTGCGTGTAGAGATTGAGTGTTTTCCGGATGTTACTTTCGACAAGCTGGCGCTGGATAGTCTCGCTTTCTATCTGAATGGAGAGAGTGCGGTCATCCACACACTCTATGAGTTGTTGTGCCGGAACTGCACTCGCATCCTGGTGCGCGATCCCGCGAATCCGAAGGCGCAACCGCGGGAGCTACCCGTTCGCAAGCTTCGCCCCATGGGTTTCGCCGAAGACGAAGATGTGCTCCCCTATCCCCACCGGTCGTTTGTCGGATACCGGCTGCTGCAGGAATACTTCGCTTTCCCGGAAAAGTTTTTTTTCCTTAGTCTGAACGGACTATCGGCGCTGCAGGGCACTGGACTCAAGTCCAAGGCTGAAATCCTTTTCCTGATTGCTCCCTTTGAGCAGGATGGCCAACATCAGCGGCTCGAAGTGGCCGTGGATGCGAAAACGTTGCGCCTGGGCTGTTCTCCTATTATCAACTTGTTTGGTCAAACCGCTGAGCCCATCCTAGTCGACCAGACGCGATACCAATACCCGGTCGTTCCCGATGCGCGCCGCCGCCAGACCATGGAGGTCTACTCCGTAAATGAAGTTGTGAGTACTGACCCGGATTCCCACGAGACGGTTACCTACCGTCCGCTGTACTCCCGGCGGCATGAAGTTCGGGATTCCAGTCCCGCTTATTGGTACACCACGCGGCTTCCTTCCAACCGCAAGGGTGACGAGGGAACCGATGTCTTCGTTTCTCTGGTGAACATCGCGGCCACAGCGATGGAATTGGATTACGATACCGTGACAGTTCGCTGTACCTGCACCAATCGCGATCTTGTGACCCGTCTGCCTTTCGGCAGCGAGACTGGCGATTTTGAAATGGCAGGAGCGGCCTCCATCAAACGAATTGTCGCTCTACGTAAGCCGACTCGAACCCTGCGTCCTCCCTTGGATGGCAAGACTCTCTGGTGCCTCACCTCGCACCTCTCGCTGAACTATCTTTCTCTGGTTGACGAGGGCAAGGAGGCATTGCAGAAAATTCTCGATCTTTACGATTTCTCCGATTCACCTGATGTCAAGAAGCAGATTGGTGGAATCACGTCGGTGGACGCGCGCCGGCATTTCACGCGCGTGATCTCTGAGCATGGCATCAGCTTTGCGCGCGGCACGCGAGTGGAAATGGAATTCGATGAGGAACAATTCAGCGGTGGTGGTGCGTATCTGTTCGCCAGCGTGCTCGATAAATTCTTCGGCCTTTACGTGTCCATGAATAGTTTTAGTCAACTGGTGGCCCGAAGCCGCCAGCGAAAGGAGCCCTTGGGCGAGTGGCCTCCGAGAGCGGGACAAGCGATATTGATTTAAAAGAGTCTGGCTTAAGCGAATCTGTGGTCGGCGAAAAGCTTCGGCAAGAGCCGTTCCGCTTTGATTTCTTCCAGGCGGTGCGTCTGCTGGAAAAGTTGTTCCCCGAGCGCACGCCCGTGGGAAGGTTTGCCCATCCTTCGCGTGAAGTGGCGCGCTTCGGGGTTCACAATTCGCTCGCATTCCCCGCCAGTCAGATTCAGTCGATGGAGTGGCCCGAGGATCGAGCCCCGACCATGACTGTAAATTTCATGGGTCTCACCGGCCCCGAGGGTACGCTCCCCAATCCTTACACCAGTTTGATCATCGAGAGGTTGCGCGCTTCCGACGGATCTCTCCGTGACTTTCTCAACGTTTTCAACCACCGCTTCATTTCTCTTTTTTATCGCGCGTGGAGAAAGTACCGGTTCGACGTGTCGGCTGAGCGGGACGAGCGTGACCGTTTTTCCCGCCACCTTCTCAGCTTCCTTGGTTTGGGTACGGATGGATTACAGGACCGGCTCGCGATCCCGGACGACAGCCTCATTTATTATTCCGGCCTTCTCTCGCAGCATCCCCGATCAGCGCAAGCGCTGTGCCAGATTCTTACCGACTACTTTGCGGTGCCAGTCAAGATCGAACAGTTTTCGGGACGATGGTACCGCTTGGATCCGGCCACGCGCTGCTGCTTTTCCGAAGGGGCTAGCGACAGCGAATGCCTGGGTCTCGGAACCGTTGTCGGCGACGAAGTTTGGAACCAGCAATGCAAAATACGGGTCATTCTCGGTCCGTTGAGTCTGGAAAAATATCTGGAATTTCTTCCCGACGGCTCCAACTGGGAACCTCTGCGATCCTGGCTAAGATTTTTTTCCAACGACGAATTAGATTTTGAAGTAAAGCTGATCCTCGAACGGGAAGAGGTGCCAGCCTGCGAATTGGGAGCGGACGACGCGACCGGCCCGCAATTGGGCTGGGTGTCATGGTTGAAATCAATGCCTCTGGGGCGTGATCCGGACGATACCGTCCTCGCGGTTGAGGCGGAACAAGGAGGACGAACGTGAATCTGAAATCTTTGATCGGCAAACTGAACGACTCGACTCGCGGTGCCATGGAGGCCGCCGCCGGACTGTGCCTGGCGCGCACCCACTACGATATCGAGGTTGAACACTTCCTGCTGAAGCTGCTCGATTCCTCGAACAATGATGCGGCCGCGATTTTTAAACATTTCGAGTTGGACACCTCCCGGTTCTCGGGGGAACTGTTCCGCGCACTGGACCGCTTGAAGTCAGGCAATGCGCGCACGCCGGCATTGAGCCCGACGCTCATCAAGATGATGACGGAGGCGTGGAGTGTAGGCTCAATCGACTATGGGGCGGGGCAGGTGCGGACCGGCTTCACCATCCTGGCCTTGGCAACGAATGGCGAACTCATGCGCCTAATGCGCGACGTGAGCCGCGAATTCCAAAAGATCCAGGCGGATGCACTGAGCAAGGATTTCTTCGCGATCGTTGCCAGCTCAAGCGAAGAGACCCAGTCTGCTGCGGCTTCTTTCGCTGGGGCCGGTGCTCCTTCAACTGGAGCGCGACCCGGTGGAAAGACTCCGAACCTTGATCAGTTCACCATCAACCTGACGGAGAAGGCGAAGACCGGAAAAATCGATCCAGTGTTGGGACGCGATCTCGAAATCCGCCAGGTCGTCGACATCTTAATGCGCCGCCGCCAGAATAATCCAATATTGACGGGCGAAGCCGGTGTGGGTAAGACCGCCGTGGTCGAAGGTTTTGCCATACGGGTCGCCGACGGAGATGTGCCTCCGCCCCTTCGCAACGTAACCATTCGGACTTTGGATCTGGCATTGTTGCAGGCGGGAGCGGGAATCAAAGGCGAATTCGAGAATCGCCTCAAGGGTTTAATCGAGGAAGTGAAAGCCTCACCGACACCGATCATCCTTTTCATCGATGAGGCGCACACCATGATCGGCGCCGGAGGACAGGCTGGTCAGGGCGACGCCGCTAATTTGCTGAAGCCCGCCTTGGCTCGCGGCGAATTGCGTACCATTGCCGCTACCACCTGGTCCGAGTACAAAAAATATTTCGAAAAGGATCCCGCGCTGGCGCGACGTTTCCAGGTCGTGAAGGTGGAAGAACCCATCGAGACTCAGTGCATGACCATGCTGCGGGGTATCGTGCCTTCGCTGGAAAAACATCACAAAGTCCGTATCCTCGATGAGGGATTAACCGCTGCCGTTCACCTGTCGCATCGCTATCTGGCTGGACGCCAGCTCCCCGATAAAGCCGTCAGCGTCCTGGATACGGCCTGCGCACGCTTGGCTCTTGGACAGAGTGCCACGCCGCCCGCGATTGAAGACTGCGTTCGGCAACTCGATGACCTGGCGGTCCAGCAGCGCATTCTGGAACGCGAAGCAGCCGTCGGCTCAGACCATCGCGTGCGTCTCGAGGAGATTGCGAGTAAGAAATCAGAAGTTGAAAATAGTTTGGCCAACTTACGCACGCGCTTCGATAAAGAAAAAACACTAGTCACTCGGATCCGCGATTTGCGCGCGCAACTCGAGGGCTCCATCTCGGCTCATGCCGAAGTGACTGCGAGTGGAAACGGCTCTGGCGGGCACGCAGCCAATATCGCGACTCCAGCCGCCACCTCTGGCGACGGAATGAGCGCATCCTCTCCTCAGATGGCGACTGCCGTGGCGGAAGCGCCGCCGGTCGCTGACCTCAGTGCCGCGCGCGTCGAACTCGCACAGGCTGAGGTCGACCTTGCTGCCCTTCAGGGCGAGACGCCAATGATTCGAGTGGCGGTCGATGCACAGATCATCGGCGAAGTCATCTCCGCGTGGACCGGAATTCCCGTCGGGAAAATGATGAAGGACGAAATATCAACCGTCCTCTCGCTGCCTGCCTTTCTCGGCCAACGAGTCATCGGACAGATGCACGCGCTGGAAATTATCGGCCAGCGAATCTCCACCTCACGCGCCCGCCTCGACGATCCCAATAAGCCCATCGGTATTTTCATGTTGGTCGGTCCTAGCGGGGTAGGGAAGACCGAAACAGCGCTTGCACTGTCTGACCTTCTGTATGGGGGTGAGCGCAACCTGATCACCATCAACATGTCGGAGTTCCAGGAAGCGCACACCGTGTCCACCTTAAAGGGTTCGCCCCCGGGCTACGTCGGTTATGGCGAAGGCGGCGTCCTTACTGAAGCGGTGCGGCGTCGGCCCTATTCGGTGGTGCTGCTGGATGAAGTCGAAAAGGCTCATCCTGACGTGATGGAACTTTTTTATCAAGTCTTCGACAAGGGGATGATGGAGGACGGCGAAGGCCGGGAGATCGACTTCAAGAACACCATCATCATCCTCACCACAAATGCGGGCACCGACA